>JAABUH010001360.1_pt1 | contig 28030 bp, 22 predicted proteins | sample 5559121 | NCBI WGS metagenome assembly JAABUH01 (sample SAMN10711871, study PRJNA513364) | rock metagenome | isolation source: Antarctica rocks | place: Antarctica: Victoria Land, Battleship Promontory nord | collected 2015-12-28
AGTCATATTTGATACTCAATAGAGAACAAAGTTGATTCTTGAATGATGTGTAGAAAGATTAATAGAAAGCTCGATTGAAAGATTAGTAGATAGCTCAATGAAAAGCTCGATCGAAAGATTAGTAGAAAGCTCGATCGATAGCTCAGTAGAACGCTCGATCGAAAGATCAGTAGAAAGACGATGATAACTCAGTAGATAGCTCAATGAAAAGCTCAATCAAAAGATTAGTAGAAAGCTCGATCAATAGCTCAGTAGAACGCTCGATCGAAAGATCAGTAGAAAGATGATGATAGCTCAGTAGATAGCTTAATAGAAAGTTCGATCAAAAGATCAGTAGAAAGATCAGTAGAAAGATCGATGATAGCTCAGTAGAACGCTCGATTGAAAGATCAGTAAAAAGATGATGATAACTCAATAAAAAGTTCGATCGAAAAATCAGTAGAAAGATCAGTAAAAAGATCGATGATAACTCAGTAGAATGCTCGATTGAAAGATCAGTAGAAAGATGATGATAGCTCAATAGATAACTCAATAGAAAGTTCGATCAAAAGATCAGTAGAAAGATCAGTAGAAAGATTGATGATAGCTCAGTAGATAGCTCAATGAAAAGCTCGATCAAAAGATTAGTAGAAAGCTCGATTGATAACTCAGTAGAATGCTCGATCGAAAGATCAGTAGAAAGACAATAATAGCTCAGTAAATAACTCAATAAAAAGTTCGATCGAAAGATCAGTAGAAAGATCAGTAGAAAGATCAGTAGAAAGATCAGTAGAAAGATTGATGATAGCTCAGTAAATAGCTCAATAAAAAGTTCGATCGAAAGATCAGTAGAAAGATCAGTAGAAAGATTGATGATAGCTCAGTAAATAGCTCAATAGAAAGCTCGATCAAAAGATCAGTAAAAAGCTCGATCAATAGCTCAGTAGAATGCTTGATCGAAAAATCAGTAGAAAGACAATGATAGCTCAGTAGATAGCTCAATAGAAAGTTCAATCAAAAGATCAGTAGAAAGATGATAATAGCTCAGTAGATAGCTCAGTAGATAGCTTAGTGAAAAGCATTGTTTGAAGCATTGTTTGACTTGTGTTATGCGCTCGATCAACGCGTATTTTGAAGCATGTAAAGTGTTCAATAGAAAGCTCAATAGAAAGTTTAATATTGATTCATGAAGAATGCTTTCTATTGAGCTAATTAGTAATGAATAATGAAGTAAGATCATGAAGTAAATCATGAAGTAAATCATGAAGCGAATAATTCGTGTTTAAACACGTTGCATAAAGCATGTTTTGAAGTGAGTAGACTGACTAGTAGATGAACAAGTAGATGACTGAGTTGATAGCTGAGTTGTAGCTGAGTTGATAGCTGAACATGTAAGTATTTTGATTGTTGTTGTTCTGAAAGATAGAAACTACGAAGAAAGAAAGAAGATGAAAACTTCAAACTCTTTAGCGTCAACTTTATAGAGCTCGAAGCGAAGATTATTGAGTAGATAAGATAGATAGCTGAGCATTTGAGATGATGAGTACTATAGATAGAAAGTCATGTAGAAAGCATTGTTTGAAGCATTGTTTGACGTGTTTTATGCACTTGATTGACGCGTTTAGTAAAGTATTTGATAGAACTTTTGATAAAGAGTTTGATAAAGTATTTGATAAAGCGTTTAATAAAGCTTTTGATAGAGCATTTGATAGAAAGTTTGATAGAGTATTTGATAGAGTGTTTGATAGAGTATTTAATAAAGCGTTTGATAAAGCTTTTGATAGAGCGTTTGATAGAATATTTGATAGAGTGTTTGATAGAAAATTCGATAGAAAATTCGATAGAGCGAGAAGATGAGCGAGTAAGTGAGCGAGTAGATGAGCGAGTAGAGTGCTGAGTATGTAGATGAGCGAGTAGATGAGCGAGTAAATGAGTGAGTAGAATGCTGAGCATGTAGATGAGCGAGTAGATGAGCGAGTAAATGAGTGAGTAGAATGCTGAGCATGTAGATGAGCGAGTAGATGAGCGAGTAGAGTGCTGAGCATGTAGATGAGCGAGTAGATGAGCGAGTAAATGAGTGAGTAGAATGCTGAGCATGTAGATGAGCGAGTAGATGAGCGAGTAAATGAGCGAGTAAATGAGCAAGTAAATGAGCGAGTAGATGAGCGAGTAAATGAGCGAGTAAATGAGCGAGCATGTAGAATGATGAGTAAATGAGCGAGTAGATGAGTGATTGTTGACATATGCAACATATGCATGAAAGCGAAATTCAGCTCAGCGCATATGAACAAACGCAGATTTTATCGACAAAAGCGAAATACAGTTCAGAAACATATGAATAAACACAGATTTTATCAACAAAAGCAGATCGCAGTCTAACAAGATCAGCTTAAATTCGAATTTTATTTCGCTTTAAGCGATAAATGTCACTTTAGCTAAACTTCAAAATTTTGTTCACTTTACAAACTGTCGATGAGAGTAGTTGAGATCACTCATATGTTACAAGAAGTCATAAAGAAATCTACTTCTTAAGCAAAGTCATTGAATTAAGCACAAGACTTTTGAAATCAGAACTGCTTAAAAGTCATGATAAAGTTGTGATGACTATGAATCATATGAAAAACGTAAAGTACTTTAAAGACATGAAACGATTATCTAAAATACAATGATCACAAAAACAAGATCATTAAAGAAACAAAACATTCACATTTTAGATCTTAAATACATGAGTTAAGCAATGAATCAAAATCGATTTGATGCTTCGTAAAATGAGTTAGAATTGAAAGTCAACTATTTAAAAAACTTTCATAGTTTTCTTTATTAAAGAGCAATGATTTCAATCACATGATAGAATTATTTAAAGAAAAAATAAAGATGTTATGAAAGAAATTCTTTTCATCATCTTCTTAAACAAACATCAACGACATTTTGAAGTCATTTATATCACTGACAGTGTCGTTCAATTTAGTCTTATTGCAAGACAAGATGAGACAAATGATATAATGAATAAAAGTCAACAAAGCATCAGACGCATTTGAAATTTCAAATAAAGCACTTTAAGTGAGCTTAATGAAACTGACTTCAATATTAATCAGTTTATTCAACATATGTATAACTTACAAATATCATTCAAAGCAGTTCAAAAAGACTCAGATGATAATACTATGCAAATCAAAGAAGAGCAATTACATTAATTTAAAGATGTATTGATTCATTGCTTTGCTTGACATCATGAATAAGACACTGAAATCAATCATGATCAAAAGACTAAGTGACATTACTGAGACTCATTTCATGCTCTTGAACGCTCAAATAAGAACGAGATGTAAGTAATTCATGATTTCAGCGTTGAATCTACTAGTAGATCAAATATATGCAGTATAAGACTGTGAAATTAAGTACGTGATCTTCATGCTTAGTTTAAATGTTGCTGAAGCATTTAATCATGTCTTGCACATCAGACTTCTGCATACTTTGAGAATGAGAAGAACATCAAACTACATAATTGATTGAACTCGTAACTTTCTGAAAGACAGAAAGTCATCGCTGATGTTCAATGAATAAATCAGCGCGATGCAACAAGTAGACGCTGACATATCACAAAGATTTTTCATCTCATCAATTCTTTTTCTATTTTTCAACATAAGTTTAATTGAAAAGTGCAAAGCATTAGAAATCAAAATTGAAGTACTTAACTTTGTAAATGATATTAATATTCTGATCTATGATAGATTCACAGAATTAATTTGCAAAACATTAAGCAAAGTATGTAATATTTGTACGACGTAAGTTTGAATTCATGATGTCACATTTATTTCAGAGAAGTACAAATTCACACATTTTACACAAAAGTTAAAAAGATTCAACATGATGATCAGTTTATGTATTGAAAACTCAATAATAAAGTCAAAGTTGAACGTATGAGTTCTCAAAGTTCAATTGAACATGAAACTATAATGAGAATTGCATCTTCGTCAAATAGAAGCAGATCACGTCATCAAAATGCTAATGCTTAGTCAACTTAAGATCTTTATTTAAAAAGTTATTGTAATAATTGAGTCTATTAGATGAATAGATGAGATCTATAAGAGTGATATGACAATGTGATATTCTAAGCAGGCACAAAATGAGTATATATTATGATAGAGTTAATTATTAAGAAGCTCTCGATAACTTGAAAGAATCAATCAACTATAAAAAGTTTGTCAAGCATTGTCAAGTTGAGCACAACATAACTCATGATATATTAAGTTGAAAATATGATGTAGTTTAAACAATGTTTTAACAAAGTCATAGAGTTTCAGAGCTAACTTAGATCTGATCTTCGACTCAGTTTCAGACTTTAGTCTCTGATCTAACTTCTATGAATCAATTCATCATGACAATTGTCTTTTCTTTTAAGTGAGTTCATTCTTGATCTCAATAATTAATGTCTTTGTTTACTCTGATAAACGATGACACGCATTTATTGATTCACTCTAGAAGCTCTCGATAAAAATCTTTAAATCTTTGTGAGAAAATAAGAAAAAGAAAAACTTTCAATCAAATGATGATTCATCTTCAATTATAATGCATATAGATGACATTATAAATAGTATATGTGATGTGTAATTGATGTAAATGATAACAATGATGATGTGTAAATAACACATAGACATTGTTTATCTTTCAAGTAAATGATGTTGTTGAGATGATAAAGTATAAACAAGAGTGAATAATAATTGTTGATTTTTTTATCACTCTTTCAGTTCTTCTCAACTTTTCATTTTCTTCAACTTCATTCTTTTTCAATTATGATTATATTTTTATCATTGTATGATTACTTTTGACAAACTTTGAGTATATCTGTATAGTAAGAGTAAGAGATCTAGATCATGAGTCATAAACGCGCAGAGACACTCAAAGAGAGTCGTAAAATGATGAAGTCAACTGATGATTAAATCAAGATTATTTCAAAAGTAAGTGATGTCACAACTTGAAGTTTCACGACTATTACTGCAACTAACAGTATCATAAGTTTGCTCAAAAGACATTGATTAGATGTGATGATCATGATGCTGCTAATGCTGAATCACTCATGATGATGCAAACGTCATCAAATTTTGATCGAAAGCTCATTACTTCTACTATTTAAACTTTCGAGTACATCTCAACTATCAAAGAGAAAATTCAAAAGACAATGAGAAAAGAAATGATTGTTGATGCTTCATTGATGATCTTGTTGAATTCACAGACTTCGCGAAATCAAAGAATGATAATGAGATTTGCTTATTCAACTTCTTGATGTCGTTACTGATGCTTTTCAGCTGTCAATTATGAAAATAAGCAAAAGAAGTGTTGCTGATTTTAAAACTCTAAATAGAATGATTTGTATAAAGTGTGCTTGAGTTCTACACATCAAGAATAAAGCATCGTGATGTGATGTTGTCTTTCAGAAAAAGACAATGTACAAGAAGTGTGCTCGCTGTGCAAGTAATGAGAACTTCTGTATCACAATGAGTATACTTATCTGATACATTTGCTAAATGCTCATGATTCAATATCTAGATTTTTGACATCTGCATTTTGACTGTCAATGAATTTTTTTGTCTGCAGAATATTCATGATAGTGCAATTGAAGATGAAGAAGAAAACGTTGCTTTGAAAACATTCACTGCTCATCAGAAAATTCTTTACAAGAAGTTGATAACAACGACTCGTGTAAAGAATCATCTTGAGAAGACTCATAAACTTAAGTCTCTAAAGATTCAAAAGCTTATTCTCAAGAAGATAATAATTATTAATGACATTGTCAGAGAAATTCTGAATGTAAAGCGCTTTGCAATACATTTAATTTCAATTATATATTGTTTTGTTAACATTTTTAATTGTTTTGATATATTTTAGCATAATTTGTCGTCTTTCAAATCTCTGTCTTCACGTCTCAATGTAAATCTGACAATGAGAAAGAAGAAGTTTGCAATCTTGTTTCATGTGAGAGATGTTTGATGAAGTGATGATTACATGATGTTTGTTATGTTGTGATGATTACGCTCTTTTATCGAGCGCGTTTGAACGTCTTTGCGCTTTTTTCTTCTGTCTGTTGATTTACATATGTAATCGTCTCATTAAAGAACAAAACTATCATAATACAGTGATTCTTCTTTTCTAATAATGAGTTTATGCTTGAAAGTGAGTGATTATGCTTTTCGCTCATGTTTCAGTCTTATTTTGAAAGCTTCTATAAGCTTCGAGACATCTTTCATATTTTCGCTCGATATTCATTGATCATATTCAATGAAATATTCTTTTCATTGTATCTTATAATATAAAATTCTCTTTCTTTTTCACTTTTATAGAATCTTTTCTACCTTTCATTCTTACTCATCATCAATAAGCTTGAGTACAAGATAATCGAGTATAGAATCATCATTTAGTCTACGATTATACAACTTTAAAAAAGATACATGAAAGACAAAATGAACTTTATAAATGATTGAAAGATCAAGATGATACATCTGCTTGTTTATGAGTTCTTGTATACGAAAGAACTCTATCATCTTATTTGATAGCTTCTTGCTCAACTTCTTCTGCTTCAGATTTTGTGCTAATAGCATGATTAAATCATCAATATTAAAAAACTTAAACTTATGTTTTTGATTATAGTACTTTGCCTGATCATTGATCGCGTTTTGTCATCATTGCATCAACATGTTTCACATGTCTTTCAGCATTTCAACGTGTTTTTTTGCTGCTGACATTTCTTCTTTCATAGCATTGTTCTTGATGTATATGTTAAAGATTGACTCATAGTCATACATGATTTTAAAGAAACTACAGCTCAATGAAGCGTGCTTCGTCTGATGATAAATGAACTCAACTATGAATAGAAACGTAGCTCAGTCATCTTGCTTTTCAAAACAATACACTTTTAAATAATGTTTCAACGTTTAATTTTGTTGTTCTGTCTGATCATCTGTTTGCAAATGAAAAACGATGCTTAATCATCATTTCATCTTGACATGATAGCAGATCTTTGATCAGAACGCATTGATAAATAGACTATTTCTATTGATAACTATATCACTTGAGATCTCATATCTTAAAGCAATCTTCTCGAAGAACAACTCTGCTAACTTTATGACAGTCAGAGTTTTCTTCATAAACAGATAACGTGTCATCTTCATGTAGTGATTGACTATCACAAGAATCAAGTCATACATGACTTCTTTTCATTTACTAGACGACAGATCTGTTATGAAATTCATAATGATTTCTTTTCATGAATCTGTGAGTCGAGAAAATGATTTCAACTCGTCATATGATAGATGATGTTTCATCTTTACTCTCTGACAAATGTCACAAGTATTTATATACTCTTTGACATTCTTGATCATACTTTTTCAGTAATATTTGCAATCTAATAGCTCGTTGATCTTGTCAGCATCAAAATGTCTTGTTAATGAGTTATCATAATGATGTTTCAACAGCTCTTCTCTGACAGAAAGATCTTCTGAAACATACAATGATTTATTGTATTCTATCATATCTTGACTATTCAATGTTCAAGCTTCAACATCACTCTTTCATATACTTGTCGTTTCGTCTGCTTTTAATCTCACAGCAAATTCATTTTCTTGCTGTAAGATTTTGATGAGTTCAACTACGAATTTACTATTGAAGTTGTATATCATTTCATGAATTGTCAGTACTCTGACAATTGCACGTGAAACGAGTTGTTTGCAATCAACAGTTTCAGCAACATAATTAAGCTGTTTCTCAACTACATTATGATTTCTATGAGTTGATGTTTCAACATCTGTGCTTTTCAAAGTTGTTGATTCAAATTGAGAAATTCTACTTCTTGAGAAATGTACTTCATTTAGATGCGTTTCTTGCACTGTTAAAATCATGATTCTCAGCAGCATACTTCTGACATGCATTGCTGAACACGTATTCATGTTTTCACTGACACTGTGAACAGACATCTTCTTAACTTCGTTAATCACTCATATACAGTAGATTTCATCTTGCGATCTGCTTTCAACATGTTTCACTGAATATTTTCATTCATTAACATTGTGAATAAACATTTTCTCGACATCGTTAATCACTTATGTTCATTAGTGAGTTTCATCTTGCAGTTTACTTTCGACATGTTCTGCTAAATATCTGTTCATACTTATACTGTGATCGAACGTCTTCTCAACATCATTAATCACTCATATACAGTATAATTCTCTGATTGCTACAAATATAAAGTTATTTAAGCTTTCTATTCTAGTCAGCTTTCGCTGCAGAGTAAGCAGCAAACAATTCGCAAAGATATTCTCACTTTTATAGTCAGATCATCTTGATGATGCATTGATTGAGTTTGTCTTTTCTGATCTATGTGCTATTTCAAAGTTGCAGATCAACAATCTCATAACTCATTTGACTTGTCTTTTGTTTAGCTTTTGAACATTCATAAAATTCTTCAAATTATTATGATCAGTAGAACTTCAACAGTATGATAATTATCTTTCACATAGTGTTGTCAATGTTTAAACATCGCTACTATGACTAGAAGCTTCTGATCATATGTCTCATAGTTTCTTTCAACGTCTATCATCATTCTGAATCAGAATATAATTGAATGTCACTGATCTTCATCATCTGACTGAGACAAAATATTCGCGACTGCATAATTGAATGCATTGATCTTGATGTGTATATGTCGCTCTGAATCAAAGTGTCTTAGAATAGACGTTCTCATAAAGACGTCGTGAAGCTGATTAAAAGCTTGTTTCGCTTCACTCGATCATATGAATGAACTCATTTTTACATCTTTTACACTATTTCTCAGCAATTCTGTTAAAAACTCTGCTATCTGAAAGTAGTGATGTATAAAACGTCGATAGAAATTGATGAATCTCAGAAAAACTTGTATTTCTTGATACATCTTTGATCTGAGTCACGTTTTGATGATGTCTATTCTACTTAGATTCATTGAAACACTCTCTGTAAATATGATAAATTCTAGAAAATTCACTTTAGTGATGAAGAATTTACACTTCTTCAAGCTAGCATATAACTTGAACTTTCTTAATTTCTCGAGAATCTGTTTCATGTGATCTACGTGATCAATCTTCTTTACGAAAAAGATTAGAATGTCATTCAGATAAACAACACAAAAGTTGTTTAAAAGTTCTGTCAAGATTTTATTAATATAAGTCTGAAAGATGACAGACGTGTTGATCAAATCAAACGACATGATCATATATTCAAAGTGATCATAATAAGTATGAAATGTTGTCTTTCACTCATCTTCACGTTGAATTCTGAGACGATGATAAACATTCTTCAGATTTAACTTAGTGAACTGCTTGACTTTATTGAGTCTGTTTAGAGTTTCACTAATTAAAGACAGTGAACGATGATTTTTGACAGTGATCTTATTCAGATCTTGATAGTTCATGCATAAATGAAGACTATCATTCTTTTTGAAAATGAATAAAATAGACACGTCAGTCGAGTTGATGAAGTGCTTAATTCATTCTTCCGCTAAAACATCATCTAGATACTGTTTCAGAGTCGTTAACTCTGTGTTTGACAAATTACATAATGATTCATATGATGATTCTGCAGTGATTTAAATTGCATGATCATGATCTTCATGCAAAGACAGTTTGTTTGCATTCTCTGTTGAAAATACATCTTCATACTATTTCAATTCAATAAATAAAGTCTGCATTTTAAGCGCGTTTGTGATATGACTCATCATGTTATTCATTGCTTTCACTTGATGTTCAATGATTGATTCTTCAATGATGTTGATCATGACAAAAGCATACACAGTAGACTCATCTTGTAGAGCTTTTGCAAATACTTGTGCAAAGAACAATTCAAATGCATGCTCATTTATGTTGAAACATCATGTTCTTGCAATCATGTTTATTCAAATATGCTTGAATTGTATACTTGACATACTCAGAATCAGAAAAGATTCTTTCTTGTCAATAGCATAGAAGATACTTATATCTTTTTTCTCTATGTCTCAGCTGTCTCTCAGTCGATAACACATCTTATAGACGTCATAACAATAAACACTCTAATTATTCATTCAGATAAATCTTGAAAGATCAACGTTCAGCAATGACATATCTTGCTCGATGATAAAACGTTGACTAATCACGTTCATCTTGATGTTGATATTCATGTAAATCTTCGTTTCTGTCTTCTGATCTCTCTGAATTACATGCTCTTTATATATAAGAGTCTTTACGAAGAGAACTTCTTGTTTTTTTCTCGATGATTTGAAGCATTCATTGAAAGCTTGTCTTTTTTCAAAATCTTGAAATAACTCATATGTGACATCAAATCAATGAATACTCAATTTATATCAGATTCTTTTGATTTATTCTTGATCTTTTCGTCTCTACAATCAATAAAGTAATGATTCTTTCAATTGCATATGTAACACGTTATATTAAACAAATTCTTGCTATAACATGACGAAGCATGTGAGCTTGTCTTTGACGAAGAGTTGAGTCTGATTGATCGATGAGATTTCTTTCGCTTTGAATGAGTCTTCTTGTTGATTTTATCTCGATCATGCAAGTTCTCATCTTAAAGTTATTTCAATGACAAGATGTGTTCTTTTTGCAAATTTGTTTTCAATTAAGTGACAAGATTGATTAATGCATCTTGTGTGATAAAAATTAACTGCACATTAGTAATGATCATGTGTAGCTCAGATCTTAACTTGATGAATAAATAAGCTCGCTTATGCTCATCATTATACAACAAAAGTTGATGTTTCAGAATGCTCAGATGAGTTGCAAATGTTCATATCATCTGATCTGAACGTTACAATGCATTCATGTACTGCTGAATCACGTCTATGTCTTGATTCATCGAATTTTCAATTAAATTCAGAAGAAAGTCAATAAAATTGAATCACATCTGCTGAGCTGCAAACATAGTCTTTTCGTGATTGAATCAAAGTTTCTTTGATTCATTCTTCAGATAGATCATACAGTACAAAATCTTTTTCTCATCACTTTCAAAATGTCAAGAAATATTTTGAAATGAGATTTCGATGTTGCGAATTCACTCTCTATGTTCTTTTATGATTTTGTCATGATACTTCTTCAAAAACATTGAGAATCTTCGCTTCTGCAAAATAATTTCATGATGATTTCATTTCGTCATCATTGACATTATGAAAACAATGTGTAGATCATTCAAGTTCTTCATGAAGACTTAAATGAAAGTCTGATGACTTTTCTTTGTCGTTTCAATGAATTGCAGAATCTCAATCTTCGACAGAATAACTGCTAACTTCTGTTTCTTTTGCAGTTTATCACGTTGAAGCATTGCTCATGTCAACTGTTCATCAATATCAAGAAAGAGTTCATCTTCTGCCTCTTTGCTTTCTGATTTTGTTATGCAACGTTCATTTTCTGATATGATATCTTGTGAGATCAAGACATTGTCATTTCAACTCTGTTGCAATCACGTTGCTATTGTCATGCTTAAATATCAAATCATCATCTTTAAGAAAAGTTTGAAATAATTAGAACTGTGATAATTGAGTTTACTAGATGAATAAATGAAATCTATAAGAGTGATATGACAATGTGATATTCTAAGTAAACACAGAATGAATATATATTATGATAGAGCTAATTATTAAGAAGCTCTCAATAACTTGAGAAAATTGATCAACTATAGAGAGTTTGTCAAGCATTGTCAAGTTAAGCACGACATAACTCATGACATATTAAGTTGAAGATATGACGTAGTCTAAATGATGTCATGACAAAGTCATATAATTTCAGAGTTAACTCAGATCTGATCTTTAACTCAGTCTCTGACTTTAGTTTCTGATCTAATTTCTATGAGTCAATTCATCATGACATCATCTGAATCAACTCTTTTACTAATAGTATCTTTTCATCTTTTACTGACATTAACATGTCATTAATCTTCTTCATAAATTGATTGTGATTGTTAGAAGAAAGTGTTGTCACATGAGTGAAAACTTTGCATAATGACTTTTCTGATCATGCAACATTTTAACATCATTCAAACTGCGTTGAATTGAAATCTCTTAACTCTTCTGACTTTTATTTAAAACAGAATAGAATTAAAAGATTTATAGTTGATATCATGTACAAATGAATCTCATTATTAATCTTAAAACTTAATTTATTAAATGAATAAATAAAATTTATAAAAATAATATAATAATATGATTGACAACGAGATTCATCTGTACATGATGTCGACTATGAATCTTTTGATTCTATTCTGTGTTTGAATAGAAGTCAGAAAAGTCAAGAGATCTCAATTCGACGCAGTTCAAACAATGTTAAAACGTTGCGTGATCAGAAAAGTTGTCATGCAAAGTTTTCACTCACACGACAATACTTTTTCTAACAGTCACAATCAATCTACGAAGAAGATTAATGACATGTCGATGTCAGTAAGAAATGAAAAAATACTACTAGTGAAAAAGACAATTCAGATGAAGAGTCTGCAAGTTGTGATTATAAGTGATTGAAGAATTTGCAACTCGTTGACTGCATCAATATCAAAATATCTTCATCACATCAACAATGTCATCAAGTAATTAATGAAAAGATATCAGATAGAATAGTCATTTCAAGTATTGAAAGACGTGATTACAGTGCTTGAAAAAGTAATGACTTGTCAATCACGCTGATATACTGAGAAGACTTGAACTCATCTTCTTTACTTGACATCAAGTCATTCATCTATTCACATGAAAAATTGAGAGCTCAAGAGAATGATCAGAATACATTTTCTTTCATTGATCAGAGTCAAACATTGAATGATTGTGATTGCATGTCTATACTAACAATTCATTCAACGTCTACGTGACATAAGTCAAATCAAGAGAAGAAAAGAATTATTCAATACAATCATACTTTATCTTCTCATCATGTGCATCTCTCTTTCATCACATATTTCTCTGCTCAGTGAATGATAATCATTGAGTAAGAGAACACAGCTCTACATACATTATAATCACGAGCATCATGAGTGTGAAGAAAACATCTTTCATCTTCGAATCAAGAATTGAATTGAAACATCTTTGTATAAAATATCATCAATAAAGAGCAGAGCAAAGATGACGTGTCATAATCAAACAGCACAGACACTTTCATCAAGAGTTTACTTGAGCATCACACGCTGAATAGAAGTTATAGATTCATTACTTGATAACACAGTGTCAATCTCATTGTTTCGACTGCGCAAAGCAGTTGTATAGATGATGAGTGATTTTCTCTTTCAGAGAGTTTTGTTCACTCAATATAAATAGCATAAAGTTTCTCATGAGTCGAGTCTAAATCAATGTCACAAGAGTGTATGAATTACAATCACAATCACAATCACAATATAATAATATAATATTTTAAGTAAACACAGTATAAATATAGATTGACAACGAGATTTATCTGTACATAATGTCAACTACGAATCTTTTGATTTTATTCTGTGTTTAAATAGAAGTCAAAAGAGTCAAGAAATCTCAATTCAACGCAGTTGAAATGATGTTAGAACATTGCATGATCAGAAAAGTTATCATGCAGAGTTTGCACTCACGCAACAATCTCTCTTCTAACAGTTACAATCAATCTACGAAGAAGATTAATGACATGTTGATGTCAGTAAGAGATGAAAAGATACTACTAGTGAAAAAAACAAATCAGATGAAGAGTCTGCAAATTGTGACTATAAGTGATCAAAGAATTTACGACTCATCGACTGTGTTGATATCGAAACGTCTTCATTATATTGACAATGTCATCAAGTAATTGATGAAAAGATATCAGATAGAATAATCATCTCAAGTATTGAGAGTCGTGATTACAGTGCTCAAAGAAGTAGTGACTCGTTGATCACGCTGATATATTGAAAGAACTTGAACTCATCTTCTTTACTTGACATCAAGTCATTCATTTATTCACATGAAAAATCGAGAACTCAAGAGAATAATCAGAATGCATTCTCTTTCAATGATCAGAGTCAAACATTGAATGATTATAATTGCACATTTATACTAACAATTCATTCAACGTCTACATGATATAAGTTAAATCAAGAGAAGAAAAGAGTTATTCAATACAATCACATTCTATCTTTTCATCATGTACATTTCTCTTTCATCACATATTTCTCTGCTCAATGAATGATAATTATTGAGTAAAAGAATGCAGCTCTACGTACGTTACAATCATGAGCATCACGAATGCAAAGAGAACATCTTTCATCTTCAAATCAAAAATTGAATCGAGACATCATTGTATAAAATATCATCAATGAAGAGCAAAGCAAAGATGATGCATCATAATCAAACAGCATAAACACTCTCATCAAGAGTTTACTTGAGCATCACATGCTGAATAGAAGTTATAAATTCATTACTTGATAACACAGTGTCAATCTCATTGTTTCGACTGCGTGAAGCAGTTGTATAAATGACGAGTGATTTTCTTTCTCAGAGAGTTTTGTTCACTCGATATAAATAGCATAAAGTCTCTCATGAGTCAAGTCTAAATTGATGTCACAAGAATGTATGAATTACAATTACAATTACAATCACAATCAGTATAAATATATATTATAATAAAAGTAATTATTAAGAAGCTTTTAATAATTTAAGAAGATTGATCAATTATAAAGAGTTTATTAAGAATTGTTAAGTAATAATAAATTTATACACTTTTATAACATTGATTAAATTAACTTATGAAAGACTTTGTGTTATTTATATCAAGTAAACAAAACTCTTTGAGATAGAAAATCACTCACAGTTTATATGATTGCTTTATGCAGTTGAAACAGTGAGTTTTGAAACTATGTATCAAATTTGTTCACGTTGATTGCATGTTAAAGAACAAATGTTTGAATCACTTTAAATTGCTTCAAAAGCTTCGTTTTCATCATCATCTTCGCTACTGCTTTGAAATCTTTCATGATGATGATGATTATTTAATAATTCAAGAAGTTAGCATCTTGTAACATTCTTGATCGCAAATGCAATCAGTTTAAGCAATGCATGAATACATGTTTCATCATTTAATGACTTCATTTACAGTTGTATCTTAAGCTATTCATGTCTGAAACTGTGAAATATTTCTAAAGTGCAAATAAACATTTAAATTTATGTATTCAATTTTGATGTACATTGCAAGAATGTTTTCTGCTTTTTGAAAATCATCACGCATCTTTATCATCTTATTGCTCAGATGCAATTTTTGTGCTGAAATTATGTTGATATTTATAATGCATTCTTTGTACTTTTTTCATCATTGATTTCATTGATCTTTGTGATACTGCGCTATTGCAATGTTATTGCTTGTTGAAATTATTGTAAAGAAGAAAATGTATTATCTACATCTTGACTGTATCTTTGCATCTTCTTGAATGAAAACATTCAGAAGTACTATTTTCTTGATGATAAGTAAGTAAGAAATTATGTGATTAACTTTCATTAAATGAACATGTATTAGTTTGCATGCTTGTTTAATCTACTGTGTTTAATCATTAACTTGACTGCGTAATGTAATTTTATCTTGTAACATGTTCAAATGAATATGTAGTGAGCTTGTATACATTTCTGTCTTCAGAGTTTCAATGCTTACTCTTTTAAATGCTTTTGCTACATGATGCAAAGTGTCAGAATCATGTCTAAATGATACAATTAATGAAGATCAGAATTGATAGTGCTTGATCTTTAAAGATAACTATAACTGAATATTAAGAATACAGAAGAAGATTGATACAAAAGCTTTTATTTATGTAATGTTCAAAGACTGTGCTAGACTTGAAAGAAATGTGTTTGTGACATGAGAAAAATATGATGTAGATGAACAAGATGTTGATGAAAGAAAAGAGTGTTGAGAAAGAAAAAAGAAATTGAGTCATATCTGAATTAAATCTGAGTTAAACCTGACTAGCTTGCTGATTAGCTCTAATTATTACACAAAGAACTCGCTAGCGTTTACTGCAAATTGATTAAAGCTTCAGTCTTGTTCAGTCTTATCAGTCTTGATACACTCGTAACACAAAGTCTGATTCTGAAGTGTTTTTAATTTGCATTCTTTGCTTAACAGTTTTTCTTTTTTATCATGCTGATGTTAAACTGATGCTTCAAATGTTATTTTTGATCTCATTACTGCTGAGTATACTTGTCTCATCTTTGTGAAGATTACTTTTCATGTGAAGACTTCAAGATGATTAAGTGTCAACATTCTTGTGACGTGACTCACTTTTATTTGTTGAAGATGTATATTTCATCATAGTTTCATGTTTAATTGAATCTTTAAAACTTGTATGTCTGATTTTAACTTAATGATTGAGCTTTCTATTTTTATGCTAGTCATCATGTCAAATTCTTTCAATTTTCTAGTGAAATGTGTAAGTTTATACTTTTCTGATGCAAACATTGCATCATAAGTGCAAGTTCATTTTGCACATACATCATATACTTTACTTAGCATTCTGCAAATTTCTTTAATGAATCTGTCATAAACTAGAATGCTAATGTCATTTACAAAGTCAAGCACTTTAACTTTCATTTTCAATGCTTTGCATTTTTCAATTAAACTTACGTTGAAGAATAGAAAGAGAATAAATGAAATGAAAGATTTTTGAGATATGTCTGCATTTATCTTATGCATAATGCTCATTTGTTCATTGAATATTAACGAAGTCTTTCAATCTTCTAAAAAGCTGCATGTTCATTTAATTATGTAGTTTGATGTTCTTTTCATCTTCAACATATGTAGAAGTCTGATGTGTGAAACTTGATTAAATGCTTTAACGACATTTAAACTTAGCATGAATGCTATATATTTAATTTTGCAATCTCATACTGTCATTGAGAAAATTGACTTCAATCAATTTCTACATGAGAGACGAGTACTTGATGTTGCTATGACGACGTGCGAGTGCAACAGAGATCAAATGTCGATCAAGCACATTCTATTAACATGTTCTAAATGAAAGATAGAATGAAAGACGATGCAATGTGAAGAGAACATCACGAACTTGAGAAAGCTTCTAGAAATCATGAGCGTGACAACAGTGATTATTCGAATGATACTCTCAATAAGCATACTGAATCAATTTCAGACTGTGACGTCATCAAAGAGTCAGATGAAAGAGAGAAGAAGTAAAGAAGAAATAAGCTCATAGAGTTCTTGCATTGAAAACAGTTACAGTATAGAGCGCAGAAAAAAGCGATAGTAGATATGAAAAGAACGCTACGCTAGCGCAGCGCTCGCTACATTATATAAAATCTTACATAGACTCATAATGAGTGTTGAATCGAGTAAGAATTAAAAAAAAAATCTCATACTGTGTGAACTTAATTTATCAGTAAATTTAATGTCAAGATCATGAATTGCTTATGTCTTGTTCTCATTTAAACATTAAATAGCATATAATGAGTCTTAATTATATCACTCGACTTGATATACTTTGAGAAGCATAATTGTAACTCTGAATTAACTGAGTTAAATGCTTTCAAAATAATTAAAAAAAAGAATTAAGTATCAAATATATAATTATATATATAAAAATCAAAAACTTTGAGAACGAAAACGAATTATTTAAACTATATAGAAACAGAGCACATCATCAACATAATGCTCACGCTTTATTCTGATTATCAAGAGCAGATGAGAAGTGTTGTTGACATGATATTGATGAGTGAACGAGAGACAATTATCATTATCTCGCAGAAGAATTCAGTTAAGACGAAAGATATACAGAAGAAATTACACAAGCTGCGAGTACTCTATGAGCTCAACGAACGTAGAAACAACGAGCTGATGCTCTAAAGAAAGATGAGAAGTTTGATAAAGATGATAGAAAAGCTGACATGTCAACGTGTTGTTGCGTTGACTGTCAATCAGCGCATGAAGAATCAGCTGAAGAGACTGAAAAAGATAATGAGCAAACTTGAAAAAGAGTTCGTGAAGAAGAGAAAACACGTTGACAGCTGAGCGAAGAGAAAACACGTTGACAGCTGAGCGAAGAGAGCAAGCGTGAAGTCAATAACATCATTTGAAAATCATCTTGTATTCAATGTTAACATATTGTCATCAGTGTGAAATCATTGTGAGAAATTTGAAGTAAAAATCTTCATCAAAGAGAAAGAAGAAGTAAAGAGAATCATAATGATAACAATGAAGAATATAATGAAATGAGCGAGAAAGATTGATGTTGACAAGATGCTGTCAACACGCAAGAACATAAAAACAATGAAAAGATGATTAAGACTGCTGATATTTTGAATCAAGACAAAGAGCTGCAAAAAAACATTGAAGAAAAATGATTTTTGAATCAAAGAGATATTGTTGAACACATGTTTATGCGAAATCAGTTTTGAAGTAGTGATACATGAGATTAAAGTCGAAGAAATGTTTAAGAACATAAAGAAGAAAGAGACGAGAGCACTCATCAAGATCAACAAAAACATACATTCAGAAATGATGATCAAGAAGATTAAGTAACTCACAAAGAAGAGTGAGCAGAAGAGATACATCTCACTGATGATACATGTAATCAGCGCTGAGATGATAAACAAGCTGATCAATGAGAAAGTATGTCATGAGATCGACATAAAGATCACACAGTTCTAAGACTTAAGCTGCAGAGTGCATCAGTGTTTAAAGTATCAAGAATATGATCACAAGATGTATGAATGCAAAAACAAGCAGAAATGCGCTTACTGTGCATTGAATCATCGCTTAAAGCACTGTTCTTACAAACAGACTCAAGACATATGAAAATGTGAAGCATGTTGAGACACACATAAAGTCTTTGACTCTCAATGTCATAAATGACAAGCTGAAAAAGAAAGAATAAAGAGAGTCACAAAATACAGACTTTTATATCATGTTGTATGAAAGCAGAAAGAACTCAAAGCAATGACATTAAAAACATTCACAAAGACATTTATCAATCTGAAATCATTGATTAACAACGACTTGAAGAGAAAGCAGAGACGTTCAATGAATGAAAGTTGTTTGCTCAGCGCAGTCATCACATCAGAAAACACTATACTGAATCACTTGATCAAGAAGTCAAGATCAAATGAATTGAAGTCAACATTAATCATGTCGTTGTCAATGTCATTTTCTGTTGAGAATCTTACAAGTGAAGCAAATGCTTTGCAAACACTCAAGAGAATATTAAACAGTCTGAAATGTAAATTTTAATGTCTCAGCAAAAGAAGCTTTGAATACTACAGTACAACGTTCACAAGTTCAGAAACAAGATGATGATAGCATTACTACATGAGAAAAAAATAAAGAACTATGACATTTTGATTCTTCAAGAATTCTGACGATTTGATGATATTTTCAGAGCATACTGCTCAGCAACTGTTGACTTCATGCTGAAGAATAATGAAGATAAAATCTGTTTCTACATAAACAAGAGAATTAACAGCAACATCTGATATTCAATATGACACTTCAAAGACGTAGATATAATTATGTTATAAACATTAACAGATGATGCACAGACAACTCAGAAAGTTATACACATTCATGAAGCATATAATTTGTCACTCAAAGATCATGAGATCATTCATGAAAAAGAAAATCTTTTAGACATCAAAAAGACGTTGCATATGTTGAGAGAAAGCATTCTTGTAGAAGACTTCAATCTGCATCACTTCACATGAGAAGAATCATTCTACTCAAGATAACATTTATTGTCAAATGAGTTAATTGAAATGATCACAAACATTGATGCATTACTAGCATTATTTCAAGACACAATTACGAGAAATTATTAAGAATCTCAAATGACAATAAATTTAATCTTCACGACAGAAAGCATCACAAACAGATTAATATGATGTGAAATCAATGAAGAAATGAAAAACTTCTCAGATCATCTGTCGATACAGACAGTAATAAATCTTAAAGTTTGCAAAGAGTCAGCGCGAAGATTGCATTGCAACTGAAAGACAATGAATGAAGAGAAATTCATCAATACTTTGAAAGAACAAATGTCAGAATCACTGTTGAATTAAAAGATGAAATGTCAGCGCATAAATGAATACATGAAGTAATTGTTGAATGCATTGAAGAAAATCATCAAGATTTTCACTTTCTGAGCGAGATCATATGAAATGATCAAAGCAGAATGAACAAAGAAGTGTACAAAGATCATCAAGAGCATGTGATGAATGAGAAGAAACTGTTGAATCATCAATGACTGAGTAGAGTACATTCAAGCATGTGATAAGAAGAGTAAAATTATCAGAAAACAGAAGTGCAGTAAATATCAAGAGATCATGCAGAATGTCAAGCAATTCTCAAGAGAACTGTTTCAAATTGCAAAATGAGCAAGAAATGCAGTCGTAAACACACTCACTCAAGCAACAATTTTCTCACTGACAAAGTCAGAGTGCTCTGACATCATTATAACAGCGCAGAATAAAGTGAAGATGATGTTTCAGACTCACTTTTCATCATTTTCAGAGATTTTCATGCTGAATACAATAAACTTTGAGTATTTGCTCTCACTTGAAGATGATATTTCATTGATGCATCATGAGATTAAGAGAGTTGTTTACAAAGCGACATCTGACAAGACATTGAAACACACAAAATACACAAATAGAATAATGCGCAGACTCGTCAATGACATGTCAGAATAAATACACTCTCTCTTTGAAAGATGTTTATAGAAGAAAATGTTATGAATGTGTCAAAGATCAAACTTTAATTAATTCACAGTGAACACTAGCGAGTTCACTGTGTATTAATTGAAGCTAGTCAACAATCTAGTCGAGAGCTGATTTAAATCTAACTCAGGTTTGACTCAGATATGACTCAGCATCTTTTTTCTTTTCTAGCATTTTCTAATCAGCTTTTATTGTCTTTTAGACAAACACACTTCTTTTTGTTACGAGTAGTTAACAGATGTCTATGACAAACACATTTCTTTGTGTCACAAACATTTTTCAAATAAACATCTTTCTTGTGTTTCAACACGTTTTCTTTGAGACTAGCGTCGAATCTGAGTAACTACTATATAAAGTGTGTTCTTCTTGTCTTTTGTATCTTCTTGTCACGAACTGAGAACTGAATGAAACCAGAATGAAATTCTAATAACTAGATTTTAAATACAAGACGTTGCACGAAGAAGAAAGAAAAGAAAAAGATCATTCACAGGTTCTTATACCTCATGAACGCTGGGTACCATTCGTATCGAGAGGCCCCCATAACATCACTGATAATCTCACGCCTATCATCATCTATAATATTGTTCAACATCATCTAAGTGACCTAACATCTCTTTTCTCAACATCTTTCGAGTAACACATGCTAAAATCATGACAATAAGTTCTTCTTTTTGAAGTCGAAGCTTCTGCGAGACTTTTAATTCTCTGACTCATATTCAGAGTCGTTGCTTTCTTGCACGTAAGCGATTCATGAATTCTTATCCGAAAGATCGGGATTTCGGGCGTGATAGACGTTCATGACTTCGATGACATTCATCACATTCGCAAACTTTACTCAACTGTTTTCTTCTATTTCAGTTCACTTAATTAAATACTCTAGCTGAGAGTTCTTTACTCGAGAGTTCAATATTTCGTTCATCTCTCAGCTAAGCACTTCTTCGACGAAGACTATCGAAAACGACACGAGAGATATTTGTTCAGATAAGAAGTCGTTGGTCGCAGAATGAAGCAGATAAGTATGAAAGACGTCGAAACAGAATCAGTCATCGAGCAACTTTAGCTGATAAGAATGAGAACTAACAATTTTGATGATTCTGAAAGATTTCTCGAATTTATTAGATAACTTCTTGCTGAGTCGATGAATCATCAGATTGCGAGCATCTAATCAAATCATATCATTAATTGCATACTTGAGAGCGTGTTGTCGATGAACATTAGCGAATTGTTTCTGATATGCTTGAGCTAAGATCATTTGTTCTCGCAGAATTTCATTGATTTGATTCATTTTCTGAACAAACAGATCGACATGTATTTGTTCCGAATGTTCAATAACGTTCTTCTGAGTCTTTTTTGATTTCAATCTCATTCGAGAATGCTGTTCGAAGTTAGCTAGAAACGACGTGCACTGAGTGCTTTCGAAGAAGTGATTGTTGATGACAAATTCAGCTGATGACAGTCATGCAGCTCAGTCGTTCTGCATAAAGAACACGAAGGCTCGAAGATATTGTTTCAAAACGTCGTTGATGTTCTCGATTTGATCATTCGTTTCTGAGTGAAACGCAGTTGACAATCGAGCTTGAATCTTCAATCGAGTACAAAGTTCGTCTCAAAAGTGACTGACAAACTGAGTTTCATGATCTGAGATGATTGAATCAGATAATTCATGATGTTTTCATATTGCATGATAAAAAACTCGAGCTGTATCTAGAACTGTAATTTCACTCATAGACTCGTAATGCACTTGTTTAGATAGTCTGTTCACGACTATCAGAATATTGATTGCCGAATTTCCGTTTAGATTCTTACTTTCAGATACTGTCACGATGAAATTCATGACTATGTCTTTTCAGCGACGATTGAGTACATCAAGAGACTTCAAAGCTCTCTGATATTTTTCTCTAGAGATCTTCACTCGAGAGCATAGATGGCAATTGCGTACGAAGCGAGCTACTGTCTTGATCATTCCGGGTCAGTAATAATGACGACTGAGTATTTCGTAGGTCTTGACTCTTTCTGAATGACTCGCAATAGGCGTGTCATGACTTAACTGAAGCAGATGTAGTCGCAGTTTCTCATCTTCGGGTATCAATAGCCTATCTCTATAGTAGACTCGATCACTTCGCAGCGTACATTTCGCTAACAAAAATTCTTTAAGCTTTCGTTGATCGTCTCTTAACGCAGTTACCACGATCTGTACCCATTCATCATTAAAATAGACTGCGAAGAGTTGTTCTTCTAGCTCATTCATAGACATTTTCTCTGATGGTTCAGACTGCTCAGAGATCACTGATTCGCCCTTCGAGTCACTTGATTCGAGTGCTTCAGAGTCACTATCGTCGAGAACATTGATTAAGACTTGAATTTCCACGTTTTTTGGTTTTAGCACGGTCTGTCACTGATGTTCTCGACGACTATTCTTCTCGTTCAAGAAAAGATCTTCTGATCGACGCGTGAGTGCATCGACTCGAGTGTTCAATTCATTCGAACGATACACGATTTTGAAGTTAAATCGAGAGAGAAATTCTGATCATCTGACTTGTCTTCGACTAAGCAGCTTGATTGACATGAAATATTCTAGGTTCTTGTGATCGAAAATGATCTCAACGAGATCTAACGTGCCTTTCAGTTCGAGCCTTCATTCCTCAAAAGCTCTGATTATAGCTAGAAGTTTCTTGTCATAAATCTCGTAGTTGCATTAAGATAGAGACAGTGATGAACGTCTGCTTGAGTCGATCGAAGACGAATTGACACTTCTGAGTTCAATTAAATGACTGATCTTTTCTGATTAAGACAGTCAACGAATCGATCAGCTTGGAAAACTTCTTAATAAATCGTCTATAGAAGTTGACGAAGCTCAGAAAGCTCTGAACATCTTTGACGTCTCGAGATGCAGCTCAATTCATGACGGCATTGATCTTCTCAGAATTCATTTTGATTTCGTGAGTGATGATTATTAGACTCAAATACTTGATCTCGATAACTGAAAATTCGCATTTCTCGATATCTATCTGTAGTTCGACGACTCTAAGTCGCTTCAGTATCTGATGAACATGCTGAGTATGCTTCTTTTTGCTGTTGCTATAGATCAAGATATCATTCATGTACGCGATGCAGAAAACGTTCAAGAAGTCATGCAGAGTGTCATTAATGAAGTTCTGAAATGATGACGATTCATTTGTGAGTTCGAAGAGCAAAACGTTGTACTCGTATAAGTCATAACGTGTTCGGAAAGCGATCTTTCACTCGTCTTCATAAGTCATTCGCAGTTTATTAAAGACTGCAATGATATCTAACTTGATGTAGTACTTGATCTTAGTCAGTCGATCTAGAGTTTCTCGAATGAGAAATAACGAGTATCGATTCTTAACTGTCATGACGTTCAGACCTCGATAATTCACGCAAAATCTGAGTTCTTCGCTTGATTTTTTAACAAAGAGTATTGAAGAGATCGCGAGAAAAGAGCTGACTTGAATAAAGTCTTTGATCAAATTATCCTTCAGATATTTCTTTAGTACCCGAAGCTCATCTTGAGACATGTCATATAAAGACTCGAAGGTAGAAGTTTTGCTCTTCTGCAGCTGAATTTTATGATCATAGAAACGTCGTTCAGATAGAATGTTCGTCAATTCGCGAGAGAAAACATCTAGAAAGTCGTGATATTCGAAGAGCAATAGCGTGACAGAGTCAACGAAAGACGTGATTTTCAGAGCTTTGTCGATATTTCTCATGAATATGACAAACAGATCATGATTCTTTTTCCTAGCGAGTCGCAGAAACGAAGCACTATCTATAGCGTAGATCTTCAGATGTTTCGAAGACGAAGACGTCAAAGAAACTGATACTGACACAGTCGAGATCGAGATGCTCGAGAGAGTTTCGAGTACAAGTTCTGAGTTGGCTTGAGGTTCAAAGATGAGCTGATTATGACGCAGATCTATAATTGCTTTATGACTTTTTAATCAGAGCAGATCTAGAACAACTGAAAATTGCGAAAGTTGAGTGATATAGAAGAAGATTTCTTCGAGCTTCTCGCTTGAGACTCAAAGTTTGACAAGAGCGTAATGAGTGATTGAATCGAATATGACTGATTGATCGTCAAATTTCTGAAGAATACAGATTTCAGACAAAGAAAAACAGGGCAGAAAGTGTCTTTGCGCGAAAGAGTCATCAATAAATGCATAATCGATGACGTCAATATCAATCAAAACAGAAAGATTGACATTGATTTTATTGCTTTCTAGATTATCTGAGAGCACGAGATGATCATTGTTCATCTTCTTTTCTAATTGATGAATCGAGCTAACTGAGAGTGCAGAGATTTTCAGACTGTTCAATTGTCTCTGCGAGCGACTGTATGCAGAGACTAGACTTTTCCCAAGGCGAAAGAAGTATCGAAAGCGAGATTGTCGATAGAGATTGCAAGAACGAATAATGAGACGACTCGTAGCTGAATCTTGAGCTTTGAATTGCAGATCGCAGTCTGATGCTCAGACTTATCGCAGTATAGACACAGATGATTGATCATGCGATGCTGATGCTTCTTGAGAATCAGTGAGTCTCGTTTCTTCATGTTGACGATCGATAAGTTCATGAGATTCCTCGAGCTCGAGGTCGTAGCTTTCGAGCCTGCCGGAAGTGTCGCATATTTGACGAAGTACGCGAAGACTGTAGAGATCACAGAGACAGAATGAATCACTGCTTTTGACTTGAGAAGATTCTGTACTGTGACGCGATATCGACTATTCAATTGCTGACATTTGATAATCAACTGCTCATAGTTCAGGCTGCTGACATTCACCTGAATCAATAGAGCTTTGAGCTCGCTGAATAGTTCATTCTTCAGATTGAATTTTCGAGTTACGACGTCATATTCAATTTCATCAATGTGCTGCTGAAAATCGAACAGATATTCGATGAAGATGCGATTTTGCATTCTTAGAGCTGAAATGAATCGCTGAGCGATTTCTTGCTTGTCTGAATCATCGAAGGCTTGTCTTAACAAGACAACTAATTGCTCAATCGTAACTAGCTTGTCATGCTGAGCAGTCATACGCGACAACGCTTGAGCGACAGCGTTTCTCGATAAGCGGCTGTACTCATACAGAAGACGAAACTCGAAAGTTGAATAATGATTCGCGTTCAACTTCAGCTTGCTGATCAGTTCGAAGATGAACTGATTTAGCTTGTTTTCTCGCTCTTCGATATAAAGTTCTGAATTCGAATATTTCTCTGATTTGATATCGATTCTGCTCATACTTTTGAGTTCTTGAATCATTTCTGACAAGGTTTTATTATTGGTCTGAGACTGCTTAAGTTCAACCTGAGTTTGCTCATGTTCTTGTTGACAGACTGAGACTCAGTTGATATACTGAGTGATGATGTCGTTGAACCAAGTTTGAAGTTCGATCAGAAAAGTGTATCACGCTTCGAGAGCATTGTTGACGTGGGTTCGAAACTGAGCGACAGTGATGAATTCGTTGATCGAGACTAAAGATGTCGACGGCAGAGTGTTGCTGATATTCTCGAATTGACTCATGATGTAGTGTGATGCAACGTAATGTCACGAACTGAGAACTGAATGAAATCAGAATGAAATTCTAATAACTAGATTTTAGATACAAGATGTTGCACGAAGAAGAAAGAAAAGAAAGAGATCATTCAGAGGTTCTTATACTTCATGAACGCTGAGTATCATTCGTATCGAGAGACTCTCATAACATCACTGATAATCTTACGTCTATCATCATCTATAATATTGTTCAACACCATCTAAGTGATCTAACATCTCTTTTCCCAACATCTTTTGAGTAACACATGCTAAAATCGTGACACTTCTTTCTTCTGTATTCTTAAAGTCTTAGTTATAACTATCTTTATAAATCAAACATTCTAGTCACGCATGCACTTTGATTAGTTTCTAGACACGATTTCAACATTACTTTAAGAATTCATTAATCACATGATACTGATTTCTATACTCATTCAAACTTACTCAACTGACAACGAAATAAGTATAAAGAAATTTGTGTATCTGATGATCAATGACATCGAAAGACAGAACAACATCAAGAAATCAATAGAATCAACGAGAACATACGATCATGTGATTGCTAGAGAATCTATCGCTCAATCAGTAGCATCAGTTCAAATCGATTGATAGAATCAAGAGATTAAGATCTTGATTGCTTAAGAATCATCAAAAAATCTTCTTAAATCAGCAACACTCTTCTTTGAAGACTAAACACTTTAACAAATGATCTCACTACATACTATTGAGCATCGTTCTTCGCTTGATCGTCAATTCTTCGCTATGATTCGATCATCTGTGAACAATTTCTTCAAGAGTAATCAAAGCTTTTATTCTTCTGATACTACAGATTCAGTCATCTATTCTGAGCTATCATCTCGCATATTGAAATATCTTAGAATCAATGTCGTACGAAAACATCAATACTCTTTGTCTCATTTTTAGACTTTCGATGAATCTCATGAAGCTTCTACTTCATGAGATATAAAAAATGTAAAGCAGCTACAACACTGAGTCGAACAAGATTCAGAGATTTTTCTAGAAGATTTGAACAGTCTTCAAACTCAACGAGATTTAAACATGAAAGCTTGTGAGCTATTTGACAAGATATCAAGTGAACAAATATGAAAGACTCGTTTCAAGAAAATGAACAAAGTCAAAGAACGCTTGAATCAATTAAATCAGACGTTTCAAAATCAAGTGACTGAATTGCAACATCAATTGCAATCATTTAAAAAAGTCACTTCTTTCTTTTCTATTCTGTTCAATTTCTTCAAGCGATCTCAAAAGCTTTCGAATTCATCTTTGTTTACTGATGAAAAAGAATCTACTTAAAATGATTGATAAGAAAAGATTCGTGACAAGCTAGAAATCAACGTCGATCATTTCAATATCAATAGAGCTATTCTGATCTACGTTCACTTCAGAATCGAAGAAGACGCAGTCAAAGCTATTCTAGCTTAACGTCAACAAGATTCATTGAATCTCTATGTTACAATCAATGATCTGTTAAATGAACTTGCTCAGCTTTACAATGATCTTGACAAAGAGACAAACTTTTGAAGAAAATATGCTAATCTCTCTCAAGAAAAGAGCAAATTCAGCGACTTCTATTCAATGTTTCAACGTTTGTTCTTCTATCTAGAATATCACGAAAAGCAATTGATCATTGATCTACGAGACAAGATAGTCTATCGTCTTCGTGCAGCTTGAAGTAGTCAATTGATTCAGTCAGAATCTCTGAATGAAATTCGTAGCTATCTGATTCATTTGAACAATGAGCATTGAATCATGAGTGACATCAAAGAAAAGAAATCTCTGAA
>JAABUH010001363.1_pt1 | contig 27996 bp, 29 predicted proteins | sample 5559121 | NCBI WGS metagenome assembly JAABUH01 (sample SAMN10711871, study PRJNA513364) | rock metagenome | isolation source: Antarctica rocks | place: Antarctica: Victoria Land, Battleship Promontory nord | collected 2015-12-28
TGCCTCAAGATACTATCTGTAACTAACCTTTCTAGTTAGAGTGCGTGAAAACCCAGTGTGCGCGGAAACTTCGTGCATACGAGTATATCATGAATCTACTTTGCAGCAAGACGAGCGAAGATTCTTCTACATATGCTTAGCATATGCACAAAACATGTGAAATCATGAACTCAACTTCTCATTAACAAGCTATCGCTTACGTTATTCTCATCAGATCTTTCTCGTGCGTTTTCTTCTTCATTCTCGTCGTTCAACTCATGATTAGCATCATCATTTTTCTCATCGTTTTCAACATTTGCATTGTATGAATCTTGAGCGAGCTGAGTTTCTTTTTGTTGAAAACAGGAAACAGTACTGTTATTTCTGTGACTAGTAATCTTCGCATTCATTCGACGTTAGTGAATGAGTATTTATTCTTTGCTCACTTCTTTCTTTCTTCGTAGTTTTTACCTACTAGATAGTTCAACCAATATATCTACATGTCTATCTGTTCTCTTGTTCTCGTATTTCAAGACTTTTTAGTATATGCGTGTCATGATGTCAGGTCGTCGCTCAGGTTTGAGACATAGATCACCAGCTCAGGTCAAAGACATGATCATCGACTCAGCCACGATCATCTTAATCTAGCCACAGCAATTCTATTTCAGCCATTGCAGTCGTGCACGTGAACCTCTGCAATCTTAAGTCTTAGAACTACTGTCTAGTCTTGATTCTGCCCGATTCATGTATAATAGAAGCCTGATTTCTGTTCTTTTCTTTCGCTCTTTGTCTTTCGTCTTGTACATTACCTGATGTATGTCTCGTACCTAGATTCTATCATTAATAATATACCATCCTTCTATATTGATAGTAACTCTAGTCTAGTCTCTGACAATGCGCGACATATGCGAACTGTGACTCTCACCTTCAAATCATTTAGTCAATCTGTTATCTCATTCGTAGGCCTGCCGTCGGGTCCGGGTTGGGTTGGGTTGAGGGGGGTCAATCCAACCCAAACGGGTTGAGTCAGACCCTCAACCCAACCCGGTCAACCCGACGGGTTGACCCGAACCCGATTGCAGGCCTAGAAAAAGGGATTAGAGAGCTTTTCAAGCATACCAACATGTTTAAATGTCAACTCACCACCCTACTCACCACCCTACTCACCACCCTACTCACCACCCTACTCGCCATTCTACTCGCCACTCTACTCACCACTTTACTCACCACCCTACCTACTCGCCTACCTACATGTTCAGCTACCAACTCAACTACTTACTCGCCTACCAAATTCCCTATCAAACTTCCTACCAAACTCTCTACCAAATTCCCCACCAAATTCCCCACCAAACTCCCCACCAAACTCCCCACCAAATTCCCTACCAAATACCCTACCAAATTCCCTACCAAATTCCCTACCAAACTCACATGCTCATTACTCTATTAAAATTGATTGCAAAATTGATTGCAAAAAAATTTGGAAAAAATTTGAGAGAGTTATACTATTTTTGGTACATAGTATACTATATTTAGTATATAGAAATCGGGTCCGGGTTAGCCCAACCCTGACCCGACGGCAGGTCTACTCATTCGCTCAATTTTCAGCGTCAATGCTTTCGTCGTTCATCGATGTTTCTTTATGCTCAGTTGATGCTGCGCATATGCACAGTCGAGGTCTTTTTGATCAGATGTCAATTTTTTTGTGATCTCGCTTAATGCTCTTGACATATGCTTCGCATAGGCTTCGAAGCTTTTTCAACTCGACGTCAAGTCTTGAATGTGCGGGACATATGCAATTTTTAAAGTTCAACCCGACGTCAAGAATTTTTTCCAACCCCGGCTCAACTTTTCCAACCCCTCGACCAGCTGCACCCCGTCCTTGTGCTCCTACTATTGCTTCCACTGAAGCTTTTATTCACATTATTGTTGTTGTTCGAAAGAATTATTTCTAGATTAGTCAAGTTTGTGAGACTTGTAAAAGTGTCACGTACTTTAAATCAAGTCTTTTCTTTCAGCTGAATTAAATTTAAACTTTACTATCGAGAGACCTCATCTTGAACAAATGAGGAAGTTTGTTAGCATACCACTGCCAATTGATGCTCAAACTCGATGCATTGCTCAATGAAAGTGATCGTAGCTCGACCGATCTTGTCTTGTTCTTCTTGTACGATGTATAAAGAGCACTGAGCCTGTGTATAGCAAGATGATTTACCCCATCCATCTACTCAGCACCAATTCTAAGCCTCTCCGCCCCCCTGCTCTCCGCTGAACCCTCTCTTAACCCCACCATCCCATACTCGATGAATGCCTTTCCATCGCCAGTTCTGGCGCCCACAACCTCAAACCGCGCCTTCGTCCCCGACCTCAGGTACACAGTCGTGCTCAGATGCTGGGCCAGCTTCCCGAGCATCAGCGTTCTCATGGTAAAGGAGTGACTGATGTCTACTTGGATAAGTTGGATGGTTGGCGGGATAGATTTGAAAGCGTTCATCCAAGCGGCGAAAACGGGGGTAATGTTTGGGCCATAGGAACCCCTCTCCTCTTCCTGGGTGAGCAGGATGGATTCGAGGGGATAGAGGAGCATGAGGCGGATGGCTTTGATGAAGGCGGGGGGCTGGGTGGTAAGAAAATTCTGGAGCGCGGTTGGGGTTCGGATTACGTAGATGGTGTTTGGGAGGTGGGCTTGGGGGCTACTGTCTTCGGTGCTTGCGTAAGGATTTGCTGGTGGGGAATATGGATGGCCGTCTTCGGTAATGATGGTTTCGTTGGCTTCGGGAAGGGAAATATTCGAGAATTGAGCTCGAATGTGGGAAGTCTGGTTGTCGTGGACCTGATATGAAAATATATCCTCGCGCGGACTTCCATCTCCGTAAGACGCATGATCTTCCACTTCGTCCATGAGTTTCCTATTCAGCAAATCTTTGATAAAGTAGACGATAGTGTAGTGGCAGGGTGGCTCATGAGACGTTCTGTTGTCGATCCAAAGAGATGCAAAGAGATGCCAAAGAGCTGTGATTTTTGGGGCTGGCATTCAAATCTCGTTGTGGCCCGCCAGGCACGGTGACTGGAAAGGTAAGATATCCCAGATATGATGAGGTGGCGGTTTGTACCGACTCTGAAAATCTTATCGATATCGGTTTGGGGAGTTGTGGGCCTGATATAGCAATAGGTTGCCTCTCGTCGAGGGTTACAAACAATAACTCAAGACTTGAAGGCTGATAGAGGTATTCAACTAGAACGAAAATGAGTTAGCTTGCTGCCCCATAGACTAATGGAAATCAGAGCGAAGGTAGAATGCCGTGACGTTAGAGGCAACCACCAACACATGGGGTTGGTCCGCGTGTCGGCTCGAAATTAGCCGCAAAGTGAGGGGCGAGCGGTAGACGGAGATTGATTTGCTGAAAGATGAAACTTCCAATGGGCTTTTGTTACACGTGGGCACTATGGGTCATATGTTTCTCCGCCTTTACTTGTATCGCTGTTTATTAGGCAGAGAAACCATGTACTGAAGGATATGAGATTTGCCTCCTGAAAGTCGTGGCAAACACGGCCAGCGTGGATGGGCAGCAGAGATTGCGCCTACTATGAAGATCGCAGCCCCGCTTCCGGGATCAGGCCGGCTCCCTACGATACCCATCGAATTCTGTTGGTATATGAGGGTCAGAAGGAGTATGTTCACATGTATATATTGATTGAACTACTCTAGGAAGTAGGAACTACGAAGGGAGGAAGGAGGTGAAAACTCTGAACCCCGCGCCCTATAGGGCTAAGCGAGATTGCCAACCATAGAGGGGTAACAGTACAACTGTATCCTGTTTCCAAGAGAGATTAGAGTGTTGAACACAGGGAACAGTACTGCTACCCCTTTGGTTAGTAATCTCCGCTCCGAGCCCTATAGGGCTGGCGCTAGGGTAGAATGTGTACATCTTGTTAGCGCAGGTAGCGATCATATACAGGATTCACCAATTTACACAAGCTCGCAAGTTCCCATCACCACTTCCTCCGGGATTCATGGTCGCATCGTTGGAGAATGGGTCATCATGACTTCGCTCATAGCATCACACAAGTACAGCATCCTACAAGGGTGGCAGAACACGCGCACATGGGATGAATGCTACCTCTATCTTTTCGGTTATGGTACTTCTTAGAATATCACCACTGTCTTGGCGCCGCCAACGCCCCCTGACCGCAAGCATTGTCAATCGACTGCAAAATTGCGGGGCTTCCAATGGTACTGTTTACCTCCACCACTGCTAGAAGACCTTTTTAGAAATCTCGACTTTCTTTCACAGTTGGGGAGGCTACAATACGTCTCCTACTCGGGCGGTCCACTGGCCTGTAACGTAGATGATCAGGTCGTGTCCTGGACCTAGATTTTCGATTGATTTGGCTCAATCGAAGCGATAATCGTTATTTAGTTCCCCAGATACGAACTTTTTCCAAGCGAGGATTAGCTCTTCGAACTCGTCCTGTGTGCAAAGACAGCCGAAACCTTTCCCAAGGTATATTCTATACCATCCAGAGCTTCATGAGTACCTGACCAAAGAGCCTTACTCGCGGAATCCATCTTTACCCGGACATTGGAGAAACCAAGGACGTGTAGACAATATCTTTACTTTCCCTAACGCAGAGAAGTTCCATCCCGTCGACAGGAGAACTGTGTCTGCTCCTATCTAGCGGTTAAAGCTACGCTTGTTACGTGTCATGGCAAATTTCAAGCCTCTTTTGATCGAACCGGTGATGCACCCTAACAGTAAAGACGCCGAGGCGTCACAGCTGACCAAGATCTGGCCGACCATCGAAAAGGGAAACTGTCCATATCTAGCTCAGGGACGCATTGAGAAGGATCTAGTCATGCTCATCACGCCAAATAAAACAATACTGAAAACAAAAAAGAGCACAATTCACATGATCAGTAACTATAAAAAGGAACTCAGCCAGTTATCTACCTCAGCCGAAGCTGGCGTGGGAACAAACGGTCGGCTAGACAGTACATCGACATCCCCCCGTATTGATCATGATTATTCTCTCGAGCGTTCTTGAAGCTAACAGTTTGTCCACGATTTGGCCAGGACGTGAAAGAGAACAAAGACCTGCGGGTACTTAGATCGACTCTTGACACGTACTAGCTTTAAGTAAAGAGATCTATACCTATATGGCGCGATTTGGACATCATGAGACCGCACCTACCATACATGAGACATCTTAAGGTAGCCTCAGTATCACAAGGCTCGAAACAAAGATGAACGATACTTGAGAATCCCGAGCTGATCCTATCGGTGCAAAGGATTGAGCTTCCCATCTCTCTAAATCTCTTTGGCATTTCTCTTTGCTTCTCTATCTCTTAAGCGATTAGAATACGGGTGACTGTTTTTGACCAGTGTAGACTTCATGACGAACAGAGTAGTGTTCCTTTACAGAAGTGACATTTCGGACCTTTCAGAATGTCGCTAGAAGTACTTATTTCGAGCAGCATCACTTAGGCAGCCGCCAAGTCTATTTCGTGACTTTCGAGAACTTCATTAGCGTCGTCAGATCAACGACATACAAAAATATGACAGGATTAGCAGCGATAGAGCCTCGGATTGCGTCACTATGAATATCTGGCTTCCCAAGCACTGTCACCGGCATGTCAAGAGGTTTTGTTAATGTGAATATCTCATCCTTGACTTTACACACGCACCTTGTCCTTTGTCATATAACTAAAGGCTGAAGTAGGTACATCAGTCTGAATACCCTCAGACATGCTAGACGTAGCTCAACCCCGCGGCTTCGGTTTTGCAGGAGCCATCATGCTATAGGTCAGATGCGACTCGCTCGGACCGTGCCTTTCGACTCTGTCTCTTGCGCAAGTACCGCAAGTCGCAACGTCGGCTTTGTGGAAACACCATGGATGACATAGTGTGTAAAGATGGGATGGATTGGTGATAGAAACCTTTGCAATGCCGAGTTCCATAAAGATCTGAACTCAACAAAAGCTTTCAAAAAATGCAAATAACGAAAACAGTCTCGCTTGTTATGCTTCTAGGACTAGTCACTTTGGTCTTTACGACGGGTCCGTCATTCATAATCACCTCAAGCCTCGAAAGAAATCTCCTCCTCAACACGACGACAGGACTTCAGCTTCCAGCTAGTATCAACAGGTCGGGATCAGCGATAACGTAAGTTCACAGTCACAAAGATATCCCACATCAGTCGGATGATCAGGGTCAGAATTCTAACCGTCGCAAAGCCCCAACGACTACCCAATAGACCCATACCAATTGCGCGTTCCTGGCACCACTACGTCCCTAATCTTCAGTAAATACGGGCCCCCCATCCACTTCCAGACATTCCTCGAGCTCACCGCTAGAGCGCAATATCAAGTCGTTAAAGCGGTCGTCAGGGCTCGTGGAGACGGGCCTGTACCACAGCCAAATTTTGAATGGTGCGAGAAAAGGCTGTGTATTAGGATTAGTCGCCCACTCGCACAGGAAGACTTGACCTGGCTGATGCTGGCGGACACGTTGGAAGGGTTGAGGGTGTTTTTCGGTGGATTGCATGGGTGGTTCGAGACCTCGATCACTATCTTGGATGATACTGTGGGGCCCGTTGGGGGTGGAAGTATTACCATTGAGTGACAACTGTTGAACGAGAAATACGAATACGGCTGGGAAATATCGCACGAGTCGTTGTTCTCAACATTACTCAACTACTACCCTTCACCTCTAGCATTGCCGTCCTATAAAGCATCTCTTGGCCCAACATGTTCCAACAACCTGCATCCCCGCCGCCATAGTTCTTGACACTTCAAAGTGGCTTCTAAGGCTTTCGTAGGCACTGGAGATTGCCACAAGGCGCGGAATAATTCAAGAAAAACAATACACACAAGACTCATGAAGATCAGGTATGAAGTCGCGGCCCGATAGCCTGAGCACTTCAAGCAGTATAGAGATACTCGGCGCGCTACAGCAGCTCTTTCAAATCTTTCCTTGTCCTCATCTCCTCTAAGACATCCTTAAAATCCTCATCTCCCGCATCAGCTCTCTTCTCAAACTCTGACATGTTGAACTTGAGCCACTCCTTATCCTCGCCCGCCTGTCATTTTTCCAGATTGTCAGCCACGACGGAGTCAAACATCGAAGATGAGAGACATAAGCAAGATTTGCACGAGTGAGCTAAAGCGGCAAGTCGAGTACATTAAGTAATGCTCGCACAGTCGAAGGCATTAGTGAATGAGACTTACCGGCGGCAGATTAAACCCGGCTTCGCTACCAGCAACGATACTACCCAATACAGAGACTGTTCGCATCTCTGTGTCACCTTTGCCAGGCTTTCCATCGTTGACAATATCATTCCAAGCCCCAATCAAGGAGCTGCAAAGCTGATTGAAATCCTCGGTCGAGCGGCCTCCGCCAGCTCTAACATTGGCGATGATGCGGTTGGTGCTTCTCTAAAGACATACAAGAGCGACATCAGATGAGACGCCGCCATCTTGCTTTCTTAACAACAGCGGCTTACTTTCTTGCCTCCAACATAAGCATCTTGCTTGATAGCATCTGTGAACACCACGTTCACGAAAAGCGAAGGCGTGGTGAACAGTTGAGAATGTGTCTCGGTAATAGCTCGCGCTAGCTCACTTTTCTGCGCCGCTGTGAGACTGACAATGTGTACGACTTCGTAGAGAGGCATGTTGACGCTGTGTGAAGCAATATGGCGAAGCAAGAAATTGACCACCACACTGCAGCAAGGCACCTGAAAAGCCTCACCATCAGTCTTCTTGTCCGATTCTCGCTACTAAGGCTGGCTCTATCTTACGTGCTGTCCGACCCAAATGGTTGACTGCTTTGAGCCAAGATATGTTCAATCTCGCGTGGTTCTCTTGAAAGCACTTGACGAATCTGCCTTCTTATTCAGTCTCCGGGTCGAAGGTTTTTCCCGCGTCATCACGTGTAGTCTTACTTACGTCATTGTTCATTTGCGAATCACCAGAATGATGCAAGGCACTTCATCCTCAGTCTTTCAGAAATTTTATCTTCACCTATGGTTTCCCACAAGAAAACAAGAGCTTCAAAGTATAGCTTAGCAAGCATTCAGATCAAGCGCAAACCCATTTCGAATCTTACATCATCGACTTCTCAACTATACCCATGATATTCTCATGACTCTCGGCCGGTAGGCCTTCGAATGTAACCCGACGTTAAGACAGCATCCAGAGTATTTCCACAGATATTCCTCAGAGTCTCATCCAATCGAAAAGCCATGATATTAGTGCGCCAAAGTGTTAGCAACTCGATCACTTGAAGACTCAAGGTTTTAATGACAATAATCTTTGAAATCTATCGAAAAACCAGTAGCATCATCCTTTATCCTTCAATCCACCAAACGGAAAATCTGTATCTACCGTCCTCTATCCTTCAATCTTTCAAACCGAAAAACAAAGGATTGTACAGGATAGCCCTGAAAACCTTGCGGTGACATTGGCTGGTTGCTCATGGCTGAACCCTCGAGAGCATCGACACGCTCAGCAAGGTCCCTAATATACCTATAGCAAAGTTAGCGAAACCGCAAATCCGTTCAGCCGTTGCATATGCAAGTTACCCTTTGTTGGGTCCGCGCTTTCCTGGCGGCCGAGTAAATTCACACTTCGGGCCATGTGGCCTCCAAGCCTCTTATTTCTCCATCTCCTCTTGTCTCTTAATCTCCTCGGTACTCAGACGGCTTTGATCCAGGGCGAGGCTTGGATCGAGGCGGTGAACAGCGTTGGTCCTCCCTGCTTACGAGCTCAACATAGGTTAACTCGGACGATCGAGTTACTAATGGGGTGCAGACTGGGATCTGTCTGCGCTGAAGGGGGGTTGGGTGATTTGGGAGAGTGACTCTAGGAGGAAGAGCTCTCTGAGAGGGGACTGGAACAACAGAAATTGTACTATTGATCTTAATGAACATAGGGGTGAATGGACATACCGACAACAAGCGTCCCATCCTCAAAAAGCTTTCCTTGCAGGTCAGCAGAGGATCTTGAAGGTTCGAGCTGAATGTATGATAGATGAAAGTACAAGAAAGGAATCCGGAACTAACGAAGCCAAGATCAACAACATCACAAAGGCACTACTTACGATTCCTATGTTTGTGCAATAGATGCTGCCCCTTTGTTTCTCTTTCGAGCTTGATACTTGATGAAGAAGCTCAACACTGAGGTTGTACAAGATGGTTGTAGATGAAGGTTGAAGAAGGAAGATGGTGTCCAGGGTGTCGATCTTTTGTAATGAAAAATCGGGAATAACACGCTTAAGGGCTTCGCAGATCACGAGACTAGCGAGGATCATGGAGGTAAACAACAATTCACACAAAAAGACGATGTCATTACACATTACACCATCGTTCATCGGACGAAAGAATGTTACGGAATCTGGCGGAACTCCCATCGTTTATTTCTGCGAACAGACCATGTTACTGTGTCATGACTCATGTCCCAAAAATTTGAAGCTAGAGGCCTTGACTCTCCTACGTGTTTCTCTTCAGCAAGGCTTCCAATGATCTTCTTCGTGTCAATATAACAGAACTGCTGGATCCAAAGAGGACCCACATCGAATCTGCGATATGCTCGTCATCAAATCTATACCTCCCTGGTGTCCTAACATGCTAAAGCTATGCCCTCCCAGGCATCATCTAGGAAGAGCGTGCCAGCCTTTCAACAGCCTCATGGGCGAGAGGGATGGACGACTTCCACAGGATCATCAGCACCGATCGCACCCCGATCGCCCAAATCCTCGTAGCTGTACTCAGCCTTCGGTTCATACCTACCCACGTGCCAAAGCTATCGCCAACCCGGCTTCGTCTGAGGTAAAGGTTTGAGAGATAGTGTAGCGCTATAGATGCTCTTCTTCTACAGATGTGTTAAAGAAGACTGCAGCCGAATGCGTAAGGTCCTCGCAGTCACCTAACGAAAGATCAAAGCTGCAGACCATCGAGCGTAGCTTCATGGGGTAAGAACAGCAGAACTCAACTGATAGCTTACATACGAAACAGGCAAGTGGAGAGCACAAGTAAAAAGTGGATTCCTTCGACGACACTTACCACCAGTTGCTTGTGGCTCGCCAGGAGGCTTCACTGCCCAACTGTCGTTACACTATCAGCAATAGCTATCACGACGCTCAACATAATAGAACTCGAGAATATAGACAAGCAAGAACAAGCAATTGAGGTACGCGAGGGAACATCAAGAGTAGTATTATTGGGGTCACCCTTCGTGTGCGCGCCCCAAACATTTATCGCCCAACCTTCCTCTACCATAAGAAGCGTTTGCCACCAATCTGCGGAACTAGTCGTCGAACAGCAAATAAGATAAAAACAAACGAAGTAGACCGGTGAGGAAACAGAGCAGAGATAAAGCGCCGCTAGACTCATTGATTATTATTCAAAGATTAGCTAGAGACTATTGTCGCCCCATTCTTCCATTCTTCCAGCCACGGAGACCGAAAATACTCCTGGTGAATCGAAACAGAGATAAACCAGAAGTTGGTCTACGAGGCTTTTGCAGGCCAATGATGATACTGAAACCCGTTGAGGAGGAGGGCTCGTCATCGAGTCAGAATACGAACTTCACCTCTCAAACCAGGGTTCGACAGGTCGGGTGAGGCTGGCATAGTGCCACTCATACGTCTTCCCTCACCAGAGCTGAGAAATTAGCTGGAATTTGTAAAGGATACATATTGTGGGAAGAGAGGCGCTACTTTGGATAACCGTGGAGATGACTCCAGTCGCATTGACACCGTATATGTCGAAATGGTAAGAAATCCACGCACCAACGCAGAATGGTAGGGTCATGAAAAGCAGTGACGAAGGCTGTGCGAGGGTTTTTTTTTGGAACTTTCTCAGAGTAGACAATAATCTAACTAGTACTGAGGTTTCTGTGGTTGGGAAGCTAAATGTTGTTTTACAAGAAATGCGCTGTATTGCGCTACGCTTTTGCCGGAACATCAAGTAATCTGTAGTAATCAACACACAGTCTGTGTCAGTGATTTGAAGTTAGATACTCTTTGTCCTCGAAGTACGGGATCTGTTACTTGAAAGATCTTGCTTGGATACCAGGAGGTTGGTATGAATTTTCATGAGCACATCAATCAGTTTACCTAGAGCTCTTCCCCATTAGATCCCTCGCGCAAGGCACACAAAAACCAAGATCTACAGGCTCAGTCCATTTTCGTGCTCGATACCATGCCTCCCGAATCGTGCTCACTTCAAGCTTGCTCCTTTCTAATTTGAGCAAAAGCCAAAGCCCCTACGTTAGCACCGGCGAAAAGGCTCATGTCTAGTGAGCTTGCCACAGCCTCCAATGCCCCGGCATGCCAGAGTGAGTCAGAAAGAGCCATGGGTGGGAACAATGTTCGCGGATAGAGGAGAGGATAAGCATGGCGGACCTGCAGGCATGAGTTGACCACTAATTTATTCAAGGATTCGAGTATACTCACGCTCCCTTTGTAAACCCAGCTTGGATTATCTTGGTCGTTGTTGAACAGAGAAGAGAGAAATTCATCGTCGATTTCGTGAACTGAGAGAATTCGGTAAAGATGGTCAATGATAGCTTTTCCGTCGATTACCCTCGTCAGCTCTCGAACAAACGCGATCTCATGAATACCATGTAGCTTGTCGGATTCGGCTATCATGGTAGGCAGTATCTGATTCGGTAATTTGTCTTCGCTGCCAAATAGATCTGAGCTCAGCGCCAGCTGCGAGGTGAAGAAAGTGACGTGTCGTTGACGATATTCCAATTCCTGGGGCTGCTGCTCCAACTCTGCATGCACTTCAAGCGTAGCTGGGTACCATGGTGCGGCTAATATGACCTTTTGGAACGCCAAGTATTCCGTGCCTCTAATCTCATTATGCGATCTTACAATCCATTCCAATTTGCCGGAAGGCACAAGCTCTTGATGCAAGCCTACGACCTCGGTTCCGAGATTTATATACGCCCCACTGTCGACAACCATGTCTTCTAGCACAGGTAGGACATGGCCTCCAGCTTGACTTGTCCCTTGGTCCAAGTCATAGACTGCCGTTGAAAGCGCAAGATCGTTGATCTCCGCAATTTCCTGGCTCAGTCGTCTTCGGGTTTCTGGAGCCAACATCTCAGTTTCGTATTTTTCGGAGATACCATTTTCTCGTAGGCGTTCGTCACCACTCATTGAGAGTTCATCAGTCAGGTCTAGCGTGACAACGACTTCTTCGATCGATTGAAATGGAAACGCAGAGCTTCGGGACAACTTTCTCAGGTTACTTTCTTTACCCATAGTACCGACCGGCAGCGTTACACTTCTCCATACTGAAGAGCCATATCGATATATTTGACCCAGCCATGAAGACCATGGAGTGACCGAAGAAGGCCGGGTCGCGTCAAAGAGAAAGGAGTTTCCATCAAATCTAAGAGTTCATAAGCATCTTAAAGGTAGAAACAGATACATCTAGAAGCCTTACATTCCAAGCTTTACGCTTCCCTTATGGAATTTAGCGCCAATGCCAGTCAACTTAGCATTACTGCGTAGGATGCCACTCGAGTGCAGTAGAGAAGGCCCAGTGATATCCTCAGGCTCTAGAGGCATTTGGGAGTGATCATGGAATGGGAAGACAATGTCGGAACGGTTTCTGTTGTTGAGTACAAGACGCCCGCCGATTGCATAATTCCGTTCGTATATCGTGATGCTGACTGGGATGCCTTCTTCTCGGGCGAGGTTTGATAGAAAACTAGCTGTTGCGATGCCCGCAGGACCAGCTCCTACGATTTCATCAGATTTAGAAACAAGCCTTAACATTCTTCTGAGGCTTTACCAATGACAGCGACATTTGTAGGATCTAAAGGAACGTCTCCTATGGGACTGTCAGGGCTAGAATACCACCACAAGCCAAGACCCAGAATGACGAGTAATCCCGAGAACACTGAGGCTAGGAACAAGACCTGTCTTGATTGGGATTTTGGGGCTTTGGGTCTGTGGAGGAGAGATGATTCCTCGTTATCAGAACAGAGGGTGCTTTCATCGTCGTAGAACGACTTCTTGGCAAAGTCCATGATGCTCGAGGCTGTAGCAGAGATCACGACTAATCAAGAACTCAAAGGCGGTCAATAAGAAAAGGGTCTAATGGAGAGCTTCGGGAAGTTGCAGGTGTGTAGTAACGCTGTAGGTCAGGTGTCGGATTACCGTACGAAATGTGTTAGTGTGGGATATGTTACTTGTACGACCTCAGCTCGAACGAATCAGCCGCAGCAATGTACTCTGCATAATATCAAGGGAGAGGCGCCCAGTTTCACGGCTTCATCGATAGCAACAATCTCTACATCTTGTATTTGAACATCTGATTCCTCAAACGTGTGACGAGGTGAGGTCTACTTATATCAACGCTCTTCTTCGTTCAGGATCATATCATCTGCTTCTTCATTCAGCAGCCAACGATATGGAATCCCATCGTGATTACGATAGCTTGAGTAGCCTATCCCTACTCTGTGAGATCTAGGAGATCTACAATCTAGCATTCTTTGGTTGACAGGATTGTGATGAATAGGCTTTCTCCATCACTATGCGCCTTCAATAGAGAGCACATAGGATGCTGGCCTGGATGGGAACCTCGAAGCATCGAAGGCTTGGGGGACAAGGGCTATTGAAACATTCTAGTCTTGCTGAACTGGTCATACTAACCTGCTCACCTGCAATTAACGCAAACCAAGGATGATTAAAACTTGCCGGCATTTGATGATCTCAATTGATTCTTGTTGCATCTGAGCGCCTCAATCAGGAAGTGTACACATAAGAGATTTGAGATCTTAATGATCTAGTCGAGATCTTGCTTCGTTTGCTGCATTGTGGAGGAACGGCGGTTCAACGAAGGTTTCGGTCAGTCAAAGAGCACATAAACAGATGTTCATATTCAATACTAATCCAGATGTTCCTAAAGCGCACGAGCCTTTGCTTTCGAGTTGAATATCTAGAGGTAGTTCATCCGCAATAGCGACACATATATTGAAATCATCGACGGCCTCTTATAATAGGGTCGGACAAAGGCCTTGTCTAGCTAGTCGTGTAGCCGGCTCTACGCCTGTCGACGTTCGGTGTTCACGTTGCGCCAACCGAGACTATTATATAGTACAGCCAATACCACTGCAAGATGTCCGTATATGTGTGCTCCCTGTAGCCTAATATGTAGCATTTATTTCTGCTCTTCATATTGATGGGCTCTCCTTGTTGGCGACCTACTGGCTAATGGCTAAGGAATGGAAATGGCCTCTTGCATATCTGTGCCTTGTTTCCAGTATGAATATCCCGTGAGAGTAATCCAGCTATTTACTGAATTGTATCCGCGCTGCGTTTCGAAGACTGGATTGCCCGTGGGGTACGGTAATGGAGACTGCTAGCCATCGTCCGTCCAGGTCGAATCTTCGCCCATAGAATATCTTTATCCGATCCAGATCCATCTCTTCCCACTAGGCTCGGTCCTAGAGCGCGCTCCATCCATGTGTAAGGTATGACCGTTGGTGAACGTTATGGAATTGGCCTGTGTTGGGTGGCACTTGCCTCGCCTCAGACGGGTGGGGCTAAGCCCTTTCAGGTTAGCCTTGCTTACTTCGCGAGTGTCATCGCAGCTTCCGTAGTAAGCAAAGCACTAACCTGGTAGGGGTTTAGCGTGACAGGCTAATCCGAAGGGGTTTAGCCCCCCCCGTCTGAGGTCCTGAGGCAAGCTCGCAATTCTCGCCCTCCACCAATTACTTCTCATCACTTTGCCGTCTTTAAAGTTATTAGAACAATGACAGCTCAAGCTTTACCGATATCTGTGTGGTCCACCAGATCATTACCAGGAAACCAGGTCAGGATCAACGATCCAGGTTAATTGCTTCCCTCCCACTGGTGGACCGAATTCTCGGATTGCACAAATGCGAGAGCTTACTCCTGCATCACGTCCATGCGGGGTTCCTTATCTACAGCTTTTCTGAAGATGCCAGTGACCTGCCCAAATTCCACTCCTCATTCATCCTCCAAAATCAGTTTATTGCCGGATAATCAAAGAATAGGCTATAATACATCCAATACGATGGACAAATCCGGTCATCAGTCGGGAACCGAGCAAGAGGTCTATGATGCAACAGAGAGAGCCTTGACAGCTGAGAGAGCCAGAGACGCAACGCTGGTTGAGCATACTCTGACAGTCAAAGATGCTTTCAGATTGTACCGACCTGCCATCAGCTGGTCTTTCCTCTTTAGCTTAGGAGTTATAATGGCCGGTTTTGATCCTCAGATTATATCAACGCTCGTCGCGATTCCGCGGTTTCAAAGGGACTTTGGGAATTTGTACAATGGTTCATATCTCATACCAGCAAAGTGGCAGTCGGCTTTCAATCTTGGAGTCCCAGTCGGCCAAGTTCTTGGATCTTTTAGCGCTGGCTACCCTCTTGAACGCTTCGGCCGTAGGTGGACACTTGCTATATGCTGTATCGTTTCTTGCATCACTGTTGCTATCCAGTTCTCAGCGCAAGCCAAATCCCAGATACTGGTGGCTGAGCTGATTAACGGTATTGTGCTCGGAGCTTACCCTGTAATTGCACCAACCTACATCTCAGAAGTGACTCCTGTCGTATTTCGAGGCCTTGCAGCTGCCTTTGTTAATCTTTCTTTCGTTATTGGGCAATTGGTGGCAAGCGGAGTTTTAGCTGGCACGCAGTCGCGGGATGACCGATGGAGCTATGATATCCCATTTGCCTGTCAGTGGATCTTCCCTATCGCAATTCTTGTGGCATTGCCCTTTTGCCCGGAGAGTCCTTGGTGGTTAGTCCGCCAAGGGCAAATCGCCAAAGCGGAGAAAGCATTGAAGCGATTGACGAACAGCTCAGTCGATACGGACAGTCTCTTGGCCAATATTCAACTTACAACCAGACTCGAGCTGGAGGAATCGGAGTCGAACAGTTTCCTTGATTGTTTCAAGCTTACCGACCTACGTCGAACCACTATCTCAAGCATGGTCTACGCTACTCAGGTTCTTGCTGGAAACAGTTTCGTTGTGGGTTATGCGGTGTATTTCTTCGAACTCGCCGGATTAGCTCCAAGTGTTTCATTTAATCTTGGAGTCGGTCTGCTTGTCCTCGGCTTCGTAGGGACGTGCCTTTCTTGGCCATTCATCACACGCTATGGGAGAAGAACGATTTACATCTATGGGCTTCTAATTCTCACATTTATTTTACTACTCGTTGGCGTCCTTGATGTTCTCCCACATTATACAGCGTCAAAGGGTATAATCAACGGCCAGGCATCCCTGATGGTCGCGTATAACTTCTTCTATGATCTGACCATTGGACCCCTATGCTTTGTTATACTATGCGAAACTTCTTCAGCCAAGCTTCGTGGAAAGACAATCGCGCTGGCTACCGCTATCAATGCTTTGGTCAATATGGCATGCGCGGTGGGCATTCCCTATGCGATTAACCCAGACCAAGGCAACCTACGCGGGAAAATCGCTTTCATCTTTCTTGGAACAGCCTTGCCTTGTGTCCTCTGGTGCCTCTTGGCTTTGCCAGAAACTAAAGGGCGCACTTTCGAGGAATTGGACCTAATGTTTCAAAAGAAAATTGCAACTAAGGATTTCGGGACTTATGTATTCGAAGACGATGTCCACATGGCAGACTCGCATGACATGACCAGCTGAAGAAACCGTAATGGTCTCGACAATTTTGCTACCTAAACCCACCTATGCTTTGAGTTTGCTTTTGCTCTTTTCTTACGGGCAGTGTCCTCGATCTCTTTTCTTCTAGCGAACCACCTACATAGCGTTGGGACAATTTTCGAAGATAAACGCACAGAATCCACCAAGGGCTCTTGTACCACATTATTCATATCTACCCATTAGAATTGCATCTATTGTCTACAATGTGCTATCCTAAGAAAGCATCTTATCCACCATGTTCGCGACGCACAACCTAATCTGTCGAAAGATTGAAACACACGCAGTCTCTATGGTCAACCGCAAACACCCTTGGTGCAGGCCCATGGGTCACTGCAGTCGTTGTCAGTTGAGCACGGCGCACCTACGTCGTTGAATTAGTAATGGTACAGAGAAAAACTGTGGGGAAGTATAAAACTTTTCAACATACCTTGGCAGTGTCCATCCCAAGCACATGTTGGACCTGGAGCATTCGAAGTCACCTTCGTAGTCGTCTGCAGGGTTGTCGAAGGAGGCGAACTTGGCGGGCCACCGCTCCCCGAGCACAGTGAGGAGGCGTCACCGATAGGGTAAGTTTTACCATTGCAGTTACCACTTGAATAGAGAGGGGCCGCTACAAAAGGATGAAAAGACATAATCAGCATGGCTCAACAGTTCCGGGATAGGTATAGTGTAAACGGTCAAACATACTGTCCACTGGCAGATTGTTTGCAGGCCCTCGCAGTATTGTTTGGGGTCCTCCCGGGAGATTGTTTTCACAGTTGACTTGATTGTCGCCCCCATTTACGGTGTTGGAGCCGGTCCAAATGTCGATGTGGTATTCCTCGTTGCTATCCCAGTCGCTCTCTGCAATGGTTAGCATCCGCCTCTTTTCATATTTAGTGAATGGCAGATGGCGCCTTGCTGGGTAAACTTACTACACTGCGCGCAATCGTCCTCGTATCGAAAGTACTTCCTGAGATACGGCATATATACGATTTCGCATTTCTTGAAGTTCCCATCGGTCGCAGTCGCGATGGTGATTGGGTCAGAATATGTGCCCGTTCCTATAGCCTCTTTAGCGCTTGAAGACCCGGTGATTTATGTTCATGAATACCGCCAGCTGTCAGTCCTCGAGGCCCACATGAGAAAGCAGTCCCAGGACCCGGTGGGGAGTTGTCGGGGTAGCCGAAGAATGTGATCTTGACATTGTTAAGAGGCGAACAGCTTTGGGCGGACGAATTGGATGCGTTGAAAAGGGAAACAAGGACCAGAGCATTGAGTGGAGTTGTCTTCATTTTGAGAGAGGTGTTTGCGAAATCGGTGTTGGAGATTGATTTCGAACTTGGGACGTCAAAGGTATCTACACCCTGGGTATACAGAGCAACTGTGATGGATAGGACTCCGGACTACGAGAACCTATATAAGTACTACTTGACGCCGTGACACGACTACTTGTATTTGCCATAACACCAAGTACGACTCGAAACAAAACGAAGATGACTGTATCTGCCCTGGACCGTAAGCACCAAATTTGAAACTCGAGGTAATAGGAACATTAGGACAAAGCACCGGATGATCGACATGCTCTGGTTTTTAATACGAGAACGGTACCTCATAGTAGTAAGAATAATCCCATTTCTAAGCTTGGGGGCCACAGAAACAAGACGTTGATAACTAGATGAGGAGTTTCAGGAGTACGAGTTCGGGTCGTGGGCCGGTGGCACGGTTTACATACAGTATGGTGGACTGCTGACCGGCAGTAAGCTTGTTGTACCTAAAACACCGGTACTCACTTCCACTGTCTCATGCTCCTCAGTCCTTCAAGTCATTTTGGTGTCATTTCACAGGTTTGAACATATCAAAACGGATGGTAACGTGTCTCGGAGATAAGAAAGAGCTGCACATTTTAGTACTCTGTAGTCTATGACGTCATGGACAAGCTCGAACTCTGCATCCGGACGTTTGGGAAAGACATCGCAATTGTTTCAAGTCAGCCGTCACAGATCTGCTTAGCATGCTGTCTTCAATGCTTGGCTTCTATCAGCACTTGACAGCTCATATCGTACCAGGTCCTAACAGCATCAGCTACTTTGTTGCGATTTTCTTGTTGCCAACAGCTCTGCTGATTCCAGCTTCTACTCTCTCACGTTGGAGATTATGCTCGCTATTTCTACCGTCGATCTACGCCTGCTTGATCCATGCATGGGTTAAGATGGGCGGTATAGATGTCATTTCTATAAATGTGGCGCTTTGGAGTTTTGTGCTGCTTGCTTGTCAAGATCCGAGGAGGACATTCAGAAGAGTTCATGTCGGTAAAATAGAGCCAAGACCGGGAGGCGATAGGATCTCAAAGAATCGTATGAACATCGTATGGGAAGAGCCGTATCCATCGCAACGTTATCAGAGGATTCCTTGGGTTCTTACCTTACTGGTGTCTTTGCGGCTTACCAATTGGAAGACTGGAGAAACATGCCATGGTAGAACACAGCCACCCGACAAATTGAGCCGTACTGCTTTTCTAAGATACGCGATATCGCATATCTTGCAACGGTATCTTATATTAGACACTACCTCTTCATATGTTCCGACAGACCCGTACTTCTTCCACTCGGGCATGAGCGTCGACGCTCCATTTCCAAGTACAGCATCGCCAACACCCACAGCTCTTACACTGTTAAGACTACAGCCTCCACGCCTCATCCGGGTCTCTGTCCTCGGGGGTCAAATCTACGCCATGGTAACCTTGATGTTCCTCATCCCAGCCCTCCCAGCCATAGCTCTCAACGCTCTCAACCTCTTATCTGACGAATGGAGTCCTCACGCATGGCCGCTATTCTTTGGCCCTTTCTCGGCTATTGCAGAACGTGGACTCCGCGGTCTATGGGGAACTTGGTGGCATCAAATGAACAGGCATCTTGTTTCAACACCTGGTCGCTCTCTAGCCCACGCTGTTGGACTGTCAACTTCCAATTTGCTGGGTTATTGTTTTCTCACAACGTCCGCGTTCTTCTTCTCGGGAGTGATGCATATGGGACTTGTACCGCCAGAGCCATTGAATACTAGTATCTCTGTGACTGAGATGAGGCTCCGTATCGCGGCGTTTTTCTGGGGTCAGATACCGGCAATCGGTGTCGAGCTTCTGGTATCTAAGATTCTTCGACATCTGGCACCAAGTTTCTCACGATCGCCTCTGGCGAAGGTTGCAACTGTAATGTGGGTTGCTACGTGGTTTGCCTTGATATTGCCAATCTTGACTGTTCCTTTTCAAGAGCTTGGGTACTGGCATGTATATCCGGTACCAGTCAGCGTTGTTCAAGGGCTTTTTGGAAGAGGCTGGCTAACTTGGCCGTTCTTCGTGACGTAAGACTCAGCTCTCCTGATTCGTAGCTGGTCCGGACCTTCGGTGCTAGAATTGAAAAGAAAACGTAGAGGGAATTGTCTACTTGAAACACGAAGGGAGTGTCTCAAGCATATTCACGTCAAGTGACTTCGGGAGCGCCTTAATTGGCGTTGTGATACAATTTCAGGTAATTCGCTCCTGGAATCTGCCTTTCTTGTTCTTCATAACCTGTACTCCCTCAGTCCATCAACTAGAAGCATCTTTTTCTTTTTGCACTTCATCAGGAATGTTCTTTTGCGGGGCTGACAACGGCTTCATCAAAGAACTTTCCACAGATTCACACCAATGTCTCACCACAGCCTCACCATTTATTATGAAAATCAAGACCGTTTAGCAATAGATCAACCCCAAGTGCTACTTTGAGTCAAATTTAGCTCCCAACGTTTTTCTATCACTTACCATTGTGCCAGTACCCGCCGAAGGAATCACTAAATTTCGGCATGCAAGAACAGTGTTCTACGTATATCAACCCCGATACTCGCATTACCTTTGATTCTTAGAAATAGAACTACTCTCTCTATCTCTCACAAGCTCAACCTACGAAGCAACACCCTCTTAATTTTATACCGTTTCAGACCGCCCAACCTCTCTCGTACTGAATTAACCCCCAAAATGTGCCAACATGTCCTCGCAAAATGGGCTTGTGGTCACTTTTCAATCAATCATCGCTGCCGTAAAGTGCTTTGCGGTTGCCCAAGAGAAAGCTGTGGCTGCTCTACACCCGAGTGTGGCTGCGACAACATCTTCCCCAAATATTGCCACCTAGCCGAGTACCGTGGCCCTCATGAGCGCGGCCGATATTGCATCCCAAACGCGGATGTGACGATATGTGAATTCGATAAGCAGACGTGGAATGGCGAGTGCTGGAAGTGCCAGAAGGAGAAGAGGGAGCAGAAGGAGAAGGAGGAGAGGGAAAGGAGAGAGAGGTGGGAGAAGGGGAGAAGAGAGAGTAAGAACATGAGTCCGATGGAGAGGAGAGCGCAGATGTGGATGGGGCAACGACGGTGAAGGGGACAAAGGCCGTGGCAAGGAAAGTTCAAGCTACTGATTCAGCGACAGACCAACTGAAGAGCCTACTTATAGGACACCCCAACAGTATCGAATCATGTTATTGAAGTCAACAGAGGAGGGTGATTAGAGACGGTAAGGGCACATATTCTTTCTACAAGTTCCGATGGTCAGGTGGAGCGTAAGGTACCATTTCACCAAAAACCTTGTCGGAATCCAGCAAATTATTGCCATCCCACGAGTACCACCAGCTGGCAAGTAAAGCAAGAATGTACAGCAAAGACCAATTCCACTCCCCAATCATAGCAACCATGCATGTATAGAACCACTTCCCCCTTTCCAAGCTCATCCCACCACCCCCCTACCGCCGCCCCGCTCACCTCCTCCTCCTCGCTTTTCTCTCCCTCCACCCCACCTTCTCCTTCTCCCTCTCCTCTTCCTTCTTCTCCTTCCTCTCCTCCTCCATTTTCTTCCGCCCCTCCTCCTCCCCCTTCTCCAGACACTTTCCACACACCGACCCCATCGTCTCGTACCTAGAAAGCGAAAACTCGCCGTCATCAAGGTACGCCTGGCACTGACGACCGCGCGAACAATGAGGGCCGTGTTGCGCGCCGACGTCGCAGAGCTCGTACCCGAGCCATTGGCAGCCGCGGCCCAGGTTTCGTAGATGGCGGTGCACATTTTACGGGGGAGGGGTTGGGAGGCTTTGGATGGGCTTGGTGTGGGTGAGAGGATTGGCTTTTGGTTTGGTTGGCGAAGAGAGAGGGCTGGTGGTGGTGAGAATGAGAGGTGTGGGTGCTGGGGAATTTATAGAGGCGGAGGAGAAGACATGGGGGCTAAGGCTTCACTGGTCGCTTTGGTGGGTGTGAGTGTTATGGTGAGTAATCTGGGGGATATTGGAGACGAGAGTTTAACTCTGAGCAGCGGTTTGACTCTTAGCAGCGCTTGGGAGATGGAATCACGGGGTTGGTTGGGTGGTGATACCAATAGAGATTATTATCTGCTAAGGAAACAATTGAGCTTGTTCGAAGACGAGTACGTACTTTTCTATGCTGTGTCCTCTTCGCCGACGCCTAAGAGCGCCATCCACTCAATATTCTCGGAATTTCAATATAATATTCAGCGTGCCAGGGGGTGACTGCGATAGGCAAGAGTTCGGCTTCATCGGTTATCGTTGTGCAATCTTGTTCATGTTTTGGCATTTCAATCAGCATTCATCGATCGCAGTCGAGATGTCACTTAAGCTCGTTATATCAAATCTCGTTGCTTCTATACAAGAAGTCAGATTCGCCAGTTCGCCAACTCATTGGCTACCTACAGTTGAAGTCTCTCTCCCCGTCCGTCTTCGTTTTCCCCTCAGCCGAGCGAGCCACTTTCGCCTGCCGAGTCACCTTCGTCACCCCCTGGGGAGTATTGGTCAATCGTGTTGATTTCGGCGAATGTGGGAGTCGATGGGGTTGAGTGTTCAGCGACTGTGCAGACATATAGTAGACGCACGAAGAGAGGTAAACGCGAAAGGGCTGTGTATGACATATTGAGCTAAAGCGTATAAGAACGGTGTAGAAGAAAAGTAAGATCTCTAGGCCGTCAGCGTCACCCTCTTAATAGCACGATCTAGAAGAAGAAGAAGAAGAAGAAGAAGAAGAAGGGAGAACTGTCACAGCTAATAGATCTTTTAAGCCATGTTTGCCATTCCTCAAGCATGAAAATATTTAGCTGAAGAAACAACAGTAGTAGGTCGTAGATACTAGAGATTGAACATGGTCCCAAGCAACTAAATGTGCTCCAGTCTCAAGGCAAGGTAGCAAGGTAGATCATAGCCTATCATTTTAGCCATAGCAAAAGGGTGGCTGTGCGGCGCGGTCGGTGGGGCCAATTGCAATGAGTCTGTGGAGAAGTGACTGTCTCGCATGGACTGAATCAATCTGAAACCATTTCCGTAATAGCTCTTCTGAGTCTCGGAAACAAAGTCGAGAGCAAGTCGAATAGAAAATCACAACGCTTGTGGGGTAATTTGGGGATTTCAATAAACTACTTTAGGCTCAGGAGATGCTCGTTGATATATAAGCACGCCGTATATTTTCCACTTCTCGGCGGTACTATACAGGCCGTGGTATGATAAGTAGGCATTCAAGCCGGGAAGCCCAGCCAAGATTCGTTTGGATATATGATCGTTAACAGAAAGGTCAACAAAGCAACCACTAGCTCGAGGTTCTCATAACACAAGGTCCAAAATCTCTTAACTTATAGCCGGTCTGATTTTAAGGCCAAGGCTTGGCTGGTGCCCTGAGCAAGTGTCGGTTTCCCACCAATTGAGCGCATTTGTTGGTAATACCTGTGAAAGGATTTATTACGAGGGTGGAAGCAAATTCGCATGAAAAGAATTTAACAACGTCATGAATCTCGCTGATGACCAAAGCTTTTGGGATGGACCAGGATGCTGGTCCTACAGTAGCTCAGCTAGTTGGCGTAGATCTGACAGATAGTCGCGTTCCTTGCTCGAAGTCGGTGGAAATTCTGTGAAATCCTATCCACGCAGTAGACGGGCAGATGCGAGTGTTGTGAAAGCATCAGGCAGTACGTCGGGTGCAATCTCGTTTCGTAAAACAGTCTGTAGAATACCATCTTGATTGACAAGGAATGCGCGGTAGAAGAGAGAGCAGCACTGCGCGAGACCGATCAAAGAGAATGCATCGGCGGTATTTGAGAGGATTGTTTGCACGAGCTCGGTCGGCAGAAGCTTCATGCGAGATTCAATGGCATCGAAGAAGTCCTCTTCGCAATCCGAGTCTGTATCGTTCGACATGGTAAAGGCCATAATTAAAGCTGTCGTATGGTCACCAAAGCGAAAGTGGGAGAGGTTTGCTTCTTAAACTGTGTGCCCTCCATGCATCGAGACCGAAATCATGAATCAAACTGGTGAACGGCGTGAAGAGAATGACTCACCACGAATGGTGTGAAAACTACTTCACAAACAAACCCGACACGATCATGGTACTTTTTATTGCCAGTGTGGTTGGAAACTTGCTAAGACAAGTACATCCTGGATTTGTCTGAACAAGGAATATTTCAACAAGTCGTTGGCTTGGTGTGAGAACGACAATGGGAGGATTTCAAGTTCAATCCTGGATCTTCTTCTCCTCCAGATGCTTTGCGCGACGCCGTGTAACCTAAGTTGGATAGTCCCTTCTAAGAGGAGCGGAGATGTGCAGTCCACCTCAAAACCTGTTACCGGATAGCCAAAGCCGATCAACGCCGCCAATGCATCAGATGCTTCCCTAATACACACAACTCCACGCAAGTAATTCCATTTTACGCCGATCATGCTCACTCCCCGTTGTTCCTCCGCCTATCCAATTGTGTTCTTTCAACACTCGGCCTCTCGTCCTCCCTTGCTTTCCTAAACCCCAACACCTCCCCAACCACACCCCTGGGCTTCGGCACCGGACACTCATGAGCTTTCTTCCTCCGCAGCTCCATCTCGTCCCCCGTATTCAAGGCACCCTCTTGCAATCCACCAAAGCTCTCATCCCCACAACTGACATCTACAACTGGCTCGCGTGGCCTTCTCCTCCTCCGCCGTCTTCGCCCGTCTTCGGAATATTCGAATTCGGCATCGGCGAATTCGACCCGTGGCGCAGGACAAGGAAGGATGTGAGGCATACCGACTACGAGGAATGAGATGAGCAGGGTGGTGCCAAAAAGGGAGGTTGTGAAGCGGGACCGGGGGTGTAGGTGGGGGGGCATGTTGCGATTGTTTGAGGTAGGAGCGGAGTTTGGTGGTTGAGAGGGGTATCAGGGTCGCATCCTATGATAGTTTGTCAGTATGAGACATGGGATGAGAGAGACTGAACACCGCGTTACCTCTGTCTTGACATTCTTATCGTTGTTGGTTGCGAAAAAGAGCAGAGCAATGGGTGTCAGGGACCCTGTTATGGCGGCTGTCGCGCTAGCATTTCGATATGGAACCGAGGTTGATGATATAAACTGGATACGCTCGACTCTGTTCAGTCTAAATATCGGCAGTAGAAGCTTTCATTTCACGCATATAACAGTCTATCCACGGATTTCAGGATCTGATCTTCCTTGGTCCGCCAGAAAGACACTTCCTCACTGTACAGTACACCTACAAAACCTCATAGCAAATACATTCAAACAGGCGCATTGCAATAGCTTGAAGATTTAGCGCAAAGGCCTCATCTCATACCAACTCTTACTAGAAGTCTTATAGATCTTGGCTTTAGATATAGCACTATACATCCTCTAGAGAGTCTTGTGCAAAGCTGAGGATACCGCTCTCCGCCACCGAGGCTCGCCGCCTGGCACAGGGTCAAGATGAGCGATCTAGACCAGTGATAATGAACATTCCCCAAAAGACTGATAGTCGCTAACACTGGCAGTGCAATATCAGAACTGCGCGCCTGCAGAACGATACCCGAATCCCAAGTCCGCGAACTCTGCCACAAAGCCCGCGAGCTCCTGATCGAAGAAGGCAACGTCGTGCAAGTCGACGCGCCAGTCACAATATGCGGTGATATACACGGCCAATTCCATGACCTAATGGAGCTGTTCAGAGTCGGTGGAGACGTTCCAGACACCAATTACCTGTTCATGGGGGATTTTGTGGATAGAGGGTTCTACTCTTTGGAGAGTTTCCTGCTGCTGCTATGCTTGAAGGTTAGGTATCCGGACCGGATAACTTTAATAAGAGGGAATCATGAGTCACGGCAGATTACGACCGTGTATGGGTTCTATGATGAGTGCTTGAGGAAATACGGGAGCGCCAATGTGTGGAGATATTGCTGTGAGGTGTTTGATTACCTGGCTCTTGGTGCATTGGTCCTAGGCACGAGTTCTACATTAGAGCCGGCATTCAATGCCTCCATGGATCAAGGATCTCAAACAATGCCCGAGGTGGACGACGAGATTGAGATTGAGATAATGAACTCGAGAAACGAAGTCACGGCTCGCTTTCCAAGAAGCAGGCGGCGGATAATCGACAATGACAACATGGCCTCCTCACCCCCCGCCTCACCAAACCTCCATACGCCATCAAAAACCGGTCCAGCAGGCACAGGCGCATCAGGTGACAGCGGCGGCTCCCTAGCCACGGGGGGAGGCGCAGTCCTGTGCGTGCACGGCGGCCTCAGCCCTCTGATCGACAGTGTCGACAAAATTCGCCTCCTGGACCGCAAGCAAGAAGTCCCACACGAAGGCGCCATGTGCGACCTTCTCTGGAGCGACCCCGACGAAATCGACGGCTGGGGCCTATCGCCACGTGGCGCGGGCTTCCTCTTCGGCGCGGACATTGTCAAGCGCTTCAACCACATGAACTCGCTGTCTCTAATCGCGCGCGCGCACCAGCTCGTCATGGAGGGTTTCAAAGAAATGTTCGACTCGAGCATCGTGACCGTCTGGTCTGCGCCGAACTATTGCTATCGGTGCGGGAATGTGGCTGCGATAATGGAGCTGGGCGAGGACGCGAGTAATGGGGGAGTGGTGGAGAGGAGTAATGGGGACGTGGGGAGGAATATTGGGGCGGTGCCGGTGGGGGGTCCGCTGAGGGCGGGGCCGGGAAGGAGGTATAGGGTTTTTGAGGCGGCGCCGCAGGATCCGAGGGGAATGCCGGCGAAGAAGCCGGTGGCGGATTATTTCTTGGTATGTTTGATGTTGTTTTCCCGACCGAATGTCTCCTCGTTAAGGTTTTAGCTAACAGTGTTGGTGAACAGTAAATGCCCGGCGATTTAGACAGTACAGGAGCGCCTTGTGAGTACAGAGCATACTTGTTATTAGATCTCTAGATACCCTTTTTTCAATGAAAAGAACGCACTTCTTGACAGAACGTCTACCACCTATATTAATGAACAGTAAATGAAAGACCAGAAGTTTCTTGCTTCTCGTGTAACAAGTCGAAATTTCATTTCAGAAAAATACGTTAACTCATAGCTTAACTCACCAACCGTTCTTCACTGCACCCATCGCACTTACTTTAATCTTCTATCATCACCAACTCTACCCCATCCCCAAACCCAACCCCATTCACACGCCCTCACCTTAAATCATCAATATTCACCACCTCCTTCCCCAACAACCCCCTCAACTTAACCCCTCACCACCAAATCCAACCCCCAGACTCCCAGCAATCCAGACACCAAAACACCACCAGAAACGCACAGGATCAAACTCTCTTCCCCCCTCATTGATAATCGAGAAACAGCGCATCTCAACAGACACCAACTCATCCATTGCCCACCCGACGATCCCTTTATCCGAATTACAATCTGAGGAAATGAAGTAAGTTATAGCAAAAGTCACATACCGTACCTTCCCCCCGGCCACCGAGTCTATCCTAAGGTACCCTACCATCACGCTCGCAACCCCACCCTATCACGCAGCCCCTACCTCCCTCCAATGTCAGACTCAAGCTAATGATTTGATGTAGTAAATCCACGGGCGGCGAGATAAGTGGGTTAGCGGAGTGGGAGCTTACGTCTTAGTGTAGTGGGTTGATGGTGGAAGGTTTTCCGGGGGTGGGAGAGGGAAGGATGGGCTTGGGGGGGTTAAAATGGGGTTTTGGTTGATTTGATGGAAATGTGGTTTGGGAATGTTAGGGCGGTATCAACGAAGAGTGAGGGAGGGGGTTAAGATATCGGTTTGCCCGCAGAAGCGCATTAGTAGTGTGATATCATGGCTGGTGGTGAGATGGAGCTTACCTTACCTTACAGTACCTACATATCTGCAACCGCTACACCAAATGTAGCACACAAAAGCCCACAGAACCACAAGTAAGCGGCAAATATCACTCCTCAGCTTCATCCCGAACGCCCTTCAAACCTAAGCCTCCATCTTAAAATAAACAAACTTTGGCAATACCAGGTCCCCGAAAAGGTGGGCCAGCAGAGCATCAGCGAACTAGTGATTGGCTCAGTTTGGTGGTGGTGGTGGTGGTGGTG
>JAABUH010001364.1_pt1 | contig 27980 bp, 56 predicted proteins | sample 5559121 | NCBI WGS metagenome assembly JAABUH01 (sample SAMN10711871, study PRJNA513364) | rock metagenome | isolation source: Antarctica rocks | place: Antarctica: Victoria Land, Battleship Promontory nord | collected 2015-12-28
TCTTCTCGCATTCCATCGTTTTCTCAGCCAATTTCGAATCAAGGTCTGCGCCTCAAGCGCTCTCGAGTCTGCCGGTTGAAAAGGAGATAAGCGGTCCAATCGTACCAAGATGGATTTCTCTCGACCTCTTGACGATGATGATCACTTCCCTTCCCCTCGACAACCTTTTCTTCCGAGTTCTTCCTATACCTCCCGCCGCAGTCCGTCCGCTTCGACGGTCTCAACCACACATTCCGCCCAATCCGGCATACCCGCTCGGAAGACTGCGTCACCTCGACTCCTCGGACTTCAGCTCGGTAGCTCACCGATGAGCTCCGGGATGGGGATGCCGACGACCAGCTATACTGCGGATGGGACTGACAACGGATGGGATGAAGCGGATAAGCTGGGATATCAGTACTCTCTTCGTGTCGCGTGTGTCCCTCATATTCATTGTGAAGATCTTTTCTCAATTACGCCGTAGCATGCTCCATCAGTACCTCTCGAACCAGTCGCGTTCTCCCATAACAACCAGCAATTCCGTAGCTGCGTCCTTCAGCACCCCACCCATGCCACCTATGCCATCTCCCTCTCTCCAGGGCACATCTCCCTCTGGCTCTCGTTTGACTTTCTCCTCCTTCTCGAGGGAATCTCCCGCTTCGACGAACGGTGGAGTCAGTCCTGGGGTAGGCAAACGCAAATCCTCCTTCGGGCTGAATATCGGCAGGAAAAGCGAGGCGGACGGGATGAAGCTTCCGAAGGAATTCCTCATGGAGTTCTGGGGGACGTTGGCGAATGAGGATGGGGATGCAGGGTGGAAGACTGCGACGGGGAGCTTCTTGGGGATGATCAAGAAGGGGACGAAGACGCCTAGTGGGATGAATTTGCGGGAGATACCGACATTACTCGAGGGTGAGTTCGATTACATAGAATGCGGTCTGCGTAAAGTCGAGTTTATGCTGACCACACTCAGCCTTTACCGCACTTCTTCCCCCTATATCAGCTACCTACGCCGCTCCCCATGTCCATCAATCCCATCTCCTACAGCTCCTTTACAATTCCCTCCCGCGGTCCAGTCATTTCTCCCCGATGGCTCGTCCGCAATCCGAGAAAGACAAAGATCAGCTCTTTCGCCTCCGCGCCGAGGTTCAATCGTACTTACTGGTCGCGAGTCCCGACATCACTTCCGACTCCACCTCCAACGAGTTGCCGTTCCGAATGGGTTGAATGGCGGATCCACGAAATCCCCGGCAGGGGGAACCGGTCTGGGCAGAGCTCACAGCGACCAGAGTGGACACAGCCAGGATAGCATCAGGAGGAAGCCGAGTCCGGTATGGAATGGTGATCAGGATGGTGTCATGGGAGAGATGATGGAGACTGTTGGTCAGGTATGGGGCGTGGCTCGGGAGGTGATGAAGAAGGACGTGGCGGGTGCGCAGAGGTCTGGGCCTCTCGATCAGGTGGGCTTTTCGCCGGCAGCGAGCCGCTAAGTGATATACTGACTGCGGGCAGAATTACATGAACGACCTGAAACGGGCTTTGTCATCGCTTTCCGCGGTCAGCTCCCCGCTGTCGCCGACGCAAAAATCTCGCCAATTGACACTTGCTGCGAGTCTCGGGATCCTGCTGAAAGACTTTCCTGAGCTCGGTACTCCAGGCTCACCGGCAGACTACGCCCCGGCGTCCCCGAGTACAGACTACTTCGTTACTCCCAAATCCGCACCTGCGTTCTTCTACATACCACCACGCATGGTCGAGGTCTTCGCTCGTCTCACTGTGCGGGCTGGTGAGGCTGGACTTGGACCGAAGACAAGAGATCTCGTGGAGAAGTGTCGGGTGATCTGGGGAATCGAGAGTTGTCGGGAGAAGGAGAAGGAGGTGGAAGGTCTGATCGCTCGATGGAGTGATACCATCGGAACTCGCGAGGAGCTGGAGTGGGGCATCAACGTGGCCGATGGAGTCAAAGATCTCAGCGTCAGTCTACCAAAAAACGGTCCACTTCCACCCGTCCTCGAGTCCCTGCTGGGGAACCTTTTAGCCCTGCTATCAACCTCCATCTCATCGATTTTCCCGTCAACCTCGGTCCCGCCATCGCCGCCACCGCCATCAATCCTCCCCATCCTCAATGCGGCACCTGGGCTTTTCTTGACAGCACCTCGAGCGGTCAAGACGATCTCAAAGTTGACCGACGAGCTTACAGCCTCAGCCATAGGGGAGTACGTAGCAGCGGTGGGGAGCATGATGGGAGGAGTCGGCCAAGATGGGGAAGGCGCACGGAAGATCGGGGAGAGCGGGAAAGACCAAATGGTCGAGGGTTTCGAGAAGGTTGCTGTGTGGATGGACAAGGAGGTGTCGAATGTCCGGAAAGTTTGGGGCAATGCCCTCGGAGCGTGAGTCGCACCCGTGTTTGATAGATGTTCAGAGCTGACAGGGGCTTTAGCAGACTGAATCCCGCGGCGATTATACTGTCGAAACAGTTGCCTCTATTTTGTGCGGAACTGCAGATCATCAGTAGACCACGAAGCCCGGCGAGCGATGTCTTCACCTTGTATGAGGTTACAGGCAGAATACTGGAGGCTTGGGAGGATCTGTGTCCGGGGTACGTGTCAGGAATTTCATCTCTCGCGCCCGATACCTGGACAGCTTGAGCTGACTGGTTTCCAGCCAGGAGCTCGGATTTGAGCTCGACCACTTCTTCGAGCCCCACGTCCTCGCCTGGCTCCGAGATACCGAGGACAACAACACTCATGACTGGGTCTCGCGAGCTGTTGGGATGGACAGTGTGGGTTGCTGCAGAGATTATGAGGCGTTAGCTGATGACGGATAGTGGGTTCCGGAAGGAGACAAGAAGCACAGTCAATCGGTCATCGATCTCTTCGACTTCATTCGGGGATCCGCGGGAGTCATCCTCAATGACCTGCCTCTGTGCGAGTACAAACGAGCGATGTACCTCATCGATCTGTCAAAGGTTTGCCCTGTCCTCCAATCAGAAATTGCGAAGCTGAACGTTCACCGCAATAGACGATATCGATCGCAGTCACCCAGTACGCCTCGACCGTGCTCGCGCTCTTCATGAGCGATATGAACCCGGCCAAAGCGAGTACTCCTACCCTAGAGCTACAGAACAAGCTGGGAAGCAAGGCTGGATCTTGGCTGGCTAAGGGACAGCAGGCGGTCAAGAACATGGATAAGAGGAAGATCGAGGGAGTTATGACCCCGCCTGTTGTGAGTCTAAAATCCCCTTTTGACAGCGGCTCCGGACGTATATCACCATCGAAATCGCCTTTTTCCGATCAGCCTAAGCCGATTACAGGAACAGGAGCTGAAATCTGACTAAGGCATGCGTCAAGCTCACCGATATGAGTGCGGCCCAAGCTTGCTTGGAGGATTTGAGCCTGGCCATGGAAGCAGACGTGACCACCAGAATCGTCCAGACGCACAAGCCGCGAATAAATGGCGTGGAGAAACTCCGCCACATATTTACCGTCACGGTGATGCGAGGCGAGAATCTGCTCGGCAAGGGGCTCAACAAGCCCGCAGACGCGTTCGTTATTATCACGGATCGTGAGACTGGGGACAGGCTACTAAAGTCTCGCACCGTGCTTGGTGCGGAAGATCCTCGATGGTGAGTTCCCGGAATTGAGTAAGGCTGATAGTCAGGGAACAGTCTCTTGAGATGAAGGTCGGGAACCTGAAGACGCTCGAGCTCGCCGTATTCGACCGTCAACTGGTTGGCAAGCACGACACGATAGGATCAGGGACTTTCAAGCTAGATCCCCGGCTCTTTGTCGAACATTCGACCCGAGACGTCCTCCTTCCGCTCTCCACCCGTGGTACCGTCCATTTGCGTATCAGCATGGAGGGTGGAGAGAAGCACGATATTGAATACCACCTGTCCTCTGCTTCCCGAGCACTCGAACGCTCCGCAGGAGATATGCAACGGGAGATCGTGGACAAGATGGGGGAGTTCATCCGGTCGACATTGAGTGTGGCGACACTGCAGGGCTTGACGAAACCACTGAAGGATAAGAAGAAGGCGAAAACCGCTGTATCAGAGAGCGATCTCGAAGGGAGTCTGGGACCGCTGTTCGAGTACTTCAACCTGAACGTGGGTCGACGTCCCATAGCTGTGCCCAGACTGACGGTTGTCATCTAGTTTTCCGTCTTCTCCGCCACACTCACCGAACCCTCCCGCCTTCGCCTGATGCTGTTCATCTGGCGCAAAACGATCGATACCCTCATCTCCCTCCTCGTCCCGCCCCTATCCGACAAGCCACACATCTCGAAAGACCCCCTCGGCCTGCAAGAGATAGACGTCGTCTTGAAATGGCTCCAACTCCTCAAAGCATTCTTCAACGCTTCGGAGAATGGCGTCGAGCATGGTGTCCCCCTCTCCCAGCTCCAAGCGGGTCCGTACAGGGACATCATCATCCTTGGACAGTATCTGGATTTACCGACTCAGGCGTTGAGAGATCGGGCGAGCGCGGCGGTGAAAGCGGCGGGACGACCACAGGGTGTAGTTGCGGGTATGAAGGGGTTGAGTTTGGAGGAGGACAATGATCGGATGGCGGAGGTACTGCTGAGAATCGCACGGACTAGGTCAGTCGCCGTCTTTCGCTCGAAAATCTGGAGTGATTGCTGATGCACCGATAGACCGGACATGGGAGAATTCTTGGCGGGTCAGATCGGATTGTTGACGAAGGCGAGGGTGGAAAAGCAGGGTGGGATGCTATGAGAGATCCCTGGGCACGCCACTCTCATCAGGCTGTTGCGTAGGGTAACACAGCTGCACGGGGAATGTATCGCATGTTTTGGATATGGAACTGATGTAGATGACCTAGCCTCGGGCGGAGCCTGCCGTGCTGATGAAGCGCCCTGTAATTTGGATGGACAGATGCTCATCACCAAGAGGGATCTCAATCAGTGCGATGGACTGCTTGTTGATGACGTGGTGTGGTACGTGTCAGAAGTCATTGGACAGATGCCTCGATTCCCAGACAGCTTCACGAAAGGGAGCAACATCCGTCAATCAGGATTGCCGCGGCAGTCCTACCATTCTGGGGTTGACGACCTAAGCTTTTTCCCTTTCCGGGACCAGTGGCCAGGGATTCTTTGCCCGGGCTTGCGATCTCGACGCCGGACGAAGTTCAAATCAAGACGCGATGCTTGCTGACTCGTGTGAAGTTTTTCTCTGGCGTCTGAGGCCGATTCTGCGTCTGGTCTGATTCCCTCGAGTAATGAGTAGATTTTCTTCCGGCTCGCCAGACGGCGCTGACTTGCAATGGCGGCTTCCACCGAAACGATGTCCCGAAGAGCATGGGGTTCTGGAGAGAGCCGCGTCATTCTTTGGCTGCAAAAAAAAGGCTATGCATCTAGTCAAGGCGCCAGGGCCGAGATTTCAGCGGGTAGCTCCCCTCCCAAAGTCATCTCGGCCAGGACCAAGCCCGTTCCCGGTCCTTGCCCAGCATCAGCCTCCATTTAGCACATCAGCCAGCACTCACCCTGCTCGATCCCCGCCCCACACGCCGTACCTTATCAAACTCCCGTCAGGAAAGTTTCTTACTACTCGAGGGCGAAAAATCGTCACTTACCCTCCGCCCGACCACACATTCTCCACGCCCCGCACCTTCCCCACCAATGGCCTTCCCCCAGTCGCGTTGGGCAGATAGCAGGGCTGTTCTTTCACCACTTGCGCTCCATTCTCTTCCCGAGAGACAGGAGCGAGAGCCCGCGCTTCGGCGTGGCTTTTCCAGACCGGCGGCGGATATGGGTATCTTCTCGGCGGTATCGGGAAGGGGGTCTGGTCCGGCTGTTCCGCAACTGAATCCGCCGTCAGCCAGACTTCACCATATACTTCCGGTAGTTCCTCGATGGGCTCAGGAACGCACAAATATGTAGTTCCGTCTGGCCACCTCCGGCTCATTCTCATCCTCCTTCTCCACCCCCTTGTATCCGCGAGAAAACCGCGTGGGCAGTAAGCGGTTCCTTCGTCCTGAGTATGATCGAGTTCGCCTGACTCCCCGTCACTTTCAGCTTCTTCCCCACGTCCTCGCCCAGGAGCTCAACCGACAGCTTTCCAAGCCATGGTCCGGGTGCCAAGACCAGTGCGTCAGTGGGTAGTGTGATTTCCTCTGTGACGCTGTTGATTTCTCTACGGACCACGAGGCCAGTGATCTGGCCGGATGTGGATTTTTGGAGGGAGATAGCGCGTCCGATGATGAGTGTTGAGGAGGGGTGGGTGAGGAAGATGGAGCAGAGGTGCTTTGTGAAGGGGTTGGGCATGGCTTGGGCCGTGGTTGTTAATGTGCCTTTGGGCGTTATTACGGTTGTGTGGGGGCGCCAGGGGACGGGGGAGGGAAGGGATGGTTTGGATGGGTCGACGGTGATTTGCTGACTGCTTCGTCAGTGGACCAAAGATAACCCACACTAGAGGTAACGCACATAGCTCTTTATCGCCCCGGTATCCCCATTTCGCAGCCCCATCATACTCCTTCGCTAGCGGATCTATGCAGATCAACAGAGAAAAGCCACCAAACCCGCTGAATCAGCTCATGCCGGCAGACAAAGGAGGAACCGATTGACTGGCTGTTTCGAGAGTATGCCACTCCTTCCCCCGAGCCAGGAACTCAACAGCATACCGACTCTGCCCAGCAGCCATTCCGGTGCCCTCGACCAGCGTGACTGTACATCCCTCGGGAAGCGATGTATGTAGGGAGAGGTAATATGCTGTAAGAGACGTCGACGACTCCACCGCCGATGATGACGTTGTAGCCATAGGGGAATCGATTGATGTGCGATCATCAGGGCTTTACCCTGAGCCAAGGGAAGGCGGGGGTTTACCGGAAGGATTCGAATGAGTCACTCCGCGTCATTCGGATGGATGGGTGACGACATGAACACCTACAACATCTAAAGGATTAATTCATTCTGATACATCCCCGACCATGTCATTCGCCAATCCCCCGCGAAAGCCTACGATACCCTTCGAACAATTCACGATCCAAACCCCACGATCCGAGCTGGATGACCTCGAATCCCTGCTCGAGGCAGCTCGACTTCCCACCGAGATCTATGAGAATACTCAGACCGAGGATAATTTTGGCGTCACTCGGGGATGGGTCGGAGATGCCAGACAGGTCTGGCTGAATGATTTTGACTGGTCCGTCTCCCCTTTGTGCATTCTCATCTACCTAAGCTGATGGGCGGGAAGGACGGCGCAGGAGAAGCGGATCAATTCCATCCCGGCTTTCCTGACGAAAGTCAAGAATGATACCGGCAAGGAGTTCACCATCCATTTCATGGCACTCTTCTCGAACGAATCCGATGCCATTCCGATCATCTTGAGCCACGGTTGGCCAGGATGTTTCCTCGAGTTCCTGCCGCTGCTCGAGATGCTCAAGTCGAAACATACACCTGACAACCTCCCGTGAGTCCCTTTGACGCTTTCTGTCTATGATCAGATGAGTGAATGGTGGATAGGTACCACCTGATCGTCCCCTCCCTACCCGGATTCGCATACTCTTCCAAACCCGGTCCGACCGACGACTTCCACGCCGGAACAGTCGCCTATCTCTTCAACGAGCTCATGACGGGCTTGGGGTTCAAGGAGTACGCCGCACAAGGCGGTGATATCGGTTCAAGGGTCAGCTATGATCTCGGTCAGAATTATCCCGCCTGCAGAGGTGAGCTCCTCTTCCCCTACTCCGAAGGCGTCTCAGTCGTTTCCCGCTGGATTTGGTTGATTCTGGCTTTTGTAGCGGTTCATGTCAATTTCAAAGCTATCCAATCTCCACCAGAGGGGACGCCCGAGTACACGAAGACTCCACCCCCTTCCAAGGAGATCATCCGCCAGATGCAGGTCTTTGGGTATGGCTTGGAACATGCGACGAGGCCGAGTACTATCGGGATCGTGGTGGGATGTAACCCGATGAGTCTGTTAGCGTGGTATGTGACTCATTTTACTAAGAGGGATGTCGGGTGATATGATACTCTCCTGGCCTATCTCTGCATGGATTCTACCCCGCTATCCCGTGTTGCATCCACCTCGTCTCCCTCACCCTGGTCTGACTCCTCAATCAATCCACTTCCCGTCGATCTCCACACGCATCCTCTTCTCTCTCATTGCGATGAAATCGCTTGGTCCGTGGACAGGATCGGAGAGAAGTACCTCGAGTGGTCCGACATCAAGCCCTCACTCGAGACGATTTTGACCTTCACCACCCTCTACTGGCTCACCGACACGTATCCTTCCTCAATCTACACATATCGCTGGATCAGTCACCATCTCCATCTTTGCTCATTTCTCTACTGACAGGCTCGAAGAGTATGGGCGCGCGGATTTTCCAGAAACCTCAAGAATCTCCCGAGTACCTCTCCAAACCGCTAGGATACTCGCGCTTCCCGAAGGAACTCGCTCGGACACCTGTGCATTGGGTGGCGACGACGGGTAACATGGTATGGTCGCATGACCACGGGGACGTGAGCGTTGTTACTGGTAAGCTCGGTCATCCGCACTTACAGTCGTATTGCACAGGATGCGAAGGGGGGACATTTCGCCGCGCACGAAGTGCCCGAGGCGTTCTGGAAGGACATTGAGGATTTCTTAGGGGTCGCATGGCGAATGGAAGAGAACGTGAAGTCAGATTCATGACCTGTGCTGGGGACGATAAGATGATTTGGGGCTATGCATCGGTGGTCTACCGGCTGCAGTTGCGAGACCGATAACCTGGATGAAACGGTGCAGAATCAGCCTGACGAGCCACGTGGCGGTCCAAGCCCAGCTTTCATCTCAATTCGCCGCTTCCTCTCCAACATCTCTCGGACTTCCCCCGCCCCCCCCCCGACTACTGTCCCATCCTTGGTCGCGATGCTCCCCTCCCTCATTACCCATGCGTTGTCCCTCTCCCTCTCGCTACTCTCCTTTCTCCCATCCGCCTCCGCACTTCCGCAAATCACTCGGACTGGGAAGTACCTGTATGATCCGAGCGGGAATCGATTCACATTGAAGGTGAGTGTCGGATTGTGCCGATGATGCTGTGGATTTGATGTACCAGAGGAGTATCTGATGGAAGGAATGCAGGGGGTGGCGTATCAACCAGAGGGAGCCGTCGCTTTAAATTCCGAGGCGAATAACGCAAAGTGCGTATTCCTCCTTAAACCTTGCTCTTCCCAGTTGACCTGCATTGACAGTGGTGGCTTCCCCGAACCGTACGTCCAGCATCGCCAACGATAATCGAACTGGATTGACCCTAACGTACTGCCCAGCTCATCCTACCTCGACCCTCTATCCTCACCCGCGAACTGCACCCGCGACCTCCCCTACCTCAAACAGCTCGGTGTGAATTCCATCCGGGTATACTCCGCCAACTCTTCCCTCAACCACGATGAATGCATGTCCATGCTCAGTTCTGCTGGGATATACGTACTGTCAGTCATTCCCCGCCTGTGTGAGGGGGGACAGTACTGACGAGCGAGGTGGCGGTAGGCTGGATGTGAGTCTGCCGTTGAATGGGAGTATCGATCGGAGTGTTCCGGCTTGGACTACGAATCTGCTGGATGAGTATACGAGTACGATCGATGCCTTCTCCAAGGTCAGTCTCTTGCCTCTGAAGCACGCTCCAGTTGAGGAAGTTGGGACAAGCTGATGCGGGGATGGGTAGTACGATAACTTGCTCGCGTTCAACATCGGGAATGAGGTTATAAACCTCCCAAGCAACACAAATGCCGCTCGTGAGTCCCCAGGACGCATACTGCGCTTCGATAGCTGCTGGATGAGCTGACGGATCGATAGCGTATGTGAAAGCCGCTGCACGGGACATCAAAGCGTACCTCAAATCGGTCAAATCGTCTGCGCTGGTGGGATACTCCGCGGTGGATGGACATCCGGACTTCCGGAACACGCTGGCGGAGTATATGACCTGTGGGGACGCTTCGATCTCAGTGGATATCTACGGTGGGTGGAGAATCTCGGCGGGAAGGGAGACATGGCTGATGTAAAGGCAGGGTTGAACAACTACGAGTGGTGTGGGAATGAGACGCTGCAGAGCTCGAATTGGGATTCCATCACCGCTGGTCTCTCTACCATTCCGGTAGCAACGTACATGTCGGAGTTCGGGTGAGTGACCTGGTGGGCCCCATGAGATTCTCACTGACGCGAGGTCGCACAGATGCATCACGAGCCCGCCTCGAGTGTGGAATGAGGTACAAGTACTGTACACCAGTCCCGTGTCCGATGTTTTCTCGGGTGGAGTCGCGTTCAGCTATTTCCCAACTAGCGATGGGTACGGAATGGTCACCTTCTCGGCGGATGGCAAAACGTGCCGTTCTGCACTTTTGATCCATGACGTTGAGCTAATATAAAGTAGAGTACAGCCCTCTGATGACTTCACCCGACTTTCGGGACAGTACAACGGCACTGCCGGTCCCACTTCCCCTGCAAAGGCCTCGGTGACCGCATCGACAATCAATTGTCCCGCGCAGAACGCATCGCTGCTCGCCAGCACCACCCTCCCGCCCACACCTGACGAGAGCGCTTGCAATTGCGTCAACAGCAATGCATTGGCATGTCGGGTGAACCCTACGAGTATGAACATGCCAAATATCGTAGGAGCCTTGACGGAGTGAGTACCTCGGCTCATGTTCAGAGGTCAAAAGTGGCATTCGGCTGATAGTGTGGACAGCTACACCTGCTCGCTGCTTGGTTCGAGCGGTGCCAGCGCTTCATGCAATGCTATCGGTGGCAACGGCACGACCGGTGTCTATGGGTCCCTGTCGATGTGCTCGCCGGCGATCAAGCTGTCTTATGCCATGTCGGCGTACTATGAGTCCAACCCAGTGGATTCGAGCTGCGATTTCGGGGGGAATGCGACATTGAGCAGCTCGAGTGAGTAGACGCGAAGCCCTAACCATCTGAGCGTCTGAAGCAATGCTGAGTGTATGCCACAGAACCAAACACAGCACAAGATGCATCCTCAGCAGCGGCGTCCTGCCTCAACTCCGTTCCTTCAGGCGGAGTCTTCACCCCAAGCGCCATAACCGCGATCGCGACGGCCTCATCCCCATCGAGCGGGACATCGTCACCGGCAAGTGCATCCAACTCGAAATCAGCGGCTTCATCGAGCGTCGATGCGCGATGGGCACCGCTTGCAGTGTGGATGGTCGGAGTTGTAGTCGGCGGAGCTTGGGTGTTTGTATAAGTGCCTGGACACTGTTTTGTATCGGTAGTCAGGGTTCGGAGCTTTGTTTGTTTGTTGCTCGGCGCGTGTGATTTCTATTCGACTCGATCATTTCACCCAGCTGATCGACGCGATCAACTATATTCATGCCCGCTGAGCCTCAAGCATTCTTATATCAACATCGTGACTCGTCGTCCTGAATCATAAACACCTCACTCTACGCTGTCGCCCATATTTGACATGTGAATCCGGAGGTTTTTGTCACTCAGGGTGTATCCCCGCGAAGGCACAGTGAAGGTTGTTGATCCCGGAAACTTTGGGGGTCACGTACCCTCGTTTCTCCTCCTCACTCTTTATCTTTCCCTCTCAATAGCGACTGGATACCGGCACACACTCGTTTGAAAGACACATTCTTACACGGAGAATCAACGCACGATGCCAAAGAGAGCCACCCCGACCACCCCAACCATCCCCATAGCAATCTCCTCCCCGATGCTCCGTTCACCCGATGCCGCGTACTTCCCGAGTCCACGAGCGACTTCGGGGTCCAGTCCTCCGCCTGATCCCAGGTCAGTGTCGGCGTCAGGTCGGGGTGGACGGAAGGTATCTGGGCGGGGGAAAGGGGAGGACGCGGTGGATGGGCTGGGGTTGGGTATGGAATTGGGAGTTGGGGGTTTTAACGAGGTGGGTTTGACTCTCCTGATTCTCTTCACGATATTGGGAAGGACGCAAGGGGAAGAAGATGGTGAGGAGAGCTGGAATCGCTAATGGAGAATTACCGGAGCGACCTTCCTTTGTCCTGATCGCCCATCCTTCTCCCAAGCTCTCTTCTCCCACTCATAACCATCGTACTCAGTACTGATCCGTCACAGTACCACTCCCCTTCCCCCACACACGCCTACCTCGAGACCTTCGACTCCTCCTACGCGCACCCTCCCGATCCGACCCACACCCCCATCCCTCAATCCCCATCCATAGATTCCCCCTACTTCACCGAGAAAGATCCCCTCGACGCCGGATTCGAGGCGAACCAATTCCCCTCGGACCGATACCTCGCGCCGACCTCGCCGGGTGTAGCTCGAAGTCGACGACGACAGGGGAGGAGGAGCGAGAGGGGTTGTATGCCCACGAACCCCACGAAACGGCGCTGGATCTTCTGCGGTATCCCGGCACTCATCCTCGTCATTGTGGCCGTGGCGATCGGTGTGGTGGTTGCACTTCGTCATAGCCCGACCTCGACTTCCACCTCGGGTTCGGGTTTGGGATCGAGTCCGAGTAGTCCCAAGTCGTCGAGTGGGACCAACTCGAGCGACCTGGCTAGCTTTGGCGTCGCGGGGACGGGGAAGAATGGGACGATCGTGACGACGGATCTGGGAGTGAATTACACGTACATAAACTGGTTCGGAGGAAGTTGGGCACAAAACCCGGAGAGCCCATATAGTGTGGGTCAATATCACGAAATAGGTGTGGAAGACTGATGGGATGCTGGGATAGGTCTCGGGGCAGGCGCAGAGTTATAGTCCGAGTTTGCTCGAGAAATGGGTTTGGGGACAACATTTCGTTCGAGGGTAAGCTGTCTCCCCTCCCATTGGGACATGAGCTGATGGAGGCAGCGTGAATCTTGGCGGATGGCTCGTTACCGAACGTAGGTCCAGCTCCCCGAGGTGGATGTAGCCGATGGTAGAGCAGCTTTCATCGCACCTGCTCTGTATGAGGCGTACCAGAACACGACACTTAAGGCGATTGATGAGTATACGCTGTCCCAAGCGTGCGTCCTTGTGATCTGCTCTGTCAGTGTAACTGATCAGGATGGTGATGTAGGATGGGAGATAAACTTGCGACCGCGATGGAGGAGCATTACAAGACCTTCATCGTGAGTCTCCATGCTCCACCCGGTGCGAGTCCATGTCAATTGGCCTGGTAGACGGAAGAGGACTTCGCGGATATCGCGAATGCTGGACTGAATTGGGTTCGGTTAGTCGGGTCCTGGCTGACTTATTGGGCTGAGCTGATGAGGACCAGCATCCCGCTCGGGTACTGGGCGATCGAGACGCAGGCGGACGAGCCGTTCCTACCCAAAGTCTCCTGGACGTGAGGACAACCCTCCCTGTCCTGCAAACAGCCGCTGAAGTGGAGCACGTAGGTACTTCCTGAAAGCTATAGCTTGGGGACGGAAATACGGGATCCGGATCTCGCTCGACTTCCACGCTCTTCCCGGTATGTCACGCTCGTATTAGGACGTCGGCTTGTGAGCTGACGAGGAGCAGGCTCGCAGAACGGGTGGAACCATTCTGGCAAGGCCGGAGCGGTGAACTGGATGTACGGCGTCATGGGTCTGGTCAACGGGCAACGACACCTCGAGAACATCAGGACGTTGACCGAGTTCATCTCGCAAGAGGGTATCAAGGAGGTCGTCCCAGTGTGCGTCTCCCTTTCCTTCCAGATTGGATCTGGGTTGACGATACGGTTCTGACTAGGTTGAGTTTGGTGAATGAGGTTCAATCGACTGTCGTGGGTCTGGAGGTCTTGCAGGCTTTGTGAGTACTATCACGGTGCTCGGATGTCTCTGACGCGCATCACAGCTATTACCAAGCGTACGAGGTCATCCGGGGCATCAGTGGCTTCGGCGTCGGCAATGGACCAATCATCGCGATGCATGAAGGGTTCGCAGGGATCGCTGAGTGGAATGGGTTCTTAAATGGCGCGGATCGAGTGTACGTGATCTCCTATCAACTCGATTATTCCGGCTGATCGGAATGCTCAGTGCGCTCGACCAACACCCTTACCTCGCTTTCACGAAGCCGAACAACGATCCCTGGGACACTCAGGTCAGCCTTCAAGTCCCCAAACTCAAATACGAAGACACCGAAGCTGACTCCGCCCAGATCAAGACCGCGTGCGGTTGGGGCGGCGGGACCAACGATTCCCAATCCAGCTTCGGCATCATCCTCGGCGGCGAGTGGTCCAACGCGATCAACGACTGTGGAAAATGGCTCGACGGCGTCGACTCCGTTCCGGCCTATACGACCATCTCAAATTGCTCCCAATGGGAAGAATGGTTCAATTGGTCGGACGATACCAAAGCTGGCCTGTTGGGGTATGCTCAAGCCAATATGGATGCGTTGCAGAATTGGTTCTTCTGGACGTGGAAGATTGGGAATTCGACGGAATTGGGATACTCGCCGAGTCCGTTTTGGCATTATAAGTTGGGGTGGCAGAATGGGTGGATCCCGGCGGATCCGAGGGTCGCCGGTGGGTATTGCTCGAGGGTGGCGAATGTCGGTGGCAGCCAGGTGGGCCTACCTCTTCCATACCGAATCGGACAGAGACTGATGGTTCAGTTCAATGGCTCGTTCCCGGCTTCCGCGACAGGCGCTGTGGCCACTCCGACTATCGACGCCGCTCAAATAGCCAACCACTCGGTCTGGCCACCGACTGCCATGGGCCCATCCTTCACTGCCAACCAGATCGCCCTCTTCCCGACCCTCACACGTACAGGCGCACCTATCACGCTCGCTGCTCACACTCATCCTGCAAACGCTACGGCAGTCGGCAACGGATGGATCGATAGCGCAGATACTACGGGGGCGTATGTCACCGTTGCGGGCTGCTCGTACCTCAAGTGAGTGATGCGATTTCGGTATTGGCCAAGCTGATGGTGGTGCGATGTAGCGAATATAACGCGACTGCTGCGAGTCTGGTACCGACAGTGGCGTGTACTGGTGGCGCCACGAGGAAGAGGGAGATGGTACGAGTGGTACCGACGGCGGCGCCATTGCCGCGGATATAGATGAGAGGAACATAGATAGGGTCATGGGACAATTGGGTTACAGGGAGAGTATATTGGGTTGTCATGAGTGATATTACTAATTTGAGCGCTGATCGCCCTGATGCGAGCTGAACTGATCTCACAATCGTGTGGCCTTGTCAAGAGCTGATGCCGATCGATTGCGGTGGTCATCTTTATGCAGGTGACACTTCAATGTGAGAATCCACGGGGAAATTGCATGTACTTGTTGCTCTGAAAAGTCATGACTCAAGTGGGCACGAACTTTGCACCGGGAACGACGCCGCCGGGTACTACCGGCTATGATGATGATTTCTGGCCCTGGTCCGCCTTCGTCAGCTGGGCCCGGATCTCTCGGAGCAAATTTTCTCCGTGTCCCGTCGATCTACCGTTGTTCCGGTGAGGAGGATGACGAATGAGCGGAGTTACCTTTAGCGGTGCGAGGGGGTGATTGAACTTACCGAGAGGATCCTTCAAGGTTGGCACGGAACGTTTGTCTACCCACGTCCTGGACGTATCATAAGATATTTTCAACATGAGCCAACCCTTAGTCGACGAGAAGCAGACCGGACAGCACGTCGAGGACGGGTACGGTGCCAAGGCGGGTGTGATCGGGACGCAATATGTATCCGGGAGTGCTGAGGAGAAGAAATTGGTCAGGAAGATCGATCGCCACCTCATGCCTATGCTTTGGGTCATGTACATCTTCAATTACCTAGATCGGACCAATATCGGGGTGAGTCGGCCCTCGTGGATGGAGCTGAGAGCTGATGGTATCATGTAGAATGCGAAAGTCGGGGGGATGCAGAAGGATCTCAAGTTGACGTCTTCCGACTATTCGCTTGTTCTCTCGATCTTCTTCGTGGTGAGTCTCACGTGGGTGGGGCTCTGACTGTGATCACGTACTGAAGTTGGTACAGGGATACCTCTTGAACGAGATACCATGCAACATGATCCTCTCGCGTTCCAAACCCAGCATCTTCCTCCCCCTGATCATGGTCACCTGGGTAAGTCCTCATCCGACGGATTGGGCTGACGTCAAGGGCGCAATGTCGACAGCAGTCGCGGGGGTCAACTCATTTGGCGGACTCATCGCATTCCGTTTCTGCCTCGGTCTCGTCGAAGCTGGCTTCTTCCCGGGTGTCATGCTTCTCTTATCATGCTGGTACAAGGTCTGTCTCAAACATGAACGTGAAACGGAACCGAGAATGACGCCTGTCTAGCCCGCGGAGCTGTCCAAGCGGATCGCATTCTTCTACACGGCCTCCTTGATCTCCGGCGCGTTCGGCGGACTGCTCGCAGGGGGGATCATCGACGGTATGCAAGGCGTGGGGAAAACAGCCGGATGGAAATGGTAGGGGTCCAACCTTTGGAATTTTGAATCCAACGCTGATACCTGCCAGGTTATTCATCATCGAAGGTCTGGCTACAGTCGTGATCGCTGGTGTCTCGTTCTTCATCCTGCCCAGTGAGTCGCCGTGGTCTGGACGTCGCTGAGAGCTAGATTGGCCCGCCACGACGAAATGGCTCACGGACGACGAGAGGATCTTGGCGACGGTCCGACTCGAGATCAGGGAGGAGGTCGTGGAGGACATGACGCATAGGGAGGCGTTCGTGGCCGCTGCCAAAGACCCGAAGACATGGGTGAGGCGGATGAAGAGCAACCTCGGCTGATGATTAGGTGTTCATGCTCATCTACAACGTATTGAACAGCGTCGGGACAATCTCATACTTCTTCCCTACCCTTATGACTTCGCTTGGCTACAGAGGTCGACCCGCGCAATGTAGGTGCTCCCACCAAGACCTGATCCGAACTGATGACACAATCAGTCATGACAGTCCCGATCTACGTTGTCGCCCTCATCATCGCTCTTGCCGCAGGATGGAACGCCGATCGAACCCGTCAGAAAGCATGGCACGTCGTGGGCGCCGCCGTGGGATCAGTCATCAGCTTCATCATCTGCGTGACGGCCAAGAACAACGCCGTCAGGTGAGTCTTGCGTTGCCTTACAGTCTACCTTCAGACTAACGGGTGGCGTGACAGGTACACGTTCATCTGCTTTGGTGGTGCGGGGATCTGGACGGCGGTCCCTATCTTCCTCAGCTGGTTGGTCATCATGTTTGACGGCCGCGAGAAACGAGCCATCTCCATCGCGATGATCAATGGAGTCGGTGAGTGACTGCGGTCACATAATTGGAATCATGATTGACCATGATCACCAGGCAACCTTTCGTCGATCTACGGGTCATTCTTCTGGCCTGCGGCTGATGCGCCAAAGTATGTCGCCGGCTTCTCGATCTCGACAGCTTTGATGGCCTTGGCGGGCGTTCTTGCGGTCTTGGCCAAATGGAGGTACCAAGACAGAGGAGTGGGGGGTATTCCGAAGCGCTAAAGGCGGTCTGGGCGAGTCTGACGGGGGCGAAGGCAGTAGCAAAGGTGGCAGTCGGAAATGTAAAAGCGCGAGAGCGTCATGGTATGTCGCTCGGTTATAAGTGATGACTCTGTGTACAAAGGAGCTGCCTAATCGCTTCATAACGGCCAAACTCTAACGATCAGTCAAGACCACACAAACGAGGACTCACGGCTTGATCCCCAAGTTATGATGCACTGCCTTAACCTTACCCACCCAGTCAGCCGAAACTGCGATCATCGATCACCGCTCGACTCACCTGCATGTACTCCTCCATTCCATACGTCCCCAATTCCCGTCCAGTCCCACTCTGCTTGAACCCGCCGAATGGCGCACCGTTCTGCGTCACCAGATACTGATTACACCACACCGTACCAGCATCGAGGGCGGCCGTCGTCCGCATGGCTTGGGCATGGTCGGTCGTGAAGACTGCTGCGGCCAGACCGAAGGTGGTCGAGTTCGCTAGGGAGATGGCTTCGGATTCAGTGGTGAACGAGGCTGCAGCGATGACTGGGCCGAAGATCTAGGTGCATAACGTCAGGTCATTCACCATCAAGCAGGAGTGAATTGATCAGCCCACCTCTTCTTGAACGACCTTCATATCTGGGGTGGTGTCGGCGAGGATGGTCGGCTGCACATAATATCCATGTTTTGAGCCAGACCAGCTGCCTCCGCCCGTAAGGATCTTCGCGCCGGCTTCCCGGCCGGAGTCGATGTATGCGAGGACCTTTTCTTGCTGAGGCTTGGATATCTGTGACCGATTAGCGAGTGGAGAGGAACACAAGACTTCTTCGCTGACCAAAGGACCGAAAGAAGTCTTCTCATCCTCGGGCTTCTTCGCGTCAGGTAGGCTCGGAGGCATTCGGGGAAGTGGACTGACCATGCCAATCGCACAAGCCTCTGCCTTGCTTTTCAGTACCTCCATGAATCGCTCATATACCTCTTCCTGGACATACACCTTTCCATGGCAGAGTCAGCGGCATCACCTTTTCGGGATCCACCAAACTCACCCGACTTCCCGCCGTGCAATCCTGACCCGAATTGAACCATATACCCGTAGCCACCCATTCTGCCGCTTCCTCCAGATCCGCAGACGCGAAGATGATGATTGGGGATTTGCCGCCGAGCTCGAGTGTCACCTTCTTGAGATTCGATTCGGCCGCCGCTATCGAGATTTTCCGGCCCGTCGCGACTGAACCGGTGAAAGCTACCTATCGCAAGTTAGGCCGCGCCAAAAATATACGAAAAGGCAAGCCACAAAGATCTCGCAGAGGCATACCTTATCGATATCCATATGCCGAGCAATCGCATCCCCAGTGGTCACTCCCAATCCAGGAAGTGTGTTAAGCACACCAGCCGGGAACCCCGCCTCCTTCGCCAGCTCGCTCAACACCAACGCCGTAAGCGGCGTCAGCTCAGACGGCTTCATCACCACGCAACATCCAGCCGCGAGCGCAGGAGCGACTTTCCATGCCCACATCTGGATCGGGTAGTTCCAAGGAATTCTATCTCACCTTTTCAGCTAGAAGACGGGAAAGCTGTGGAAACGTACATCTGCCCGCAGACGCCAATGGGTTGATGGACGGTGTAGACGAACTTGTCGGTCCCGAAATGGTTAATGGTCTGTCCGTGGAGCTTGTCGGCAAGACCAGCGTAGTAGCGTAGACATGCGATGGAGTCGGGCAGGTCGGCTTCTCTGGGTTGGATCAGCCGGGAGTTTGAGCAGGGAGAAGCACACGACATACCTGGCCATTCGGATGCCTTTGCCGGAGTTCATACTGGTGGACCAGGGTTATCAGCGCAAATCATGGGTTGATGACGGATGGAAAAACCTCTCGAGAGCCGAGATCTTGTCGATATCCCTCTCCATCAAATCCGCCAACCTAAATATCACTGAGACAGGCATCAGCTCGTACGGAAATCCACCAAACAAAGCAAAAATTACAAGCTGCCCTTTCCGTCGCATGCAGATTATTCCCCCATGTCGTCTGAAAGGCCTCTCTCGCAGCCTTCACCGCCCGGTCCACATCCTCCTTCGTCGCGTATGAAAAGTCTAGCAGGGGTTCGCCGGTGGCTGGATTCCGGGTGGAGAAGGTCTTGCAGGAGGATGAGGGGGACCATTCGTTGTGACTGATACGAGCAGCAGTGTCAGCCGGGGCGAGAAATACAAGATGCGTCTTGAGAGCGCTCACATGAAGAGACCTGTTGGGACTTGGTGAGACTCGCTCGAAGGCAAGGTGAGGGATACGTGTGTCGACATGTGGCTCGAAGGTGAAGGAGATGACTTGAAACGGGAAAGAACGCTTTGACGATGTCGAGGGACCCAATGGGAAGTCAAGTCGCCCTTTAAGCTTTGAAACCACCTGCCGAGGCTGTACATGAGCCTCGTGTAGGAAAGGAGCTTTCACGCGAAATGCTTCTTAGCCGAGAAGGCTGGAGGTGGGGTCTCCGGTCTCATGTTCAGGTTTGTTGTTATAGAGGTAGCTTGATACTGGGTATAATGCATGTCTATCTAACAGCGCATATGAGAGAGGGTATCTCAGCACGTCCCGGCGTTACAGGCGGCGTTACCGGTAGTGGCGGCACTTCTAACAAAATTCATCTCATCGTCCTTTTGTGATTTCGCATAAAGTGTCCGGTGGAGATATCCTGCATCTGCATGCTCGTCAAAGTCGGAGCAGCTCTTGTACATAGGCTTCACAAATCATTTCCACTTCATCAAGCCATCTGCGCTAGAATGACTTCGACTTCAGCTGCTCCGCTCACCAATGTTTTGCGGAACAGCAAATCGCCCTACCTTTTGCAGCACAAGGACAATCCTGTAGCAGTTGGGCTTCCGGACTCAACGCTGCTGCGCATGTGCTAAGTCGTCCCGTAGTGGCAGGAGTTCAACTCCGATACGATCAACCTCGCTCGTCAGCTTGACCGACCGATCTTCCTTTCCTCCGGTTACTCCGCATGTCACTGGTTGGTCCCACTACAGTCTAATCTTCTGAAGCTGATAAGATTGCGTTTAGGTGTCATGTACTAGCCCATGAGTCTTTCGAAGACGAGTCGACCGCGAAGATCATGAATGACAATTTCGTGAATATAAAGGTCGATCGAGAGGAACGACCGGATGTGGATCGGATGTACATGACTTATCTCCAGGTACGCCGGCTTCGACTTTGCCTCATAATGCAAGGGTGACTGAAAAGATTCCCAGGCCACTCAAGGTGGAGGCGGATGGCCCATGTCGATCTGTAAGTAACCCGAGGGGTCGCAGAATTGGCTGATGATATGCTAGTTTTGACACCCAATCTCGAGCCTTTCTTTGCGGGTACGTCATCCCTCAACCAAGAGGGATCGGCTATCTTGTCTGACACGGCTACTCAACAGGGACTTACTTCCCGCCAGCCCAATTCCGCCCACTTCTCGCTCGCATCCAGGAGCTCTGGGAAGTTGACCGGGAGCGCTGCGAGACCATGGGGAAAGGTGTCATCGAGAGTCTAAAAGAGATGTCTGCTGGAGCCGTCCGTGCTCTATTTCTTCTCGATTCTTCGCTCATTCGGCGAAAAAAACAGTCATCTTCACGCACACCAGCCTCCCTCGCTCAGATCCTCTCCACCAAACCTTCCCTTAAAGTCTGGTCGAACCTCCTCAAAACCCACGATCCGCGCTACGGTGGATTCTCACCCAAGGGCCCTCGCTCTGAAGGCCCGAAATTCCCAAGCTGCAGTATGACACTCCAACCTCTCGCCCGATTCGCGTCATACCCTCCCGCCGAGGGGGATGAGGACATTCGAGAGGAAGCGCGTTCGATAGGGGTGAAGATGATCCGCGCGATCTGGGAGGGCGGGATCCATGATTGGGTAGGGGGAGGGGTGGCGCGGTATAGCGTTGATGAAAAGTGGATGGTCCCGCATTTCGAGAAGATGCTGTGAGCTCACTCGGTCACAATGCGGCTGATGAAAGGTATGATCAGGCGCAACTGGCGAGCTGTGCGCTGGATTTTGCGCTGCTTAGCGAGAAGGCGGGGGATAAGAAGATTTGTCTGGACCTCGCGGCGGATATATTGGAGTACTCGATGCGAGATCTGCTGGGGAAAGAAGGAGCGTTCTTCAGCGCGGAAGACGCGGATTCGGCGCCGAGACCAGGAGCCACGAAGTCCGGTGGGTAAAGCTTAAGAGGAATTTCGCTGATCGGGGAAGAGGGCGCGTTCTATGTCTGGTCCGAGGAGGAATTGCACGAAGCTCTTGGTGAAGATGGAGAGGTAGTGGAATACTTCTTTGGCGTGAAACCAGATGGTAACGTCTCGGCCCGACATGACGTGCACGGCGAGATGACCGGCAAGGTGAGGACCTACTTCATACCAAGCTAATTTCAAAAGAATATCTTGCACCAAGCGCACTTGATCCAGGAGACAGCTACAAATTTCGGGCTCATGGAGGAGGTGGTCATGGAGAAAGTAAGGAGAGCTTTGCCGATTTTGAAGAGGAAACGGGACGCCATGAGGGAACGGCCTGGTCTTGACGACAAGGTGAGTCGACGGGACGTTTTGATATCTAGTCAACCTTGCTGATTTGGTGCGAGGTACTCGTTGCCTGGAACGGCTTGATGGCGAATTTCCATGCAGATCTGAATATCATCTTGCTGATGTGCCTCAGATCTCTGCTCTCGCGAAAGCTTCAATGGTTCTGCCAAGCGACCGCTACCTCATTGCAGATCGCTGCGTTGAAGTCGCCAATCGAGTGGTCAGTTTCATCCGAACAAATATGTGGGACGAGGCTTCCCGTAATCTTACACGATCGTGGCGAGAAGGGCGTGGTCCGACAGCGCAGACAGACGATTACGCCTTCCTCGTTGCGGGTTAGTCGATTTCTGCAGACCGAGCTGACGTCAGGCCTTCTTGACCTGTTCGAAGCGACTGGTGATGATACCCATGCGATGTGGGCGATCGAGCTGCAGAAATGTCAGGATGAGATGTTTTGGGATCATCAGTCTGGAGGGTATTTTGCGAGTGCCCCGGACGAACATGTGCTCGTACGGATGAAGGAGGCTCATGTACGCTTCAACGCAATTGTTCTGAGTGGAACTTACGTGAAGCAGGACTCGGCAGAGCCCTCAGCGATGTCTGTCTCGGTGCACAACCTCTCCCGACTATCGCTGCTCGCGACAAACGATTTTGACAAGTACGAAAAGCGAGCGGAAGATACCTACCTGAGCTTGTCGGCCGAACTCACTCAAGCACCTCGGGCATTCGCGTACACGGTGTCAGGAGTCATGGATCTCGAAAAGGGGTATCGCGAGGTGAGCCGCCCTTGTCAGTCGAGCTGATGGAGAGGTCATCGTCATGGGGTCGCATGAGGACGATCGGACGAAAGCGCTTCTCGGTCTTGTGAGGGAAAAGTATGCGCCAGCGCAAGTCGTCATCTACATCGATCCCACAATACCACCGAGACGGCTCGCGACGGCCAACGAAACGGTTAAAGCGCTGCTGGACGTCAAGGAGGATGTCCCGAGCTTACGGGTGTGTGAAGGCGGATTCTGCGGGGTTCCGATTTTCGATATTGAGGAAGCTCGGCAAGCTTTGCGGAGATGATCGATGAATGCGATGTCTCATGTTCAGACAACGCAGCCGGGTCCGATTCCTCAAAGGACCAGCATATCGCAGCGGATTCGGGGAACCAAAGAGCCCTGCATCAAAAAGAGAATAGGCCCTCCCGACACACCTTTCGTCATCGACCGAGGTGGCTCCGTTTCTCGCAGCGTGCCTCTCTAAGGCCGACTGTAATCGCGTCTGGTCGAGCAGCTAAAGTGCTATGCAAGTCGCATCGACTAAGCGAGTAACCCTTCTTGCAGGCAAACGCCTCGAATTGGCCAGACGAGCAAGTGACGGCGCTGTAAGCCACGCCGGGGAGAGCCGAGCAGCTGATGAGACGTAAGCCGTGCGTACCATATCACCCGACCAACGGCAGACTCACTTGGTACCGAAGAAGTGGTCGTACTGTTGAAAGATCCGCTGACGCAAGCTCCGCAACATTATGTGAGTTCGGTCAGGCACATCTCGGCAGAGGACGACAGAGGAAGAGGACTAACCGAGCTCGAACATCCCTCAGCCTCCGCTTTGCCAGATGACTAGCCGCGGCGGGTGCCGGGTGGCTGGAGAGATAGTATACGTAGTTCCCACTGACCGGATCGCCATCGTAGCAACCACAAGCGATCAGTGACCCGCCCGTGACCGAAGGACCACCGCCGTAACACGGGTATTCTTCAAACCTGTGATCCGGGACGGTGGAGGTGCAAGTGCATTGGGGATAACCGCTGCTGCCTCCGAAGTAAGAGTAAGCCCCTAAAAGGTCGTCCGAGACGCAATAGCTCCCATCCCGGCGGACACGGAGTGCGCGATGAACATGATCACGGACAGGAAAGTGAGTCGTAGCATCGTCAGTGGGGTTGAGCGGTGTTTTTGATTCATTTCCGTTGAGTTATCCGGATGTCGGAGTGGAGAGTCGGATCCTGGTTCGCCAATGCCCTTTTATGCTTGATTCATTTACTCGAAGCTCGACCACTTTTTATTCAACGAGCGAAACTGTATCTCAACCCACGGTCCGAACCGACGATCCCAACCTATGCTCCCTCCAGACTGTATCCTGGGAAGCTGTGGTACTTAGTGGAAGAGGTTTTATTACGCCATGGAGGGTTATTTTGTCTGAGGGGCATGTCGAGGAATGGTTGACTGTATAGGGTTTGAAAAAGAGAAGTTATCAAACTACTCCGCACGGGAGAGTCGGGATGGAGAAGGGCGTCGAGGTCGGGGCAGAGGAGTGATTCAACGCGTTCATGGATCAGCTCGAGACGCTTGACGGGCCGGATCACGTAGCGCACGAATATCAAGACCGATACATGTCGATTCGATTGGCCCATGATTCGATTTCTCGACCCAATCAGACGTTGTCCATAGCAAAACAAGCAGAAAGAAAGTGGTGCCCGGAAGCGTGCCTGACTACCGAAACATCCCGGAAATCGGTTGGGGTGCTCAGGGACGTGTGGGGTCTGACGTCATGCCCCCTTCGTTTGTAATTTAGTCATCACTTTCCATTCCCCTTCACATGGTTTGACGCGCGCCCTTGAACGTCGGCCGATGCCTTATATACCGCCTACTATACCACGACACAATCCGGGTCATGTCTAACATCCCCCAGAACGCATCGACATCGTCCGAGGCGGAAAGCTCCACGTCATCATCAAAGGCCCACCAACGTCACCCCCCCAATCCCACCATCACCGACCTAAGCAATAATCTCGCAACAACCTCCCTCTCCTCCGTTCCGCTCTCCTCGAACCCAACCTCAGGATCGACACTCGCCACACCAACGACGACCTCCTCTACCTATGCGTCCACAACCTCCATAGCCTCACTCTCGTCATCCGACCCGATCGTCGAGTCCGTTCCTGGGACTAGTCCGGGTACGGGTATGACGGGTCCACAGGATGAGGAGGGTGTGAGGATGGAGGATGCGGTGGCGAGGTATAAGCAGGGGTTGTATGCGTATACGGTTAGTCGAGCTCTATTGGACAGTGAGTGGAGCTGATGGTCGTGTGACCTCTTTGCTTTGCTCCTTCATTCTCTCACTTGCTGCCGCTTCTCCTTCTCTCCTGCCGGACTCCATCGATGCACGTCTACAGCGCGACCTGTATATCCAAGCGAAACTATCCTCGACCCGGAAAGACTCGTCGCCGAACGGGAACGGCCATGGGAACGGTCATGGGAATGGGAACGGGCAATTCGGGTTGAAGCAGAGCGGGAGTAAGTCAATCTTCCTGAACTACATCCCTTTACCAGACTCAATCACCGGCGAGTACCTTCCTGATGTCAACGTAGTGGAAAAGATGGCCGCGAAGAAAGCGCTGTCTCGGCGGCTGATTGGATGATCGCGCGGTCGGCCCCTGTCCGGCTCCTCTGTCGAGCATTGATCGGCATCAATCTCGCATCCGACTTGTACAAACAATGCTCCTCGTACAATAATGATTGCACATGCACATTCTCCAACCCACCATCCCCCACACTCCCGCTACACACATACACTACTGATCCCGCCCTACAGACTGATCCCCTGCCTCTTGCTCTTCCCCACAAACACCATATAACTCATCCCACCCGCGGTGATACTCACCAAGGTGATCAGTGCGGTCCACTTGAAGTGCTCGGGAGAGGAGAGCACGAAGATCATGCCGTATTTGAGAAGGGCGTAGACGTTGATCATGGAGGATTGGAGACCGGTCAGGCGGTTTCGATGTGGGTGGGGCTCGAGGGTCTGTTGCAGCTGCTTGATCTACACCACATCAACTCAAGCGCTAATCTCGGACGGGGAAGGAGGCACTTGGGCGAGATCGAAGATGACGTGAGCCGCTCGGGATAGTGCCACACCTGTTCCTGGTCAGCGGGACTGTGTGTTGAAGGGGAGACATACTGCCGAAGAACAGGACGGAGCCTAGAACAGGACCATGCTCCCCATTTGGCACTTTGATGATGAAGAGAGTGACGACGGGGACGACGATGAACGTCACTTCCGACCTCAGTTTCCCGTGAGTTTCCGATAATGTGTCTGGGCTAGGGGACGTACCAGATACCCCATGCACCGGTGGCCATCGTACCGGTGAATCTCTCGAGGAGTGGCATGATCACGGTGCCTATGGTACTGGTGAACACGCAGAGGCCCTGTGAAATCAAGCGCATGTAAGTAAGTAGTTGTTGCATGGGCATGGGATGAAGCATACCCGGATTGCAGCAAGGAAACCATCGTCCCACCCTCGGCCCGCTTTGAAGAAGGATACAGCAATACCATCTAGCGAAATTCATCAGGCCGGCTACTTCGTGGAGATGGACGGCCGACCCATCGCAAGTGTGTCCAGCCAAGTCAGAGCTTGAGCCAGTGAAGCTGATCAGACAACAACTCAGCGCTCATTCTGATCATTGATAGAGAACTCACCATAAAAGATTGGCATGGCCACAAACACGGCCCAACCAGAACCAATTCCCTCTGACGCACTTGATGCTTGATCATCATCCTCACCCCGCTCTAGGAACTCTCTGCGCTCCCATCTCCTGTCCTCATCAACCTTCAGGATTGGGAAACGGTTGTAGACCACTTTGATCCACCAGAACTCGATGAACAGGGCAAGAGCATTCTCACCGGCAATGATGAGGCCTGTGATTGGGTAGCCAAAGTTTGCAGTGAGGACGGAGACGAATAGCTATTGATGTTGGGTGAGCATGATATATGACGGAGATGCAGAGAAGTACCGGTGCAAGAAGCTTGGTTGTGAGATCAATCATCCGCATCCAGCCGTTCAGCTTGGTCAGGAGAATGGACTCCCTCTGAGCAATTGCCGTCACCCTAAGAGGCCGGTCACTTTCAGTGTTCCCCCTCACTCAAGATGTTGAGACCCACCAGTCCCTCTCTACAGAGACGTCCATCCCTATATTGCCAACGTGGAGCACACAGGCATTGATGAGGGACGCCAGGAAAACCCCATATACGGTGAAGATGGTGGGCCAGGGTACATTGAAATGGAATGCTGGGGATGCATCTTTGCCAAGTGGTCCCAGGAGGACTGGTAATGCCAGTCAGTCGATCAAGGCACAAAGAAAATTGAGACCCACCAAGCCACAAGATGCAGTTTACAATCTGCAGAGTCTATTTTCCATTCAGCATTGGCGTCCTTATGTGTGGAATGTTTGAAAGGGCTCACCTTCTGTACACCTATGACAGATCTGACAAATACCAATCTCTTGGTCCTGTCAACCAGACCACCAACCCACCCACTGAGGAAGACGCCGCAAGTGGTGAAAGCCAGACCAACGAGAGCTGCTGGTGCAAGCGTATCCTTGAAAGCCGTAATCACTGATACACAACGGTGAGAGATGTGTCAATCAAGAAACCAATTTGAAGCCCACAGAAGACATAGATAGCAAAACCATTGACATCATTACCCAAGTGGCTATGGGAGTATCAGTATGCCCCAAACAGGTTGAAGAGAAGGCCCACCTTGAGAAGTGCTGAGCCAAGAGACAAGCCAGGGGGATCTTGGAGATGTTCCCACCCATACCAGGCTGGGGTATCATGGTATCGTCCAAGGGCCCATCATGGGGTGGGAGTAGGTCACTTGCATAATTGGCTGGGAGATTGGGGTGCCCGAGAAGGAGAGCTTGGTTGTCCTCTCGGTTCTGATGATTGGGAGTACTCATGCTGTCGGATTCAGAAAGTCAGCTTGCAGCTGGGCATGATCCAGGATAGATACCTGCACAAAGGCTGGAGCACCATTGATAGCACCCTGGAGGCAACACAGAGCATTCACAAAGGTAGAATATCCCTCTTGATCAAAGGAGCATTACAAGCCAGGAGCATTCAAGGACAGCTTGTAAGGGCAACGTCAAGAAGCAGGGGTTGGTGAGGGGATCGTGCAGGGTCTTTTAAGTGGCTACTCTCTGTCTGTTGAGATGGACATCCTCTTTGTCGCCCTCTGCATCCTTACATGTCCAGAGGATTGTTTTGCTTCGCTATTGCATACCAGCTTCACCATTCACGCCAACCATCAAGGAGCTCCTCAATCAGCATAAGGATGTAGAGCTTGGCGGCTTCCTTG
>JAABUH010001366.1_pt1 | contig 27940 bp, 32 predicted proteins | sample 5559121 | NCBI WGS metagenome assembly JAABUH01 (sample SAMN10711871, study PRJNA513364) | rock metagenome | isolation source: Antarctica rocks | place: Antarctica: Victoria Land, Battleship Promontory nord | collected 2015-12-28
GCCTCCGGCGGGGCTGACTCACCATTCCGACCAGCCAAGCCCTACGGGCTGGGCTGGTCGGCTGGCTGGTGGCGCCTGGTCAGTCAGGCCCTCAGCAGCTCGGCTACCCGGAAGGCCAGATCGATGGCTTGGCGGGCGTTGAGGCGGGGGTCACATCGGGTGGTGTAGCGCAGCTCGAGCTGCTCCTCCAGGATGTCCTCGGACCCGCCCAGGCACTCGGTGACGTCTTCTCCGGTGAGTTCGACGTGAACCCCCCCTGGCCAGGTCCCCTCGGCCTGGTGGGCCGCGAAAAATCCCCTGATCTCGGCCAGCACGTCGTCGAAACGACGAGTCTTGCGCCCGCCCTGGCTGACGAAGGTGTTGGCGTGCATCGGGTCGCAGACCCAGGTGACCGGGTGTCCGGCGTCGGCCACCGCCCGCAGCAGCGGAGGCAGGTACTCGGTCACCCGCCCTGCCCCCATACGGGTGATGAGGGTGAGACGGCCCGGCACCCGGGATGGGTCCAGCCGCTGACACAGGGCCACCACCTCCTCGGGCGTGGCCGTGGGCCCCAGCTTGGCCCCGAGGGGGTTGCGGACGCCCGAGAGGAACTCCACGTGGGCGCCGTCGAGCGCCCGGGTCCGCTCGCCGACCCACAGCATGTGGGCCGAGCAGTCGTACCAGTCGCCGGTGAGGGAGTCCTTCCTGGTGAGGGCCTGCTCGTAGGCCAGGACCAGCGCCTCGTGGCTGGTCCAGAACTCGACCTGGTGCAAGGTGGCCTCCCGGCCCAGATCGATCCCGCAGGCCCGCATGAAGCGAAGAGCCCGGTCGATCTCACCGGCGATGGACTCGAACCGGCGCCCCTCGGCGCTGGCGGCCACGAACTCCTGGTTCCAGGTGTGGACCTGGGAGAGGTCGGCGAAGCCTCCCGTGGTGAACGCCCGCAACAGGTTGAGGGTGGAGGCCGATTGGTGGTAGGCGGCCACCAGTCGCCCCGGTGCCGGCGCCCGGGCCTCGGCGGTGGGAGCATCGTCGTTGACCATGTGGCCCCGAAAGGACGGCAGGTCGTCGGCTCCCACCCGCTCGGTGGGGGCCGACCGGGGCTTGGCGAACTGCCCGGCGATGCGCCCGACCTTGACCACCGGCACCCCGGCGGCGTAGGTCAGCACCACTGCCATTTGCAGGATTACCCGGAGCTTGTCCCGGATGGCGTCGGCCGTGAACTCGGTGAAGGACTCGGCGCAGTCCCCGGCCTGGAGCAGGAAGGCCCGTCCGGCGGCCACCTCGCCCAGTGCCTCGGTGAGCCGGCGGGCCTCTCCGGCGAAGACCAGCGGCGGCACGGTGGCCAATTCGGCGATTGCGGCCTCCAGCTCGATCTGGTCGGGCCAGTCGGGCTGCTGGGCGGCCAGGTGGTCGTGCCAGCTCTCAGGATTCCACGCCAGTGCAGCCATCCCCCCAAGATAGGCCATCGCCCCAGGGACTCAGTTTGCAAAAGGGACCGCTTTGCACCTTGCGCCCCTCGCCCACTCACGACCGTACGCCCTCGGGCGCCAGGCCATGGCGGTAGGCTCGGCGTCCGATGCCGGCCCTGCGCTTCGCGGTCCAGTCGGGCCAGGCCGACAGCCCCCGAGCTTGGCGGGAACGGGCTCGCCAGATCGAGGATCTGGGCTACTCGACCCTTTACCTGCCCGACCACCTGGGTGACCAGTGGGGGCCCGTGGTGGCCATGACGGTGGCCGCCGAGGCCACCCGCACACTGCGCGTCGGCTCCCTCGTCTTCGACAACGACTACCGCCATCCAGTGGTGCTGGCCAAGGAGATGGCCACCTTGGATCTCTGCAGCGAGGGTCGGGTGGAGGTGGGGTTGGGCGCCGGCTGGAAGCGCAGCGACTACGAGGAAGCGGGGTTGGCCTACGACCAACCGGGGGAGCGGGTCGACCGGCTGGCCGAGAGCCTGGCCATCATGAAAGCCCTGTGGGCGCAGGGCTCGGCCACCATGGAGGGATCTCACTATCGTGTGCGAGGAGCCCAGGGCCTGCCGAGGCCATTTTTGGCGTCTGGTCCAACTCTGGTGGTAGGAGGCGGGGGCCGGCGCCTGCTGTCCCTGGCTGCTGCCGAGGCCGACGTGGTGGGGGTGAACCCCAGCCTGGCGACCGGACGGGTGGGGCCCGAGGTGGCGACCTCGGCTCTGCCCGAGCGCTACCGGGAGCGCCTGGGCTGGATCCGCCAGGCGGCCGGTGACCGCTTCTGTGACCTCGAGCTCCAGTGCCTCACCTTCGTGGCCCACGTCGGCCCTGGGGGGCGGGAGCGCATCGAGTCCATGGCTCCGCTGTTCGGGCTGACTGCTGACGCGGCGGCCGAGGTACCCGTGGTCCTGGCCGGCACGGTCGACCAGGTCTGCGACACCATCCTCGCCCGTCGGGAGGAGTACGGGCTGTCGTACTGGGTGGTCCACGACGCCGAGATGGAGGCGTTCGCCCCCGTGGTCGCCCGCCTGGCCGGAAGGTGAGGGGCCACCTGGGGGCCACGCCGGGGGGCGGGCCGCGCATCGGAGTCTTCGGCGGGACGTTCGATCCCGTGCACGTGGGCCATCTGGTGGCGGCGGTGAACGCCCGCCACGCCCTGGACCTGGAACGGGTCCTGCTGGTGGTGGCCAACCAACCCTGGCAGCGGACGGCTGGGCCGTTGGCGGCCGCTGCCGATCGCCTGGCGGTGGTGGCAGCCGCGGTGGCCGACCAGGACGGGCTGGAGGCCAGCGACCTGGAGATCACCCGCGGCGGCCCCTCTTACACAGCCGACACACTGGAAACCCTGTATGGCCTTTTTCCGGAGGCCGAGCTGTTCCTCATTGTGGGTGCCGACGTGGCTGACCAGCTGGACACCTGGGAGCGGCTCGACGCCTGCCGGGAGCTGGCCACCCTGGTGGTGGTGAACCGGCCGGGAGCGTCGTCGGCCAGATGGCCGGAGGACTGGCCGAGCGTGACCGTCGAGATACCAGCCCTGGACATCTCCAGCACCGACCTGCGGGGCCGGGCGGCGGACGGGCGCCCCCTGGATTTCCTCGTCCCCGAGGCGGCCATTCGACAGATCCGCCGGGTCGGTCTGTACGCTGGTGACCGATGACCGGATGACCGCCCCGTCGGGCGACAGAGCACGGGCTGCGCTCGCACTGGACCAGACCCGGGAGTGGGCGGTGGTGGCCGCCCGGACGGCGGCTGACAAGGGGGGAGAGGACACCCTCTTGCTCGACGTCAGTGACATCTTGGCCATCACTGATGCCTTCGTGATCACCAGCGGTTTCAACACCCGCCAGGTACGGACCATGGCCGAGGAGATCGAGGCCAGGGTCAAAGAGGCGGGGGGCACTGCGCCGCTTCGGATGGAAGGGCTGGATGACGCTCGGTGGGTGCTGATGGACTTCGGTGACTTCGTCGTCCACATCTTCCTGGACGAGGCCCGCCGCTACTACCAGCTGGAGCGGTTGTGGGCCGACTCCGCCCGATTGGCCTGGCAGCCCTGAGCCGAGTCGTGCCCGGTCACCTACCCCCCTGAGTCACGGCGGGGCCAGGGTGGCGAAGTCCTGGCGCACCAGCGGGCCGGAGGTGAGGGTCCCGTCACCGGCTGGCGCGTCCACCGGCTGGCCGGCATCGGTGAAGATGACTCCGGTCACCGACGGGAGGTTGGTGACCGTGAAGATCGCCTGAGCCACGGCCAGTATCTGCTCCCGGCCCCCGATCTGGCCAAAGCCCCCGCCCAGGTCGACGGTTGCCACCCCGCCCGCAACCCCGGTGGCGGTGAGCCGGGCCTGAGTGCTGATCGCACTTTGGAGCCCCGAGGTGGACTCGCGGTCAGTCGGTCCCCGGACCAGGGCGTCGAGGACCTTTTGCAGCGACAGCGGGGCATCCACGCTGTGAACGGCGGGTACCAGGTGGCCAGCCTGGAGCAGATAGACCACGGTTGGCACCTGGGGCCGGCTGGGATTGGCTCGGGGGCTGCTGGCCGAGGGCGACAAGAGCCCGAAGGGGACATCCCGCCGGGAGAGGGACTGAGGGGCGGAGCTGTTCGGTATCCCGCAGGCCCCCGAGATGAGCGCCAGCACGAGGGTCGCAGCCAACAGGCCCAGGCGGCGCCTGGTCACGGCACGGTTGGTCACGGCCCGGACGCCGGGAGCTCGACCACGAAACGGGCCCCTCCGCCGGGGCAGTCCTCGACCCACGCCCGACCGCCGTGCAACTGGGCGTGCTCGCTGACCAGGGCCAGGCCCAGTCCGGTGCCCTCCCCGCCGCCCCGGCGCCCACTGGTCGAGCCCCTCGAGAAGCGCTCGAAGACACGAATGCGGTCCTCGACCGGCACCCCGGGACCGGCATCCTCCACCACCAGGCGGACCTGGCCATCCTGGGTCTCTACTCCCACCCTGGTAGCGCCCCCGGCGTAGGTGGAGGCGTTGTCGATCAGGTTGGTGACGATGCGCTCGATCCTGCGTTTGTCCGCCCGCACAACCAGGGCCGCGGCCTCTGGGCCGATCTCCACCGGGACGTCCGGCGCCCCGGTGACCCGCACCGCCTGACGCACCAGCTCGTCGAGGGGCACCTCGTCGAGCGAGAGCTCGGCCGCACCAGCGTCAAAGCGGGAAATCTCCAACAGGTCGGTGACCATGCGCTGGAATCGGCTCATCTCGGCGGCCAGCAGGTCGAGGGCCTGGCGGGACCGCTCGGGGAGGTCCTGGCGGCGGGACTGGATGATCCCCAGGGAGGTGGCCAGGGTGGTGAGCGGAGAGCGCAGCTCGTGGCTCACGTCGGAGGTGAACCGGGCTTCCCTCTCGATACGCGCCTGCAGGTTGTCGGCCATCTGGTTGAAGGAGGAAGCGAGGGTGGCCAGGTCGGCCCCGTCCGCCGTCTCCAGGCGGGTGTCAAGTCGTCCTCCGGCGATGGCCGCGGCCGCCTCGGCCGCCTCGCCCAGTGGTCGCAGAGCGCGGCCGCTGGCCCACCGGCCCAGTGCCGCGCCGCCCAAGGTAGTGGCCAGGGCGGCCCCAGCCAGCGACAGGGCAAGGATCCGAAGCGTCCGCTGCAGATCCTGAAGGGAGAAGACCTCGAAATAGGCGGCTCCCACCTCGGGCACGGGCACGCCCACCTCGAGTAGGGGGGCGCCCCCCAGCTGGTGGTACTGGCGGGCTGGCGCGCCGTGGGCCACCACCAGGTCCTGCATGGCCGGCGGGATGGCATCCTGGCCCACTCCGAGCGAGGTGGCGTACCAACGTCCCCGGTCGTAGAGCACCGAATTGGACCCCGGAACGGTGTCGAGCGAACCCAGCAACCCGACGATGTCGGCCCCCGGCGAGCGCAGGGTGCTGCGGACCAGGGCCGCGTTCACGTAGGCCTGGCGCACGACGGCGGCGCTCTGGTTGGCCAGGGTGGACTGCCGGGCGGCGGCGTAGGTGATGATCGCCATGGACGCCGACAGGACGAGCGCTCCGAGGCCAAAGGCAGCCGTGACCCTGGCCCTCAGCCCGAGGCGCAGCCGGCGGCGGCCCCTCATGACGCTTGGCTGGGGCCCGGCGTCAGGCCACCACCTTGTACCCCAGGCCCCGTACCGTGACCACATGGCGGGGGTTGGCCGGATCGTGCTCCACCTTGGTGCGCAGGCGACGGACGTGGACATCCACCAGGCGCCCGTCACCGAAGTAGTCATAGCCCCACACCCGCTCCAGGAGCTGCTCACGGGAGAGCACCCGACCGGAATTGGCGGCCAGCTCGCACAGCAGGCGGAACTCGGTGCGGGTCAGATGGACCTCCTCGCCGCTGCGACGTACCACGCCCTGGTCCGGAATGACCTCGAGGTCACCGAAGGCAAGGGGGCCAGATCCGGGACCGGCGGCCCTGGCCCGGCGCAGGAGGGCCCGGATGCGGGCCGCCAGCTCCTTGATCATGAACGGCTTGGTGACATAGTCGTCTGCCCCCGCTTCCAGGCCGGCCACCACGTCGTGGGTGTCGGAGCGAGCGGTCACCATGATCACCGGCACGGCGCTGACCCGACGCAGGGCTCGGCAGCAGTCGAAGCCGTCCATGCCCGGCAGCATGATGTCGATCAGGACGATGTCGGCCGGCCGACGAGCGAATGCCTCGAGGGCTTCCTCGCCGCTGGCCGCCTCGTCCGCCTCGTAGCCCTCGTCTTCCAGGGCCAGGCGCATGGATGTACGGATGCGCTCATCGTCTTCCACGAGCAGGATTCGGCTGGCCATGTCCAGATGGTGACCGATCAGCCGCCGCCACGCCAGGCGCAAGTCGCCTCGAGGTGGGCAATCGTCACCAGATCGACACGCGATCGCCCTCGACTTGATCACCTGGAGGGGCGATGATGACGGCGTCGGTTCGAGCCAGGGTCCCGGCCGGGACGTTGCCGACCGAGCAGTCCGGGGGACGGAGACTTCGATGGAGCTTGTCGACATGTTGGCCCGTCGGGGCGCAAGGACACCCCGCTCATCCCCCATGGTGATCGAGTCATGCAACAGCACCTGGCTGTTCGACGCCGAACGGCACCGCTTCCGCCGGGTGCCCAGGGGCTCCAGCCTGGACATCCCCCCTCCGGCCAGCGCCTGGCAGTCCTACTTCGAGCTGGAGCTCGATCCCTCCTCAGACGCATTCACAGTTGTCCTCAACCAGACTGGGACCCGTCTGTTGCGCTCCTGGCGCCACGTGGACCGATGCGAGCAGTGCGGCACCGACGCCACCGTCGAGTTGACGTGTGTCGATGCCATGGGGGGACCTCCTGGCGAGTGATGAGCCTTTGAAGGCCGTTTCGAAGGGGTAACGGGCGGCCGTAGTGGGTATGGGATGGGTGGTGCCGAAGGGCGGCATCTGTCATGCACTACAGAACCGGAGGCCTTGATGTCGCCCAGCCCTAAGTCGCCCAGCCCGAAGTCGAAGGGCCAGATTCCCGGCGTCCCTGGCAGTGAGGCGCCGTCGCTGGCGGAGCCCACCGAGCCTCGGGAGCCGCTGGCGACCCGACCGGACCAGCGCCCGCCGGCAGCAGTGTCGGCCACCGGATCACCAACCGGCGCGCCGGGCACGGCGCGTGCTCAATCCGGCGCCTACCTCACCACCGCTCAGGGTGTCCGGCTGCCTGACACTGACCATTCCCTCAAGGTCGGCGCCCGCGGCCCGACGCTGCTCCAGGACCACCATTTGCGGGAGAAGATCACCCACTTCGACCACGAGCGGATCCCTGAGCGGGTGGTCCACGCTCGGGGCGCCGCCGCCCATGGGGTGTTCCGGGGCTATGGCTCGGCCGAGCAGATCACGATGGCCGGGTTCCTGGCCAAGGATGTCGAGACACCGGTGTTCGTACGGTTCTCCAACGTGGTGGGATCCCGAGGGTCGGCCGACACCGTACGTGACACCCGGGGCTTTGCCACCAAGTTCTACACCGAGCAAGGAACGTTCGACCTGGTCGGCAACAACATCCCGGTCTTCTTCATCCAAGACGGGATCAAGTTCCCGGACATCGTTCATGCCGCCAAACCCCACCCGGACGTGGAGATCCCCCAGGCGCAGAGCGCCCATGACACCTTTTGGGACTTCGTCTCACTGCACACCGAGGCCACCGCCCATGTGATGTGGCAGATGTCAGACAGGGGCATTCCCCGATCGTGGCGCATGATGGAGGGCTTCGGCGTCCACACCTTCCGCCTGGTCAACACCGACGGTGAGACCACTCTGGCCAAGTTCCACTGGAAGCCGGCGGCCGGGGTGCACTCGCTGTTCTGGGAGGAAGCCCAGATGGTCAGCGGTGTCGACCCCGACTTTCACCGTCGGGACCTGGCCAATGCCATCGAGGCCGGCGCCTACCCGGAGTGGGAGTTCGGCATCCAGGCGTTCCCTGACACCGACGACCAGACATTCGAAGGCATTGACCTGTTGGATCCCAGCAAGCTGGTCCCCGAGGAGCTCGCCCCGGTCCAGCCCATTGGCCGTCTCACCCTCAATGCCAACCCGACGAACTACTTCGCCGAGACAGAGCAGGTCGCCTTCCACCCCGGTCACCTGGTGCCCGGGATCGACATCACCGACGACCCACTGCTTCATGCCCGCCTCTTCTCCTACCTCGACACCCAGCTCAGCCGGCTGGGCGGCCCCAACTTTGCCCAGATCCCGATCAACCGTCCGCACGCCCCGATCAACGACATGCTGCGTGACGGCATGCATCAAAGCGCAGACCAGGCTGGGGTCGCACCGTACAAGCCGAACTCCCTCGACGGTGGCTGCCCGTTCACTGCGGGCGCTGGCATGGGCGGATATGTCGAGGTGCCCCAGCGGGTCACGGCCGCTGCCAAGGTGCGGGAGTCTCCGTCGTCCTACGCCGACCACTTGAGCCAGCCTCGGCTGTTCTGGCTGTCCTTGACTCCGATCGAGCAGGAGCACACCATCGAGGCGTTCACCTTCGAGCTGGGCAAGTGCTATGAGACCCCAATTCGCCAGCGTCAGCTGCAGGTCCTGGCCAATGTCGACTCGGCGCTGTGTGCCGGGGTGGCAGCCGGCCTCGGTCTGCCCGCGCCCGATGCGACCGAGGAGGTGACGTCGCCCCGGCCAAGCCCGGCGCTGTCCCAGGTCGGCCAGCGGTGGCCGACCATGGGACGGACCATCGGGATCATCGTTGACCAGGCGAGCGACCTCGGGGCCGTGCGTGGCGTCAAGGAAGCCGTCACCGGCGGTGGGATGGTGCCCCTCATCATCGCGCCACGCGGCGGCACCCTCGGCTCCAGCGCTGACGAGCTGGTGGTGCAACGCACCTTTCTCACCGCACGCTCGGTCGAGTTTGACGCCATCCTGGTAGCCGGGGGACCGACCGACAAGGGCTCTGATGCGGTGGGCGGCGAGGCGGCCGGCGATCCCCGGGTGGCCCTGATGCTGGGTGAGGCCTTCCGCCACGCCAAGGCCCTGGGTGGTTGGGGCCAGGCAGGCGCGACATTGTCGGCAGCCGGCTGTGACGAGGGTGCGCCAGGCGTGGTGCTGGGCCAGGACGCCACCCAGGTGCTGGCCCAGGTGGTCGAGCTCCTCGGCGAGCACCGCGTCTGGGCCCGGTTCCCGGCTGGGCCCAGCTGACCGGGCCGCGCCCGGCCAACATGCCGCTCGCCGGTTGGCCGGGCGCGGTCAGGGACCCAGCCATCCGGCTGTGACCAGGTCGGCCAACTCCCCGAGCGCGGTGACGGAGTGATCGGCGGGGAGGAAGTAGCCGGGGTATGGCTGGCCGTCCCGGTTGACCCAGGCGGTGCGTAGACCAGCGCGCTTGGCGCCATCGATGTCCCAGGGGTGAACGGCGACGAGCAGCATGGCGGCGGGGTCGACCCCGCAGGTTCGGGCGGCATAGGCGTAGGCGCCGGAGGACGGCTTCCACACTCCGGCGTCATCGACGGACAACAGCCGCTCGAAGTGATCCCGGATGCCAGCGGTTTCGAGCAGGTGCTCGGTGACGTCGGTCGAGCCGTTGGTGAGCGTGACCAGACGTGCTCCTGCGGCGGCCAGGGCGCGTACCCCCTCGGGGACATCGGCGTGGACCCTCAGCTCGAGGAAGCCAGCCATGATGTGGTCGACCGCGACATCGAGATCGCTGGTCAAAGCCATGCCGGTCAGAACGGTGCGCAGGGCGCCCGAACCCACGGTCGCGAACCGCTCGGTGGCGCCAGCTGCGGCCAGAGCGAACCCGTCCCGCAGGAGCGACGCGAACCACACCTTGGCCGCCAGCTCGGGTGCGCCCACCTCGGCGAATCGCGGTCCCATCGGCGTGAGGTCCGAGAGTGTCCCGTTGACATCGAACATCACGACGCCTGTCCTGTTCATGGGTCACTCCTCGGATCGGGCGTGTGTCACGTTCACCATGCCAGCCATCACGCGATAGCAGCGCCGCTCTGCGACTGGTCAGGATGGCCGCTCGCAAGCTACTAAGAAACCGACTGCTCGAGCTCGAGGATCATGCACTCGATGGCCAATCCCTTCGGTGCAGTTTGCAGGTGCTCACCGAGTTGCTCCATCCCGACCAGGATGCTGGCGAGAGGATCGACCAGCGTGAGGCTCGACTGGGAGGCGAACAGCGGACCGGCACGGAAGGCGTGACTGGCCAGGATGACTGAGCCGGCCCCGGCCACACCGACCGCATAGGGGCCAGGTGAGGAGCAGATGGGCAGGCCATGGCTGGCGACGGCGCTGGCCTCGGCCAAGCCACGCAGGCGCCCCACCGTCCCCACTGAACGAGGAGCGATGGACTCAGCCGACTCTCGCCGGCGTGCTCGGCCTTACGTACCCACGGCAATTTTCGCTGCCAGGCGGCCTCGGGATGTGACCTGCAGCTTGGTGAAGACGTTGCCGAGGTGGTACTCGATGGTCTTCACGCTGAGCACGAGCTCTTCGGCCACTTCCTTGTTGCTCATGCCTGACGCCACCAGGGTGGCGACGGTGCGCTCTTGCGGGGTGAGCCGGGCCACCGCCGACGTCTGGCGAGCTCGTGGCGTGAGCCCGCATGCGGTCTGCTCACGCTGACACCGCTCCAAGAAGGGCCTGGCGTCCAGAGCGGTGAGGCGATCAGCAGCCGCATTGAGCACAGACAGCGCACGACGCCGCCGCAAGCTGAAGGCAAGGTGCGAACGCCACGCATGGAGACTTAAATGACGATTCCAGTTTACTCCTGCGGATCGTTCACGCCGGGACATGACGTCCACTACATCCAGGCACTTCGCTCAGCGAACGACGCGGAGAATCCGCCGACGCCCGGCAAGCTTGTCGACATCAGCGCCGACGGCACCCTCGTCGTGGAGATTGACAACGAGCAGCTACGGCTGTGGAACCACGACCCGAGCCGCCTTGAGCGACTCGTCTCCGCCAACGCTGGGCAAATCATTTATCGCCCGGATTGGGGTCTGCTGGGTACTGCTTCGGGTGACGGCCACTTCTTGTTCTGCGTCGCCCTCGCCGCCGATGATCGACGAGCCTGCCCGACGACGCCAGCAACAGGCTCGGCGATCGACCGGCTCCAACAGCGCGGAGGCTTCATACTCAGTGGAGCCGCCGCCCGGGAACTGTTCGGGACCGAGCCAGGTGATCACAAGGTCAGCTGAGGCCCCTGCTCTGTGCCGCCAAGGTCTTTGTTGATGGCACTGTCTCCCGGATGTCCTGTTGCCGAGAGATGGTCTCCTGAGGAGCCCAGTGCCTGGTAACAAGAAGCCGCTTCCCATCGAGGCGTCCGAACTCACCCTCGCAGATGCGCGGCAACTGCTGAAGCTAGCCGATGCGTTCACGAACGAGCGCGTTCGCCGGATGCGAGCGGAGCTCAGAGGCCGTCTCGGGGACGCCCTTCGCATCCCGGCGAAACGCCGTGGGCAGCTGGACTGTCTTGAGTCCAACGACGTGTTCCTCCTGTTCCTACCGGGCTGATCCCTGTGTCGAGACGACTTCGTCGAAGCGCGACCCCTCTTGCGACAAGCGATCGTCGCTAGGCGACGGAGCGGATGTGGTCCCGTCGGATGCTGATTGCGTGGATCCGGATGTCGGAACCGTCGACAACAGCGGTAACTCGACAAACTGGTTCTGCGCGGTACCCAGGACTGTTCGCCATCGGCGTAGACGACGGCATCGGCCACCATCGGCAGTTCTGCGGCTCCAACGGCTGATCCGGACCCGCCGCGGTTGGGATGAAGCTCAGTGCCAGGCTTCCTGTAAGCCCGCCTCCGAGCAACTCGAACATCTCCATGCTCGTCACCCTGACAACCCAAGATGCGACAAAGAGAACGATCGGGCTCCCCGTCAGGTACCTAGCGATCGATCAGCGGGCCCACACGCTCGTGGATGCGGCCAGTCGCTACCGCTCCCCGGCCGACAGTCCTATCTCCGAATCACTGAATGATCCAGCCGCCTGGGAGTTCCATCAAGCCAAACCGCAGCCTGACTGCGCCAAATGGCAAGCTATTTCCGTGACACTCGGTGAATGGCGTCGACGATCTCAACTAACCGTCCAAGGTCTCTTTCGACCTCATCTATTAAGATTGGAGCCCGTCCACGACCCAAACGATCCCCAGTATGAGCGATTTTATCTCGGCGCTGCCGTATAGCGTCAAGCTCTCTCTCCGAAGAACCTTTCGTAACCTTTCGCTCAGCGTCCACGGCGCCCCACAACTTTCCAATCCCTACCATGCTGAAGAGCTGGCCGACCGAGGACGGATTAGCACTCGCTTTGATGGCCACCTGATCTTCGATCAAGTCACGCAAACCCCAGTTCTTACGCTGATAAGCCTGAACCTTCAGGTATTGCTGGACCGTCATAGTTAATTCCAACAAGCGGGGCGGCTTCTCGGGTGACCTCAGGACCGGGCCGAGCAATTCCATCGTCCGGTCGGACACGTACGTCTCTACAGCTGCACAGCCTGCCACAATGGCTTGCCGAAGGAGCGGCCGAAGCCGCTCCTTGGACAGCTGGCCCTTCAGGTCAGCATTACCTGGAAGAAATGTGATGAACACTTGGTCGTTTTGGATACAGTCCAGCTTGTCGTGCTCCTTTTGCGGGAGCTTCAAAGCCGTCCCAACGCGGGCCCGAAGCTCAGATCGCATTCGGTTCGTCCTATCATTGTCCAAAAGTCTTGCAACAGAAACCAGCGTCTCAGCATCACTCATGTTCAGGTTAAACGCCTCTCGAGACTTGAGCTTGGGCGATCCAGTCATCTTCTTGCGCTCCCTCAATACGCTCGCTACAGAACCCGAATTCTCGACTTGGAGTGGTCCATCTGGCCGAGAGAACGGTTTCCCCAAGCAATGGATGACGTACCTACTCAGCGTGCCACCTTCGCTGACGATAGCTCGTCGTCCCAACACGGGCGGCAATTGCCGACGGCGCCGATGGGTCTCGATCAGTCGTCAAAGCTGCCACTGCTCGCCACGGCACCGACTGCTGACCCCCATGCACCAGGGCTGCGAGGACGGACCCCATGCACCCTGACCGCCGATCCACTGCCACCACCCGGCGAGGCCAGCCGTGCGCCAACCCGCCAATGGTTGGCGCCCTCGTGGGTCGCATGCGCGGCGGGGCGGCTGGCCAGGTCAAGCGCAAGGCCGCCGTACCGGTGGCCGAGGCCAAGGCTCGGACCCTGGCCGACCTCCTCGGCGCCGGTCCGGTCACCGACCCGCTGGGCGCCCTGTTGGACCTGGCCGGCCAGCCCGTGGCCCTCACCGACGCCCTACGGGCCATGGTGGCCCGCTTGGAGTCGGTGGGCACTGATGCACCGGGGATGCAACTCGATCACGAATCTGGTCAGCGCGTACGGCTCATGCAACTACGCGAAGTCGGCCTTTACAGTCGAGGAACTCGGGCTCGAAGGCCCCTTCTCCCGGCAGCCGATTGTCGATAGCTTGACAGGACTGGTCGGACGACCACGCCTGAGCGCGTAGCCGTGGGACCCCTCAGGTCGGGAGGTCCATGGTCCCCTGGGCGCTGAACAGAGCCCGGTCCACCACCCGCAGGCTCTCGCCGGTGGTGTCTCGCAGCGATCGGCACGTCGTCAGGTAGTCGAGCCATTCCCGGTGGTCGGAATTGTCGAAGCGAGCACCCGGGAGGCCGAGTGCGCGCACGGACAGGATGGCCCTGGTATCCATCACCGTGTACCGCTCGGGGTTGGCGGCCGTGAGAACCGCGCTTCCGAGGGCGGGCCCAACGCCCTGGAGCACGTCGACAATGAGGAGCGCGCCGAGGTCGTCGTTGCACGACAGGGCCCGTCTGGTGATGTCCTCGATCCGCCCGTCCTGCTCCTTGGCCAGACCGCGGCGGGCGTTGGCCCGGCGGTGCGCCATGCTTTGGAACTTCCAGACGACAACGACCTCCATTGCCTCACGGTCGAAGTGGTCCCGACCAGCCAGTGGCGCCAGCACCTGGTCATAGGCGGCCGGGTAGGCGGCCGCCCAGGCCCGCACCCACTTCTTGAGTTCGCTCTTTTTCATGGTCGGAGCCTCTCATCTCCGCAGCGCCGAAGGGAACGGTCTCCGGCGTGCTCGCCTGCGAGACCGGCTATGTCGTCCCGGGAAGGTTCGAGTGGAGTACGAAGCCACCGGGCCGTTGCCATAACCGCGGCTGGCTCGGAGGCCGAGCCCCGTGATCTGGCCTGGGCCGCTGTCGAGCAGGCGCAGCGGGAGGGCGGCCGCTCCATCGGTTCGTGGCTCAGGGGCCTCACCGAGACCGAGCGGCTGGCGCTGGTGGCCGAGGCTCTGCCCGGGATAGACGGTTCCTGACTTCGTGGCCGCCTCTTCTCGCTGCATGGCATCCGGTGCCGGTACCCGCTCGGAGCGAGCCTGGCCGGCGGTCGGGTCAAGACCTCCGGGCGGGTGGACCTGGCTCTGGGGACCAACCGTGTCGGCTCTGACGGTTTCCTCCGGAGGCGCAAGGTGCTCGTCGAACGGTGTGCTGGTTTTCGACGTCGTCCGGCACACCGCAGGAGATCTCCCAGTGGCTGCAACTCGTGCCCAGGGTGACGGATAGGTAGCCTGGTCCCAGCCGAGCCGAAACAAGGTCGGCGAAAGGGAACCAGAGGCGCCATGGCCGAAGCCACCATCAAGAACCATGCCGCCTTCATCTGGTCGGTGGCCGACCTGCTCCGGGGCGACTACAAGCAGTCCGAGTACGGCAAGGTCATCCTGCCACTCACCGTCCTGCGCCGCCTGGACTGCGTGCTGGAGCCCACCAAGGCGGCCGTGCTGGACCGCTACCACCAGCTCCAGAGCCGAGTGGACAACGTGGCGCCGGTGCTGGAGAACACCGCCGGCCAGCGCTTCTACAATACCTCGCCCCTCGACCTGCCCCGCCTGCTGGACGATCCCAGCCAGGTAGCCGGCAACCTGCGGGCCTACATCGCCGCCTTCAGCCCCGGCGCCCGGGAGGTCCTGGACAAGTTCGACTTCGACACCCAGATCACCCGCCTGGCCCGGGCCGACCTGCTCTACATGGTGCTGGGGCGCTTCGCCGGCATCGACCTGCACCCCGACACAGTGTCTAACCTCGAGATGGGCTACCTCTACGAGGAGCTGGTCCGGCGCTTCTCCGAGCTGTCCAACGAGACGGCCGGAGAGCACTTCACCCCCCGTGAGGTAATCCGCCTCATGGTGAACCTGCTGTTCGCCACCGACGACCAGATGCTCACCGGAGCGGGGACCATCAAGACCGTATTCGACCCGGCCTGTGGCACCGGGGGGATGCTGTCGGTGGCCGAGGATCACCTGCGAGACCTCAACCCCAGCGCCCGCCTGGAGGTCTTCGGCCAGGAGCTCAACGACGAGACCTACGCGGTGTGCCGCTCGGACATGATGCTGAAGGGCCAGGACGCCTCCCACATCGCCTGCGGCAACTCCTTCTCCGACGACGGCCACCCCGGGCGCCGCTTCGACTACCTGCTGACCAATCCCCCCTTCGGGGTGGAATGGAAGAAGATCGAGGACGCGGTGCGCACCGAGCACCAGACCCGGGGCTACGCCGGGCGCTTCGGGTCCGGCCTGCCCCGCATCAACGACGGCTCCTTATTGTTCCTCCAGCACATGATCTCCAAGATGAAGCCGGCCGACCAGGGCGGCAGCCGCCTGGCCATCGTGTTCAACGGCTCGCCCCTGTTCACCGGGGGAGCGGGATCGGGCGAGTCGGAGATACGGCGCTGGATCATCGAGAACGACTGGCTCGAAGCGGTGGTGGCCCTGCCCGACCAGCTGTTCTACAACACCGGCATCTCCACCTACTTCTGGGTCCTCACCACCCGCAAGCGCTCCGAGCGACAGGGCAAGGTCCAGCTGGTGGACGCCCGGGACTACTGGGTCAAGATGCGCAAGTCGCTGGGCAACAAGCGCAAGGAGATCGCCCCCGCCCAGATCGAGGAGGTCACCCGCCTCTACGCTGAGCTCACCGAGGGCGAGCGGGTCAAGATTCTCCCCAATGAGGCGTTCGGCCACCAGCGCATCACCGTGGAGCGCCCGCTGCGCCTGCGCTGGGAGGTGACCGAGGACATAGCGGCTCAGCTGGCCACTTCGAAGCAATGGGCAAAATTGAGCTCTGATGAGCGACGGAGCATCTCGGCCACTCTGGCTTCCCTGGCCGGAGTGACAACCACCGAGCGATCAGCCATGTCCGCCAAGCTGGGGCCGCTGCCGAGGGCGATCGAAAAACACCTCTGGTCCGCCCTGGCCGTCCCCGACCCCTCAGCCCCGGTGGTGGCCGACCGCCAGGGCAACCCCGAGCCCGACCCCGACCTGCGGGACAACGAAAACGTCCCCCTGCCCGCCATCCCGGTCACCTGGGCTGCTGATCCGACCGAGCGCCTAGAGAGCGCCGAGTACCGCAGTGCCGTGGAGGACTACATGGCCGCCGAGGTGCTGCCCTACGTGCCAGACGCCTGGGTCGACCACACCAAGACCAGGATCGGCTACGAGATCCCCCTAACCCGCCACTTCTACAAGTACATCCCCCCCAGGCCCCTGGCTGAGATCGACGCCGAGATCAAGTCCCTGGAGGCCGAGATACAGGAGCTGCTGAGAGAAGTGACGGAGTGACTTGGAGGCGTTGTCGCCTCGATTGGCTGGCGACCGAGGAGAGGCGCACCGTCGACCCAGCCGACATCTTGGAAGACACGGTGTTCCACTACAGCATTCCCGCGCTCGACGAGATTGGAGACGGGCGGCTTGAGCCACCGGAAGATATCGGCAGCGGGAAGCTACTCCTGCGTGGAGGCGAGGTGTTGATAAGCAAGTTGAACCCCCGCCTTCCCCGCGTGCTGTTTGCGATGGCCCACAATGTCCCGACGCTCGCATCCACCGAGTTCATTGCACTACAGCCACGGCCAGACATCGACAAGAGGTTCCTACGGTACTGGCTTAGTTCCGAACGGTTACGGCAGATGCTCAACGGCGCAACCATGTCCGTTACCCGCAGTCAGCAGCGTGTCCGACCAGACATCCTCACCAAGACCTGGCTTAGTGTCCCCTCCGGCACCCAGCAGCGGGCCATCGCCGACTACCTCGACGCCGAGACCGCCCGCATCGACGCCCTCATCGCCAAGAAGCGCCGAATGGTCGAGCTATTGGGAACTCGTCGAGAAGCCCTCATCGAGCAGAGCATCCGGGGACTGGTCAACGACTACGGCTCGGAGCCGCTCAAGCGTGTGACCCAGCGCGTCGAGGTCGGGATCGTCATCACTCCGTCAGCCTGGTACGCAGCGACCGGTGTCCTGGCATTGCGGGGCCTCAACATCAGGCCCGGTGGCATCGACCTCGGTGACGTTGTGCAGATTAGCCATGAGGGACAGCGACTTCACCAGAAGTCCGTCTTGCGAGCTGGTGATCTAGCCGTCGTCAGGACCGGACAGGCGGGCGCTGCAGCCGTTATCCCCGACGAGCTCCATGGCTGCAACTGCATCGACCTGGTGATCGTGCGGACTGGTTCGCGGATCAGGTCGAAGTTCCTGGAATTCGTCTTGAACTCAGATTGGACGCAAAAGCACATTCGTGAATACTCGGTAGGAACGATCCAGAGCCATTTCAATGTCGGAGCCATGAAGGAGGTACCGGTTCCGGTGCCACCTCCTGAGATACAGGGTCAGATTGTCGACTCCCTGGAATCTGCGACCGAGCAGTTCACCATTATGACCCGCATGCTCTCGAAGCAGATCGACTTCCTGCAGGAGCGGCGCCAGGCGCTCATCACCGCCGCCGTCACCGGCGAGCTGGACATACCCTTGGTGGCGGCGTGAAGGTTGACGAGCGGGGGTTCGAGGACGCCATCGAGGCATCTCTCCTCGCCGGCGGCTGGCTCAAGTCGGTGCCTTCCCACTTCGACCGGGTGCTCGGGCTGGATACCTCCGAGCTGTTCGCCTTCATCGGGGCCACCCAGGTTAAGGAGTGGGAGTCGCTGTTGGCCCGCTACCCCAACGACCCCGACGCTGCCCAGCGGGGGTTTGCCAAGCGGCTGGCCTCCGAGATCGACCACCGGGGGACCGTCGATGTGCTGCGCCACGGGGTCGTTGACCTCGGCGTGACCATCCGCCTGGCCTTCTTCCAGCCCGCCCACGGGCTCACCCCAGAACTGGAACGCCTCTACCAGGCCAACAAGGTCACTGTCACCCGCCAGCTGGCCTACGAGCCCAACTCCACCAAGACTCTCGACCTGGCCCTGCTGGTCAACGGCATCCCCACTGCCACGGCCGAGCTCAAGAACCAGCTCACCAACCAGGACATCGAGCACGCCATCGCCCAGTACCGCAGCGACCGGGACCCCGCCAATGTGACCCTGGCCCGGCGGGCCCTGGTGCACTTCGCCGTGGACCCCGACCGGGTGGCCATGACCACCAAGCTGGCCGGCCCGTCCACCCGCTTCCTGCCCTTCAACCTGGGACACGACCGGGGAGCCGGCAATCCGCCCAACCCCAATGGCCACCGCACCTCGTATCTCTGGGAGCGGGTGTGGGCCAGGGACGCCTGGATGGACCTGCTGGCCCGGTTCATCCACGTCGAGCGGCCCACCCAAGGCTCCGGGGCATCCAGACGAGCCGCCGAAACGGTCATTTTCCCGCGCTTCCACCAATGGGACGCGGTGCTGGCCCTGGAAGCCGAGGCCAGGGCCCGCGGGGCGGGGTCGAGCTACCTGGTCCAGCACTCGGCCGGGTCGGGGAAGTCCAACACCATCGCCTGGGTAGCCCATCGCCTGTCCTCGCTGCACGACGCCGGCGATGCCAAGGTGTTCGACAAGGTGGTGGTCATCACCGACCGCCTGGTGCTGGACCGCCAGCTCCAGGACACCATCTACCAGTTCGAGCACGCCCGGGGCGTGGTGGTCAAAATCGATCGAGACTCCGCCCAGCTGGCCGATGCCCTGGCCGGCGAGGCGGCCCGGGTCATCATCACCACCCTGCAGAAGTTTCCCTTCGCCCTGGACAAGATGGCCGCCCTGCCCAACCGCCGCTATGCGGTGATCGTGGACGAGGCCACTCCTCCCAGACCGGCGAGGCGGCCAAGGACCTGCGCCTGGCCCTTGGGGCCACCGAGGAGACCGAGTTGACCGTGGCCGAGGCCGAGGATGCCGGGTTCATCACCCAGGCCATCGACCCGGTGGAAGAGGCCCTGGCCAGGGCGGTCGGCGCCCGGGGACGCCAGGCCAACCTGTCGTTCTTCGCCTTCACCGCCACCCCCAAGGCCCGAACCCTGGAGATGTTCGGGACCCGGAACCCGGGAACCGGCAAGTTCGACCCGTTCCACCTCTACTCGATGCGCCAGGCCATCGAGGAGGGCTTCATCCTCGACGTGCTGGCCAACTACGTCACCTACCAGACCTACTGGAACATCGAGAAGACCGTCACCGACGACCCCAGCTACCAGGCCCCCAAGGCCCGGCGGGCCATCGCCCGCTTCGTGTCGCTGCACCCCAGCAACCTGGCGCAAAAGGCCGAGATCATCGTGGAGCACTTCCGCAGACACACGGCCTTCAAGATCGCCGGGCGGGCCAAGGCCATGGTGGTCACCTCCTCCCGCCTGCACGCCGTGCGTTACAAACAGGCCATCGACGCCTACATCGCCAAGCAGGACTACAAGGACCTGTCCGCCCTGGTGGCCTTCTCGGGCCGGGTGATCGACGAGAAGCAGCTCAGCTACACCGAGGCCGGTATGAACGCCTTCCCAGAGGCCCAGACGGCCGAGCGGTTCGGCTCTGGCGACTGCCAGGTGCTGATCGTGGCCGAGAAGTTCCAGACCGGCTTCGACCAGCCCCTATTGCACACCATGTACGTGGACAAGGTGCTCATCGGGCTCAACGCGGTGCAGACCCTGTCGCGCCTCAACCGCACCTGTGCCAACAAGGACGACACCTTCGTGCTGGACTTCCGCAACGAGGTCGAGGACATCGTGGCCGCCTTCGAGCCCTACTACGGCTCCACCGTGGCCCCGCCCACTGACCCCAACCTGTTGTTCGACACCCTCCGGCGACTGGACGACTTCGACGTGCTGCGCCCCGAGGAGGTCGAGGCGACCGTGGCCCTGTTGCTGGTGGGCACCGACTCCAAGGGCCACGGCCAGGTGTACGCCGCCCTCGACCCGGCCGTCGAACGGTTCTGGGCCCTGTCAGAAGAGGCCCGACTGGGCTTCAAGGACGCCCTGGACCGCTTCGTGCGGACCTACTCGTTCCTGTCCCAGGTGGTTTCGTTTGGCGACTCCAAGCTGGAGCGGGACTACACCTACTGCCGGGCCCTGGCCTCCCGACTGCGCGACGCCGCCACCACCGAGCGCCTCGACCTGGGCACTGAGGTGAAGCTCACCCACCTCAAGACCGAGATGACCTTCGAGGGGTCGCTGGCCCTCGGAGCCGACAGCGGCGAGGTGCAGACCATCTTCGGCGAAGGGGCCGGACGCCAGACCGACCCACCGATGGAGCACCTGTCCGAGATCGTGGACGAGCTCAACCAACGCTTCGGCCTGAACCTGGATGATGCAGACCAGCTGCTGTTCGACCAGTTCGAGCAGACCTGGCTGGCCGACCCCGAGATCATCGCCCAGGCCAAGGGCAACACCCTGGAGAATTTCCGACTCGCCTTCGACAACACCTTCATGGGCACGGTGGTCAACCGCATGGACCAGAACGAGGCCATCTTCAAGCGGACCCTCGATGACGACGAGTTCCGCCAGGTGCTCATGGACCTCTACGCCGGGCGCGTGTACCGGCAGGCCCGGAGCAGTTGATGACCGACTGCAGATACCCGGCAGCTCTTCGTCGATTGTCACAGCAACGGGGTACCGTCACTACATGAGGCAACTCAGGGTACAGATCCGTGGCGAAGTGGATGCGAATCGGACGGACCATCGAAGGGGTACTCGTACAATTGCCTGAAGTATATGGCCAGGGAACCTTCCCTGTGCGGTAGTGGGTAAATGATGCTCCGCCTCGGGGCTGGCAATGCGGGGCTACCTGGTGGGCTGACCCCATGGGCCACGACCGAAAGGGGCGACCCCATGAGCACTGACAAGCGATGCCGGGCTACCAATCGGGGTGGCCAGCCGTGTGGCCAGCCACCGGTACCGGGCGCCCTGGTGTGCCACTACCACGGCGGGGCGGCTGGCCAGGTGAAGCGCCGAGCGGCTGAGCGGGTGGCCGTGGCCAAGGCCCGGACCATCCTGGATGGTCACCGGGTGACCCCGGTCACCGACCCGCTTACCGCCCTGATGGAGGTGGCCGGGGAGGTGGTGGCGTTCAAGGTCTACCTATCCGAGCGGGCCGGGGAGCTGGCCAGCTCCGCCGACTCCGATGAGGAGCGGGCAACCCTGGGAGCCTACGAACGTGCCCTCGACCGATGCGGTCGCATCCTGGTGGACATGGCCAAACTCAACCTCGATGAGCGCATTACCCGGTTGGCCGAAGGCCAAGCCCAGATGCTTGGGGCGGTAGTCCTGTCGGTGCTGTCCAGCACCGAGCTGGCTTTGACCGAAACTCAGTTGACCACGGCCCGTAATGCCATTGCCACTGAGCTGCTGGCCCTGGACGCCGGGGAGGCGTCGTGACCTGGGGCCAGTGCGCTGGCGAAGGTGGTGTGCGGCCAACGCTCCGGACGCCCAGGACCTCTTGGCGCAAGCCGCTGCCGCCAACGCCAGCCCAACATGTCGTTCTTCGCCACCCTGGAGGAGCTGGCCTCGAGATCTCAACCGACAGGCTGGTCGCCTCGATGCAGCGGTCCTGGGCAGGAAATTGGTGCAGTCCCTACACTCCCCAGAGTGCCCAGCCTCGACCAGGTCATCGACACCGTCGTTGAGCGGTCACAGCGTGGATCGATGAACGAGTCGAACACGAAGGTGTTGTTGATCGAGCCCGTGCTGGAGGCCCTCGGCTGGTCGACGACCAACTTGGACTCAGTGACGAGGGAGTTCAGGGTCTTCGACGGCACGTTCCTCGACTATGCGCTCCAGGGTGACGGTCGACCGAGGCTATTCATCGAGGCGAAGTCGTGGGGCTCCCATCTTGGTGACCCGAAGTGGATCGCCCAGACCGTGAACTACGCCAACAACGAGGGCGTGGTCTGGTGCGCTCTCTCAGACGGGATGGTCTACCGGGTGTACAAGACAAACGAGCCTGTCGACATGGCCAGCAAGCTCGTCTTCGAGGTCGACCTAAGGAACTACGCCGACAGTGATCAGCGTCAGAGCGTCCTGCGGTACCTGTCGCTCTTGTCGAGAGATGCCGTCCTCGACGGGGGTCTCGACTCGCTCGGCTCGCGTCTGTTTGACGAGACCCGAATCCGCAAGGCACTGGAGGAGCTGTTCAACCATGCACCGAACCGCTTCGTCACCTTGATCCGGGAGCATCTCCCCCAGGGCGAGCGAACACTCACACCCGGCGAGATTCGGGATGTCCTAAAACGGGTCGGTAAGGGTCTACTGCCGACAGCCGCCCTGCCCCAATCGGTGGCCGTAGCTGCAACCATTAGCGCCACAGCCTCATCCCCGAAAGCCAGCAAGCCTCCGAGCGATCCCGTGAAGAAGGACACCGTAAGCGAGGCAGCCACGAGTACACGTTCCAAGAGCATTTCGGCGACAAGCCCCAAGTCATCGTCGATCTGTACACCCAGCTACACGAGAGACTTCTCGCCCTACCGGGGCAGGTGGAGCGCACCTTTCGCAAGCAATACGTTGGGTACCGCCTTGGCAAACATATGGTTTGCAGCATTATCCCTCAGAAACAGCGGTTACGTGTCGTCCTGCCGATAGACCCAGACAGTGTGGCCGGCCATCCCCGCACTCGGGACCTGACGAAGGTTGGTCATTGGGGTGTCGGTCAGACGGAGCTATCCATCGACAGTGAAGATCAGCTCGACGATGCCATGATGCTTGTAAATAAAGCCGTCACTGCCATTAGTTCACGCTGACAAGCTCAATCGATTACACCGAGGGTTCTGACGACGGGGGCAAGGCTCTGGCGATCTAGGTGAGGTGGCGGCCGAGCTTGGCGAAGCCGGTACCCGGATGCCGCGTCTCCTCTTGGACCACGATGGCGGTGAGCATCGGCCGTCCGTGCTCGACCTCGTACATGCTCACGTCTCCCAGGGCCTCACTCAGGTCAGGCGACCCGGGGGCTGGAGGTGGCGGTAGATGGTGGGCCGGGACACCCCGAACTCCGCCGCGATCGCGGCCACGGTGTGGGCCCGGCGCCCGTCGGGGCCGGTCTCGTCGTACATGGCCTGGGCGATCTTGGTCTGGCGGGGGGTTACATCGCCGTCGAGGAGGCCGAACGGGTCGAGCTGGTGGCTGCGGCCGAGGAGCTGGACCAGTGACCGCCCCAGTCTCAATCACTTATCGAGGCTTGCTCACCACCTGCCCCCCCTGTGGCTCGCTCGGAGTCACTCCACCGTCGTCATTCGACCGGGCCGGCCGGTGGAGGTGCTGGCAGTGTGGGTCCACGTGGTGGGCCGAGCCCATGGGTACCACCCGATGATGGCCGAGCCCATGGACACCACCCGTAGGGTGCTGTCGCCCGAGCTGGCCGGCGAGCTGCGCGGGGAGCGCCTGGCCACCGGGCTGGGACTGCGGGCGGCTGCTCGGCGCATCAAGACGGATCACGCCTACCTTCATGCACTGGAGGCGGGGAAGCGCTGCCCGAGCGTGGCCATGGTCGAGGCCATCGTCGCCGCTGGGTATGTCGGAGCCGACCTGGCGAGTCGGCTGCGATCCGCCGGGTTGCCTGACGTGGGACGCTCCAACCGGTGGCACACACGACAAGGCGAGGAGACTTGGAGCTATGAACACTGAGAGGACGACCATGGCTGAGCGAGTGATTAGTGACTAATCGTGCCCGAGCGCTCAACCGGGCCGAGATGGCCGAGGCTGCGACCACGCTGCGCCGCCTGCTGGGTGCCGTCGAGGCCGGTGAACTGACCGCCCCAGCCGGGCTGACCTACCGCCTACAAGGCGCCGTCATTGCCCTGGAGGCCCTGGCAACCGGACGGGTGCCAACGGCTGAGGACCTGGCTTAGGGAACCTCGCTGACGACTATGCGCCTGCTGCTTGGCAATCCTTTGCCATAGCCTTCAACGAATCGAGCACGCCCACTCGGTTGCCGGCCTGGCTGGCAACGTGAAGTTCGGGGTAGAGCTGAGCCAGGCCGGGCACCCTTTGCATCACGGCCGAGCTCATCACGTCGGACTTGATTTTCTTCGCATCTGCCCGGTCTTGCGCTTGCGCGGTGGCGTTAGGATGCGGATTGGCGACCAAGCCCACCAAGTCGAGCTGCACCTTCTGAATGTCCGAGCAAGCCATGACAACCGCCGGGTCCGTGCCACTCGACGATCCGCACTCCTGCGCCAGCTATAAGAGCGGCCAAGACCAGTGAACGAGTGCGCATGCCGGCCTGTCTAGCATTCCGTCCCTAGCTCTGTCTTGACACGATACAACCGTATCGTGTAAGGTCACCTTATGACCAGGAGACGCAAGGCCACTACCGCCAGTCCCACCACTGTCGTCGGCTACGTCCGGGTCAGCACCGGCGACCAGGCTGACTCCGGGCTTGGCCTGGAGGCCCAGCGGGCCACCATCGTGGCCGAGGCGGCCCGACGTGGCTGGGAGCTGGTGGCCATCTTCGAGGATGCCGGGCTGTCGGGGAAGTCACTGGCCAGCCGCCCTGGCATGGCCGAGGCCCTCGAAGCGCTCGACCGGGGCGAGGCCGGCGCCCTGGTGGTGGCCAAGCTGGACCGGGCTACCCGTAGCGTCATCGACGCGGCCACGCTGCTGGAGCGGGCCATTCGCTCGGGCTGGGCTTTCGTGGCCCTCGACCTGGGAGTAGACACCACCACCCCCACCGGCGAGCTGGTGGCCAACGTCATGGCCGCCGTGGCCCAGTGGGAGCGCAAGGCCATCGGTGCCAGAACCCGTGAGGCCTTGGCCGCCAAGCGGGCGCAGGGAGTGCGGCTGGGACGGCCCAGCGAGATGGCCGGCGAGGTGGTGGAGCGCATCACCGTCGCTCATCGGGCCGGCGCCAGTCTCTCCGCCATCGCCCGTGAGCTCAACGCCGATGGCGTGGCCACCACCCACGGCGGCGCCAAGTGGTACCCGTCCACCGTCCGGGCCGTCGTCGTGGCCCGTGAGGAGGTGGCAGCGTGAGGATCTACGTCGGTCGGCGCAGACGAGCCGGGCTGGGCACGGTCCTGCTGTTCGGCATCGTCGCACCCCGGGGGCCGGTGAAAACACACTGCATACCTATGCAGCCCCGAGTATAGCCACTCGGCCACGCCGGTGTCGCGTCAATGTGACCGCTCGGGGAGCCATGGCTGCGTTGGCCACCCAGGCCCAGGCCCGCCGGGCGGAGGATGACAGCTACGTGACCCCCCGGTGGCTGCGGGCGGTCGACACGACGGCGACCCCCATCGGTGTTGCGCCGTGGGACCGCGCCAGGGCAGCCGATCTGTCCCGTGGCACGTGGACCACGGTCCACCATGGGGACCACGGCTACCGGGTGGTGCGCGGGGCCTACCCCGGCTGCCCCGACCCAGCTCCCGACCCCGACCCGACCGCCGAGGAGTGGGGAGTGCTGGTGACCGAGGCCCTGGCCGCCGCGGTGGTGGAGGCTCGTGCCCTGGCCGGCGACACCTCTCCCCTGGTCGAGGTAGTGGCGCTGCTGGCTGGCTGGGCGGCCACCGACCGGGCCGTGGGCGCGGCCCAAGTGGCAGCCCTGCAGGCCGGCCTGGCTGTTCGGGCTGCTCGGGCGGCCGACGAGGCCGATGGGGACGAGGCAGGAAACCCGGCCCAGCCAAGGGGGCCTCCCGAGGGTCGCGACCGTGAGTTCGCCCCCGCCCCCGCGGTACGTCGGCTGGTGGCCACTCCGCGTCGGGAGTCGGTGCCATGGCCGGCGCCGGGTGGGAACTGCGGGTCGAGGGCGGCCCCGAGGCTGTAGGACGCCTGCGTGATGAGCTGCGGGGAAGAGACTGGCACCCCCATGTCCGGGGCCAAACCAAGCTGTCGTGTCACTTCGGCGCTGGGGGCGGGGACGAGGCCCGGGCCTGGGGCATGGCGGCGACCAGGCGGGGCCTGCACCTGCTGGCCGTCATCGAGCCTGTGCCGGAGTCGGCCGTCCAGGCCGAGGCTCGCCGCCTGGTCGCGCTCGGCCATCGGGTCGTGGAGTTGCGCGGGGTCCGGTCCGACGGGTCATGTACGTGTGGGGGGAGAGGTCGGTGTCGGCCAGGCAAGCACCCGAGGCGCCGGGACTGGGCTCGGGGCATGGACCCGGCAGATACCCGGGCCGGATCCAATCTGGGGGTGGTGCTCGGCGACCTCCTGGTTGTCGACCTCGACGGCCCGGCGGCCGAGGAGGTCCTGGCCCGGATGGTCGAGGTCCATGGGCCGTTGCCCGACGGTTACGCCGAGACGAGGAGTGGGCGGCCCGATGGGGGCCGACACCTCTACTTTCGGCTGCCGTCTGGGATGGTGGCGGCAGCCATCTCAGGAGTCGAGATCCTGGCCGGGCCGGGACACTACGCCGTGGTCCCACCATCAATGCACGTCTCGGGGCGGGGCTATGCCTGGGTACGACCGCTCGGCCGGGTCGAGGATCTGCCCTGGGCGCCGGCCTGGTTGCTGGCCCCGGTCGAGGTCGAGGTCGAGGTCGAGGCTGAGCCCGCGTCCGAGCCATGGGCCGGGGACGGGGCCGGGATGCTGGCCCGGGCGGTCCATGCCGTGAGCACCTGTCCACCCCCAGGCACTCCGCGGCCCGACGGCCGCAACACCACACTCCACGGCTGGGCCTACACGATGGGCGGGATCCATGCCGCGGATCGAGGGCCGGGACGGGGGGAAGTCGAGGCGGCCCTGGTGGATGCGGCCCGGAGGTGTGGGCTGGTCGAGGAGGACGGACTGGGTCAGTGCAGGGCCTCCATCGCGTCCGGGTGGCGGGCAGGGGTACGCCGGCCGCTCCCGATGCCGGCCACACCCGGAGATCCGGCCGACATCGCGGAGCTGGCCTGGGTCAGGGCTGCAATGGAGGATCGGGTCTGGGCCGGGGCGACGGGGGCGGTGGACTACCGGGTCCTGGACTGCATCCTGACTTTGGGCGAGGGGGTAAGGCGAGTGCGCGTCCGCCACTCCCACCGGCAGGTGGCGGAGCGATGCTCGATCCCGCGACGTACGGTCACCGCCGCCCTGCGGCGGCTCGTGAACGGCGGCTGGCTGCGGGTGGTGGAGGTGGGCCGGGGACGGCTGGGCACGACCTGGGACGTGGGTGGGGACATCAGCGGCCCAGTAGGACCCAGGGGGGGGACCGGCACAGGCCCGGCACCGGCCCCGCGAGTCCTCCCTCTGGGTCATGACTGCTGGACGGGGATGCCGGCACAGGCCCCGCTGGCGATGGCTCGCCTGACCCGAGGACCAGCCCGTACCTGTGACGTGGCCGACCACACAGGTGTGAGGTCGCGGCAGGCCCGCAGAGTCCTCCGCGCCCTGGCCCGAGTCGGACTCGTAGTCTCCAACCAGGGAGTATGGAGACTGTCGGACTCTGCCCGGGCTGACATGGGTACTGCCCTGGACACCGCGGCCGAGACCCTCGGCTGTGCCGGAGCCCTGGCGGCGATGTGTGCCCGGCACCATGAGGAGAGGGTCACCTACCGGTCGTGGTGGGACGGCCGGGAGAGGGTGCAGAGTCGGTCCCACCGCCGACGGCCACGGTGGCATCGGTCCCGGTCGGAGTCACAGCCGGAGTCGATATTGACGCCCCCAGTCGGCGCCCGGGGGCCGCCGTGACCCGGACTGGGGCCAGTGGGCGAGCCCCGAGACGGTCGGTATCCGTCGCCTACGTCAGATCGAGGATCTCAGGAGAGGTGGGTGGATCTCACCTGCCCCGACGGCGCCGGTCGGGCAGACCCACCTGCCACTCCCCCTCCTCCGTGACCACCCCCCAATTGCACCAGGGGTGGGACATCCACCACCGTCGTATCTGGTCTGTGTCG
>JAABUH010001368.1_pt1 | contig 27920 bp, 26 predicted proteins | sample 5559121 | NCBI WGS metagenome assembly JAABUH01 (sample SAMN10711871, study PRJNA513364) | rock metagenome | isolation source: Antarctica rocks | place: Antarctica: Victoria Land, Battleship Promontory nord | collected 2015-12-28
TTACGAAAATCCCTGCGAAAATCTTCGCAGAACCCCTTGACATTCGCGCCGCAAATGTGCGAAGATATTCGCACAAGAGGAAGCCGAATATGTCTAAGCCGTTAGCCCACCACCTCAGCCGCCGCGAACGCCAGATAATGGATGCCATCTACTCCCTCGGCCAAGCATCCGCCGTTCAGGTGCTCGACGCCCTGCCCGACCCGCCTGGCCTGTCGTCCGTCCGCAAGTTGATCCTGATCCTCGAAGAGAAGGGCCATCTGCGCCACGTTCAGGAAGGTCAGCACTTCCTGTACCTGCCTACCCATCCGCGACAGGCCGCCGCGAAGTCCGCGATGCGGCAAGTATTGAATACGTTTTTTGGCGGGAACCTGGAGACGGCAGTGGCGACTCTGCTGTCCGAGGCCGAGACGGAGCTGACGGATGAAGAAGCGGCCCGCCTCTCGGCGATTATAGAGGGAGCGAAGGGCGGAGAGCGCGAGGATCGTGGGAACGGTTCCGCCGCCTGCGGCACGAAGGGGGAGTAGCGATGGCCACACCGTTTTTTGACTCAATTTCTGGATTGCTGTACGCCGCCATCAACACGGCTGTCAAGGCTGCGCTGCTGCTGGCACTGGTGGCGATCATCGCCATCCTGTCGCGACGAGCGTCGGCCTCATTCCGCCACATGACGTGGGCACTGGGCTTGGGCTGTACCCTGTGTCTGCCGCTCCTCTCGCGGGGCCTCCCTCACTGGCGCGTCCCCGTCACGGCACTGCCGACACATTCGCAGCCAGCGGCGGAGGAAGCGCCGCCGCTGCCTGACGCCGCCCAGCCTAAGCCGCATCTATACGCCCCCGTCGAGCCCCGAACCAAAGCAAGCGTTCCCTCTGTGGCCGCTCTGTCCAAGGACGTGCCCGAACCGCCTACAGCCGTTCAGCCTTTTGCCCCCGTGCCTGATCTAACGGTACACCCATCCGCCGCATCTGTTCCGCAGGTTCCATGGACTACCTTGCTGCTACTGGTCTGGCTGGGTGGCTCGGTCCGCATGCTGGCGCAACTCGCGCATGGCCTGCTTAAAGTGAGGCGTATCGCAACGACGAGCGCCAGTCTTGTCTTCGGCCCCGTTGCGGACGCGGCGGCGAAGGCCATGAGTGTAGGGCGGCCTGTGGCGCTGCGCCAGGCGTCCTCCTCTGGGCGAGTCACGGTGCCCTTCACCTACGGCCTGTTGCGCCCCGTGATAGTGCTGCCCGCCGATACCACTCAGTGGCCCGAAGAACGGCTCCGCGCCGCCCTGCTGCACGAGATGGCGCATGTGCGTCGGTATGACTGGTCCCTCCAGGTGATGAGCTACATCGCCCGCGCCCTCTACTGGTTCAATCCTCTCGTGTGGGTAGCTACACGCAGGCTGCGCGCTGAGTCCGAGGCGGCTGCCGACGACCTCGTGCTGAACTTCGGCATGCCCGCCCCCGAATACGCCCGACACCTGCTCGACGTGGCTCTGGCCGCTCGCCATTCACGGCGGATCAGCCAGGGAGCGGTCGCCATGGCACAGAGCCCCAAGGTGGAGAAGAGGCTACGGGCGGTGCTGGCTCAGAGCCTCTCGCGTCATCCCGTCACACGGCGGACGGCGGCGGGCTTTGTCGCCATCGCCGTGCTGGTGGCGCTTCCAATAGCCACCCTGCGCCTCGTGGCTCAAGCCCAAGGTGTTCCCGTCCCCGCCGCCGACCGCCTCCAGCTTCAGGGCGACTTCACCCTGCGCTATGCCGTCACGATCACAGACACCCAGAGCACTCAGGCACAGTTCCACGAGTACCAACAGCTCCGCGCCGACTATAGGCGAGAGCTTGGTAAAGACCCGTACATGCAGCCCGTGCCGCCCGAGTTCTATGCGCCCTTTTCCTATTTTCAGAGCCGCAGGCCCACGACCCGCCATCTGGTCCTCACCGTCTCGGCGCAGGGCGGGAAACTGCTGTGGCGCAGTGAGGAGAACGGCCACACATTTGCCCTTGTTTACAACGGCAAGGATGGCACCCAACTCTTCAGCGACGATCACGCGGGGAGGGTTGAGCCAGGGCTTCAGTTCCCTGAAATGGCGAACTGTCCGCTGCCCGCCGTGGGTTTGCCCTACATCCCGCTGCTCAAGGGGTCGACCCTCATCAACTCGTCAGGCGCAGAGCAGGCATGGCAGGCAGATGCCCCCCTAGAGGGCGCGGAAGTCGAGCAGGGCAAAGCGCTCTACACATCTGCAAGGATTCATGCAGTCAATGTGGAGGGTACATGGAAGGTGCTCGATGTCGACAGCTCAGACCAGCGGTTTCAGTTCCTCCAGCACCAGCGTTTCCAGGGCCTGTGGGTGGCGTCGCACATGACCCTCACCAAGTACACGACAGCCAACCTGTCCACGAACTCGCCCCGCTTCTCCTCCGAGGAGGAGTTCATCGCTTTCATCAACGCGCACAGGACACCCACGAGCGTGTGCGAGTATCGCCTGCTCTCGGCCAGCACCGTACCCCTAGACCTGAGTGGGCCTGGGATGCACACGGTCAGTGCTGCCAACCGCAGCACGCCTCAGGCCCAGGATCAGCAACTGGACGACCTCTATATCCAGGAGGCCCTACACCTGCGCTACCACCTCCAAGACTGGGCAGAGGACCAGAAGGGATTGCTCCAACAAATGGCTCAGTCCCAGACGAATGCTCACGCCGTCCTACGCGTCTCTAAGTCACTGAACGGCCTGCCTTTCCCGCTGTGGCAGGGCGACCTACGCCCGAACCACTATTGGGACGGTGACCCTCGAATAGGACATAACGGGCAGAAGCCACTTTTCACGGCAGAGCACCCGTCGGCGCGCGACTACGGCACGGCCCGCGACTTCGAGGTGGCCCGCTCTCGCAATCCAGGCACGTCCCATATCATGCTGTGGGCCAGTGGACGCATCACACGGGTCAACACACAGGGTACGAAAGGACCAGAGAGGCAGCAGGAAATCGTCCCCCCATTCTTCAAAGCCGACGGCACGAGTAACATGGCAGGGGATAGCTCCGAAGCCTCCCTAAACGCTTCGTTTCCACCATTGGCACCGCAACTCAAGCTTGCGGTCGGCTTCCGCCGCTATACCAGCCCGCCTCTTCCTGATGGTACACGCTACACCTTCCTCTACCCATCTTATTTCGCGAATGTTCATCAGGGGTGGCTGGACTCGGACCATCAATTCGGGAGCGTTCGGATTGACTGCATTGGGACCAAGCCTGTCTCATGGGTCGACTCGCCTGGACAAACTCCCGTCGCGTATCACATCCATGGAAAGCAGGGGGCCTCATGGCTCGCGCCTCATGAGGAGTTCTGCTCCGTTGTCGTAGGGAACGCGGCTCTCCCCTTCTGGCAAGGGCCACATCCTCTTGAAATTGACCACCAATGGGTTGGTGAGCATGGCAATCACCATGATGCTTCTATCAAAGATGCACACACTCGTTACCGCTTCGAGTTAATTCACGAAGATCGGTACACGCCCGCATTATTCAAGCAATCGGACCCCGTGATCTTTAAGAGCTTCCGCGTTCTGCCGCCTGGAGCCAGTGTCCCCAATCTGCCCCAACCCGCGATAGAGGTAGCAAGGATGACGGTGGGGATGATGACGGGAGGCAATGACACCCCCGCCGCCCACGTCGCCGTCGGCGAGCGTCTCCAGCGGCAGGGCCAGCCGCGCGACGGCGTCCCCGAGTTCCGACGCGCCGTCCAGATCGACCCGAACAACGCGGAGGCGCAGAGCGACATGGCGCAGGCTTTGTACGAAATCAACTGGAAGCACTTTAGGACGCCTCTCAGGGACACGACGGCCAGTTTCGGCACCCCGCCCGCCGTGCTGGACGAGGCCATCTTGCACATGAGGCGGGCCGTTGCGCTGCGCCCCAATGACGCTGCTTGGCATTCGAGACTCGCCACATACCTGTCAAACCGTGGGCGTCATCACGAAGCCGTAGCGGAGTATCGCCGTGCCATGCACCTCATGCCGCCCCTGTCTGCCGCCAACATCAATCCCAGTGCTGACGGGAGCATCTCTGGGAAGGTCCAACCTTGGTACGATGCGTACTGGACGCTCGGCGAAGAGCTGGTCCAGACGGGCCAGTACGAGGAGGCGGTGATGAATCTCCGCCAGGCTCTGCGGTTCAACCCTTCCGATGACGCACTCCTCCTCTGGCTGGGAGACGCGCTGAACGGAAGCGGGCACCGCGCTGAGGCACGGGCCGCCTGGAGGAGGTGTCTCGCGGCCCAGCCACCGAAATCGTACTATCAGCGGCAAGCACGGGCGAGGTTGGCGAGATATTAGGGCCATAGTCTCGGGACAGGCACGGGGCCGAAGAAGCGGCCCTGTGCCTCCTCAATCAAATTACGCTGATCCCACCCGAACCCACTTCTTCGTCCCCTGCGTTCCACAACTTCCCGTCGACCATCGTACCCTACTCCCGCATCTACCCGACCGCCTGAGCGTTGCGGCTCAGGACGTAGACGTGGCGCTCACGCTGTCAGAGACATCTTTTTTGGTGATCACCAGATAGATGACCAGCCCCAGAATCGTGGACAGGAAAAGAGCACTCGTCCCGACCGTGCCCAGACCCAGGCCCCCCGCGTCGCGCGCCTGCGAGAGCAGGTCACCCAGAGAAGCGCCCAAGGGACGGGTCAGGATGTAGGCGATCCAGAAGGCGAGCACGCCGTTCAGCTTGAAGCGTAGGTGAGCGACCGCAACGACGGCGATCAGCGCCCCGAACACGAGCGCGGACACCAGGTAGCCCAGGTGCATCCGCTCCGCCACCAGATCACCCGACGCCGTCCCCAGAGCGAAGGTGAACAGGATGGCGGACCAGTAGAAGGCTTCGCGGCGGGTCGTTTGGATCGTATGGACGGAGAGGGTCTTTTCCACCGCATACCAGGCCGCAAAGGTCGCCGCCAGCAGGACGCTGAACGCGACCGTGGCCGTGATTAGGGAAACGCCAAAATTGTCGGTGAGGTTGTCGGTGATCAGGGTGCCGACGACGCTGAGGAGGACGACGGCCAGCCAGTAGATGCCTGGCACATACTTCTTGAACCCGAACTGGAAAGCCAGCGCGACGACCAGCAGGCTGCCCATGGCGTAGGTAGTCTTGGTCAGGCCCAGGTGGAGGTTCGTGTTCAGGAAGTCGGCGAACGTCTCGCCGACGGTGGTGCAGAGGACCTTGATGATCCAGAAGTAGAGGGTGACCTCGGGGACTTTGTTGAGCATCTGCCTGCCCCGTTCGGTGGTTGAGCTGCGTGTCGGATTGGCATCTGTAATGAGATTATCGTTCATTGTGACCTTTTGCGCTTCTATTCTAAATGTCCGCGAGGAACTGACGGGCTGCTGGATTACATCACAGAAGACCTTGGAGAGACTGCGAGAGACTGTTGTCGTTCTTTCTTGTGGGCAATGCTTAGACCTCGATTGGCTGGAAAAGGGTTCCTCAACAAGTCAAGCTTTCCTCAACAATTATAGCCGTCGAACATTAGACGGGGATTAGAGCTTGGTTAGAGTGTTCCAATGCACGGGAAAGTTTCACTCCCTCGATGGCTGTAGACGCGACACGATGGCGTTAAGCATCGCCTTGTGGGTTCTTGCTCCACTTCTGGGTGCCGAGCCGCTCGATGAACAGTCTCGACGGACGAGCAGGCTCCCGTGTGTCGCACCGCTCTGCGTCAAGCGGGAGCGCCGACTGTCGTTGCTCCCCAGCAGGTCGCGGTATACCGCTGCATGTCCCAGAGCTCACCACCAAACACGCTCCCATTCCCGATCATGGCCCAGCCCCGATGCGGCTGGGCAACGGGACCCCCAAGCAGGTATACTGACGGGCAAGCCGCCCCAAGTCAGTGATGACGAGGGAAGACTTCACAAAACACTGCCGTTTCACAAAGAGGAGAGTACATCATGAACTATCGCAGACTGGGCCGCTCGGGACTGAAGGTTTCCGAGGTCTGCCTCGGAGCTTGGATCAACTTCGGTGACCGCATCGCCGACGACCAGACCTTCGCCGTGCTCGACGCCGCCGTCGAGGAGGGCATCAACTTCTTCGACACTGCCGACGTGTACGCGGGCGGCAAGGCCGAGGAAGTCATGGGCCGCTGGATGAAGGGCAAAGACCGCCGCCAGATCGTCCTCGCCACCAAGTGCCGCTGGCGCATGTGGGAGGGGACCACGGGCGAGGGCGCGAGCCGCCAGCACATCATGGATGCCTGCGACGACAGCCTGCGCCGCCTCCAGACCGACCACATCGACCTCTACCAGATACACGGCATGGACCGTGACACGCCTGCCGAGGAGACGGTGCGCGCGCTTGATGACCTGGTGCGCCAAGGCAAAATCCGCTACTTCGGCTGGTCCAACTATGACGCTGAGATGATCGCCGAGTGCGCCCGTATTTCGGAAAAGCTGGGGCTGAACCGAGCGGTCTCCCTGCAGAACTACTACAACATGCTGGGGAGGGACATCGAGGAGCGGGTGATCCCACGTTGCCAGGAGGAGGGCATCGGCCAGATACCGTACTCGCCGCTGGCACAGGGCCTGCTTTCGGACAAGTATTTAGGCGGCACAGCCCCTGAAGGCAGCCGCGCGGCGGGCAACGCGGACTTCCAGAAGCGTCTCGAAAAGGAGCTGCCGAAGCTTCAGGCGCTGGCGGCGTTCGCGAAGGATCGTGATGCGACGCTGTCCCAGCTTGCACTGGCATGGCTGCTGCACCAGCCGATGATGGCCTCTCCGATCATCGGGGCGACGAGCGCCGAGCAGGTGCGGGAGAACGCCATGTCGGTGGAGTTGAAGCTGTCTCAGGACGACCTGGCTAGGATCAACGGAATCCTGTCGGCCCCCGAGACGGCCTGACGGTGTGGGATGCAAGCGTTCGCGGGGCACACTTCTGGCTGGAGCTTGTGGCAAGACAGATGTGGAAGCCAAAACGGAAGGGCCGAGGGCGGGTGAAGTGCCCGCCCTCGGCTTGTCTGGCAAAGAAGAAAGCGTCGCCAAAACGGAGCGCCGCAAGGAGGACCGATGTCAGGACACGTCTCGAAACACGTCTCAAAGGGGAGAACGTCTACTCTGAAACCGAGCGGGGGCCAAAGGCGTGGCCTTTCACGGCTGGCCGCTCTGTCGGCGGGCGGCCTGCTGTGCGCCCGCCCAGCCCTGGCCCACGAGAAGTGGTTCCACACCACCCAGGGCTTCCCCCTGCGCCCAGACCTGCTGCTCCAGCCCAAGCCCCTGGCCTTCGTCGGCGGGGTCCTGCTGCTGACGCTGCTGCTCGGCCTGTGGGGGCGGGCGCGCGGCGGGCGCGGCTTCGTGCCAGGGGCGGAGAGCTTCGGCGCGGACCCCCAGCGGCGGGCCGCCCTGTATGGCCTCATCCCCGCCATCCTCGCCGTCCACCTCGCCGTGCCGCTGCTGGTGAACGGCGTCCAGGGGCACCTGTTCTCGCCTGACAACGTCCTGCCTGGCGCATGGCGCTACTTCCTGGGGCTGGCCGAGACGGGCATCGCGCTGGCGCTCTTCTACGGCACGCTCACCCGTCTGGCCGCCGCGCTGATGGCCGCGCTCTGGCTGCTCGGCGTGTTCGTCGTCGGCCCCCAGGGGATGCTCGACAACTGCCTCTACCTCGGGTTCGCGGCCTTCTTCTTCCTGGCGGGGCGCGGGCCGATCTCGATTGACCGCCTGGTCGTGCCGCGCTGGGAGCCATCCCCCGCCCAGATGGAGCGGTCGGTGGCGGCCCTGCGGATCGGGCTGGGCCTGAGCCTGACGGTCGTCGCCTTCACCGAGAAGCTCGCCAACCTCCCCCTGGCCCTGGACTTCCTGCGCGACTATCCCCTCAACTTCACCCGCTTCCTCGGCGTCCCGATGTCGGACGAAGTGTTCACCCTCTGCGCGGGGTCCGTGGAACTGCTAGTCGGGCTGTGCCTCTTGTTCAACGTCTTCCCGCGCGAGATCATCCTGATCGCCTGGATACCAATCAACATGAGCCTGACGGTGTTCAACTGGACGGAGCTGATCGGCCACCTGCCGATCTACGGCATCCTGGCGTTCCTACTACTGTGGGCCCCAGGGCCTGAGAACCTGGCCCTGTGGCGGCTGGGCCTGCGGGCGGGGCCAGTCCCCATCCAGGCGGATGGTCGAGAGGCACCTTAGGTCGAGAGGCACACTAGGCAGTCGGGGGCTGGTCGGCTGGAGGTCGGTGGCGACTCGGCTCTGAGGGTTCCACGCCCCTGCTTAGACTCACGGTAGACAGGCACTCATGCAGGGCGGATCAGCCAGCGCAAAGCAGGGGGCGTGTTCCCCATGGCGAGGACGAGGGTGGTGGTGACGGTCGCAAAGAACGCCAGGCCGAGGCGCGGCTTGATCCACAGGCCACCCTCCCAGCCCGCCCCACATTCTGCGGCCTGCATCACCACGGACAGGGCCACCCGCCTGTCGTATGTAAAGAACCGAGCGACGGAGATGCCAGGGCGGGAACGCGCGCAGCCCGACAGAAGGCGGGCGGCGGCGGGGTCGGACTTTAGAATCAAGCCTCTGCGTTCTTCGGACAGTCCAGTGTTCGGACACAGCGCGGAGGCAGGAGGGGGCAAGGTCTCAGGTCAGCGGCTGGCGAGTTCGTGGATGTAGTCTCGCAATGTGCGTGGCTCCCGCCCCAGGATGGACCCAAGCACCAGCGCGTTGCCCCCAGGGAAGCCGTACCGATCATAGTCCGCCTCCATCAGCGCCAGGCCCGCACGGATCGGACCCTCGGGCAAGTGCGCCGCCTGCGCCCACTCGTCGAAGGGGGTTTCACTCGCCTCGATAGTGCGCCCCAGCGCCGCGCTCATCATCGCCGCCATCTCCACGCGGTCGACCATCCCCCGCGCGCACAACTCGAACGTGCCGTACCCCAGCGCGTCCCCCGTCAGCGCCAGCGCCGCCGCCTCCGCCACGTCGCGGTAGTCCACATAGCAGACTTTCGCCAGCTTGGAGAAGGGCAGGGAGAACTGGCCGTGTTCCAGCACTGCGCTCCAGCCGCCGTCGAGCGTCTGCATGAACATGGTCGGCTGCAGCACGGTGAACTCCAGACCCGACTCGTACAGGGCCTCCTCGACGGGACGCTTGGCCGCATGGTTGACCATCTTGGAGATGGACGGGTGGATGACGCTGGAGAAGACGAATTTCCGCACGCGGGCGGCTTTCGCGGCCTCGACCATCGCCACTCCCAGGGCCGCCTCGTCGGGCGCGAAAGCGGGGTTGAGGTGGAAGACGCCGTCCACCTCCTCGGCAGCGGCACGCAGACTTTCTTGGTCGCGTAGGTCTCCCGTCGCCGTCTCCTGTGCTCCCTTTTGACGTGCCGCTTCTGCCTGAGCTTCATCCCGCACCAGCGCCCGCACCGTGACGCCGCGCTTTGTCAGTTCAGGCACGACGAGGCTGGCGTAGGTGCCCGTCGCCCCAACCATCAGCACTTTCATGGTTCTCTCCTTGTCGTCATTGGCTTCTGATCTCTGTCTTGTCATCGGACTCGTTGATGCTGTCTCACGCCCGTCGGCCAGATTCCGAACACCTGGGGGGCAGGCACCATGCCCGTCGCGTCGGCCTTGATGGAGAATGGCGTGAGGAGAATAGCGTGACTGGGAAATGACGCACGCCTTGACCTCGTTCATACGGTCCAGAAGCCCATGCCTCAGACCTTCATGTAAACGTCTAGCTCAAGCGGACCCACACGGCTGGTGTGCGGTCTCCAAGAGACTCACGAACGCCGCGCCATCAAGACACAAACGTCGTCACGGAAGCTCCCGCCCCCGAAACACCCGCGCCCCTTGAACAACGGCCTGTCTCGTCTCCTTCAACGACTTAACAGGAGTGATCTCAGGTCAGTCTGCGTCATCACTCTGTAGGTCGTTGTCGCGTTCCATCGTTCCATCTCGTTACTCCTTACTCGCCGTGACAACGCCGCCACTGTCCGTGTCCCGCTCGGCGGCCTCGTCCGCCGCCCCCGCCGTCTCGTAGTGCAGATTCTTCTCCACCCGCACCGTCGTCCCATGCGGCTCGGTCACCGTGTAGTTGATCTTGTCCGACAGCCCTTCCAGCAAGGTCAGCCCCCAGCCGCCCAAGCGCTCCCCCCCATCGAAGTCAGGGCGCGTCATGCCGACAGGCAGCACGTCCTCCTGGCCGAATCCCTCCCCCGCGTCCGTCACCGTGATGACGACCTGGGGCTTGAAGTATTCCAGGGTGACCAGGAAGTGCGTCTCCTTCGACCGCGCGTGACGCACCACGTTGGCGCACAACTCGGCCACGATGGTCTCCACGTCGTCAGTGGTAGTCCGACTCACTTTCAGATCGTCCAGGAGGCAGCGGCTCAGAAGCCGCGTCGTCCGAACGTAGGTCGCGTCTTCGGGCAGGTCCAGCGAGAGCCGCAGTATCATAGGGTGGTCCCTTTCCTAATCAACATTCTCCTCATCAACCTCTTCCTCATCAGACCCTCATGGAGCTCCTCGGGCTGCCCACAAAGTGCTAGTCAGATGCCCCTCACGGACGCCGTGCCAGGACGAGGCACACGTCGTCGTGGAAGCTCCCGCCCCCGAACGCCCGCGCCCCCGCCAGCACCGACTGCGCCGTCTGCTCCAGCGTCCCCAGCGGCTGGGCCTCCCGCACGAGCCGCGTCAGGCCCGAGGTTTCCAAAAACTCCCTGTCCCGACGCGCCTCTGTGATCCCGTCCGTCGTCATCAGGATCACATCCCCGTGTTCCAGGCGGAACGGCACCGCCTGGTACTCCTGGTCCGCCTCCACCCCTAGCAGTAGGCCCGACGCCTCCATGTGCTCGATCTCCCCACCTAGCCGCACCAGAAGCGGCGGCTCCATCCCCGCCGCCGCCGCCACGCCCTCCCCCGACGCGGCGTGGATCACGGCCAGGGCGAGGCACACGGGGGCCTCGTCGCCTTCGTCATTCAGGCCCTCCCGAAACAGCCGATGGCTCTCGCAGATGTACGCGTTGAGCTGGTTCAGCACGACCCCAGGCCGCTGGTGTTCGCGCAGGAAAGCCCGCAGGATGAACCTGATCTCCGCCGTGAACACCGCCGCCGTCAGCCCGTGCCCCATCACGTCCCCGATGACCAGGGCGACGTGCCCGTCGTCATAGGCGAACATGTCCCAGAAATCGCCGCCCACCAGCGCCTCCTCGGAGGCCGCCTCATGGAGCATCTTGACCTCCAGCCCTGGGAAAGCGTCCTCGGGGGGCATGAACAGAAGGGCGCGCTGGAGGGTGGAGGCGATCCGCCTGTCGCGGCGGCTGACAGCCGCAAGGTCTTCTTCCATCTGCTTGCGCTGGGTGATGTCGCGGATGTTGCACTGAATGACCTGGGCTTCGCCTTCGGGATAGACATTGCTCACAAACTCCACCGCGCACCGCTTGCCCTGGCGGGCTTCCAGAGGCAGATTCTCGTAGCGGATGCTGCCCTCCGTTTTCAGTATCCGAAACGCCTCCTGGCTGGTCTCCTTGTCTTTGAGCAGGCCGATCTCCCAGAGTTGCTTGCCGACAAGCTCCGCCTGGGAATAGCCCAGCAACTCCGTCATGTAAGGGTTGGAGTGGGTGATCTTCCCCTCCTCGGCGTCGAGGATCAGGATGCCGTCGTGCGCCGTCTCGAACAGACGCCGAAAACGCTGCTCGGAATTGCTCATCGCGGCTTCTGCCTGCTTGCGCGCCGTGATGTCTTCCAAGGCCAGGACGATCAGGACGGGGCGGTTGCCTGGGCGGTACAGCTTACGGGCGTTGAGGAGCATGGTCCGCTGGCCGATGCAGGGGAAGTCGTGGGTCACCTCGTAGTCGTCGAAGTGTCCCTTGGCGGGAACGATCTCGCGAAGCAAGTCCAGGAGCGGGGGGATGTCCCACTGGCCGTCGCCGAGTTCCTGGATGAAGCGCCCCTCGGTCTCCTCGGGCATCTCCTGGAAGGTCTTGTAGAAGGCGCGGTTGGCGGACTTGACGCACAGGTCCCTGTCGAGGATGAGCAGGGGGTCGCGGATGGTGTCGCCGATGTTCTGGGCGTAGGTCTCGATCTCTTGGAGCAGCAGTTTCGCGCGGGCCATGTGTTCCTCGTCTCGGGCGATCCATTCTCAGGCGATCAAATCAGCGGTCTTTGATGAACCTCAGACGGACGCCGTTTCCCGCGCCTTGGGAGCCTCGCCCCGCTTGAAGACGACGCCGTCAGAGCGGCCCTCTTGATCGCGACATTCTTGATGGTGGCTGCCCTGGCGGATCGGCTGACGATGGGGATGGCAGGCCAGCGCTTCCCGCGCGCTGAACGACTGCTGCCACCCGACGACCTGCTCTTCGGTCGTGACCATCAAGATGTCGGCGAGGGATCGGTCCGTGATGTAGCAGCCGCCATGACGCTGGACTGCGTCACGGATCGCCGTTTCTAGCTCTTCCTGGCTACGCATTCCTGCGCCTGTGCCCTCAGTCCCGATCTGGGGGACATCGTCCATGGCGGGCACCCCTTTTGCGGTCGGTCTTACCTCGGCATCCACCGAGCCTCCCGCAAGCAAGCGCTGAACCAGGCCACGCACCCACCGCGTCTCCGCACTCGGGGGCGCTTCCCGACCCGAACCCGTGGCCTCCACCGTGAGCGCCAGCACTGTTTCCCATTCGGCCCGTGCTTCCTGCCCGTGGCCCAGCGCCTGGAACGCCAGGCCACACAGGTAGTGGCCCAGCGGGTTGTTAGGTTCGAGGTCGATGCCCTCAGAGAAGGCCCAGAGTGCCCCCAGGGTGTTGCCCTGCGCGTACAGCGTCAGCCCGCGCTGGAGGCGCACCTGCGGCGCAGCGGACACGGGGGGGGAACTCGGGATTAGCTCAGGCTTCCTCGTCGCCTCTGATTCCCTCCCCACGGAGGAGGGCTGCTTGTCGCTCGTGGTTGGAAAGACGTGGTCTCTGCGTGACGGGGAACGCCCGCTGGTCGGATAGTTGTTCATAGTTCTTAATGATCTCCCGTAATGATCTCCCAGTCGGTATGACTGGCTCCTTGGAGTAATCGCTACGAGTAATTCCCGTGGGTTGATGGCCCTGCGGCTTCGGCTTCGAGAGCCAGCCTGTAGGACGTGATCACGTCGCTCTGCACCCGCAGGGCCTCCTCCGCCACCCCCAGCGCCTCTGCACAGGCCGCGAGCTCGGCCACCGCCGCTTCCAGAAGGCCCGAGGCGGTCGGCATCGCCTCGGCCCGTGCCAGCAGGCCCGCGACCCGCTCCCGTCTGGCGCGCACCAGCCTGGTGATCTTGTCGCGGTCAGGAGAGTTCGCCTGGCTCCCGTTCTTCCTCCCCACGCCGCCCTTTTTCTCGGGGGCAAGGGCTTTTTCGGGTCCTGTCAGGGCTACTAGAGCGGCGGCGATGTCGGGCAGGGCCAGCACATAGTCCACGGCCCCCGTCGCGGCGGCACTGCGAGGCATGCTCGGCTGCTGGGCAGGTCCTGGGCCATGGTGATGCCCCCCGCCGCCTTGATCGCCTGGATGCCCGCCGCGCCGTCACCGTCGCCGCCCGTCAGAATGACGCCGACTGCCCGCACGCCGAAGCTCGCCGCTACCGACTTGAGCAGCACGTCAGCGGACGGGCGACAGTGATGCACCCTCGGCGTCGAGGTCAGGGCGAGGCTGCCATCCGCGCAGGCCACCAGGTGCTTGCCAGGAGGGGCGACATACACCCAGCCTGCGTAGAGGCGCTCCCCCTGCTCGGCCTGCTTGACGCGCAGAGCGGTGTGGCGGCCCAGGATATGGGCCATCTCACTCGGGAAGTCGGGGGACAAGTGCTGGGCGACGAGCACGGGCGCGGGAAAGTCGGCGGGCAGGGCGGCCAGGATCACGCTCAGGGCGTGCAGCCCGCCCGCCGAAGAACCCAGCGCAATCACCCGTAGAACCGAGTCGGTCAATGAAAGCCTCCTGAGACAAAGATGGGCCTGAAAGAGGCAGCTCCTGTTGTAGCATCTTCCCGTGATGCGAGCGGCATGCCCGTGTCGACCCGAAGGCGGCGCGGGAGAGAGGGGCAGCGATCAGCGCGGTCCCCGTCGATCAGCAGCGCGGTTTATCAGCAGCGCGGTTTATCAACGGCGCGTCTTGTAGTTGTTTTTGCCTAAGTCCTCGACCTGCACGTCAGGGGGACGCGCCGTGTCGCGGACGGCCTGGGTATTGTCGGTCGCCGCCTGACCGCCGACCGCCTCTTCATCAATCCTGGTCACCACCGCTTCTTCGCCCGCCCTGGTCCCCTCAAGGTCCTGATCCTGTGTCTTCATCATCTTCGTTCTCCTTTTGGACTGTCACCGACTTTGGTGAGGCTGTTCTCGCGCAGAGGCACATCAGGAGTGGCCCCAAATCACTCCTCAGTACGAGCGGGCCGCGCTCGCCTGCCCCTCGTGAGCAGGGCCGTCAGCCCTGTTGAAGCCGTCCGACTGTGTCTTGACGCCGTGAGCTGCGCCTGACCGATCCCTGTTTGGAATGGAGGCTAAGATACCACTGACGAGGGCCATCATCTGGGTCACCTTGCCCTGCTCGGCAGACATGTCGATGAAGACCAGCCGCATCACCCACTTGACGGTCCCGTCCGTGATACTATGGGCGTTCGGACGTGTCCGCGAACAATTGGGCTGGTTTGTTCCCGCCATCGGCAAGCGAGCGGTAGCTTAGATTTTACCCCACATTCTTATCATACAAACGGACGATGGACGGAAGCAAGCAAAAGCGATCTCTTGGATTGGAGGGATTACAAGATGACCTTCAGCGATAATCCGTTAAAGCCGAGGCTGGGGACGCGTTGGCGCTCTTTACGAACGGCCCGACGGAGGCGGGGCCGACGCGGTCGGCGCTCTTGACGGGCGAGGCGTGGCGGACTTGCTGAGACGGCAGGCGGGGGGCGTGGACCTGCAGGCCCTTGTCACGGGCCTGATGGCTGGAGTGGACGCCTATGCAGGGACGGGGATGCGGGATGGCCAGTGCCTGCCCGTCGGGGTTGGGGCATCGATTACACGACACCATAGGAGGCGGGGCTACTCGATGCAGGCATGGACAACAACAGGGGCCTGGGTATCTCGTAGGCGAACTGTTTCATCCTTCAGGAGGTGCGCCTGCTCCCGCAGTCTCTGTGCCTCAGCGACCAGTCCCCGCGCCTCCACGATCACCTCTTCGATGATTGCCACACACGCCGCGATCTCGTCCTGGCGTCGGCATCGCGGGTGCCGCAGTCCCCCTGCCAACGCCATAATGCCCCTTAATCCGTCTCGCCTTGGAAGAAATAAGCCTGGACAGACTGAAAACTCTTCCCAGTGGGCCACGATGCGGGCGCGCTGGGCTGCGTTCTCCCGCTTCATGGCGTCAAGCTGGACGTAGAGGTTGAGGATCAGTAGATCGTAGGTGTCGGGCTTGGAATGGTCGGTGCCGAACTCACCCATGATAAATAGCCTTTCTGCCCACACGCGTAGTGCGGACGCCTCCTGTTTCCCACGAAGCGCGGCATCGCAAACGGGACGGCCATTCTGTCGCCTCCTTGCTCATTGCAGAGGCTCTGGGGCGGAGGCCGAGGCGCTCGTGGGCTGCACTCAACGCCGCCGCCGAGATGTCCAGAACCGTGATGCTCTCGAAATGGCGGGCCAGCAGGTCATCCACCAGAGTGGATGCCCCGCCCCCCACGTCAATGATGTGGCCCATCGGGGCCACGCCCGTGCCTTCAATCATTCGGAGCGAAAGTTCCGAGTGTTCCTGGAACCAACTGACCTCCGTAACGGGGTTCGCGGTGTAAACCCCTTCCCAATGAGTTTTTGTCTTCACGTCTATTTCCTATGGCTCACCATCCATGATGATACCCTGGTGCCAAATTCGCTGCTTATTGGGACGGCGGCCCTTCCTTGCTCGGTGTCGGTTCCTTCAGCAGGCGCTCCACTTCCCGTCTAGCCGACGCTTCATCGAGTGCTCCCACATGCGTCTGGGCGACACGCCCTTCGCGGTCAATCAAATAGGTGGTCGGATAAGCCTGGACCACATCGGTGACGGGCGAAAACGCGTTCGGCAGCAGGACTGGGTACGGGACGTGGTACGCGGAGACGAAGGCACGGATGTTGCTCAAGCCGTTTTGATCCCTCTGGTCCATTGAGATTCCTACTACATCGAGTCCTCTGGCCTGGTCAACACTGGCGATCTTGACCAGGCTCGGCGTTTCGGATTGACAGGGCGGGCACCAGGTGGCCCAAAAGTTGAGCAGCACGACATGGCCTCGGTGTTCAGAGAGCGTCCACGGCTTACCGTCCAGGGTCTGGAACGTGAAGTCGGGCATCGGCTTCCGCTGGCTGATCGGCAGCGCGGCAGTCATGGGCGCGGTATCAGGGTCACGGATGCCCACGATCAGCGCAACTGCAATCAGCCCCAGGATCACGGTCATCGAATTGTCTTTTGCCCAGCGGAGGCGCGGCGGTTTTTGGCCCTGTACAGAGTCGTTCCCTGGCGCTTGGCTGGTGTCTTGGATGTTATCAGACGATGCGCGAATGTTTTCCGTCACCTTTTTTTGACCCATCATTTTTCTATCCCCCTTTGATGTAGGCCCAGCCCGCTTCCTGCCGCCGAACGATCTCGGCGACGCCTGAGTCGACCGTCGTGGCGGACGAGAGTAGGTCAGAAAGGGCGAGTTTTCTGGCGCGTAGGGTGTTCTGGCAGGCCGCGAACTCGACGCCCGTCATCTTGTCTTTGGCAATCCGCTGGGCCAGCGGCGCGTCCGTGTTCAGCAGCATGTCTATGCCTTTGCCGAAGCAGACCACCTCGATCTGGGTTGTCTGGGGTCCGAACGCCTTCTGCAAGTTCTCGACGTTGGCGAGGACGCTTCGCCATTGCTCCTGGCCCTCGGCGCTGACCTGGAAGACGATGCGGTGCTTATGGGCCACCGCCTTGTCGCTGGCCCGCGACGTGTTTCTCCTAGCGGTCGAGACGACGGCAAGGCTCGTGATGATCTGGCTTCCCACCAGCAGGTAGAGGAGAGTCGTGAATGGGTTCATGCGTTTTTATCCTTCCGAAGATGTGATCCGTCCGCGCACGGGCGCAATAATGCTGCGTGCCTTTCAGCGGCTTGTTGAAGTCCGTTGCCTGTGCCGCCTCGCGCCTCGGCGACGCCTGTCCGTAAATCATGTGTGTCCATAGGCGCACAGGTGTGTCAGGCCGTCGGCCTGCTTGAAGCGGACGAAAAGGGAGGCGCGTCAACAGGCGGTCAGCAGGAGCTGATGAAAAAGGGAGAGGTCAAGCATTCGGAGGGGCACGCAGGCCAGGGATGAAAGGACAGGCAGAACGGGAGGGAGCATGGGGGGGCGGGCGCTGCCGCAGGGAGAGCATGATTGGCCCAGACAGCAGGACGAGCGGGCGGAGCGGAGAAGGAGTTGTCAGGGCAACACGCCGAAGGCGCAGCGAGGTCTGCGCCTCACCAGTCCTCGCGGCGGGCATCGCGGCGGCCAGGAGAGTGCGCTTGCAGAGGTGGTGCGTCGGGACGTGTGGACGCACCGCCTCCTGGCTCGTGACCACGGAGAGGCCAGTGGAAGGGCAGCGCGACCCCCAGGCGGACGGAAGGGCCATGACGACTGCCACAAGCAGGGCGAGCAGGAAGATCATCACATGGGAAACGGGCCTTCGCATTCCCGTCTTGTTCCTCTTCATAGCTGCTCTCATGTACTCTCTGGGCGGCGTCGGGACGCGACGCGGGAGTCACTCTGCTCCAGCAGGTCATCGGGAGCGCATCCAACGTCGGGAGACCTCGCGCCCGCGCCCGCTGCCACCATGCCCGAAACACACGAAGCCGATGTGCGCCGCAGCAAGACCATGGCGATGTCGTCGCGGGTGTTCCCGCCGATGAACGCCGTCAGGTCTGCCTTCAGGGAGAAGAGGGCCCGCGCCGCAGTCCGCTCAACCAGGGCCAGGCGCAGCAGTCGCCACACCCCGCCGCTCTCCAGGAACTGGCCCTGCGTCCCCCGCGCTTCGGTCACCCCGTCCGTCATCAGCAGTAGTGCATCGCCTGAACCCAGCACGACCGTGCCCTCCACATAGGGCAGGCCCAGCCCGACGCCCAGGATCGGGCCCGTCGAGTCCAGCGCCTCCTCCCTGCCGTCCGCGCGGGCCAGTAGAGGCGGCTCGTGGCCTGCGCTGGCGCAGCACAGTTCGCCAGAGCAGGCGTCCAAGACCCCCACGAAGAGCGAGGCCGTCCCGAAGTCCAGGCCCTGGCTCTCGATCAGGTCGTCCAACCGACTCAGCACCTCTGCGGGACGCATTCCCGTGCTGGTGAGGGCGCGCACGGAGTAGCGCAGCAGCGCCGTGGACGCCGCCGCCTCCTTGCCTTTGCCCATCACGTCACCGATCAGTAGGCCGTAATGCCCCGCCCCGAGCGGGTAGAAGTCGTAGAGGTCCCCGCCGACCGCCTCCTCGTGGCGCGCGGGTTTGTAGACGCCGAACAGGTCATACCCTGGCGCGTCCGCGAGGCACTCGGGCAGAATCATGGACTGAAGTGCCGCCACCACCCCCCGCCCGCGCTCGGCCCTCTCCTGCATCAGTTGCGCGCGATAGGTCAGCCAGATGGTCGCCGCCCCACACGCGACGAACAGAATAAGCCTCGTGGCACGCACATGCCAGGAGGGGTCGTGCCCATAGAAGTAAGAGATGTGCAGGTCAGGAACGATGAGGTCACCGAACAGGGCGGACAGCGCCAGCACAAGAACGGCGGGCCGCACTCCCCACAGGCTTCCCGCCGCCGCGACGACCAGGAGAGAAACCAGTGCCCACGGGAGTCCGTGGCGCAGGAGCGTGGAGTCCCCAGCATACATCAGCCCGCTGGCGGTGGCGAAGAGGCCCACCGAAAACAGGTACGGCAATAGGTATGACCGCAGTCCTGGCCGAAATGACGGGGTGGCTGATTTTGGTGTCCCGTGCGTGTTTGTCGTTCTGTGCCTGACCGCTCTCGTCCGTGGCATTGCTCCGCCGAAATTTCGGTTCAAGATCGTGCCACCTCCTCTCCAGGTGCGGGGCTTCCCGTGGCAGGTGATTGTCCATCCGAGGCCAAGGCGTCCCGCACGAGGCAGCCATTCCTTTGCTGGCTTTGCACTTGCTCGTTCGCGGCTGTCCTGGTAAAGACGACACCGTCATGGCGGCAGTCTTGCCTGGTTGTCGCCTGGTACGGCAGGCATTCCAGCCCCTCCCGCGCGCTGAAGGACTGCTTCCAGCCGAGGACCTGTTCTTCCGTCGTGACTTCAAGTTGGTCGCAGATGAATTGATCCTGGACGGAGCAGCCGCCGTGACATCGGACCGTGTCGCGGATCGCGCTCTCCAGATCGTCCTGGCGGCACGCTCCCACACGTCCACTCGCAGGCCCGACTTCAGCAACGTCATTGCGAGGAGAATCTACGGCAGACGCCTGGTTGGGAGGTGGCTGCGGCCTGCACGGGTGATGGCATGGAGGCTCGGCGTCTTCCGCCGAGCCTCTCCCGAGAAGGCGATGCGCCATGCTGCGTGCCCACTGCGTCTCGACACTCGGCACTGTCCCGCCGCTGGGGACTTCGTCCCCAGACGCCAAGGTCAGCACCGTCTCCCATTCCGCCTGTGCCTCGTCGCTCAGGCCGAGCGCCTTGAGAGCCAGCCCACACATATAATGCCCCAGCGGGTCCCTGGGTTCGGCGCTCACGCTCTCGAAGAAGTCCCAGAGGGCCTGCTGCGTCTGGCCCTGCGCGTACAGCGCCAGGCCCCACTGGAGGTGCCGCTGAGCAGCATCGGACCGCTGAGAAGCATCGGGCCGCTGAGAAAAGTCAGGGTCACAACCAGGCTCCCCCTTTGATGAGTCTGATTTGTGATCGGTCGCGCTTGGAAAGATGTGGCATCTGCGTGACGTGAGATGTCCGTTCGTTGAGTGGTCGACCATTCTTAACCTCCGCGCAGGGCTGTTTTCGTGGCAGTCCATGGGCCGTACTGCCTGAGTGAGTCTGCCGAATGATACGTCTGCTGGATTCATGATCCAGTAGACAGCAGGGTGTTCAGGCGGCAGGGGGAGCGCGAAGGCCGTGTGCGGTGAAACGGGGAGAAGAAGGGAGGCTGATGGGGCAGGAGAAATGCTTCACTTCTTCCCTGCGGGAGAAGCGGTTCAAGGCGAAGGCGGAAACATGGGACGGGGGGAAAAGCCAATCGGAGACATCGGTCGTCACCAGAGATGAAGAAGCCAGTCTTGCACGAGGACGCCGAGGCAGTACGGGGATGCCCCGCTTGCTGGGGGGGCATTTCGCAGCGGGAGTACATCCCCGCAATGCGAGAGGAAGTCCCGCGCGCTGTTCGCGCGAAGTCAAACCTACAAGAAACAGGGGGCCGCTCACCTGAGCGACGTTTGTCCCCGCCACGCCACGGAGTGAACTCAGGACTGCCGTCGTGGTTTGACATGGGCGGGCCAATGCCGAAGACGGCACGAGCGCCTGCACCGCCACGAGAAAGGCGAGGATGATCCACAGGGTCTTCAATCTCTTGAGGCTGAGGTCCTTGAAGTTGTTACAGCGCCCTTTCATGAGTTCCCTTACGGTCGCAGCCTCGGAATCGTTTCCAGACATTTTGGCAGTTCTTCGCACTACTTTCTGCTATCCGAGTGTGGGGCAGGAACCGTCCGAGGGGCGACGTGAGTATGGGCGATTTGGGTCTTGAAGAGGGTGAAACAGCCGACGACAACCAGAAATAGGGCGAAGGCGGTCTGTAGGCCCTGCGGCTGGGCGCGAGCGGCGAGCCTCTGGCCCGCGCCCAGACCCACTACGGCGACGGCGAGGAAGAGGCCCGCCGCGCCCCACGCGATGGGGACGTGGCCGAGGTAGCCCACCAGCCCCGCCAACGAGTTCGCCGCGATGATCCACAGCGACATCGCTGCCGCTCGCTTGACGGGCACTCGCGCCAGCAGGGTGAGCGCAGGCACGATCAGAAAGCCCCCGCCCACGCCCACTACGCCTGTCAACAGCCCAACCCCGACGCCCAGCGGCAGCACCAGGAACCGAGGCGGTGCGGCAGGATCGGCGACTTTGGTCTTCCCGAGAAGTAAGTCGCACCGTTCCTGCGGGCGACGGCGCAGCATTCCCGCCGCCGCCCCCAGCATCACCAGGCCGAACAACAGCATCTGCGCCTCGGCGGGCACGAGCGCCGCCAGCCGCGACCCCGCGAACGCGCCCGCCAGACCTCCGACCGTCATCAGCGCCGTCACGCGCCCGTCCACCTCCTGCCCAGGGCAGCCGTGCGTGCTGCACCGCCGCTTCGCCAGGATCGCCCCGATCAGGCTGGTCGCCCCCACCACGGCGAGGCTGGTGGCGACGGAGGACTTGACGGGCAGGCCCGCCGCGTAGACGAAGGCGGGCAGGGCCAGGATCGAGCCGCCCGATCCGAGCAGCCCCAGCAGCAGCCCCGTCACCAGCCCGAGCAGCGGGAGCAGTAGATCATGAGGTGACATGGCCTACGTCCTTATTGGAGGCTTGTTTGTCGGAGGCTTCCCACGCGGTCCAGCCGCCGACCACGTTGGTCACATCCCGCCGCCCCGCGCGCTGCAAGAGCGAGCAGCCGATGGAGGAGCGGTAGCCCGAGCCGCAAAGCACGAACAGCGGCTCGCGGGGCACCTCCCCCATCCGCTCTTTGAGTTCATTCAGCGGGATGTGGAGCGCACCCTCAATGTGCCCCGCCTCCCACTCCTCGTCGGTGCGAACGTCCAGCACCTGGGGCGGCTGGCCGCTGCCCAGCAGAGGGCGCAGGGCTGAGGGCGGCACTTGCGGCACCGTCTGCACCTCACCGCCCGCCTTACACCAGGCGTCCATGCCGCCCTCCAGCCAGCCGATGACGTTCTCGTAGCCGACCCGCGCCAGCCGCGTCACCGACTCCTCCTCCCGCCCAGGCGCGGCCACGACGATCACGGGGGCATCAGGGTCGAGCACGTTTCCCACCCACGGGGCGAACTTGCCGTCCAGCCCGATGTTGACCGCGCCAGGGACGTGCGCCGAACCGAACTCGTCGGGCAGGCGCGTGTCCAGCACCAGCGTCCCCTTCTCCGAGAGCGCCTCCACCTCCTGCGGCGTCATCGCCCGCCCACGCGCCCGCACTTCTTCCATCGTCGCCGCTCCCTGGCGGTTCTCCGTTACGTCGTGCGGGAAGTACGGCGGGATCGCCGACTGGCCGTCCATCAGGGCGCGCACGAACGCCTCCTCGTCGCCGTCCAGTACGGGGCGCAGGGCGGGGTCGAGCCTCTTCTCCCGTCCCATCGTGGAGACGCGCTCGTCGGACAGCGCCCGCCCGCAGGCTGACCCCGCGCCGTGCGCGGGCCACACCTCGGTGGCGTCGGGCAGCGTCAGGAGTTTGTCCGTCAGGGTGTGGTACATGGCGCGGGCCATCGCCTCGGCGCTATGGCCGCGCCAGCCCGCGAGGTCAGGCCGCCCCACGTCGCCGATGAACAGGGTGTCGCCCGTGAAGACCACGCGCGGGTCAGCCTCACCGCCCACGAAGGCCAGGATCGAGACGCCCTCGGGCGTGTGGCCTGGCGTCTCCAGGAAGCGCAGCAGCACGTCGCCCAGGACGATCTCATCACCCTCGCGGACGGTGCGGTGGGGAAAGTCCACAGGGGTGGCCCCGCCGAGGGCGATGGTCGCGCCCGTGCGCTTTGCCAGTTCGACGTGGCCCGAGACGAAGTCGGCGTGCAGGTGCGTCTCGATGACGTGCCTGATCGTGAGGCCCTCGGCCTCGGCGTCGGCGAGGTACTCGTCCACGTCGTGGCGCGGGTCGATGACGGCGGCCTCACCATTGTCGCCGCCGATCAGGTAGGAGGCGTGGGCCAGGCAGCCCAGGTAGTAGGGTTTGAAAAACATGATCGTGTTCCTTTCGGTTCAGGGTCTTCCGCAAAACGTCTTACTTGGCGCAATTAGGCGTGACTCGGTTCCAGGGGAGCAGCTTCAGGATGGACATCATGGGACAGATGCCGAGTACGCCTGTCAGCGTCAGCATGAAGCCGATCAAGGCCGATCCGTAGAAGAAGGCCGAATTCACGAGAAAGCCCGCCAGGGAGAAGCCCAAGACGAGCGCGCCCGCCGCGATCCGCACCTGCCGCTCCAGTGGGATGGCGCTGGACTGCTTGACCGTGGGCAGGCCCGCCTGCCGCCAGGCGTTGAAGCCGCCGCTCACGTCCGTGATGTTGTCCATGCCCAGCGCCCGCAGGCGCTCGGCGGCGAGGGCGCTGCGGCCCCCAGACTGGCACATGACCAGCACGGGCCGATCCGTGGGGAGGTCGCCTGCCCGCCGCTCCAGGTCGGGCAGCGGGATGCAGGCCGCGCCCTCGGCGTGCCCCGCCGCGAACTCGTCGAAGCCGCGCACATCCAGGAGGAAGGCACTGGCGTCTCGGACGCGCCCCTGGGAAGCAGGGGCGTCAACCACGGGGCGGGTAGGCTGTAGAGTTTGGGCAGTCATGTTTGTCGGTCCTTTCGTTCTGCGGACATATATATGTCCCTATAATTGCGACATCACGAGGAGCACCAGGCCAGGTCCGCCTGCTCACCTCAGGTTCATTCCCCTACGGTTCACTCAGTCATCTCAGGCCCGTCTGGTGCTGGCGGATGCAGTCCAGCAGGAGCAGGACGCTGCGGTCGGCCACGTCGTAGAGGATGTAGTTGCCCTCGCGCCGCGCCGACAGCACGCCCTGGTCCTTGAGGATGCGGAGTTGTTGACTGACGATGGCCTGAGCCGCACCTGCTGCCTCGGTAATCTGGGTGACGGTGCAGGGCTGTCCCTGCTGACGCAGATAGTCGAGGACGCGCAAGCGGATCGGGTGGGCCGCGTTTCGGATGATCGGGGCGACCCGCTCCAGCGTCTCCATGTCGATCAATTCGTCGTGTTCTTGTTCGTTTAACATCGTTATATATGATTATACCTATGTTATATGATTTTGTCAAGAGGCTCGGAATCTTTTTGTGCCCCGCCGTCGGCGGGCGAGGCAGGTACAATGCTCGGGGCGGCTGGTCGCCGACAAATAATTTGGGAACGAGAAGAGGTGGGAGTGAAGAGAGTGCGCGGACCGAATGGAGGGACGGGGTGATGCCGTGGAAGCCGATTGAATATGCTTTACTGTGCGTGGTGGTGCCCATCGCCTGGGGCCTGGCGGTATACTGGGTGTCGGGCTTGATCGAGCGGCGGGTGCTGCGCAGACCCTCCCCCAACTCGGGCGAGGCCACCTCGGGCGACGCTGCCGAGTCCCTTCCGCTGGAGTACCACATCTAATGGACTATATTTGATGGGATGGGGAGAACACTTCTGGCTGGCACGGCTTGGCGCGGGCATTGGCCACGCGGTGTCCCTGCCCGCGCTGGCGGCGGTCGGACTCTTCGTCGGCTACGTCGCGGGCATGTTCGGCGTCGGAGGAGGCTTCCTGCTGACGCCCATACTCATCTACGTCTTCGGTGTCCCCCCGCCCGTGGCTGTCGGCTCGGCACTCTGCCAGAAGTGCGGCACGTCGACCAGTTCGTTCCTCAAGTACCGACGCCTCGGGCGGGGCGAGCCGCGCATCGACCTCGTTATGCTGGGCGGCAGTCTTATCGGGGTGGACGCGGGCACGCGCCTGCTCTCCTACCTGACGGGTTTAGGAAGGTGGCACGTCGGCCACGGCCAGGGTGTTCCCGCCGTCCAGGTGGTGCTGGACGCGCTGTTCATCGCCCTGCTCTCCTTCACCGCCTTCTACACCTTCCGTGACGCCTGGCAAGCGCGCCTTCGTGTGGTCCCGCGCGGGGACAAAACCATCCCAGGCCCGCTCGGGTGCGCGCGGACTCTCCCCACTTCGGGTAAACTCCTGCGGGGCGCTCGTATTATTTGGACGCTCATACTATCCTCACGGAAAAGCGGTCGCCGTCCAGTGCCTATGAAAACATTCAGCCATCTCGTCGAGCACAGCCCCGACGCCGTCCTCATCAAGACCCCCACCCAGATCGTCTACGCCAACCGCGCCGCCCTCACCCTCTTCGGCGCTCCTACCCCCGCCGCCCTCCTGGGCAAAGCCCCGCTCGACCTGGTCGCACCCGAGGACCACGCCGAGGTGCTCGGCCACCTGCTCCCCCTGTTCCAAGGTCAGCAGGCGGCAGTTCGCCTCGAAAAGCCCATGCTGCGCTTGGACGGGAGCCGACTGGACGTGGAGATCGCTGCTGCCCCAATTATGTTCCAGGAGGAGCAAGCAGTCCAGGTCGCCATCAGAGATATAACGGAGCGTAAGCGAGCGGTATTAGCCCAGTCGCGCCTGGCGGCCATCGTGGAGGCCGTCCAGGACGCCATCCTGAGCGTCGCGCCCGACGGCACCCTGGTGGGCTGGAACCCTGGCGCGGAGCGGCTCTACGGCTACGGGGAGGCGGAGATCGTCGGCCACCCGCTCACGCGGCTGCTTGCGTTGGACGAGGTCAACGCGGCCTACCAGCGACTGGGGCGCGTCCTTACGCGCACGGTGCCTGAGCACTTGGAGACAGTTCATGTTCGCAAGGACGGCAGCCTGGCCGACGTTTCGGTGACGGTCTCGGCGATCCTTGGCGCGGGCGGCGAGGCGGTCGGTGCAGCAGTGATCGCGCGCGACATCACGGACAGGCGGCGCGACGAGCGGCGCATCGCGGCCCAGTTCGATCAGCTTCAGGAGTACGCCAGGCGGCTCGAAGCCCAGCAGCGCGAACTGGAGGAGACGAACGCCCGCCTGGAGGCGCTGGCGACCACTGATGGCCTGACACAACTTTTGAACCACCGCGTCTTTGAGCAGAGGCTCTCGGAAGAGTTCCTGCGGGCCCGCCGCTATGGGGAGCCGCTGTCTGTGATCTTGCTAGATGTGGACCATTTCAAGGCGTACAACGACCTGTTCGGCCACCTGGCGGGCAACGAGGTGCTGAGGAAACTGTCGAAGGTGCTGCAGGAGCACGCCCGCGAGACGGACCAGGTGGCGCGGTTCGGGGGCGAGGAGTTCGCCCTGATCCTGCCGCACACGGGGGTTGAGGAAGCGGCGGCCTTGGCGGAGCGGCTTCGGTCAGCCCTGGAAGAGACGGTGTGGAGCGCGCAACACCCGATCACGGCCAGTTTCGGCGTCTGTGTTCTGACGCCCGAGATGGACGGGCCCGACGTGCTCGTCGCCTGTGCGGACGCGGCGATGTACCGCGCCAAGGCGGGCGGAAGGAATCGGGTGGCGGGCGGGACCACGGCGGTCGAGGGCTGAGGCAGGAACCACTCCCAGGACGCGGGCGAACGACAGTAGCGGAGCCCTCCAAGAACACAATCCCCAAACGCCCCGAATGTGTCCTGACGGTAGCCTAACGGCGCACCCTGTCTCGACCCGATAACAAGAGTAGGATCGTTACCACAAGAGTATGATCAAAGGAACTGCCCCCTGTTGGAACGCTCCACAACAACCTCGCGCGACCAACGACCAGGGCTGTGACAGCCCTGTCATCTGTTCTCACTGCTTTCACGCGACGATGGGTAAGATGACAAGAGAGAAACTCGCGGAAAGAAATTCTCGTAAATCAATGGTCGCAACATAATCCCCTGCATAGAAGTGTCTCGCGACGGGATCAAGACCGCAGGAGAACCTTTGAAGGTTTTAGGAGAGAGCCGCGCGGCCTGCTCGAAGACGTGCCTTCCGTCTGTTATAGGTCCTCAGTTACAAGAGATCGAGCCAATCAACATGAACTATCCAGGCTCTAATGCCCCCACCCCGAGCGGCGCGGCCCCGAGCGACGGTACATCTACTCTCGACACCATCTCCCAGGAAGCCATCCCCCAGGAAGCCATACGGTCTGCGCTACGGGATGCCACCCGATCCCTGATCGAAGATGTCCATGCCCCACCTCTCAGCGCGGACGAGCGCGCCCGTCTGCGCGCCACTGCCACCCTCCAGAACGCGCTTGTCCTCACCAACCCACGCCTGCCCGACAACCCCATCGTCTACGCCAATCCCTCCTTCCTCAACCTCTCAGGCTACCCCGAAGAGGAGATCGTGGGCTTCAACTGCCGCTTCCTCCAGGGACCAGGCACCGACCGCGCCGAGGTCGCCAAACTGAGGGAGGCAATCAAGTGGGAGCGCCCCGTCCAGGTCACGCTGCTCAACTACAGGAAGGATGGGACGACCTTCTGGAACGAGCTGACCGTCGCCCCCGTGCGTGATGAGCAGGGTGAGGTCACCCACTTTGTCGCCGTGCAGACGGATGTGACACCGCTCAAGGACGCGCAGGCCGCGCTGACCGAGAGCCATGAGCGCCTTGGGGAGAGTGAGCGGCGGCTGCAAATGGCACTCGCCAGTGGCGGGTTAGGCCCCTGGCACCTGGACCTGACCACGAACAAGTTCCTGGACATTTCGGACACCTGGAAGAGCCACTTAGGGCTGATCCTCCAGGCCGAAGTCGCTGCCTCTGACAAATTCGCCGCCATGCACCCTGGCGACCGCGACCATGTGCGGCAGACTCTCCTGGAGGCGGTAGCCGCGCGCCGCGACTACCAGGTCGAGTACCGCGTTATCTGGCCCGATGGAAGCGTCCACTGGATCAGCAGCCACGCCAGCCCCGTCTATGACAAGGACGGAGAGCCGACGGGGATAATCGGGGTGACGCAGGAGATCACAGCGAGGAAGCAGCAGGAGGCAGAGCGGGAACGGGCGCTGGCGGAGGCGCTGGAGCGGGCGGATCACGACGCGCTGACGGGCCTGTGGAACCACCGCGTCTTTCAGAGGAGGCTGGCGGAGGAGGCGGCCCGTGCCCAGCGGGACGGGACGGTGCTTGCCGTCGTCATGCTGGACGTGGACAACTTCAAGTTCTTTAATGGCGTGTACGGACACACCACGGGCGACGAGGTGCTGCGGCAGGTGGCGGAACGTCTTCAGGGGGCGTGCCGCCCCTACGACACGCTGGCGCGCTTCGGCGGGGATGAGTTCGCCCTGCTGCTGCCAA
>JAABUH010001369.1_pt1 | contig 27916 bp, 29 predicted proteins | sample 5559121 | NCBI WGS metagenome assembly JAABUH01 (sample SAMN10711871, study PRJNA513364) | rock metagenome | isolation source: Antarctica rocks | place: Antarctica: Victoria Land, Battleship Promontory nord | collected 2015-12-28
GTCACCACCACCGCCCTATCCGAGCAGATGAGTAAAGCCATGAACTCGCGGGCGGTCATCGAGCAGGCCAAGGGCATCCTGATGGGCGAGCGCCACTGCAGTGCCGATGACGCCTTCGCGATCCTGACCAAAATCTCCCAGGACGCCAACCGCAAACTCCGCGACGTCGCCACCGCCCTCGTCGACCAAACACGCGCCGACCCGCCGAGGCGGGGGTGACGATCACGGTCGCCCCGTTCGACAGCCCGTTCGGTCGGACGTTCACCTTCACCGACCCGGACGGCTACGCCATCACCATCCACGACCAGGCGTGACCGGGGGGAGGCGGTGATGCGACAGCACGAGCTCGAGGTCGACGTGTTGGGCCCGTGGTCGCTGGCGACCAGCCGGGCCTTCTGGGAGGGCTTCGGCCCCGCCGCACTCAGCGGCCAGAACGACGACGAAGCCCTGGGCACGGTGTTCCGGGTCGAGGCTGACTGGTCCCGCGCCGAGGCGAGGGTGACCCAGCACGGCAGCACCGCCCAGATCCAGGTCACCGGACCCGGTGATCTGGGAGCCGCGGCCCAGCAGGTGGCCCGGTTCCTCTCACTCGACGTCGACGCCGCGCTCGACGGGCGCCTCGACGGCACCGCGCTGCGGGCCCGCGACCCGGAGGACGCCGTTCGATCAGTCCAGCAGATCAAGGGGCTGGGCCCGTTCGCCGCTGAGCTGGTGGTCCTGCGTGGCGCCAACGCACCGGACGTCCTACCAGGCCACGAACGTTGCCTAGACGCCGAGATCGTCGAGCGCTACGGCCCAGACCGCACGCTCCCGGAGGTTGCAGAAGCCTGGCGCCCGTACCGCACATGGGCAGCAGTCCACCTGCGAGCACTACGCGAGCAACGGACCCACGAGATCAGCTGATCCGACCGCTGACCTCCACCGGCGTTCCACGCGCCGGTGGAGTTCAGAGCGCGGCGATGACACCAGGCACCGAGACACCCAGTTCGTGCCCAGTTGGGGGATCGGCTCCCGGGATGACTGATGTCGCGATATCACGCTGTCATGACGCCAGACGACCGTCCGCCTCCCCGAGGAGCTCGCCGATCAGGCTGAGGCCGTGGCCGGGGTTCGCGGCACCAGCGTGCTGCTCGACCGGCTGGCCCGGTGACCCGGTACATCAGCCTGGGTGAGTATTTCTGGTTGGCCGAGCAAGTCACCGGCATCGAGGCCGAGACTCTGTCCCACGGGGCGCGTATCGAGTTGGCGGACTCGGCCCTGCACGCCTCGCAGGTCAGGTTCGGCGGCCACGAGTTCTACCCAGACTTGCTCGACAAGGCGGCGGTTCTGGTCTGCCGCCTCACCTGGAACCATCGGCTGCCGGACGGCAACAAACGAGCAGCATGGGCGGCGCTAGCCATGTTCCTCGACCTGAACGACGTGCACTGGACCCCCGACCAGCCGCAGGTCGATGAAACCGAGGCGGCCATGCTGGCCATCGCCGCAGCCCAAGTTGCCGCGCTGGCCGAGTGACCGCCACTGTCAGCGGGACGACGTTGTCGGGGGTGATCCTGCCGCCGTTGTAACTCACACCCCGTGGCGGAGAACTTTCTCGCTGATGGTGGCAAGGCACTCGACTTCCTCCGGGGTGAGCAGGTCGATGAACTGCTCACGCACCGAGCGAACGTGCAGTGGTGCCGCGGCCTGGAGCGTGGACCGGCCGGTGTCGGTCAGGCCGATGATGGCCCCACGTCCATCGTCGCGGCAGGATTCACGCTGGACCAGTCCGCGCGCTTCCATCCGTTTCACGTGGTGGGTGAGCCGGCTGGTGGACCACAGCAGCCGCTCGGCGAGGTCCCCGGCACGCCAGCGAGCGTTCTCCCCTTCGGTCACCGTCGAGAGAACGTCGTAGTCGGAGTCGGAGAGCTGAGAGTCGCGGGCGAGGTCGCGCGTCAGGCGGAGATCAAGCAACGTGCGCATCCGCCGATAGCCCCGCCAGGCCCTCTCCTCAGCGGCCGACAGCCACGTAACCTCATCCGCTATTGTTGTTGACACGTCAGCAACAATACCAGTATTGTAACTGACATGTCAGCTATGTTAGAGGATCACCCGGCTTCGTTGAGCCGGGTCGCCGACGGCGGCCGCTGCCGCTGCCCACAGCCGGTCTCACCATGACCGCCCCGCGCCCTGACCATGACCCGCTGCAGGCACTCCTGGCACGGTGCCACCGCGGCGTCCTCGCCACGATCGGCCGCACCGGAGTACCGCACCTGTCCACCATCGACTACACCTTCTCCCCCGAGGCCACCCTGCTGCGCATGTCGACCACGGCGGGGTGCGCCAAGCTCCGCAACATCGACCGCGATCCTCGGGTGAGCTTTCACGCGGGCACCCCCAACGGCGGGGCGTACGTCGTTGCCGAGGGCATCGCCTCGATGTCTCCGATCGCCACCGGGATCGGCGATCCGACCGTCGATGAACTCATCGACGTGTACCGACTCATCCAAGGCGAACACCCGGACTGGCAGGACTACCGAACCGCGATGGTCACCGATCACCGACTGCTCCTCCGCATCACCCCCATTCGGCTCTACGGCTGGATCCCGATGTGACACACGTTCCGCCATGACCACGACCCGACGTCATCTGGCCGCCCTTCTGCGCGGTCGTCGGGTGCGCCTGTTTCGTCCACCCGACCCACGCGTCGCTGCCAGGTTGCTCGAGGGTGACCGAGACCTGCAGCGGCAACTCGTTGACCTCCGTGCCGCCCAGGACTACCGATACGACCTGCGCCCACCGTTGACGAACCCTTAGCGGAGGATCCCGCGCAGTTGCTACTCATGCCCCGAAAACGACTGGCGTTCCAGAAGCCGATCGAACAGATCGGACCGCTTCTGTTGCGTTGACCGCTTGGATCCGCCGATCGTCCTGCGGGACTGGCGGGCGACCACGTTCGCAAATCTGGGGACAAAGGCCGCCGCTATGCGCGGCTGAAATTAGGTCATGGTCGGTCGAGGCGGCTTAGGATCTCTGCGAACCCAGCGTCGATCTTTGCGGTCACTGCGGCGAACCCAGCGTCGACCTTGGCGTCGAGGTCTGCGACGGTGCCTCGGACCTCGTCGAGCAGCTCGTAGACGGAATCGATATCGGCGCGCTGCTGCCGCACCTCGCGTTGCTCTCCGGTGAGGACATCGCAAGAGCCGATCGCGAGCCAAGACACCCCGAAACGGGCCGCGCTGTGATGCCCGGCACGTCTGGTGAAGGCGGTTTGCCATGCTGTTGACCGTGAAGCCACCTGGCTCGAACCCGTCACCGACGAGCAATACCGGACAGCGCAGCACTAGCTAGTAGGCGTCGCCGGTGCGCCAGGGCATCTCCTGCAGGGTCATCGTGTTGCCGTCCGGGTCGGCGAACCGGGCGTACTTCACGCCACCGCCGACGTCCTCGACCGGCGCGACCTCGACGCCACGGTCGAGGAGCTCGCGCCGGGCTGTCTCGATGTCGTCCACGACCAGGTGAAGCGCCTTGATGTTGCCGGGGGCCATGTCGGAGATCTCGGGGAGGCCGATGCTCAGGACGATGGAGCAGGCCGAGCCGGGCGGGGTCAGCTGGACCACCCGCACGCCGTCCGCGGGCTGCACGTCGACGTCGACGGAAAAGCCGACCATGTCGGTGTAGAAGGCCTTCGCCCGGTCCACGTCGGTCACGGGCACGGGGACGAGTTCGAGCTTCATGTTCATGGCATCTCCTGGTGGGTTGTGGGGGGCTCGAATTTCGCAGGACCGTTCACGCGTCGTGCCCTTTTGCCTCGGGCCAATTCCGTGGCCAACGAGTCAAGCCGCTGGGTCCAGAAGTGGCGGTACGGGTCCAGCCAGGTATTGATCTCTCGCAGTGGCTCGGCATCGACGGCGTACAGGCGCCGCGTGCCCACGGCGCGAACCGTCGCAAAGCCGCTCTCGCGAAGCACCCGCAGTTGCTGAGACACCGCCGGCTGCGAAATGCCGAACTCGGTCTGCACGACGGCACCGAGGTCACCGGCCGAGCGCTCCCCGTCGGCAAGCAACTCCAGGATGCGCCGCCGAACTGGGTCACCGAGGACGTCGAACGCGTGCATGCGAGTACTGTATCTGGTGTCACTTATATACGCAATGGGTTACGGGTGCATTGGTTGAGCGGTGGAAGACTGGAGCCGGCGTCCCGTGCGGTGGCAGACCTGATCGTCGCGTACCGACGCCGGCCAGGTGCACGCGGCCACGGCTGCCGCCCAGGCCGCGGGCACGATCTCGGAGAAGCACGCCCGGGTCGTGACGGGCACGATTGGCCGCCTGCCGCACAGTTTGGACGAGGACACCGTCGGCTCCGCTGAGCAGACGCGCCCGTTTGGCGTCGGCCGCGCAGCGCTTGGCCTTGTACGCCCGAGACCGCGGATGTACCCGGCCCGGGTGCGGGACGCGGGTGCGGTGATGGTCACGTGTTTCCTTCTGGTGCTTGTCTGCGGGCTTTGTTGCCGTTGTGACCACTGTCGAGGGTGCGCTAGTGCGGACTGTGTGACTGTGCTGTGCGCATGCTGTGAGGGCGGTCGAGCCGTGCAGCAGCTGGATCGCAGTGCATGTTTTACGGCGTGAGCGTTTCTGGCGATGTTGAGCTCGGGCCAGGAGTCGGAGTCGTCGCGGAGCGCACGTATGGTCGTTCGCTGGGGGCCGTGGCCGTACTGGTCGGGGTGTTAGAAGGCGAAGCGCTCCTCGTGGAGCTGGTATTTAGGCAGCCCGGCTTCGTGCAGGGCGTGTCGGGCCGCGGTCGCGAGGCCGGGTGGGCCGCAGAGGTAGACGTCACGGCTGAGCAGGTCGGGAACGAGGCGGTGCAACAGTTGGGGTGTCAGCTCGCCGACGTCCTTGCCGGTGAGGTATTGCACGCGTGCGCCGCGGGTGGCGGCGAGGCGGTCGAGTTCTGCGCGGAACAGGACGTCTGTGGCCGTGCGAGCCCGGTACAGCAGCAGCAGGTCTTGCCCGGGTGCGAGCGGGAGTGTTTCGAACAGTGCGCGCATCGGGGTGATCCCGACGCCACCGGCGATGAGCAACACGTCCCCGTGGGTGCGGCGGTCGGCGGTCATCGCGCCGTAGGGACCTTCGGCGAGCACCCAGGTGCCCGGTTCCAGGTGCTGCAGCTTTGCGCTGCCGTCGCCGAGCGTTTTGACGGTCAGGCGCAGGTGCGTGTCGCTTGGCGCGGAGGACAGCGAGAACGGGTGCGCGGTGAGCCACAGCTCCGGTGCCAGGAACCGCCAGCGGAAGAACTGCCCGGACTCGGCCTGCAGCTCGTGCAGGTCGCGGCCCTCGATGATGATCGACACGACACCAGGGGCCTCGTGCTGTACGGCGGCGACGCGCATGCGGTGCCTGCTGGTGTTGCGCAGCGGGGTGATCACCCGGTGGATGAGGACCAGCGCGAACACCTGCGTGTAGAGCGGAGCCCACAGCACCTGCAGGACCCGGTGCCCAGCGAGATCGGGACCGGCCAGCTGGTGCGCGGCGGCCGCCACCACCGACACGCCAGCCCCGAGCGACACGAGCCACGGGCACGGCCACGGGCTCAACCTGAGTGGCACCGTCACCGCCGTGGGTACCGGATCGGTCACCATCAAGACCGCCACAGCCACCACGGAGTACGCCGTGTCCGCCACCAGCGACATCGACAAAAACGGCGAAGCCACGCTGGGCGACCTCGTCGTCGGTGACGCCGTCACCTTCCGCACCACCACCGCCAACAACACCGTGACAGTGGACAAGCTGCACACCGGCAACGAAGCCCTCAACAAGCCATCCGGACCACCCCCAGCCCGCGGTGAAAGCGGCGCAGGAGCGGGGGCACCCTCGAGCACAGGCTAACAACCAGGCCGACCTTGGTCATTGTTCAATACGTGGGCAACGGCCCGGGACCGTCACCATTGCGGCCCCGGGCCGTTGCCTCGACGCGAACTGGTCGGTCCGTGCCTTCCTGTATCGGCAAACCAAAAACCTTCATTCCGCGTACTTCCGATTACCCGAAACCAGCCGCTACCGGCTCTGGGAAGTGACTGGCGCGGCCCTCTGCTGTCCGTCGTTTCGACTCACGGCCTGGCCTGAGTCAGACTGTGGGTAATCCATCAACAGGTGTGTTGACAAGCAGACAGGAGCACGGATGAAGACCAAGGGCGCAATCCTCTGGGGTGTCGGCGAGGCGTGGTCGGTCGAGGAGATCGAGGTCGGCGACCCGCGCGCCGGTGAGGTCACAGTCGAGCTGGCCGCTTCCGGGCTGTGCCACTCTGACGAGCACCTCGTCACCGGTGGCACCCCCGTCGCGTCGTGGCCGGTCATCGGCGGGCACGAGGGCGCGGGCATCGTGACCAAGGTCGGCCCCGGGGTCACCGGGCTGAAGGAGGGCGACCACGTCGTCACCGCCTTCATCCCCGCCTGCGGGCAGTGCCCGCCGTGCTCCAACGGCCACCAGAACCTGTGCGACCTCGGCGCCGGGCTGCTCGCCGGCCGCGCCATCAGCGACAACACCTTCCGGGTGCAGGCCCGCGGACAGGACGCCCTCCCGATGTGTCTGCTGGGCACGTTCTCCCCCTACATCACAGTGCACCAGGCGTCGGTGGTGAAGATCGAGCCGGACATCCCGCTCGAGGTGGCCGCGCTCGTCGGCTGCGGCGTCACCACCGGCTGGGGCTCGGCCACCAAGGTCGCCGACGTCCGCCCCGGCGAGAACGTCGTCGTCATGGGTGCGGGTGGTGTGGGCATGAACGCGGTTCAGGGTGCGGCCGCGGCAGGCGCCAAGCGGGTCATGGTCATCGACCCGGTGGAGTCCAAGCGCGAGCGCGCCATGGAGTTCGGCGCCACCCACACCTACGCCAGCGCCGAAGAGGCCATGGGCGGGGTCAACGAGCTGACCTGGGGACGGATGGCCGAAAAGGTCATCATCACCGTCGGCGACATCGAGGGCGAGAACGTGCAGGAGGCGCTCTCGCTCACCGGCAAGGGCGGGCGCACCGTCGTCACCGGCATGGGCCACGCATCGAAGATCGACGTCAAGCTCAGCCTCTTCGAGCTGACCCTGCTGCAAAAAGACCTGCAGGGCGCCATTTTCGGCGGCTGCAACCCCCGCGCCGAGATTCCCGCGCTCCTCTCCCTGTATCAGGAGGGCCAGCTCAAGCTCGACGGCCTGGTGACGACGAAGTACAAGCTCGAGGATATCAACCAGGGCTACCAGGACATGCGGGACGGCAAGAACATTCGCGGCATGATCGTCTACACCGCCGCCGACCGGAACTGACGTCCAACAAGCGGGCTCAGCTGGTGATCGGCGCCGTGTTTTCGCAGATGTCGGCGTATTTCCGCCCGGACAAGATGCGCTCCCCCAAAGAATCAACCATCAGGTGGGTGCTCAAGGGCAGCTCCGAGCTCGTCTACGAGACGGTCGTGTCCACCGCTGGATGCATGGTCAGCGAGGGGCAACACGCCGACTCTCCTAGGGTGACGCTGACCATGGAGCCCTCGGAGTTCATCAAAATCGCTTCCGGGAATGCCTCGCCCACAAGGATGTACATGACCCGCAAGCTCAAATTGTCCGGTGACCTCGGCTTCGCAGCCGCGTTCGGCAGCATGTTCGAAATCCCGAAGGCGTGAGGATCACGATCGTCGAGAAGGTCTCCACCGCGGTCAAGACTGCCGTGGACGCCGGCTAAAGCGTCGGTGGGCTGTTCCGCGCCGGCCTGGTCCCGGCGACACGTCCGGACGAGGTGGTGCGCTCGATGCTCGACGTCCGGCGGTTAGGTGCGATTGCCGGGGCTTTTCAGGTCGCTGCGCGGCGACACCCGAGCAAGCCCGGGATCGTGGACGCGCTGGGAACGTTGACCTTCGCCGAGATCGACCGCCGCGCCACCCGTCTGGCCACGGCGTTTGCGCGCCGCGGCATCACCGCCGAGTCGATGATCGCGGTGCTGTGCCGTGACCACCGCGGTGAGCTTGAGGCGATGATCGCGGCGGGCAAGCTCGGTGCCAGCGTTGTGCTGATGAACACGGGGTTCGCAGGCACCCAGTTGGGCGACGTCAGTGCGCGCGAAGGGGTCTCCGCGGTGGTGTTCGACCAAGAGTTCACCGCCCTTACTGCGGCCCTGCCTGCCGAGGTGGACCGGTATCTGGCCTGGGTGGACGACCGTGCGGCGATCGACGGCGGCGCGTGCTGCGGGGTATTCAGGACAACCGGTGCACGGCGGTGGTCATGGTGCCCACGATGCTGCAGCGGGTGCTCGACCCCGGCCCAGAGGTTCTTGCCCGCTACGACACCTCCACCTTGCGCATCGTGTTCGTCGCGGGGTCGGCGCTGTCGCCGGAGCTGGGGAATCGGGCGACCGCTGCCTTCGGTGAGGTGCTGTACAACCTGTACGGCTCCACCGAGGTGGCGGTGGCCACCGTCGCCACGCCCGCCGACTGGAAGGCCGCGCCCGGCACCGTCGGACTTATCCCGGTGGGCTGCCACGTCACGCTCTACGACGAGCACGATCGGCGGATCGCCCGCCCCCACCAGCGCGGCCGGGTGTTCGTGGGCAGCGGCTTGGCATTCGAGGGTTACACCGGCGGTGCCCACAAGGAGATTCTCGACGGCCTGCTCAGCAGCGGTGACGCCGGCTACTTCGACGAGGCCGGACGGTTGTTCATCGACGGGCGCTCCGACGACATGGTGATCAGCGGGGGCGAGAACGTGTTCCCCGCCGAGATCGAGAACCTGCTCGTCACCCGCGGCGACGTGCGTGACGCTGCCGTTTTCGGCGTGGCGGACGCGGACTTCGGTCAGCGGCTGAAGGCCTTCGTGGTGCCGGAACCGGGGACGACACCGGACGCGCTGCGCGCCTACGTCAAGGACAACCTGGCCCGGTACAAGGTGCCGAAAGAAGTTGTGTTCCTTGATGAGCTACCACGCAACGCTACCGGCAAGGTGCTTCGCGCGAGGTTGCTGGAACACGGTGACGCCACGGAGGGCGCCGCGGGGTCTACAAAATCTCGCGGCTGACCTCCGTCGACGTCAACTACTTGGCCAGGCCGGAGTCGCCGATGTGCTGGGCGGTGGTGGTGTCGCCGGCCTTGACGGCGGTCAGTTGGACCCGGTCGTTCTTCGCTATCTGGCTGACCGGTACCTCTTTCTTGTCCTTGCGTACCTTGGTGCTGGTCGCGTCAATCTTGTAGGTGGCGCTGAACCCGTCGGTGGACGTCACCGTGATGGACTTGTCGTTGACGTCGGTCACGGTCCCGCGCTGCACGTCCAGGACCTTGTCCCCGGTCTTGGTGTGCGTCGTGAACTCGCCGTGCTCCACCTTGCCCAGCAGGCCCTTGCCCTTGTGCCCGTCGTGCTTGGTGCCGGGTGCGTGGGCCTTGGGCGCAGGGGTGTTTGGCGTTGCGCCGTCCGGGGCGGAATTGCTCGGCGGTGCGGGCGGAGTGGGACTGCTCTGGGCGGCGGCGATCCCCGCGCCGGTGCCGGCCAGTACGAGGGCCACGCCCCCGGCTGCGACCATGGTCTTGGTTCGGTTCATCATCGGAAACGGCCTCCTCGGCTGTCGACATCGCCGGGCGAGAAACGTGGTGGTCTCGCCCGAGGACCACGGTGCCCCTTAAACCTGTACGCATCCTGAGAAAGCGGGGGTTCGTCGCGAATCCTTAGATTTCTTTTAGAACGTCCGGCAGTTGATGGTTACAGCGGTAGTGGGTGCGGGCTTCGTTGATGAGGCGGCGGATTGCGGTGAGGGTGGCGGCGAGGTGCAGGTAGAACTCGACGGTGCTGCGGTGTTTCTCGGTGCAGCGGCGGTTCTTGGGGTAGCCGTTCATCCAGGAGTGGGTGTGTTGCACGACCCAGCGTTTGCCGGCTTGGATGGGGCGGGGATGGGTTTGCGGGCGATCTCGTGGACGTAGCCGAGTTCGTCGAGCAGGTGCCGGGTCGGGGTGGAGTCGTAGCCGCGGTCGGGGTGCACCCATGGTTGGTCCGGTAGCGGTCCGATCGTGTTCGGGATCTGGCGCATGGGGGTTCGTACGGCGGTGAGTAGTGCCGGTTAGCGCCGGCGCTGACCGGGGCGAGGGGGATGCCGCGCCCGTCGGTGACCACCGAGCGTTTGGTAATCGACCCATCCGATGAGAGGTCGTCGAGGTCGAGGCCGATCATCTGGTCGTAGGCGGCGAGCGCGGCTTTGAGCAGTTCTACACCTACGTCGCGCTCGGCCCAGTCGAGCAGTCGGCGGCGGATCGTGCGATCCGATCACCCCGGGGTGGCGATGCGCTCGTAACCGCTGCCATGGACCACGGCGGCGACCACGTGGTCGAACACGACCCGGTTGGGGATCCGGCGGCGGTGACACCCCCACGGATGCGTCGCCGTGAATTCGGGGCGATCGTCCTCATCGAACAGCGTGGAGAACTGGACCCACAGCGGTTCGGTCAGGGCTGTTGGCAGCAGGGGCACGGACCCTCCCGGTGATCAGTAGGACTTCAGCAATCCCATGATCAAGCCGGGGTCCGTGCCCTAACCCGCAACGACACACCAGCAACATCCACACCACCAGTCACATCAATTGCGAAACGTTCTTAGTTCGGATGATGGGTCGGTGGAGTCATGGATGGCCAGGCGCGGCGAGCACCAGCCGGCTCAGTGCGGGAACGCACGCCCGAGCACCGCCCGAACGGCCACCGCTGGGGGCCGAACCGAGTACTGGTCGGCTGGATGCCGTGCTCGTGCCAGCAGGCGGGCCGCAGGCACCGCACCTACCATTGCCGTACCTGTGACGCCGCGATCTACCGCCCCGTGCACCGAACTAAATTGCATCCAACTGCCCGGCTTGCAACGGAAGGGCGGTTGGATGCGGCCTCTTCAACTCGTCTGAGCCCACGGTGGTGCACGCACTCTGCGAGGCTGTCAGGAGTGTCGCTGTCCGCGACAGGTCAGTAGGGAGGCAGCTATGCCCGCCCGCATTACCCCGCGGGGTTGGCCGGCGTGGTTCACGGCGAATGTGCGGGTGCTGTGCGGGGTGAGTTTCCTGCAGGACGCGGCCAGCGAGTTGCTGTACCCGATCCTGCCGATCTTCTTGACCGTGACCCTCGGGGCACCGGTTGCGGTTGTCGGCGTGGTGGAGGGCGCGGCGGAAGGGGTGGCCGCACTGACCAAGCTCGCCGCGGGGCGCCTGGCCGACCACAGCGGTAAGCGCCCGCTCATCGCCGTCGGCTACGGGTTGGCGGCCCTGGGGAAAGTAATTCTCGCGGTCGCCGGGACGTGGCCGGTCGTGTTGGCCGCCCGCTGCGTGGATCGCCTGGGCAAGGGGGTGCGGGGGGCGCCTCGCGACGCGCTGCTCATGGTCGGCGCCGACCCGTGCGCGCGCGGCCGGATCTTCGGGGTGCACCGGGCGGCCGACACCGCGGGCGCCGTCGTCGGGCCGGCTGTGGGTCTGGGCTTGTACGAGCTGTTCGATCATCAGATCCGGCCGCTGCTGCTCATCGCCGTCATCCCGGCCGTGCTGTCGGTGTTGCTGGTCCGGGCCGTGCGCGAAGACCACCAACCCACCACCGCGGGCGCCCGGCGGGAACCGATCGCGTCACCTGCGGTGTTGCCGCCGCGGCTGCGGGCGCTGATCGCGGCGCTCACTGTGTTCTCGCTGGTGAACTTCCCCGACGCCCTGCTGCTGTTGCGCGCGCACGAGCTGGGTCTGTCCACCGCGGGGGTGATCGCCGCCTACATCGTCTACAACCTCGTCTACGGCGGGTTGGCGTACCCGGCCGGTGCCCTGTCCGACCGCTTCCCCCGGCACCTGATCTTCGCCGCCGGGCTGGTGTTTTTCGCCATCGGGTACCTCGGTCTCGGCATCGTCAGCTCGCCCGGCTGGGTGTTCCTGCTGCTGCCGCTCTACGGCGGGTTCGCCGCTGCCACCGACGGTGTCGGCAAAGCCTGGGTCGCCAGCCTCGCCCCACCCGGTCGCCAAGGCGGCGCCCAAGGCCTCTACCAAGGCCTCACCGGCGGGGCGATCCTGCTCGCCGGCCTCTGGGCGGGACTGGCCTGGAACACCACCGGGCAACTGCCCCTGCTGCTCTCCGGCGGTATGGCCCTGGTCCTCGCCCTCATCTTGGCCGCAAGCGGGCACCGGTTCACCCCACCCCGCGGTGATGAGTCGGTCCCAGGTGGCCAGGGCGCAGCGTAGATGCACGGGCCAATCGTCCGGGTCGCAAAGCCGACCGGCGAGGACGGTGACTGGGCTGACCCCCGAAGCGACGACCGCTGACCGCCGTGGAGGCGCGCCGTGCACAGCAGCAGTCGAGGCGGACAACCTGATCACGAATACTGCCGAGTTGGAACACATGCCCTGCGCCAGTACGCCAGGTCGATCCCAGTCGACAACCGACTGGTCCCGGCTGCGATCTGGATGAGGAGTCATCCGGTTCAGAGGTGGTGTCACAGTTTCTTACTGCCTCGGCGAGCTCCGGCGGTTTGGTCCCTTCAGGGTGGCGGTGCGGCGGGCAGCGCGCTCAGTGGTGGGGCATTGACGTCGATGAGACCGACACCGCGGAGGGCTTCGAGCTACCCGGTGCGGACCTGTCCGGGGAGGAACTCTCGGTGCGGGTCGTGCCAAAACAAGCCGACGAGTTCACCTGCTCGACCTGTTTCCTCGTCCACCACCGCCACCGCGCCGCCGGCGAACGCGCACTGTCAACGCAGGCCTGCCGATCTGCCGCGACTGCGCGGCATAACCGCACTTCGCCCTCACTGGCCGCGAGCGCGGCGGGCGTTCACCACTTTTCGGAGCTGGAGTGGGCTTCTACCGGGTTGTCGGCCATGATGGGCCGCATATCGGTGTTGCTTGGTGAGCACGGCAGGGGATGAAGCGATGGGCACTGAGGATGAGGAACCGCGACTCGATCTGATCTCCGCGATCGGTTCTCAGGATTCCTACCTCGCGGTGGTGAGCACCCTGCGCTCTGACGGGTCCCGCATTCCTCGCTGGTCAACGCCGCGGTGGTGGCGCACCCGGTGACCGGGGCGCAGGTGGGCGCATTCGTCACCTACGGGCCGGTGAAGCTCGCTCACTTGCGGCGCCGACCCGCGCTGACCCTCACTTGGCGCTCGGGGTGGTCCTGGGTCAGCCTCGATGGCACCGCCCAACTCGCCGGCCCCCACGATCGGTTGCCCGGTTTCGACCCCGACCACCTCCCGGGTCTGCTCCGGGCCATCTTCACCGCCGCGGGCGGGCAGCACCCCGACTGGGACACCTACGACCGCATCATGGCCGAACAGGGCCGTGTCGCCGTCCTGATCAACCCGACCCGGGTCTACACCAACGCCTCCTAAGGACGTCCGGCCTGTGCCACGGCGCAGTCCGCCGCCCGTGCGGCGGTGGTCTGGACGAGGTTGTCGAGCGGGTCGGGATTTCCGATCTCGACGTCGCCGAGGGTGCGGGTCACGGTGTCGTCGCCGACCGATGAACAGAGCGAGGCAGTACTTCGCGACGATTTGTTCAGCGCCCGATTGCCGCCAGGGTGTCTTGGGCCATGACGGCTTCGCCGGTGGCGTTCGGGTGCACCGGAAAGGCGTTGATGGGGGCGACCAGAGGCTCCAACCACCGCGTGCCGACCGGCGCGCAGGCGTCGTGACCAGCGGAGGGGGTGTAGGTGTCGACGTACCGGGCGCCGGTCGCGGCGGCGGCGCGGCGCACCGCGTCGTTGAGGACCAGCTGCTGGTTGACGAGCCAGGGAACGTCACCCATCGAGATGGGCATGACCGGGTAGCACTTCGGGTCGCCGACGGGGGGGAGGATCTGCGGGTAGCCCAGAATGACGATCGTCGCGCGCGGCGCCTTGGCGCGCACAGCAGACAACGTCCGGACCAAGTTCGGATAGGTCTGGGTCTTGATCAGGTCGGTGAACGTGGAGCCGTACTTCTGCTGGCAGGGGTTGCCGTAGATGTTGCCGAGGTCTATTTTCACGCATCCGAAGAAGGAGTTCGAGAAGACTCCTTCGTCGTTGCCGCCGATGGTCATGGTCACGAGTCGGGTGGACTTGTCTACCGCGTCGAGCTGCGGCGGCGCCCCGGGTGTCTGCGGGGAGAAGAAGTCTGAGGTCCTAGCGCCGCTGCACGTCACATCGGTGAATGTTTGTGGGTGGGTACCCGCCACGATGTCCTCGGCGTAGTTCAGTTGCGAGCGGCTGCACTTCGGTGGGGCTGTGGGGACCTGTGGGTAAACCCCGGCGGCGGAGGAGTAGCTGTCGCCGAGCGCGACGTAGGGCGATGTTTTGATCGACGCCGCCGCGGCGGTAGGCGGGGTGGTCTTAGCGGCGGCTGGGACCGTGACGCTGACCACTCCCACACCGACGAAGGCGGCGCAGGCAACAAGCGAGGCGATACGGCGCACGGCGACTCCAAACAAAGGGGCTGGGCCGCTGCGCCCGACCAGGACAATGTGACGGACGTTACAGGCACGCAGGCAACGTGTCACGTTGTGGCGGCTCTTCACAATCCGTGCACCAGTTCCGTCCCGTCCGGGCGCGTTGAGGGAGCCGGGTACGCAGCGCAATGCCAAGGTTGTTGGGGCGCTTTTCGGCTGCCCGTTTACTTTCTACGGTGACCCGGGTGAGGCGACCGTCAACAACGTGGGCCAGTGCGCGAACACGCTGCGCTACCTGCATACAACTTTCGGGTGACTCTCGACGCTGTTCAGCGCAGCGTCGTGGGTTTCGCGCTGTCAGAATGGCAGCACCTTGGCGCAGGTCACCCGCCCCGAAGTGGGCGCCTAGTGGGTGATGCGTTCAGTGATCGGGTCGCCGGAGTAGGAGGATGCCCCGGGTGGCGCGGTGACCCCACCCGCGGGGGACACCCACACAGTCAGAGCAGCGGTGTCGAAGGGTTGCACCGTGTGGCTGCGGTAGCGGTGTACAACCGGCAGTGCAGCCCGAGGACTCTCAGGAGGGTCGCGTGGCAGGAGCAGACTCTCCAGTGACGGCATCCAAATGTCGTATTTCACGGTCGGACTCGTCGCTTCAGCGCGATCAAGCATCGTGTCCACGAGCCGCTGTAGCGGGGTTCGTTCTTGCACATCACCACTGTGCCCGCCGCGAACGATCATTGCCACCGCGGGGAGAAGGGGCACCGTCGGGCGTCCCCGGAAACCCCCCATGCAGGGGCGCCCGCACAGTTGGCTCACCGATCCGATCCTGGGCAACCAGTGAGGGCTCGTGGCGCATCTTCGCTGCAGTCAGGAAGTTGAAACCCGGCACCCGTGGCGATGAGGCGTGCTGGACAAACCCGCTGTCGGGGACGGTAACTGAGAACGGCAGTTGCAAGGCTGCAGCCTTCACGCCGCGCCCATGAACGGCCACGGTCACTCCGCCGGGAAGACTTGTCAGGGGGCGGCCCTGCACACGCAGCTGCTCGAAGGCCAGGCCGATGGCCGGGGACGGCGTCATCACGAAGCGTCACAGTGACAAAAGGGCCGCAGCAGTGGGTCTGGTTGGACGCAGTCCGATCGCCTCGCACCTGCCCGAGACATTCTCCGACCGGACGGCGCGCACCCCGCGTCCCACAACGCCCGCCCCGAACCTTCGCGTCCTGCAAGGCGGCGGCCGGCCCACCCCTACCGGGCCGTGCCATCGCCGAACTCGGCCGGATCGCCAAGATCCTCTACCTGCTTGCTACCTCGACGACGAGCCCTACCGGCGGCGCATCCTCACCCAGCTCCGCCTCGACGGCTACCCCGTCGAGGACGCCGACGTCGAGCGGCTCTCACCCCTGACCCACGACCACATCAACCTGCTCGGCCGCTACCACTTCACCAACCCCGACAATCGCGGCGACGGACGACTCCGGCTGCTTCGTGACCCCCGCACCGCCCGAGGACTGAAAGCCGCGATCACCACCCCTTGACGGAGGATCCTGCGCGTTCGCTACTCACAGCCCACCCCCTCCAGTGTGCCGGGACCCTCCGCCATCCACTCGCGTTGTGGTGGGTATCACCGCCGCACTTTGTGGTGCCCGGAGTGGGCATGCTCACCACCGCGGAAGCCGGAACCGCTTGTCGACGGCTGGCTCAGCGCGGACATCGACCTGCCGCCATCGGCGATCGCGCAAGCCGGTCGCGGCAGTCGTGGTTCTGGTCCCTGGCATCGTCAGGCGTCGGGGGTCCTCACCACGTGGCCATGACCGAGCTTGCTGTGGCGGTAACCGTACAGCCCGTACACCAGCGCGCCGATGAGAAACCAGACGACGAAGCGAATCCAGGTGACGGTCTGCAGCTTGCTGACCAGCCACAGCGAGAACACGATGCCTAGCAGCGGCGTGACCGGCATGAGCGGGGTGCGGAAGGTCCGCGGCAGCTCGGGTGAGCGGTAACGAAGCACGATGACGGCGGCCGACACCACGACGAACGCCAGCAAGATGCCGATGTTAGTCAGTTCCGCGGCGTCGCCGATGGGTACGAAACCGGCGATCGCGGCAGCTACAACGCCGACGATCCACACCGGGCGTGAGGGCGACTGGCGGGCATTGGTGTGCGCGAACCAGCCCGGCAACAAGCCGTCGCGGGCGATGGCGAACCACACCCGCGAGGCGGCCAGAGAGAAGGAGAAGAGCACCGTGATGATGCCGACGATGGCGCCGATCGAGACCACCTTGGCGAAGGTGCCTTGTCCCACAGCCTGGAACGCGAAGGCGAACGCCGCAGAGTCGGACAGTTGCGTGTAGTTCTGCATGCCGGTGAGCACAGTGGCGGCCAGCAGGTAGAGGACCATGGCGATCCCCAGCGACATGACGATGGCCTTGGGCAGGTTGCGCTCGGCGTCCTTACTCTCCTCGGCAGCGGTGCTCATCGCGTCGTAACCGAAGACCGCGAAGAACACCGTTGCCGCCCCCGTGGCCACACTGCCGAAGCCGTTGGGCATGTACGGCGTGAGGTTGTCGGCCTTGATGTAGAACGCACCGACGATGATGACCGCGAGCACGATCACGATCTTGATGAACACCAGGTAGGTCTCGACGCGGGCACTGGTCTTGATGCCGCGGTTGAGTAGCAGCGCGACGCCAAGACAGAGCACCACCGCGAACAGGTCCACCTTGTGGCCACCGCCGCTGCCCGGCGCACCCAGCATCCAGGCCGGGAGATCCGCTCCGAAGCTGTTGACGAGGTAGCCGACGTATTGGGAGACACCGATCGCCACGACGGCCACGATCGCGGTGTACTCGAGCAGCAGGTCCCAGCCGATGAACCAGCCGACTATTTCACCGAGGACGGCGTAGCCGTAGGTGTAAGCCGAACCCGCTTTGGGGATGAGTCCACCGAACTCGGCGTAGGACAGCGCTGCGCAGGCACTGGCGATGCCCGCGACGATGAAAGAGAGGGAAACCGCGGGTCCCACAGCGGGGGCGCTGCTGCCCTTGGCGACGGGTCCGGCGAGGGCGAAGATCCCGGCCCCGATAATCGCCCCGAGCCCGATCGCGGTGAGCTGCCAGAGCCCGATACTGCGCTGCAGTTCTGCGGGCGAGTCCTCTTCCTTGATCGGCTTGCGCCGGAAGACACCGGTGGTCCGCGGCGTCTCAGGGTTCGGCGTTCGGCTGTTCTTGGTCATATCGCACTCCCGGTCCTGATGATTGCGTCGGTCAAGTGGTTGGGTGTGCCAAAGCGATGCGCGGTGATGCTTATCGCCTGCTCCTTGAGGTAGGGCAGCAGCTCGACACGACCTGCCTCCGTGACGGGGTTGGCGTAGATCGCAAGGTCGACTCGTCCCTTGGTTGGCTCCGCGAGCGATGACGCCGGGGATCCGACCAGCCGGACCCGACGGTGGTCAGTCGTCGGGTCGGCGCGCAGCCACTCATCCTCGCGTTGAATGCTCACGGCTATCCCGAGTTCAGCGAACGTCGCGAGGATCGACTCGGGGAGAGCGGCCGCACTCGACACGGATATGTCAGACCCGGCAGTGATGCCTGCGCCGACAACCCGGATGAGGGATGTGGTGGGCGCATCAGGTCCGAGCCGGATGAGGACCCGCGACGGGATGTACCGGAACAGGTTGCGTTCTACGCCGAGCTGGGCGGCGTCCTTGACCTGGCCGAACTCCTCCTGCCAGGCACGAGCGTCGCTGCGGAAGGAACGTCCGAGGAAATCGAGTTCGCCCTGGTCGGGACGGAACTCGTGGGCTGCGGCCAGGAGCCGCTCGATGGGCCGGCTGAGGGCCATGTCGGTGTCGGTGGTTGAGTGGACTGCTTCCCAGCTGCCGAGCCCGATGAGGTAATTGGGTCCGCCGGCCTTGCTGCCCGCGCCGACTGAGGACTTCTTCCAGCCGCCGAACGGCTGGCGTGCCACGATGGCTCCGGTGATGCCGCGGTTGATGTAGAGGTTACCGGCCTGGACCCGCTCGACCCACGTGGCGATCTCACTCGGGTCGAGCGAATGAATGCCGGCGGTGAGCCCGTAGTCGACCTCGTTCTGGATTTCGATCGCCTCGGCGAGGGTGTCCGCGGTCATGACGGCGAGTACGGGGCCGAAGAACTCTGTGAGGTGGGCGCGTGATCCGCGCTTGACTCCCTGGCGGACTCCGGGGCTCCAGAGTCGACCGGCATCATCGAGCTTCTCCGGTTTGACCACCCACGACTCACCCGGGCCAAGCGTCGTGAGTGCCTCGAGCAACTTACCCTCGGCCGGCGCAATGAGCGGTCCCATCTGGGTGGCGGGATCCTCCGGGGGGCCGACGGTCAACGAGGTGACGGCGTCTTCCAGTTGGTTGCGAAACCGGCGCGAGGACGCAGCGGACCCGACGAGGATGACCAACGAGGCCGCAGAACACTTCTGGCCGGCGTGCGCGAAGGCGGAGTGGGCGACGTCCTGCGCGGCGAGGTCGAGGTCGGCACTGGGTGTGACGATGACCGCGTTCTTGCCGCTGGTCTCGGCCAGCAGCCGCAGCCCAGGCCGGAAGGAGCGGAAGAGCTCGGCTGTCTCGTAGCCACCGGTCAAGATGACCTGCTCGACCCGCGGATCGGAGATCACGGCTCGGCCGAGCTCGCGCTCCTCGAGATGGACGAGGTGCAGGACATCGCGCGGGACCCCGGCCTCCCACAGCGCCTCGATCAGCACCGAGCCGCACCGCGCGGCTTCCTTGGCGGGCTTGATCACCACCGCTGAGCCGGCGGCCAGCGCAGCCAGCGTCGACCCGGCGGGGATGGCGATCGGGAAGTTCCACGGCGGGGTGACGACCGTGAGAGTGGAAGGTAGGAACCGTGCACCATCGACGGTGTCCAGCTGGCGCGCAAGGTGCGCGTAGTAGCGGGCGAAATCGATCGCCTCGGAGATCTCAGGATCGGCCTGATCGAGCGTCTTGCCCGCCTCGGACGCCATCACCTCGGCAAGATCCGCGCGACGCTCCTCGAGGGTTCGAGCGACCCGGTCGAGGATGCTGGCGCGCTCCACGCCGCTGCGCGCCCCCCAGACCTTGCCGTGCTCGACCGCCGAAGCGAGGACTTCGTCGAGTTCCTGGGGCATCGACAGCGTGTGAGACGCAACCGTGTCGAGTCCCACGGTCGAGGTCGCAGCCTTCGCCAGGATCGCGCGTCCCCAGCGTCGGTTGGGTGCGAGGGAGGGGTCGGTGTCCGGTGTGTTCCGGAACTCGGCTGCTCCGTCCGGCACGGGCGGCAGCAGTCGTTTCTGAGTTCGCCGTGGTGCGGGGACGGTCGTGTCGAGCGCGGCGAGCGAGTCGAGGAACCTTTGCTTCTCACGCTCGAACAGTGCCTCGTCGTCGTGCAGGTCGAACACGGCCGACATGAAGTTGTCATGGCTCGCGCCTTCCTCGAGCCGACGGACCAAGTACGCGATCGCGACGTCGAACTCGCGTGGGTGGACGACGGGTGTGTAGAGAAGAAGGCCGCCGACGTCCTCGCGGACAACTCCGGCCTGCTCCTGCGCCATGCCCAGCAGCATCTCGATGTCCATCCCGTGACGTACGCCACGACGGCCCGCGAGCAGCCACGCGTAGGCGAGATCGAAAAGATTGTGCCCGGCGACGCCGACGGAGACGTTCTTGATGCGCTCGGGCTGGAGCGCGTAGTCGATGATCCGCTTGTAGTTGGTGTCGGTCTCCTGCTTGGAGCCCCACGTCGCCAGCGGCCAGTCGTGCAGTGCCGCGTCGACGCGTTCCATAGGGAGGTTGGTACCCTTCACGATCCGCACCTTGACGCGTGCACCACCACGGGCTCGGCGCGCCGCCGACCACTCCTGCAGCCCGATCATGGCGCTCAGGGCGTCCGGGAGGTAGGCCTGTAGGACGATGCCGGCCTCGAGCTCGAGGAACTCGGGCTTGTCGAGGATCGTGGTGAAGGCCGCGACGGTCAGGTCGAGGCCGCGGTACTCCTCCATGTCAAGGTTGATGAACTTCGGGGTCGGTGCCGCGACCGCGCGCTCGAACAGCGGGCTCAAGCTCTCCACCACATGCGTCACCGCCTCGTCGAAGGCCCACGGCGAGTGTGGCGCGACGGTCGAGGAGACCTTGATCGACACGTAGTCGACGTCGTCACGAGCGAGGAGCTCGTGGGTGCCCCTGAGTCGTCGGTCGGCCTCTTTATTACCGAGCACCGTTTCCCCGAGCAGGTTGACGTTGAGGCGGACCCCCGGCTTGCGGATCTTCGCAATGGCGCGGCCCAGCTTCGCGTCGGTGGCATCAACGATGAGGTGACCGACCATCGAACGCAGCGCACGACGGACGAGAGGGATCACCAGCCCCGGCGCAACCAGGCCGGCCGCACCTCCCACCCGCACGGCCGCCCGAAGATGCCACGGGAGGAACCTCGGCACATCTCGTGCGAGCTCGGCGAATCTCCGCGCCGCGACCCTCGGATCTTCGGGCCGGATCACCCCGTCGACAAATCCGACGGTGAACGCAAGGCCTTCCGGATCCTTCAGCACACCAGCTAGGTGCGTGGCAGCCCGGTCCGCGGGCACCTTCGCCGACTCGGTGAGCCAATGGCGCACCAGCGCGATGGTTTCCTCCGCCAGGTCAGGTTCCTTGGTGTCGTTCGAGATGTGCTGAACGTCGACGTCGGTCATGGGAACCTCTCCCGTGGTGCGGAGCTGTGGACGATATGCCTCTCAGTGTGGGAGGCGGATCCGTTAAGGTAAAGCGATGTCTTCTGACGGATATTGTTCAGCTTTGTCGATGTAAAGGGAAAAGCATGCTGGACATACGCCGTCTGCGACTTCTGCGCGAGCTGTACGTCCGGGGCACCCTGGCCGAGGTGGCCGCCGCACTCCATCAAAGTCCCTCATCCGTCTCGCAACAGCTGAGCCTGCTCGAGAAAGAGGTCGGAGTCGAACTGCTGCGCAAAGCGGGACGCAGGGTTCAGCTGACTCCGCAAGCGGAGATACTGGTGGAGCACACAGCCGCAGTTCTGGAGCGACTCGAGCAGGCCGAGTCGGACCTCGCCGCGTCGCTGGTGGAAGCCACCGGGACGGTGCGGATCGCAGTTTTTCAGTCGGCCGCACTGGCACTGATGCCGGAAACGCTGACGCGCTTGGCGCGCGAGCATCCACGTCTGCGCGTCACGATGATCCAACGTGAGCCCGACTCGGCCCTGCATGAGACGTGGGCGCGAGACTTCGACCTGGTCATCGCCGAGCAGTACCCCGGACACGGCGCGCCGTGGCACCCCAAGCTCGATCGAGTCGACCTGACGACCGACGTGATCCGGCTTGCTGTTCCACCGGCGGCCTTGCCGTGGGGCGATGTCCGCGAGATTGATGATGCCGCTCCCGCGCCGTGGGTCATGGAGCCGACAGGGGCCGCCTCGCGACACTTCGCCGAGCAACTTTGCCGCCTGGCAGGTTTTGAACCGGATGTGCGGTTCGAGACGGCGGACCTTCAGGCCCAGATCCGACTCGTTGAATCCGGGAACGCCGTCGCACTGCTGCCCGGACTGCTGTGGATGGGGCGTAAGCCAACTGTGCGGCTCCGGCGTCTGAAGGGTGACCCGCTCCGTACCATCTTCACCTCGACGCGGCGAGCCTCAGCCAGTCAGCCAAGTGTGCTCGCCTGCCGCGCCGCCCTGACCGCCGTAGTCGCAGGGAGCGCTCACGGTCACGTTGACGCCTGAGCGTGCAGAGGCACGGATCCAAGCGACGTGAGGCAATGCAGTGGCCCCGGCCCGACCTCTGTGCCTACAGTTTCAAATGTGATTATCCGGAAGGCCACGGCTGAGGACTGGGCTGGTATTTACCCCTTCTTCTCCGCGATCGTCGCTACCGGCACCATGTACGCCCACCCTGAGAGCCTTTCGCTGGAGGCGGCTCGGCCGCAGTGGATGGAGCAGTCTCCGGGCCGCACCGGTGGTGGCCGCCGAGGGCGACACCATCCTGGGCTCGGCCAAGATGGGCCCGAACCGTGCCAGCCGCGGTTCGCACGTGGCCACCGCCAGCTTCATGGTCGACCCGCCCCAGGCCGGGCGGGGCGTAGGCCGCGCATTAGGTGAGCACGTCCTGGTCTGGGCCCGCTCGGCTGGCTACCGCAGTATGCAGTTCAACGCGGTGGTGGAGACCAACACCGGCGCGGTCCACTTGTGGCAATCGTTCGGCTTTCAGATCCTCACCACCATCCCGGAGGCCTTCGACCACCATGAACACGGACTGGTGGGCCTGCATATCATTTTCCAGACACTTACTGAACGCGAAGACGCAGACAACGCGCTGTAGCAGTCGGCGTTCGGCTGACGAACCCGCTGCGGGAGAGATCCCGCGCTGGGTCCAAAGAGCCTTCCCCGCAGCAGTATTCAAGCGCCGATAAATTGTCTTCGGTCGTCATGACGAACCGGCCCCTCTGACGAGCGGGCCACCGGTTGGCGCGGCAGGTGCTTGCCGAGGCGGCGGGGGCGACGGCGGCGCATGCGCATGGCCACCATTAGCTGGGTTGTGATCTCATCTCGCAGGTGCCGCCGGGCATCCAGCTCCCCCGCAACCCAGCTGCCGCCGGTACCGGGCAACCGCACCTCGCGGCGCACACTGGCCCCGACGGGCGGATCCGCCGCCGGGGAGCACAGCCGGTCCAGCTCGCCCAGGTCGTTGGGGTGCACCAGTTGCCTCAGGTGGGCGTAATCGGCACGCGAAGCGTGGTCGGCGGCCATGCCACCCGCGGGGGCGGCAGCCAGCAGCGAGTCGGTGGGAGCGCCCAAAGGCGCAGTCTGCGCCTCGAACTGTTGCGGGCGGCGCAGCCGAATCGCGCCTGCACGACGACGTGTGGTTGCGCACGATCATTGACAACTTGTGACTGCGGTCACACACTTGCCGAATCGAATATGGGACCCCTCCGTCACTTCCATTTCTCTCAAATCGAGGTGAGCCTTCGACGGGAGGGCGCCACCCGGCGATGGTCTGTCAAGGGCGAGCAACTTGTGCGCTACAACTGCCGGGCTCGGGCACGTGAGCGATCGCACCGAATGTGCGCCCCACCAGAGGCGACGCGTCGGTATGGATGGAGGAACTGATGGTAGCTGATATGCAACACACCCAACGAACCGCGGCGGGAGCACACGCACTCGACCCGCTATTGGCCGCCGAGATCACCGCCGCCACGGAGATCCTGCGGGCCGACGGCAAACTCGCCCCGTCCGTCCGGTTCGTATCGGTGTCGCTGGTCGAACCGCCCAAGGAGCAGCTGAGCGAGACCGTCGCCCCGTTGGAGCGGAGGGCTTTGGTAGTGCTCTATGACCGAGCCCGCAGTCAGACCATCGAAGCTCTGGTCTCCCTGGACAGTCAATCCATCGTGGGCTGGCGTGAGCTGGAGGGCGTGCAGCCCGGTGTCATGCTCGAGGAGTTCTTCGCCGCCGAAGACCTCGCCCGCGCCGACCCCCGTTGGCAGGCCGCGGTCCGTAAACGCGGAGTCACCGACTTCAGCCTGGCGATGCTGGACCCCTGGGCCACCGGTTACAGCCAGGAAACCGAGACGGGTCACCGCCTCATCCGGCCCTTGACGTTCATCCGCTCGGGGCCCGACGACAACGGCTACGCCCGCCCGGTGGAGGGCCTGTTGGTGCTGGTCGACCTGGACCGTATGGAGGTTATCGACGTCGAAGATCACGGTGTGGTGCCTTTGCCGCCTCAGCCGGGAAACTACATGCCCGAGCTGATGACCCAGCCTGGCAACTGGCCTGCCTTCACCCAGTTGCGCCCCGATGTTCAACCCCTGGAGATCACCCAGGCCGACGGGCCGAGCTTCACCGTGACCGGCCGTCAGGTGGACTGGCAGAAATGGCGGCTGCGGGTGGGTTTCAGCCCCCGCGAAGGGCTCGTACTCCACGACATCGGCTACGCCGACCAGGGACGGATGCGGTCGGTGATCCACCGGGCATCCATGTCGGAAATGTACATTCCCTACGGCGACCCAGCGCCCACTCACCGCTTCAAGAACGTGTTCGACGAAGGCGAGTACGGCATCGGGTTCCTCCTCAATCCGCTGGCGCTGGGCTGCGACTGCCTCGGCGAAATCTTCTACTTCGACGCCGTCGTCAACGACGCCGACGGACACCCCGTGACCATCCCCAACGCCATCTGCATGCATGAAGAAGACGTCGGGGTCAGCTGGAAACACACCGACTTCCGCACCGAGAAGACCGAGGTGCGCCGTTCCCGGCGCCTCGTCATCTCCTGCTACGCCACGGTCGGCAACTACGAATACGGCTTTTTCTGGTACCTCTACAACGACGGCAACATCGAGTTCGAGGTCAAGCTCACCGGGGTCATCTCCACCGGCGCCCTGCCCGAGGGCGAACAACCCACCCACGGCACCATGGTCGCGCCCGGCCTCTACGGGCCGAACCACCAACACTTCTTCAATGTCCGCCTGGATATGGCCATCGACGGACCACGCAACTCCGTCTACGAGGTCGACTCCGAACCGGACACGGTCGGGTCGGACAACGAAACGGGCAACGCCTGGCGCACCCGTCACACGCTGCTGGCCCGGGAAAGCGACTCCGGGCGGCTGATCGACCCGTTCAAAGCCCGTTACTGGACGATCACCAACCCCGACGTCCTCAACGGCACCGGGCAGCCGGTGGCCTACAAGTTGGTCCCCGGGGAGAACACGGTGCCGATGGCCGGTGAGGGCACCCAGACCTGGAACCGCGGCGGCTTCGCCTACAAACATCTCTGGGTCACCGCCTACGACCCGGCGCAACGCTACGCCGCCGGCGACTACCCCAATCAGAACAAGGGCGGCGGCACTGATGGGTTCCCTGCCTTCATCGCCGGTGACCGGCCGATCGAAGCCGCCGACCTCGTCGTCTGGTACACCTTCTGTGCCCACCACGTGGTCCGGCCCGAGGACTGGCCCGTCATGCCGACTTCGAAGCTGGGCTTCCACCTCAAGCCGGTCGGCTTCTTCGACGGCAACCCTGCCCTCGACTTGCCGCCCAGCACGCCGGCCTGCCACACCACTGCCTCCGGCAACGGCCACGTGTCCCAGTGAGTGAGCGCAGCGACGTGGGGGTTCACCGGTGAGTGCGGCACCCGGTATCGCCACGGGTGGGCTGGCGCAGAAGACCATGGGGTCCGTCGAGGTGCTCGCCCAGTCGGTGGCGGGAATCGCGCCGAGCGCGGTGATGGCGACGGGTCCCGCCCTGATCGTGGCAACCGCGGGCAACGGGGCGTGGCTGTCCTACCTGCTGGCCATGGTCGCGGTCGTGCTCATTGGGCTGTGCGTAGCGCAGTTTGGTAGCCGGATCGCATCCGCGGGTTCGCTGTACAGCTACGTCGCCCGCAGCCTCGGATCCGGTGGCGCCTTCACCGCAGGTTGGGGCCTGGTCATCGGCTACGCCTTCATCGCCATGATCGGCGTCGTCGGCGTCGGAATCTATGGCGGCCGGTTGTTGGCCGACGCCGGGCTTCCCGCCGAATCGACACCCGCTCAAGTGATCATCTTCGCCGTCACCGCCACCGCGGCGGTAGCCTTCGCCAGAGCAGGCATCAAGCTGTCCACCCGGCTCGGCCTGATACTGGAGATCATCTCGATCACGGCGATCCTGATCCTGCTGGTCATCACGGTCGTGCGGCACGGAGCGACACCCGACTCCGCGCAAATCCAGCTGACCGGCTCCTCGGCCAACGGCATCACCTTCGGAGTGGTGCTGGCGACCCTCGGGTTCGTCGGTTTCGAGAGCGCGGCGGCCCTCGGCGCCGAAGCCAAAGATCCGCACCGCGCGATCCCACAAGCCGTACTCACCTCCGCGGTGGTCGTCGGCGTGCTCTACGTGTTCGCCGCCTACGTCTCGATCCTCGGCCTGGGTGCGGACACCCTCGGCAGCAGTGGTGCACCGATGGATGACCTGGCCAAGACGATCGGGCTCAGCGCGTTCCGCTACGTCATCGATCTCGGTGTGGCGGCATCGTTCTTCGCCGTCATCATCGCCAGCATCAACGCCGCCGCGCGCATCCTCTACACCATGGCGCACGAGCGAATCCTGGCGGCGCCGTTGCGGCTCACCCACGTGCGGCATCGCACCCCGCACATTGCCATCCTGGTCTTGCTCCCGATCATCCTGTTGGTGCCGGCCGTGATGGTCATCGCGGGAGTGACGCCGCTCAACGTCTACGCCTACACCGGCACCATCGGAACTTTCGGTTACCTCACCGCCTACCTGCTCATGGCGGCGGGCATGCCGGTGTTCCGGCAGCGACTGCAGGCGGCGCACCCCTATCACTGGGTGCTCGCCGTCGTCACCGTCGCCGCGGTCGTTTACATCGTCTACAAGAACCTGGTGCCGATCCCCCCGTCGCCCTATAACGTGCTGCCCTACATCTACCTCGGGTTGCTCGCCGTCGGTGTCGCCTGGTACATCGCGGTCCGCCTGCACAGCCCGGAGCGCGCCCGGCTGGTCGGCACCCACGAAGTGGGTACGTCCGACTCAACCAGCCGCGCGGAGCCCCTCGACGCAGCCAAATACTGACGCTTCGGTAGCTCCGCCGTCGTGCTGGTAGCACTGGCGCAGGAAGGAGGCTCTGGATGGGATCGATGAGCGGGGTGGAGGCGGCGAGCATGCCGCCGCTGCCCGAGTGGCTGCGCATGCTCTGGGTAGCGGCACTCCTGGAGACGGCCGCACTACACGTCGGCACGACTGGCTGATGCCAGGCCGGGTGCGGTGGTGGCATGCCGGGCACACGACGATGGCGATCGGCATGACCTCGATGTATCTGTTGGATCGGATGCAGCATCCCGCGCCGGCAAGGTATCTTCGGTTGCAATGACGAGCCGCCGCACCCTCGAATCGTCACAGTGACAAGAATGGAGAGGCATGGCCCGCGGGGGATCCGCCGACGAATTCGGGTCCCTTGTTATCTGCCCGGGACCTTCGCCGAAGGGACAGCGCGCACCCCCCCCGCGTCCCACAACGCCGCGAGCCCAGTCAACGTAGCGCGTAGTCCGGTCCGCCGGTCCCGACTTGATGCCGAGGATCCGCGGGCGTCGCGAGGATGACGGGCCACCAGACAGAGCGGGGCTTCACGCAGCCGCTCCCCCGCGCGGCCGACCGGGCAAAGTGGATAGTAGAAACTATCCCGATATAAGTAGAGCCTCTGCTTCTCGTGGGGTATGCACGCCCGCCGCAGTGGCCGGCGGCTACTCCGGCGGCGGGAGGCCCTGGGAGGCGGCCTTGTCTGCCAGGTGAGTCGCCTTTTTCCAGATTTTCCTCGCGGGTCCACTCGCCTGTGTGCTACGCCGACGGTAGAGCCGGACTTGGAGTTTGATGTCCCAACGCGTTTCGCCGATTCGGACGATGCGGCCCTCGTCCACCGCGGGCTGCGTGAGTAGCCCGGGCAGCCACGCGATGCCGCGGCCGGCGAGGACCAGTCTGGCCAGGGTCTCCGTCAGATCGCACTGGATGACGGGCTGGAGGGCGAGGTCGTCACCGCTAGCCAGCGCCCGGT
>JAABUH010001370.1_pt1 | contig 27889 bp, 38 predicted proteins | sample 5559121 | NCBI WGS metagenome assembly JAABUH01 (sample SAMN10711871, study PRJNA513364) | rock metagenome | isolation source: Antarctica rocks | place: Antarctica: Victoria Land, Battleship Promontory nord | collected 2015-12-28
AGAAGGAGGTCGAGGGGAAGGGAACAGGGAGGGATCACGATGATTGGCGAGCGGGTTGGAGGAGGAGTAGGAGTAAGGAGAGGGAGGGCAGGCAGAATGGAGGTGTGAAGAAGCGGTCTATTAGTCCGGCACGAGGTCAAAGAAGGCGGTCCGTTAGTCCCATGCGGAGAGCAAGGAGTCCAGAGGCGGAAAAGCAGAGAGAGAGGACCCCATCGATGCGGCCTGAGAGTCCGCTGCGAGGTGATCGGTCAGATGGGAGTGGGAGCGATATGATGATCGAGGAGGATGACTAGAGACAGGGTTGCATGCATTGTTATGGTTTATAAATCACTTTATACGGAGCGAATGTCCCTTTGTGAAAGCACGTTCCCGCTCCTTGCTATATCTTCGCCAGCGCCAGGCCCTCGAGTAAGGTCTCCTTGTCCTCCGGCGAGTCCGTAAACAGGAAGAACTCCTAGACCACCATCATATCTCAAGCTCATAGCTGATAGGATGACTCACCTCCTCGCCAGACGGTCCGGGCGAAGCGACCTTGAAACTCCCCTGGACTTGGGACTCCTCGTACGTCTGGCTCACGCTCGACCCAGCTCCAAGCTCGATCATCTGGATCGGCTTGGTGTCCTATTCAGAAAGCAAATCCATCAGTCCCGCCCACTTCCTCAAAATAGAATATCGACTCACGGCTTCGGACTTGAACAACCGCATCTCCCCCGGATGAAGATGGAACCACCTCCGTCTCCACATCGTCGACTTCGTAGTCTGCACCGTCACCCACTACCCCCACGCATCAGCTTTCAACCACATTCGAGGAGGCATGCTTACGCCCTGGAGCATCATCCCTCCCTCCGCCTTTCCCTTCCTCAAGTGCGCCCGGATAGATTCTGCTCGCCGACGACTCTCTTCGGCGGCTTGGGCTTTCAATCTCTCTTGCTCTACTCGTTTCAGACGCCTTTCCGCCTCCACCCGCTCCGCATCCAGACGTTGCTTCTCCACCCGCAGCTTCTCCAGCCTTGCAGCTTCCAGCCTCCGTTCCGCCTCGACCCTCTCTTCTGCTTGTCTCGCTTTCAGCCGTTCCGCCTCAAGCTTCTCTTCAGCTTGTCTCGCTTTGACCAGTTCCGCTTCGACCCTCTCCCTCTCCACGCGCTCTGCCTCGACCCGCTCAGCTTGGAGCCTCTCCATCTCCACTCGGTTACGTCTTCTTTCCTCCGAAGCCCGTCTCTCCCTCCCCTCGGTCGCCGCTTCAGCATATATCCGTTCTCGCTCCAATCTCTCCGCTTCTCTCTGCCCATTCTCATTCCCATGCGAGCTATATGCTCCAGGCATCTCCCTCGACTGTGCCGGAACCGATCTTGCTGTCCCATCCGCCACTGCACCCTCAGGAAAAGCCGATGCTCCCCTCTCGACCCCCGGAGTAGGCAGACTCGGAGGCGCAGATATCCTCGACGAATTCACCTGTCCCGGTGGCCCTTCTCCTACCCATCCTTCCGCATTCGTCTCCTGGTACGGCTCCGGCTCGTCGTATGGTAATCTCACGTCGTCGTCGTCTTCGTTCTCCGCGTCAACGACCACCGCCTCTCTGTTCCGGGATGTCGATGTCTGATGCCGAGCCTCCTGATCACGGCGGAACCGCTCTTGGATCGCGTTCTCCTGCGCGGCCGTCCTCTGAGAGACGGTATTGAGAGCGATTCTGGCTGAAGGCGAGGGGGACATCGCGACGGCTTCGGGTTCGGGCTCGCGGACATCGCCATTTGACGGGTCCTGAGGCGGATCAGAGGCGTTGAGGACGTGATGGGTAGGTGTTGGTCGAGGGCTGGGCTCGCCGAGAGCAGCTCCTCCTTCCCGCTGAGCTGATGATCCGCTACGACGCCTCGACTCCTTGGGCGGGACTTGGGGAGCGGTGGCAATCTCGCCATACTCTCCCATCTGCGGACTGTTCGGCGGGGAACCACTCGACATCGTCTGGAAGGATTGCCGTCGACCGAAATTCTTGCCGAAGGATGAAGCTTTGAACCGCCCGAAGGCTGGAAACGCAGATCCTTGGCCTTGAGCTTTGAGCGATTCTGGCGAGGATGGTAATGGCGGGGTTCGAGGGGAAGTGGAAGAGGCCGACGAGCGGAATGGGAGAGCTTTCTCGATCCGTGCGCCGAGTGAGACTTTGCGCGTCCGATCTTCTCTCAAGTAGTCTGCTGAGGAGATACCGCGGAGTTCGAGTGGTTGGTCGGGCTCGATGACGGACGACGAACTCCGCTGAGAGCGGCTGGATGGGATAGCACTGGTCGGTGGGAGAGGCACCGCGATTTGTGGGGAAGTTCCGCCCAGTGCCGCTGGGAACATGGGGACTGTAGCAAGCATATCGCGAGGAGGACTGCGGTCATCTCCGTAGTTTGCGGATTGGTTGGAGGTGGTACGGGCGAGGACCGGTGTGCGTGTACGATTCGGTTCGCCGGCTCCGGAGGGAAGGGAGGCTGTTGAGGATTTCGGTGGGAGGGAAGGTGTGGATCCCCTCGGTAGATGGGATGGTGCTTGTGGACCTTCACCGGCGAATGTCACTCGTTGTCCGCCGAGGCCATGTTGTCGAGCTCCATTTGAGTCGCCTGGGGGAGCGGATCTGAGCGTTTCTCCGAATTGATATCCACTGGTTTCTCCTCGTAGCTGCTGAGATCCACTTAATTCCCCTGGACGAGATTCACTCGCTTCTCCAAGCAGAATTTGGTTGAGTTCAGCTCGTAGCTGTCGTGAACCACTCGCTCCTCTTTGTCGGAATCCACCTGTTTCTCCCTGGTAAGAACCGGGACCTGCTTCTCCCTGTCGGAACCCACCCGCTTCTCCCTGCCGAGAAACAGAACCTGCTTCTCCCTCTCGAGACCCACTCCCCCCTCCTCGTCCAGATCGAGATCCACTCGCTTCTTGTCCCTCGTCCAACCCCAGCCTATCCCTGACCAACTCGTCCGTCAACTGACTCGGGTGCGCGATGGTGATGAGTGCCGAATAATCCTGGAGGTCACGCAAGCTCAGCGGGGCAATCGGGACGTCCACCCTCGCGGGACCGGATAGGGGAATCTTGGCGAGCGCGAGCGCAGCGAGCCCGAGTAGAATGGGAACGAAGAACGGGGAGGGGGACTAAGGTGGAGTGGGGGACATACGGGGAACAACTGGGAGACTGCTCTGGAATGCACGATCGCTCGGGCTAATGGCGAGGAAGTATCAGCGCTGCATGGCTTTAGACCTGGATAGCGAGAAGGGGTGGACCTGGATCTGGATAAGGCGTATGGAGAGGGGAGACTCACCTCGTCGTACTCCGCTGTCGATGAATGATCAGCGACCGCCTCGCCGGGAGCCCGAGCACCGCCCGCCGAGTACAGATTCGGTCTCGAATTGAAAAGGGAGGACGTACCCGACTTCATCAGAGAGATAGACCAACACAAGTCCCCTGCCGGAGATGGAGGCGTAACCGAAGAGCACGTCCTCGGTGGATGTTGGGATGGTACGCCGAAGATGAGGGAGGACGGGGTCGTTCCCCGAGGAATTGAGCAGGAGGTGGGAGGGGTTGGTGGGGGAATTGTACTGCAGTAGGAACCTGGGAGGCTCAATTTGGAATGACGAGAGAAGGGGTAGGGAGGACGGACCATGTGGTCGGGTTGGAGGGGGAGGTGATGGCTTCTCGGGCGGAAAGGATGGATGGGTCGGACAGGTCGATGGACATGGCGCCGACGACCGAAACTTTACCGACCGGTACCGAGTCTGATCCCGGTGGCTTCTGTCAAGTCTCTATGACCGAAAGCGAGCAGCTCAAGAAAAGGGTGAAGCGATGCATGCTGTGCGACATGGGAAAATCAGGGTGCTTTGGGGTGGAGGTTGAGCGAAAATCAATCAAGAGGGCGTCGCAAGTCAAAGCGATCCGGTGCGATACGAGCGGGGAGACATGGATGGTTTCGGGGCAGAAGCGTTGGGTGACTGATGGGTTCAGGCTCAAGGACATGGATCAACCATATTGCATATCTCATGTTCAGATACCAGCGCTTCTCAATCCCTCCCAGCCATACCAACATCCCTCTCCTCCTCCCTTCCCATCCTCATCTCCCCGCCACTCCCACCTGCCTCAACCTCGTGGCTTTTCTGTAGCATAGCGGAACTCTGATACTCCCTTGCCGAGTGTGCAGGAGTCTGCAACGCGGTAACGGGGAACGTCCATGTCGTCCCGGTACCACTGAGCTGCGTTGATTCCATAGGCGGGATAACCATGACTGGGCTGGTCAGGGTAGACCAGGTTTCTTCCGAGGCGAGCGGGTTCGGCGCGGAGAAGCTGCGTTGACGCTGATGACTGTGTACCGCCTGACGCCGCTCGATGTGAGGGGACGAGAGCGGCATGGATGAGGTGGACGTGTTTGGATATCGCCAGGTCGAGGCGAAGGATGGCATGGGTTGAGCGGACATTGGAGCGGTCGACGAGGGAGTCGGCAGTGTCGTCGTAAGGGAATCCTGAACCTTCGAAAATGCCGGTACCAGGATCTACAGCGTATCAGCATACAATGAGTCATCGGGGTGTGAGTTGCCCACCTCGCGATCCCCGGTAAGCTCACACCTCCCACCTCTCCCCGCATCGCCACTCGTGAAATCTCCCACGACTCTCCAGCACTCCCCATCCCTCTCCATCCAACTAGCATATACCGCTGAACCCGGTGCGAGGTCGAAGCGTACGGCCAAAGCGTCCACATTGATTGCATGATTCGCCGTGGTGTGGAGGTTTGAAATCGCGCTCGAGTCGATCGGCACGGTGATCCGGAACGTCTCGTCGGTGTGTACGATATACATCGAGAGAACCGGACTTGTGGTGAATGAGATGGAACATCCGAGATCAGGCGAGGAGAGGCCGGATCCGGGCGTGAGGAAGCGGGTCCAGGAGGAGATCGAGAAAACCGTGATGGGGACCAACAACAATTCAGCTGGGGTAGACGAAACGTCAGCGAGGCCGGAGACGAGGGCAGGGTGACAAAAAAACGCGCACGATCATCGTCATGCACGAGCGCACGGAGAGCATCGAGTTTGACCGTCCGACGGGGTCCGCCGGCGGAACCCATTCGGCCAGAAGGGGAGTTTCGACCGTGCATATGCAACGGCTTGGGGATGTTCATCTCGCGGTCATTCGCTCGAGCTTTCGATCGCCTGAACCTGATCAGTCGTTGTACAGTAGTACTTGAGTTGAACTAACCGATTCTGGAACCAGATCTGCAGCGTCTTGGGGCGTACTTCGGAACCCAGCCGTTTCGCCAGCGCTTCTCTCGTCTGCGCGTCTGGATTCCTGGTAACCCATTAGCGTAGGGGGAAGCAGTAGGTCGGATTGCTCACTTATTCTCCTCGTAAGCGGCAATGAGGATCTCGAGCTGGTCTCTCCTCGGTCTGAACCTCGGCGCCTTCATCTCGGCCATCGGGGGGGCGTTCAACCTCATTTGCCTATACCCTTCTGACGGATTCATGGCTAGATGGGTCAGGTCGACGCCTATCGCCGGTGACATGGAAGACGCAGGACTGGGGTGGAAGACCCGCTTGGCCGCGGTTTGCGAAAGCATTGGTGCGGATGGTCGGCGGACAATGCCGGGTGATGGGTATGGGCAGGAAGCTGAGGAGGCCGAATGGGGCGTAGCAGGACTATGCGAGGACGTCGAGGTCCCGGTCGTCATCGTCGTTGAGCGATATGGATAGGTAGCTGAAAAGCCTCGTACTGGTCCCTTCGGACGTAGCGGGGAGTCGGAAGCCATAGCTGGGCTCGGTGAGAGGCTGGTGTACGGGAGCGCGGATGTGGGATGAGCAGCAGTGTTCGGCGGAGGAGGCGGCATAGACCGGTCGAACATCGCGGCCCATTGCGGTGTAGCCGTCTGCCATTGTGCAGCCGCCGAAGTAAGGGTATGTGCTGGCCAAGAAGACGTGGATAGGGACGGTTCCGATGTCCTGAGCGGCTGAGCATGTGGTTGGTACAGACCAAGTGGGGAAGCGGAGGCGAGGGAGCCAGTCGAAAGATCTCCTACCGGCGACCAGAAGGACGTGAGGTTAGTGGGACTATCGCTGTATGGGCGCTCAGCGGGACTGTCGAAGGACGCTGGAGGGAGTTGAAGCATCGCGGGGTCGATGGCCTGATCGTCGGAAGAGTATGTGAACGGAGATGAATGGATCGACATATTGCACAAAGGAGTGTGGGTCTCGCCGTGATGAAGAGGTCCGGGATCAAGAGAAGCTGCGATTTCGGTCAGTCGGTCACCTCGCAGGGAGCTGATATCACCCCGGACTCACAAGCTACTATACATGATGCTCGCGAAGCCCAGCGGGTAGGAAAGGGGTTGAGCGCCACTGACCTGCTGATCCTCCTTCGAGCGTTGGGGAAGGATAAAGGAGTGATTGATGGAGGGCGCCGCTATAAAGGGGGGGGTGACGTTGACGATGGCATTAGGACGGTATCAGTGGAGGGTCAGCTCGCAGCTAAGCAATCGAATGTGGAGACGGTCAAGCGAAGCTGCCGAGCGAGGAAGGGGGACCTTTGCTCCACGCCATGATTGAAGGGGGGTAGTGTAATCCATTGAACGTGGAATCAAACTCGCTGTTGATGTCATTTCAACATCGCCCTAGGTACGGCCGGACCGACTTGCATTCATCCGAAACATGGCAAGGGGTAGCGAGTTGGATTTAACCCCGAGCCACCTCCTTTGGGGGTTGGGACCGTCGCACGGTTCGCAGCAGATCGGTAAAGCAAATGAGCAATTAGCGGGAAAGGGTGGAATGATCCGCAAGGGCGTGATGGTAACATCTGGTTTTGAAAGAGGGTCGGGGAACAGGCTGGGGGCATAGTGTGTTGATGGCTGATGCCTCGGATCCGTGGAGTTACGTCGAAGAGGCAGAGGAATGATGCCAAACACCGCCCTTTCTGGAGATATCCCACGTGACACTCACAACACCTCTCTGTCGTCATTCGTTTTATCCTCGCTTATCTGATCCGAGGACATACAGGATGGCCAGAATTGGCCTGACGACGAATCAGGCCGGGAATATGATGGATCAGAGCGAAGGAGTGATGTCAAAAGCTCCCACGGAACGAGCAATCTTTGCCCCATCTCTGCGATACCTCCTCGCCCTCCCCTATCAGATCCTTCTCACCATCTCCGATTTCCTCGACCTCTCGACCTCCTCTCGCCAGATCATACGGATCACCCCTCGCTCCCCAGGCCAACTCAAAGACGGGCGGACGATCGCGGAGTGGGCTGACAAGTATGTCCCGAGTTTGCGAGGATCATGTGATTTGACACGATGGTTGCCGAAGTGGGTGTGTTGTTCGGTGCGAGCTACTAATACGGCTGACGAGGGTGTAGTGGACATCTGCAGACCGTGTATTCGGTGATTGGTGATTTCAGCAAGGTAGATGAGGTCCGATACGCCAGGTATCTTGCCAATAAGATGGCGCTCGGAGCTGACAAAGATAGGACATATCTGCGAGTACCGGATGGAGGGACATTGTATGTACTGCATGCTGTCTCTGGAAAAAAGCTGATGGACAGCTAGAGGTCTCGACTTCACGCCACCTCATCACGAGGACCTACCAGACTCGACGCCGACGATCGTGGTCTGCCACGGGCTGACGGGTGGTAGCCATGAGAGCTATGTCCGGAATGTGCTGTCTTGGGTCGTCAAGCCCGAGAAGGAAGGGGGTCTGAGGGCGAGAGCGGTGGTGATCAATGCGAGTCATGTTCCTCATTGGCTATTTGACTTTTCCCTCCTGGGGGCGGTCACTTTGTCTCTTCTACAGACTGAGGCTGACAGTCCACCTCCAGTTCCGCGGCTGTGCGCATATCGCCTTTCAGCCTTCTCAGAGCTGACACAAATCAGGCGCCGGTATCCCCTTAACCTCCTCCCAATTCTACTCTGCGGAACGACCCTCGACCTCGCCCTTTCCCTGCACTACCTCCGATCCCGCTACCCTCGTAGCCCGCTCCACGGCCTCGGCTTCTCCCTCGGCGCCTCCGTCCTCTCGCGCTACCTCGGCGAGACCGGTCCCTCCTCCCGACTTTCCTCCGGCATCGCCATCGGCACCCCCTGGGACCTACCCGCGATGTCCATAACCCTCGAGAATCACTGGTTCAAATCCAGAGTCTACTCCCGCTCGATGGGGACGAATCTCCTCAGACTGTTTTTCAAGCATTACGATCGAAATTCGGGGGTATTTTGGGATGTGGAGGATTCTGTGGAGGGGTTGAGGGGGATGAGAGGGAGAGGGGTGACGTTGAAGGGGGTGGATGAGTGGATGGTCTCGAAGGTTGGGGGACCGAGGGGGATTGGGCTTTGGCCGTTTGGGAGTGCGGATGAGTATTATGAGTGGGCGAGTCCGAAGACTGTGCTGCAGGGTGTGAAGCGGCGAGCTGGCTTCCTACTTGATCTGCTTCAACCGGAGCTGATTTACCCAGGCCATTGCTCGCGATAAACGCCTTCGACGATCCAATTATCGATAACTGTACGTCTTCCACAGTCCCAGTTTCCTATACTGAACTGAAATGTTCTAGCGGCCACGCCAATTGACGAGATCCAATCTTCCTCCCACGTATACCTAGCAGTAACGCCCGGCGGCGGCCACCTTGGCTGGTTCACCAATCTCACCACCAAAGACCGCTGGGTCCGTAAACCGATCAGCGAGTTCCTGATCGCTGCCACTCGGGATCTACCCATCAAGGATGCGGTGATCGAGGTCGAGAAGAAGGATGGGTGGGAGTGGTTGGTGGAGGCGGCTCATGAGGTAAGCGGCGTTGGTGGGGTGGTTGGGTGGGTCGGGTGGAGGGTTTTGAGGGAAGGGGAGGTCGTTGAGGGGAGTGAGGGGAGTGGTGCGATGCAGGGTTTGTAGGGGATCTGAGTTGCACCTGGACCTGCAAGTATTATTCGGTGACGGACTGCTTTCCGGGGCTTGCCTTCATTCAGGTGAACTGGGATGCGAAACGCCTGGACAGCCCATCATCGAGAATGCGTAATGTGGGATCAAGCGCGCACGCTCCTCCTCACCAAAATAGCCCACGTGGATCGCCAAAAGCTGAGTTTGTCCCGACCTAACATTTCTCTAGACTCTTCGATCTTTCTTCTGTCGTACCGCTCATTCACCTTAAACATTAGTCGACAGTCTGGCACCATCCAAAGGATCTCAAAACAGCAAGTCACGGACAAAGGAGCTGGCTTTTCTACCTCCACCGCAGATTCTATTACAATGGTCAGGCCTCCCTTCCTCGTCACAAACATCGCTGACTTATCTCCTCCCGCTCCCCTACATATCCATTTACTTCACTCACCTGCTCCGCCCTCCTCAAACCCATCCACTCTCTATCATGCCGAAAAACAACCCTGATGCGTATCGGTCACAGTCAGATGACTGGGACAAGCCGACCATCATCGGTCAGGGCCGGACTCGATCAGCCGTGGCCAAGGGGGCCGACCTGAGCGGTTCGTCTACCCTACACTCTATCTGCTTGCGACTCTCGATTGTTTTGCTGCCGAGCTGACGAGGACGCGCTAGCTGCGCGGAGGAACGGAGCTGCACTGGAGACGACTGTGAAGGATCGAACGCAGCCGAAGGGACGTGAGTGGTTCCTCTCTGCTCTCGATGGCGCTACTAGCGTGACTTTGTTGGAAGATGAACGAGTGCTGAGGAATGTTTGGATGTGCAGCTGCGGATCACCAGCGGATCGCGAAGCTCGATCGGGATGACGCGCCGAAACCCCCCGAGAAGGTGGACATGTCGTGCTTTCTCCCCCCTCAGGTTAAGGTCAAGACTGATCATTGGGTTGCGCAGTGTCGTGAAGGCTCTAGCTCAAGCACGGCAGGATAAGAAGAATGCGGATGGGAAGAGTATGACGCAGAAGGATCTGGCGACGGCGGTGAATGCGAAGCCATCGGATGTGAGTGTTCCCCAGCTCCCGTCAAACCCATCATCCAGGAGGAAGCTCCTGGAGACAGATGGACAACGAGCTGACGCCGGTCGCAAGATTGCAGATCTGGAATCGGGCAAGGCGGTGCCGAATCAACCTCTTTTGATAAAGCTTGAGCGGGTGGTGGGTGTGAAATTGAGAGGAGCGGCGTCGTTGATCGGAACGCCTCTGAATGGGCCGAAGAAGAAGTAGGGCAGTCAGGTCGGACTAGCCTGATTCTCTGGGAAGGAGACAGTGGGGAAGCATAGTTGACACTTGATGTATGCAACACTCAATGACCCTATACATCGAGGAAAGATTGACAATGTGATCCAACAGGATGATGGCGGAGCCAAATAACCCCGCAGTCGCCGAGCGGGACCTCTGAGGTTTCCATCTGATCGAATCCTGTTCTCCTTGGTCTGTTTCTGTATTCCATCAGTCATGTCGTGGAACGACTACCCTGGACAGGGACAGCATCAGCAGAGCCCATACGCAAATCTCCCTCCTCCACCTCAACAATGGGCCAACGCGCCTCCTCTACCAAACTTTGGGTAAGCTTGATCGTCAGCTCATCCCTCCCTCTCCTTCTGATTCTCCGTCTGCCGCTCTTTCCTCACTTCTTCCCTCACACCTTTCCCAATTTCCATTTACCACGGCTCTCTTTGTGCTCGTCCACGTCTCCCTTCTCCTCACCGCCCTCGCCCTCCTCTCGCTCCCTCAACTCTTCCCTCGCTCCTTCCCTCGCTTCGCGGCGTCCTTGCTCGTTTAGCCCGAGCTGAATGTCGCAGCTACAACTCCCTCGGCCAAAACTCCTACTACCCCCCACCGCCATCGGGTCCCCCGCTCCAACAATACAGCTCCAACAATTACGCTCCACCGACCGGCGCTCCCCCTCCTGCGCAGTATCACCCGACCGCCGCGGGCTACCGGCCGCCGCACGAGGTGCAGCAGGGCTATGGCGCGCCATACGGGCCTGCCCCAGGTGAGTCCACCTTCCGAGTGACCGAGATTAGGGTACAGGAAATTGATGAGATGTGATTGGCGCGTAGTGAGACCCCCGAGTCAGGCGCAGTCGTATGGACCGCAGATGCAGGCTCAGGGAGGAGGGCGGAGTCAGCCGTTCTTCCAGTACTCCCAGTGTGGGTCTCCTCTCCCTTTACCACGAGAGTGCGGATTGAAGGGTGATGGGCGCAGGCACGGGAGCAAGGAAGGCGCTCTGCGTGAGCTTGCCGCGATTGGGAGGGGAGTGAGCTGATAAGGGGCGTAGATCGGGATCAACTATATTGGGAGCTCGAATGCGCTGGCGGGGTGTATCAATGATGTGAGATGCTCTTCTCGTGGTCCAGCGGTATGTGATTCGCTGATACGCCGCTAGGCCCATAATGTGCAGAAATTCCTCATCGGTGGGTAGCCTTTCCCCGTAGTCGCCATGCAAGCAGCTGATAGAGACTCTCTCCTCCTCGTATCCCTGTCACGCGCACATTCTCCGACCCTCCCCGTCACTGATTGCTCCGCGTCTTCCCACTTGATTCTCTCACTCGCTCGCAGAGCGCTACCATTACCAACCCGACGACATCGTCATGCTCACGGACGACTCGCGGGATTCGCGCCAGATCCCGACGCGAGCCAACATGCTCCAGGCCATGCAATGGCTCGTCTCGAGCGCCAAGCCGAACGACGCGCTCTTCTTCCACTAGTTGGTCCTTACTTCGCCATGATGTGGCCGTACTGAAGGCTGCCCCTGTGGATAGCTCAGGACACGGTGGACAGACACAGGATCTCGATGGCGATGAGGATGACGGGATGGACGAGGTGATCTACCCGGTGGACTTTAAGCGGGCGGGACACATTGTGGATGATGAGAGTGGGGCTATCTCCTCGAGACTTGTGTGCTGTGCTATCACTGACGCCCTGGTTTCAGTGTATGTGAAGGTGGTCGGACCGAGCTGATTATTGCAGCCACGACCTCATGGTCAAGCCACTTCCGCCCGGATGCCGGTTGACCGCCATCTTCGACTCGTACGTCCCCTGCTTCGCTAAGGCGGTCGTTCGCTGATCAGCGGGACAGGTGCCACTCCGGCTCATGCATGGATCTGCCATACATCTACTCGACAGAAGGGAAGATCAAGGAACCGAACCTCCTCGCCGAAGCCGGTCAGGGATTGCTTGGTGCTGGAATGAGCTATCTCCGGTATGCATTCCTCGCCAAGGTGCTCGGAGCGAGGGCTGACTCCCGCAGCGGCGATATCGGCGGGATGATGTCCGGCGTCTTGGGGTATGTCCCAGACATGACTCGTACGAACACCGATTGACAACTTGCAAGCCTTGGGAAGCAGATGATGCACCAGAACTCTGGCGCAGAGGAACGGACGAGACAGACAAAGACGAGTCCGGCGGACGTCATCATGTGGTCTGGCTGCAAAGACTCGCAGACAGTATGTCTTATTAATTTCTGGAAGAAGCAGAACTGACGAGAGAAGAGCGCGGACACCCAAGAAGCCGGTCGAGCGACTGGTGCCATGTCATACGTGAGCTGTCCTTCGACGGGTAGCGACGATAACTGAACAGCTTCTCTCACAGGCATGGATCGCGGCACTCACGAAATACCCTCAGCAGAGCTACGTTCAGCTGCTCAATACGATTCGGGACGAGCTCAAGGGGAGATACGATCAGAAGCCGCAGTTGTCAGCGAGTCATCGTGAGTTGTTGTCGTAAAGGAAGGATTGGTAGCTCACGTTCCTCGTCGCAGCGATCGACACGAATATCCTCTTCATCGCTTGACGAGCATCGGTCGGAAATGATGCCTGATGCTAGCGAAATGTCTCTTGGGCTGTATGGATGCCTTGCTTTGACTTGCCGATGAGACGACGATGCACTCAGCGTTATCTCTAAAACTGACGGATTGCAATTAGATCATGCTTAGACCAGATACTTGCGGATTATTTCTGCCCCGGCACCCGCAGAGAATGGGCCGGCCAAAACAGATATGTCGAACAACCGACCTCGGTATCATCGCACGGCAAGCGAATGGATAGGGGCGTAGAGTAGAAGACCTACGAGCACGAACGTGCCGGCCAACCAAGGCAGCGGGCCGGATATAGGACGTTACCTGCCTCGACTTCGATACGTCCGGCTGATCAGCTCGAGTATACTACCGGCCATATGGGAGATTGATGAGCAGGTTACAATGGCCTTGAAGTGGACTGGGAGGATGGAGGCGAGGGACCACAAAGAGACACAACAGCATTCGAGTGCATTCTCGTACGTACAAGACGGTCATTGTTTGGTCTTCTTACTCACACTTCTTGATGCCTTCGCCTCATCACCACTCCCCTGTGGCGGTCTGGCTTTACATCCCGATGTCCTCCACGCCTTCATCAACACCTCCGCAAACACCAGAAGCGCCCACGCCATGGCCGGGATGAACAACCCAAACACGAGATTCGCTCCTGTAAACGCGGAGAGTGAGTTCTTGGTGTACGAAGCGATATCGGAGAAGAGGAACAAGATGCTGACGAAGGCGATGGCGATGATGATGGCGCCGATGGTCTTGATTCCCAGTATCATCCCGGGGCTATGTCCAGTCCTGCGTGTCGAGGTGGATGGGCGCCTGGGGTGGAGAAGGGCGTACCAAGAGACGGTGAGGGTGGTGATGACGAAGAGGAGGAGGAAGTTGAGCATCGCGAACATCCGGACTGGGGTGAGGGATTTGGCGACGGCAGCGAGAGCGGGGGTATCGGATGAGGTATCGGGACCGGTATCGAAGGGTTTGTCGGAACCGGTGCTGACCATGTAAGCGAGAGAGAGCGCTTGACGGGTGAGGAGGATGGTGAGGACCAGTTGAGCGAGGAAGAGGACGATGCGCAGGCCTGTCCGCCAAGTCGATTTACGCAGGAATTTCCTGGGTCCACACAGCCGCGCGTCCATCGCGATCACCCGGACCATCCCGGCCAGCCCGGACTTGATCCCGGACAGCACACCTCTAGTAGAACGAGCCGGGTTTCGCCACCACGCATTCGCGTTCGCCTTCCTCGGTGTATCCGCACGAGTAATGGCGAAAGAGAGGAGAAGGGTGACGGGAACTATCCCAACGAACATCCATAGGTTAAGCAGGACGAAGACGCCGGTCGGGCTCAACCAGCTCTTGGCAAAAAGGTTCGCGAAGATTTTCTGGTTGGCAGACAGATCTCGCTTGGCATTGGATCGATCGTTCGAGGAGAATACGACGAGCTCGCCGAGCTCACGGCAGCCCAGGGTGTAGATCGCGAGTGTGGCTAGAAACGCTAATGAGGAGAATGGCGCTTTCGTGACGACGTGGAAGGTGGAGGAGACGAAGGTGATTGGGTTGAGGATGTTTTGGCCGTCCGCGTGGAAGAACCCTGCTTTGTAACGGGTATTGTTCTCGTACACCTGCTGCTTCTGGCTCCCGGTGTTCTCCTTCGCCGAACGCCTGGGAGGAGGAGCTTCATCCTCTTTGCGCCTTCGATCATGACGATATTGGGGAATCGCGTTTCCCGCTGGCGTACCTCCTGCCTTCGGTAAGCCTTGACCCGACATCATCGTGTCTGGTATGCCACTCTCTCGCCGTTTCTCCCGCTCTGTCATCGGAGGCTTTGGCGGCTGGACCCTGTCCTCCGAATCGACAGGGCGTCCAGCGTCAGAATCACTGTATTCCTCGTTTTCGGTCTTGTCTTTTGAGTCTGTGGGCATCGCGGAATCGGCGATATCTCTTGCGGCGGAATCCTTGCTCTCGCTGACCGAGTTGCGATCTTTGTCTTCAGCACCACCGGGTATATTCTCGGTATCTGAGCGCGATTTGGCGGTCTCTTCGACAGTCCGCCGATCGCGTCTCGAATCGGCTCCGAGGGGATCATTCGCCGCTGCAGCTGTCAGCGGGCGGTGTGATGTACTACCAAGTCAAGGAGAGGACGTGCCGGCGATGCCCTCACCAGCCCCCGTACTTTCCGAGGTACCCACGTCGCTTGCAGGATCGGGTCGATTCCCACGTTGCAGCTCCGGCGGCACTTCGATGGATTCCAAAAGCACCCGAGTTTGCTCCTTCATTTTCTCGTAATCGTTCTCCGTCATATCCTGACGCGGAACATCTGAATTTTTTTCTGGTCAGTGCTCCCCGTCAAGATAGCTCTACCGGAGCGCCGTGGCGAAAGGCAATCGCGGCTACTTACCGGGCATCTCCTTGACCAGATCCCGGGCTTTGTCTGCCGCAACGTTATACTTCGCAAACTCTGCTTCCGACAAGGGGTCCGCGCCTTTCTCTGTTTCATCTCGTCAGCGACTGGAGAGAAGACTGAGGGACGTACGCTTGCGTTGGGAGGCACTGCGGGCTTCATCAATCGGGCGTGTCTTGCCTTCGTCATCTTGAGCGAAATCAAAAGAGACCGGTCGTCCGCCCAGATCCAAGTCGTCTTCCGGCCAAGCGCCATCCTGTCGTGCAGACTTCTTCGTTTCCTTCCGGCCCGCCTTAGAAGGGGCCCGCGAGTCATTAGCTTGGCGCTCTCCGTGCTGGTCCTTCGTCACTGCTGATCTATCTCTGCCCCCGAGCTTATTATCGTCTGGGCGCATGTCATCTGATGACAGAATGTTCTCTCCACCGCTCGGGGGCGTTTTCTGGTCCTTGGATGATGGCGAATTCTCTCGTCTCGCTGTTTGATCCTCTCCGGCGCGCCGCTCCTTCTCCGACCTTTCATCCTGTCGGTGAAGACGCTCTCCATAGTCCTCCATTGTCTCATCCTGACTATCCGCATCTTCCTCTGCGTCGCCCCAACTCCAACGCGGAGGCCGATACATCTTGTCTCCATCATAATCAGATCTCTCATCCACATTCTCCGTATCACTCGAGAGCCGACGCCGCCGCGTGCAAGTCTTGTCTCCATCGTCGTCCGATGTCGCGTCCACATGTTCCTCTTCATCACTCGAGAGCCGACGTCGTCTCCCGCGAAACTCGTCTCCATCTTCGTCAGGTGTCTCCGTTGTGACGCCATCGCGCAAAGAAGCACCGGACGCTGGGACTCCCGAAGCTGGCTTGACCGAGGCGGACGATGTGTCGCCACTGTTTTCACCGAGTTGCTTATTCTCCCTCCTCGTGGACTGCTCGGGCAATCGCTGTGAAGGATGCTTTGTCTCATCCCTGAAGCCTGGTACAGCACGTTCATCTTTGCGCGCGGCAGGTGTTGGCGATTTCCGGCGACTCTTTCTCAGGTCTTCTTCGTCAGTCTCGTCGTGCAAGCTTTGTACCCGCCAGGCCAGGCGCTTCTCCTTGTCGTAGGCGTTGTCATCCTCACTATACAGCGGCTGTTCTTGATCGCTTGGACACCCATCGAATGGACGGTACATTTCTTTCGCTTTCTCTTTGTTGAAATAGGTGTCAGACTCCCAACGATTCGTCCTCGGCTTCACAGGTATATATGCACCTGATTGCCGAGTTTCGTTCTTCTTCTTTCGTCCCAGTCTGGCCAACCGCTTCCTTTCGTCGTCTTGAGTTTCGAGGCTCTCACCATCCTCACCAACCGGGTACTCCTCTTCGCTATCGCAATCTGAACTGGGTCGAAGCATCCCTTCATCTCTCTCGTTGGTATACACTCCGCGAGGTTTCCTGACCTTGGCAGGCGAAGCAGCTGACTGCTCCGCTGACTGCTCGGTCCTTTCGTGCCTTGGCTGCTCGTCGTTCTCTTCGCTCGCTGACATGTTGGAAAGAGCATCATGGTGGGGGGGCCTCCCGCTCTCGTCCCGGTCGCCTTGTCCAGAGGGCTTTGAACCTGTTTGGGGCGATCTTGCAGGTCGCTCTGACGAATCCAGCATAAGATCCGCCACGGCGACGTCTTCTGCTGTGGTCTCCCCTGTTGCCCGCGACACGGAGGCTGGTTCTACCGGTTTGAGTGCTAAATTACGATCAGTATACCATCTTCTCAAGGACGACATGGTACTGACGCGAGCTCAAAAAGTTACCCTTCTCTTCCCTGAGCAAGGTTTCCAAGTCGGAATCGAGTCCATTGTCGTCGCTATCGGCCTCGCCATCGGACTTTTCGTTCTTAGGCGCGGCTGCATCAACACCCTTTTTCGCCATGCCTTTCTTCTGGTCCGGATTTCGGACCTGCTTCGGATCGCCATCCGAGTTGCCGTCGTCCTCGCTTCCGTGATCACCTATAGCTGCTGCATTTTTCTTCTTGCCCTTGAGCTTGTCCCGGCGTTCTTTACCACCTGGCTCACCAGTCGTCTTGGTGTCCTTCTTCCTTGGGTTGAAGGGAGCCGTGGGATCCTCATCCGACGTCTCTCCATCCAGCTGCAGATCTTGCCGCCGCAGCTGAGCTGTAGCCCCTCGCTTATGATCCGATCTGCCGAGCGTTTGCTGCTGTCGCTGGTTGGCCAGAGGGTAGGCGTAATCTTCGTAGGGATCCTGCATGGGCTGCTGATCCATCATGCCGAGTTGCTGTTGTTTCCCCTGTCGTCTCAACATTTTTGCCTGGGCTGGAGTGTTGAAGCCACCCATGCCGCCGCCCCCGGACATTTGCCCTCTCATGTCATAATCGTCATCGATCGAATCATTCAACCTCGCCCTGCGGTTTCGCTTGGAGGTGGGTAGCCGATCATCGATCCCCGCATCCAGCGCCTTATCCGATTTCCTCGGGTCTCCTGGCAGCCGATCATCGACCCCCGAGTCCAGAGCCTTCTTCGATTTCCTCCCGCCTCGAAGCACTTCTTCATCTCCATCAACCTCGATTCTCTTCTTGTCCTTTTGCGTTTCTGCTCTCTTCGTCTGAGTCTCAAGCCTCTGTATCCGGTCATCGAGCTCTTCAATATCGGCCTTGCCAGCGCCTTTTGCTGTCGCTTTAGCAGGCTCCTCGTCGATTCCCATCGTCTTCTTGGTCTTCCCCCTGACTAGGCCTTCAATCTCATCATCTCCTTCCTCTTTAAGCGTTTTCATCTTCACCTTATCCTTCGCCTTCCTTGCAACGCGCTCAGGTTCTACCTCCTCATCTTCCACCTCTTTGAGCGCTGTCATTCTCGCCTTATCCTTCGCCTTCTTGGCAAGGCGCTCAGGTTCGACTTCTTCCTCTGTCAATCTCATCCTCGCCGCTTTTGGAGAAGCCTCTTCGATGACCTTCGCTTTCTTCTTCTCAGGAGTGATCACATCCTCGATCGGCTGCCCCGCTTCCAACGCGGCTTTCACCTTGGCCTTCGTCTCCCCCTTCGCCTTCGCAAGCTCCTTCTGGAGAGAGATCCTCTTCCGCCTCTCCTCTCCCAAGATCATATCCTCGACCTCTTGCTCGCCTTTGGCAGTAAATTTCCCCTTCTCCCTCTCTTTGACCCTAGGCTTCTCAGGCTCTAGATCGATCGAGTATCTCTTCCTCCTCTTCTCGCCAGTGACGAGCGCTTGCTCCTCACCTTCGCTCTCGCCCCCAATCGCTATCGCAGCCTTCCTCTTCCCTCCTCTCGGGACCTCAACCTCGGAAGGGATCGGCACCCTCCTCTCGGCCTTCTGATCCGTTTTTGGTTTGAACTCACTCTTCTGTTTGATAGAATCGGCGAGTGACGTCGGCCGACCGATACCCTGAGCGCGGATCAGCAAGTAGGCCTTTGCGTCACTCAACATACTATAGGGCTTCCCTTTCTTGGGCTGACGGCGCCGGGATTGGGCACAGGATCCTCGAACCAGAGCGGATTGAGAACCTATAGCCGAATAAGCATTGACCCCGCGCACAGACTCACAGGCGGTTTGCTGGGAGAAGTCGTCTCCGTTCGCAACAGAACCGGGGAGAAGACTTCCTCCCGTACCTCCGAACTTCGTCGCAGGTTGAGTTCGTCGAAGTTGGGCATCGTTCCCTGTTCTTCTATCGCCCTCAATGGTTGAGTCTCCAGATCAAAAGCGCCTTTTTGAGGACTAGCAGACTGCTCGTAGTCTCCGAAGAGGTCTGCATCGTAAGGCGCAGCGCCATGAGTCGGTCTTAGCGCGCGCTGCCTGCCTTGCTGACTCCCCGAACGCTCTTGGTCGAGATGGAGACCCCAACCACCCTCTTGTGGGAGATTCTTGACGTCCACGTTATAATCGGGGTATCTAATCCTCACGTCTGGCTTTCGAGTCTCGTCGTCGGTATCATCGTCGCTCCGACCTCGCCCATTTCCCCAACCGGTCTCATAGTCGGTCTCGCGTCCGTCTGAAGGGGGCTCCTCGTACTCGGGGACGTCTTCGCCGGCGGATCCGTCCCTCTGCTGTACCACTGGGTCCGGCCGCCGGTCTCTTCTCACCCTCGAGTCGACGGGGCCGGCGACGGGTCTCCGTATCGGTGATTTCAACCACCCTCTGAGGCCACAAAGCGATACGAGGAGGACGAGCAGGAGAATGAGCAGGAGAGTGGCGGCTTCCCAGAACGCCTTATTGGCCTTCGGGTCTCTCCCGGTGGCGACGTATGTTGTCATTATATCGTCGCAGTGGGCTGCTCTTACTCGGAGAATACTGGTTGACTCGAGAGGCGTAGTTCAAGCCGGATAGAGTGAAAAGCGCCCTCGCGCTAGCGTCAAAGGACTGGCTGCCAAAGGGTTGGCAGGACTTTTGAAAAGAGGTGGATGAAACTTGGTCAGGTCGCGTTTCACCTGTCTAAGTCGACGAGATGTAACACATAAGCGAGGCGCTCATACTTGGGGGAGACAGAGCTCACTGCAAAAGAACGAACCGATGTCGAGCTACGATCGGATTGCAGGTTTGAGCGATGAGTGCTGTACTTGCCACTACTGTTCTGAAATCAAATACGCTGCACAATCAACGCTTCCGCAACCCATGGCCGTCTTTCGAATCACTCAGCTTCCGTACCCTACTCTCCTCCCTCCACTACCAACATCCCTCACCGTCGCCTTCCCTCGTCCTACCCACAGTGGTGAAGCCCGCCTTTGCCGCTTGTACGATCCATCAGCCTCAAGTGATGTGGCTCGGCCATGCGAGCGTTTACCTGCACCTTCCAAAGAGTGATGGCGAAGCCATGGGTATCCTGTTTGACCCGATATTCTCCTCGCGGTAAGCCGAGTCCGATCATCGGCGCTCACTTTGGCGTAGGTGTTCGCCGGTGAAGTGGCTTGGACCGAAACGTCGGATTTCGACTCCGTGCTCCGTTGCCGATCTTCCGAATGTGGAGGTGGTGATTATTTCGCATGACCATTGTGAGTCCTTCTCGGTGTAAGCTCGAATGACAGCTGAGAGATAAGACGACCATCTTGACGAGCGCACCATTTGCGAAATCGAGGAATGTCATCGGCATACCGCGCGCTACCTCGTGCCGACTGGTATGAAAGAATGGTTCGTACGTCTCGGTGTACCGGCCGAAAAGGTGATCGAGCTTGGCTGGTGGGAGGACACGATCATCAACCCTTCCGATCTTTCGCACCGGCTCGTCCCTTTCCACAAAGTCAATACTGGAGGATCATCGGCCAGTCTGTCCTCGGATCCGTCGACGACCTCGGACGCCGGTCGATTGCGCCTGACTTGCACGCCAGCGCAGCATAATTCCGGTCGCAGCTTGTTCCGACGAAATAGCACGCTCTGGGCGACTTGGTCTTTGAAGTACGACTTGCCGAGCGGTGAGACGTTCCGTTGTTTCTTCGGCGGGTAAGTCTTGTTCGGAACTCGTCAGCTCATGTGTCAGCGATACGGGTTATAGATCGACTCCGGGTGGGCCAGTATGTCCGGTATTCCAAGGTCAGTCGGACAGCATCTTGGGATCAGCTACAGCTGATGGGGTCGCAGAGATCAGAGAAAGGCTCGGCGAACCCGATCTGGCCCTCTTGCCAATAGCTCCTGGCGCCGTCCTCCCTTTCGTGGAACACCTCACCGGTCTTCGCCTGAATCAGCACCGCCTGACCGCATCCATACACTGCTCGCCCCGTGATGCGATGGACATACACAAAGAGATCGGTAGTCGTCGGAGTATCGGGATCCATTGGGGGACTTTTACGACCACGATAGACGCAAGGATGACGATGGGTCATTTGGAGGAATCCAGGAAGGAGATGGGAGTGTCGGACGTCTGGGAGAAGGAGGGCGCTTTTGTGGTCGGTGAGGTGGGCGCGTGGATTGGATGTTGGGCTTGACGGAGGCTGAAAGGTGATGAAACCGCCGGAATGAGTTCTTCCACAGCGAAGCAGACCTTGCTGCTCTGACGGCAAGCTTAATCACATCGCCGCCCAATGGCGGTCCGTCTGAACTCCCTGTGATATCCTGCTTCTTGTGCCGAGCGAGGATGAGTGCAATGCTGATGACGTATCGTCTGAATAGAAGAATGGAATGGAGAAGATCGTGACTTCAACGTCAATCCCGATTCCGCCGGAAACGTAAGTCTAATCAGGATGGATGACCTCTCGCCCGGTTTACGCTATTCCATTCCCAAAACCTCTTCTGGGTGAAGATAGCGTCCAAAATGCCCTCCCGGAAGCTCAAATCCGCTCTTCTATCCCACCAGTCCGCCGTCGCCCGCCGCGCCACCCAATCCAAAGCTGCCGAACATCGTCAAGCCAAAGCCCTATCCATCAAATCCACTCTCTCCGGCTCCTCCTCCAAACCCAAGTCCAAAGGCAAATCCAAACTCACATCCAAACCCGATGGATCCCAATCGCACCCAACCACTATCCCAATCGACAATACCGACACAATCCTCCTCCTGGGCGAAGCCAATTTTTCATTCGCGCTCTCCCTCCTCCCTCCCCCGCACTCCTTCAGCCCGAGGCAGATCTGCGCGACGAGCTACGATTCCGAAGACCTCTGTTACTCCAAGTACCCAGATGCCCGAGATCATGTTGCCGAGTTGAGGGAGAGCGGCGTGAGGGTTGGCTTTGGGGTGGATGCTGGAGCTTTGGAGAAGAGTAAGGTGGTAGGTACGGGGAGGCGATGGAGTCGCGTGGTCTTCAACTTTCCTCATGTCGGTCGGTCGCCGCTCGATTGCGGGAGACGGTGAAGCTGATAAGGTGGATAGGTGCGGGTATCACGGATCAGGATCGGAATATCTTGTCGAACCAGCATCTACTGCTTCGGACATTCCGCTCTGTCGCCCCGCTTCTGACGGACGGTCCATCCGCCTTCCCCATCCCCACCAAAACCAAGGGGAAGTCCTCGAAGCGAAAATCTCCCCCAGACACGGATTCCGAACCCGACTTCGACCTCCACCCCGAGGACGACTTCGAACCCCCTTTCCAACCCACCGACACCTCCCGAACCCTCCAATCCCTCCAACCCCCGCCCCGCCAAGGAACACTCCTAATCACCCTACTCTCCCAGGCCCCCTACACACTCTGGGACCTCCCCCACCTCGCCACCCGTCCCCCTCCCCTATGTCCCGGCACGACCCTCCCCCAACCGAGATACAGGCTTCTCCGGTCGTTTGAGTTCAGGCCAGAGGTATATCAGGGGTATGAACATCGACGGACGATTGGGTGGAGGGAGGGCTTGAGTAGGGGTAGGAATGAGGAGATTTTGGGGAGGAAGGGTAGGGGGAGGACTTGGGAGTTTGCGCTGGCGGGGGAGGATTGAGTAGCTTCGTCTGAGGCGAGAATCTTGAGCAGTATGGGTGGGAAGGGGGCGGTGGTTTGGATGGCGGATGCTTGTCACGACGAAGTGATGATTCTTCGTGCATGCAGAGGGTTGCATATTCGACTGACCCGAGACTCAAGCGAGACGTAGGGGTACTATTATGAGGGGTATCTCCGCTAGGGCCAATTGAACGCGGGGTATCTTCCGGAATCGAAATGTCCATTCATCCTGTGCATCTATCTGAGCCACAGCAATCATCTTCGCTTCGAGAACAGCTACACCGTAATCAGCTCGTCTCTGGCTAATGACCGCTGGAACCACCTTATTGAACAACGCCAAGACCTTCGGTACGTTCAGCTGCACGTACTCGAGATCCAACATCGCCTGATTATCTTTTTGCTGCAGTCTCATCAGCCCACATAGCTCCTACCTACATCCCGACTCACCTTCTCCAGGAGATCGTCAATCTTCAGGTCCATCTCCAGTATCGGCTTTTCCCGCCCCTTGAAGTACAGGGCGATGATGAATGTCCCCGGGGTCGGGGAGGTGATATTGAAGTAGATGTTTATCCGTCTACCGCGCCGGACTGGTCAATTCCTGCCAAGATATAGAGGTGATCTACCCACCGATTCTCCGGCACGTTACTCTCCATGATGATACCCTCTTTCTCAAACTGGCTATGCGTAAACCGATATGGTCCCAGTATAGCGCTCTTGACCGGCTTCTTCTCCTTCCCATTGACCGTGACCACGCCCACTCCACCCGCGCCTTTCTCCTTACTACTCGTCAACCGCACATTCTGGAGGTACGCCTTATACTGTTCGAGTTGAGACCGGAGGTAATTATTATGATCGCCAATCGTCTTGTACACCGCTTCCAAACTCCGTGTCTCGAGAACCACCTTCTCCTTCGTGTTCCCCAAGTGAATCATCTCCGCCGCCACTTCATCCTGCATGATCTTGAATCCATCACCTCGTTCCACGACGCTAGCAGAGTCCAGCTCGCCAAGCAGCGCGTGGACTTTGATCCCACGTCGAACCAGTACTGGGTCTTTCGATGTCGCCGCTCGTTCTGCGAGACTGGACAGGTCGACAGGGCGTTTGTCCGCGAGTTGGGGTATCGATCGGAGCAGCTGGACAAAGATGGATTTGGCTTCCATGTAGTTGATGTCGTTTTGCGTGACGCTATCGGACATGAGCGCGGTGGAGAGGTCCTGGATCGGCGTCTCCCAGCGAGAGTAAAGGGGTAGCTCGAGGGATCGGTTCTCTTTTCGCGGGACCTGAGGAGGTGCGGCGCCAAGCTCGTCAAGCAGGATGCGGAGGTGGTGCTTGTCGTTGGGAGACTACGAGGAGTTAGCGGCACTAACGCGGAGAAGGTATACCCACCAGGACGTCCATGTGCTGCATGAGGAGGGAGTGGGTGTTGTACAGCTCGTTCAGGGTGATGTTGATCTGCAGATCCTTTTTCGAGAGCGCCATGTACTGATCAAGCTGGGCCAAGTCAACAAAGGGCTTCGACTCATCTCGAGAGACACCCACCTCGAGTGACTCGTAGAAATCCCCAACCTCGCACAACGCATTCAGGAACTGGTTCATCCGGACCTTGTTGGTCTCGACAAACGGATTGAGCGACATCATGTACTGCTCCTTCGCATACGACGGCTTGTTGGCGAGGTTCTGGAGCATCTTTGCGATCTACCCAGAGTCAGCGAGAACTACCCAAGCCGCCAAATCGAGCTTACCAGTGTGAGTGTCCGCCGAGGATACCGTGCCGGGACACCATCAACCAGCATATACGCCTGAGGAGTGACGATCGCAGGGTTGATGAAACGGAGGAAGAAGAAGCCGCCTATCAGGCTACAGATCGATGCGTCGCTCGCTTCGGAGTATTTCCGCTGCGAGCCGCTGTTAGCGCTACTCCGAAGCTGATGGGTGAGACTAACCCGTGTGAGCGAGCGGATCTGCTTGCAGATCCACCGTATCCCATACGGCACCGTCTCCATACTGTCGATGATCGTCGAGAGGAAGGTATTGGCGATCTCCATGAGCATTGTCAGGCGGGGCACGATGATGGCCTGGACGTCTGCGTTGGCAGCTGCGACTTCGGGTGGGACGCCTCGAGGGAGGGATGGGGGAAGGGTTCCGGAGTCTTCCTCGATCTGAGCGATCATCTGCTCATATACCTGGACTCGATCAGCGCACGTAAAGCAGGAGAAGGCCGGCGTACCTTTAGCGGATTCATCTCGAGGTTGAGGTCTTTATGCTCGATGAGACTGTTGATCCGGTCCGCCAGTACCGTCTTGAGGTAGCTCTGACCGGGGCCGCGGCGGGTGTACGTCGTCATCATCCGGGACACAGGGGTATTGGCGCGGAGGAGTGATCCGAACTCGGAGGTTGTCTCGAATTGCGCGCTCAGCACGCTCTGCGATCGTCACCATCGTTTCCAGCCGGATATAAGCGACCGACCTGAAACATCGTCAAGAGCAGATGCTCCTCCCTCTGCTCGTACTGATTCCCATACAGCGTGAACATGACCGTTTGCAACAACGTGTCAATCTCCGACAGGCTGACCAACCTACACAGACTGGCAACATGCCGTGGTTCACTCTGGAGTAAGAAGAAGAGATTCGCATACTGACCCATCCTCCTCTCATCCGGCCAAAGCTCACTATCCTCCTCCACGTCCTCCAACGCCTCAGCGACCTCCCTCTTCTCATCCGCCGCCATCCGATTCTGGATCAAAAGCGCGATCCGACTATCCAAATAACGCACGTCCCGCTCGAGCACGAAGTTCTTCTTTGACTGAGCGGAGATCCGGGATTTCAGGTCGCGGAGTCGACGTTGAGCGCGGGCGAGGTCATCTTCCACTTCGATGTCCTGTTCGGCGGCGAGGGAATACATTGCGTTGACGGAGTACCGGTTCGTCATTCGGTTGGTTAGGCGTCGGGAGGAGTGGGAGTGGGCGGAGGCGGGTGGGGAGGGGAGGGAGGAGGACGAGGTCATGACGACGGTGGTCATGGCGGCGGCGTGTGAAGTAGGGGAGAGTGGACGATCTGGTAAGGAAGGCGGGTAAAGGTGTTTTGATGGGTGATCGGAATAGGTTTTGATTGAGCTGAGTCGGGGCCCTCCTTTCGCTAGGATCCTGCTCGAGGTCAGTGAAGACTGCGCTGAATCTGCCGCTGGTCTAATATGCGCTCCTCCTTCCTGTACCAGGGGTGATTAGACTATTGTATATGATATTGACAAAGGAGACCGAAAGGATGAAGAGCCAAGTCCCCTTTAGCTCAGGACGGGGATCGCGTCACACGGAATGTAATTGTAATTGTCGCACTGACCCATGGCTAAGAAAACTCTCGAATATTTCTGTGGGACGAATGCAACATTCCTAACGAGAGGCTTACAGCACCATGCTGTCGCCCTCATCATCCCATTCCCGCTCCTGATCCCGCTCGAACGCCCCCGCCTGGCCCGCATCTTCCACCGCTCGGGCTTGCTCTGCCTCGGCCGCTGCCTGCGAATCGACAATCACTGCCCAGACCGATGCTTTGAACTGTACATTCCACGTCAGTGGATACTGAGGTGACGGAGGAGTCGATGTACAAGGGTGAGGACTAGCCCCATCTTCTTCTCGAGTACCCGCAATTCCGCCAATAAGCCCTCGTTCGGCGACTCCGCCGTCAACCGAGCAAGGCTCGCTATCTGATCAGGCGGCATCGTAAGTCAGGGTAGGAAAAGAGAGGTGAGGAGACGGACCCGTTTGATCTTGTCGCCGAGCTTCGCATATTCCCATAGGACATCTTGTTCGAGAGGGGAGAGTTGGCCGTTATTGGTGCTGAGAGAACAGGAATAAGCTTAATTGTTTAATTGTTTTTCATGGGGTGCATAAATCTACTAGGGATTGATGGTGACGGTCATGCCGAAGGGAGAAGAGGTGAAGTTAAACGACAGAGTCCGGCCAGGTGATATGTGCTTGAACCCGTTTGGTGAAAGTGTCCACGAAGATGACAGGAGTCTCGTCCACCTATAGCGATTGGATGTCCAGCCCCATCGATCTCCCGAAATCGCCAGAACCTTCTCCCACGTCTTGACTAGGCGAATGGTCGGGCAATCGCTGATTCAAGAGTCGTCCCTGGGTGATTGAGGAGGTGTAGATAGCTTTGAAGGAGGGAGAGGAATGTTCAGGCAAGTCGCGTCCAGCACGCGACACGGAAGCAAATACCGGTGTCTTTCGGCCTGTTTTACTCCGCGCCACCACAGACTTTGCTCTCGATACCTCCTTAACCCGTGAGCCGAGCAGCCGTCAATGGAGACGTAGCATTACGTTGACATGAGACGAAACCATCACAAAACGTGCCACCGCCCTAGGAAACCCTATCCATGCTCCTGACGGAACATCCTAATAGCCATTCACTTCTTCCCAGACCTATAAACCGCTCGTCAGCACTTTCTCAGCCTGACGCTCCACTCCGGACTATTCGATATCGTCCGTTGGACGTTTGCCGAGAGGCGAGAGCAATGATAACCTGACGCCTACTTCTTGATTCCCCCGCCTCCCAATGGTCCTTTCTCCGCCGCTATCCGCGCCATCAGCTCAAAGACCAGTTTAGAGGGCCCAACGCACCCTTCGTCGCCAAAGCCTTCAGCTCCGCTTGTTCCTTCTTCCTATACGCAATCACCTCGGTGAGCCTGAGGGATAGTGAGATCGAGGGCGGACGCACTGCCTCTCCTTGAATGCTTTATCGTCCTCATCGCTGCGGAGTCATCAGTGTTTGCTTTACTCTTTGCTATAGATTGAACTACACGCACAGCTCTTTCTTGTCCTTCTTTGGCGCCTTTTCGAGGACAATCCCGTAGAGGGACCAGCACGAGGAATGAAGGGAACGAGACCGGTGACGAGAGAGATGACAAGGATGAATAGCATATTCGTCAGCCAAGTTCCTCATCTGCCTAGAAGAGAGAGACGCACCTTCAATGGCTTAGCTACCGACCCAACGGATTCGTCATATTAGATGTTTGCGAAGTCGGAGTTCTAGGGGTACGCACCTTTGCCAGCTGGAACGGCAAAAATTGGATCAGCTACCGGTCCGATAATTTCGTCCGAGACGCCGCACGTCTCTTCTGCAAAGATCGGTAGCTCACCTTGACGTCCCGACATCCTGGGCACGAAGTAAGGGCTCTGCAATCCGGACGAGCTGTCGATGCAATAAGCACGGTGTGTCTGACACCGTAAACCGGTACCAGTTACACTTAAAAGGTCCCCCTACATTACAATGTTTCTCCGTGTGGAGGTGGGTTGATTACCGGTCTGTCGATTCCATTCCCATTCAAACATCTTGAATATTCATCCGCCAGTCACACAAGCCTCAACCAGCTCACCGACCACATTACAAAACTACCTTCGCCAAAATGTCTGAGCAAAGCGAAGTCAAGTC
>JAABUH010001371.1_pt1 | contig 27885 bp, 37 predicted proteins | sample 5559121 | NCBI WGS metagenome assembly JAABUH01 (sample SAMN10711871, study PRJNA513364) | rock metagenome | isolation source: Antarctica rocks | place: Antarctica: Victoria Land, Battleship Promontory nord | collected 2015-12-28
AACATCGCGTCCTGGGTGTTTGGAACACAGAAGGGAAAAGGGGCGTCCCGCTAGGAGTGATCACGTGGTCTGTCGGATCGTCTCGATTCATGACAGTAACTATGTATGACTATCGTTGACTTTCAATGACTTTCAATCTCGAATCGCTGGTTCTCTCCGTATCTCGACTCATCTCTCTTATACCTTCTTCTCCGGGCCTATCTTCGGCTTGTCTTGTTCCGAGGTCAATGATGTTTCGTCGTAGGCAAGGGGGAAGGGTGTTGCGTACAATGGATCGCGTCGGAGACAAAGAGGCGAAAAGTAACCTCGTTTCGGCGAACCACGAACATGGTCAAACCTCGTTTCAGAGTACAAGGCCGAAGTGAAGCACTGGATGCTTATAGTCGGCAATACGTCGGCGTCTTGTTTCGAGGTCAGTGGTGTTTTAACGTAGGCGAGGGGAAGCGTGTCGAGTACAATGGAGCGAGACGTGGCCTTGTTTTGGCGAACAAAGAACATGGTCGAACCTCGTCTCAGAGTACAAGGTCAGGGTGAAGCACTGGTTGCTCGTGGTCGGCGAAATTCGGCGATGCTATCCGAGCTTCGATTCACGATCGTGACAGCTTTCCCTTTCTCGTTTCTTTTCCTTATAACCTTCGTCCGTTGGTCGATCCGGCCCGTAGGCTCGTATGGATGGTCTTGGTACTGCATGGGTTAATAAGGTCAAGGAAGGAGGGTTCTGGACGAGCAGTGTGTATGACCCAGACGGTATCGAATACGAAGGCCTCGTTTTGACTATGCTAGGGACTGGTCGGAGATTGACAGGTTGTGGTCGGCAATTGAATGGCTGTGGTCGGCAATTGAATGGCTGTGGTCGGCAATTGAGTGGTTCCGGTCGGCAATTGAGTGGTTCCGGTCGGCAATTGAGTGGTTCCGGTCGGCAATTGAGTGGTTCCGGTCGCCGATTGAGTGATTCATGGACCTCGCTAGCAGTCTCGGTACCTCCCTTTTACGAAAGATGTCGAGGTAATTATGATGTTGACTCGGAATTTGACCAAGAAGCTCGATGGTTTCCTTCTCGTACTTGTTGGTATCGAGATGCTCGATAAACTGCGGCTCATTGGGTTGATACTCGAATAATGTTCGGTCCTCGTCGTAAGGCCCAACGACTACGGCTCGGATAGACTCGGTTCTCGGAATTTTGACGATGTTTGGCAAAGTTGACTCGGTTCTCGGCGTTTCGACGATGCTCCATGCGCACTCGACGAAGTTGGTATTTCTCGGATTGGACTAGGCGTCCACTTGGTTTGACTCGGTCGAACAATGTTGTTCGGGTATGTGCATGGCGAACTTTGGCGTAATGAGGCAGCTTGAAGCACTGCTGGGCTTGGCTGCAAGAGGCTAGGCAAAACTCCCGAGAGTCTTCCGATGAATCCTGTTGTAGAATCTTCCATGTCGACCGAAGTATCTATGGATCCCGATTCTCATCATACCTCCCCGGTCATCCGTCCCCTCCCGACTCCCGACCCATCCCACCCGACACGAGCTGAACGGGCAAACAACAAGGTATGTTGACGAGAAAGTAAGGTAGATCTGATCTCGTCTCAAAAAGCTTCGACCTTCTCCAACCTCAACTATGAAGATGAAGTCGACTCCTTCGATATCGGTGGCACGTCGAGAGATCGAGTCCCGTATCAAGTCGGGACGATACATCAATGTGAGGAAACAGGGACCGCGCCTTCGCCGAAATCAGCCGTGCAACCCCCCCGAAATACCGTGCGAAACACCCTCACACCGGCCATCTCGTGATAGAGATAGCTCAGACCGCCCTCGCTGATCTCGGCGGTAAAGTCGACCGTCCTTACGGCACGATCATTGGGGAGTTGGCGGACAAGCTCGAGGCTGGGTTCACGGAGAGGGATCAAAGAGCATCTACATATATAGCGACTGAGTTACGTAATCAGGATTTAAATATAGTTGACGCCATGGAATATGTTTCGCTTGGGTCTGCGGGATTCTGAGTGCGTTTGATTTTGGTATCGGTGTAGCAGATACGCGACAATGGATCGAACTGTAGCAACGGGATAATGGAGACGTCACGACGGCTTGGCGCAGCCGGACAGAGCGGTGGATCATCACCCGTCACTACCCCAAAGTCCGCTATCATCGCCATCCCGACCGAGTGGGGATCCGGCGATTCCCCTGGAGGGAGTAGTAGTCGAGCGAGCATAGACGAGGAATATAGAGCTATGGTGAGCTACGATGGTGGTCCAGCTGATTGTAGCCTTGGACCCCCTCGACCTTGATTACCGAACAGCCCGACCCTCGCGATCCCTTCGACAACACCTCATCCTTCGCCGAAGATCCTTTTGCGCAGCATGGCTCCAGCTCCTCTAGTGAAGACCGTGACGATGGGGAGACCCGACGAGGCTCTGTGGTGATGATCCCACACCAGTATCGATCGGTTACCGAACCTCTGATCGATGATCAACCTGTCGATGCGGAGTTTTCTACCGCTGGACCTTCAGTAGAGGGTTGCGACTTTTCCAGCGCTCCGTCCCCCCACCCAGCCTTCGTCCGGACATTCTCTGCTCCTCTTCCCGACCGAATAGGCACACTCCGACATCCTTTATCGCCCACGATGGACCCACTGGGCTCGCACAGCGCTCATCCCCCTTCCTCCTTCTCCGCTTTCCCCCCTGATACCGCGAGGCCGAAGGCAGATTTTAGCAGATTCGGTTCCTCATCTACCGCCATCTCGTCTCCTCCTACCGAAATCGTTACACCCCTGCAGACGCTCTCACTCGAACTCGCCGACTCTCTTCAGTCCGCCATCCAAACCCTACTTCACCTATCCCCGCCCCATCTTCTCGACAACGCAAAAGAGCAGTACTCCGGTTGCACCGTTCAGATGCCAGCGACGTCTCTTACCGCGCTTCTTACCTCAATGCGAAGTTTAAATTACCTCTCGGCGAATGTCGGGACACTTGTTGGAGTAGCTCCGAAGGAGGAAGGACTGTTATCACACGGCCGCCATGAGGACTTTGATGTCGGCGAGCTTCTGCAGAGCGTGGCCGATCTGCTGGGTGGTCAGGCGGCTCAAGCTGGTGTGGACTTCGTCTTGTTCCACGGCGACGTCGGGATCAAGCATGTCAGTGTGAACGGCGACGGGGAGGGGTTGGCGTATGCACTCAGTCATGTCAGTCGACCCCTTGAAGCGCGCTGATATCAGGTGATCCGCCAGATACTCCTCGTCGCGTCGAAAGGCGATACCATCGAGCTCGGTCTGCAGATCATCTATCAATCCCCTTCTATGACTCCGCACGTCGCTCTTCCCCTTACCGCCGCCGATGTCGCTTTACACCGACGACCTCGGAGCTCCTCAACGCGCTCGTCATCACCTGGCCGGACTTTACCCTCACCACCCAGCGGCAGTCACCAGGCTCCAGTACTGTGTATTTTCGAGATCGTACACAATATCCACCAGCTCCCCGATTCAGCAGGTGCGACACCTCGTGCTGAGATCAACCCGTTCACGCGTCTAGCAGAGGAGAAGGAGGCGGCGACGCCGAAACTCGATTCGCTCCTTTGTCGGCGGATGCTGCAACGACAGAACGCCTCGCTCAAGCTCGACGCTCAGCCATCATCGCCCCTAGGCAATGGGCTGCCTCGACGAGCATACGAGTTCTCAGTACTCCTTCCCCGCGGTAAGCCGTTCGACGAACCTCCCCACCTGTCCCTTGAGGAGGAAGCGGTCCGCCAGCCTTTCTTGACAATGCGACTGGCAAGGGAACCTACACTTTCCGAGCTGTCCAGCTTCGCCGAATCCCTCCGAGGGAAGAAGGTGTCTCTCCACGCTAACCTATCAAGTCTATTCGCCAGGCACCTGACGAGCTACCTAGCGGCATGGGGCCTGGACATCTCCCATATCCCCATCGACGAGACAGCAGATCAAGAGCGAGTCAAGTCCCTCGGGCGACATGATTCTGGTTACGGCGGCTCCAGCGGATCAACGCCTGCCAACGAGCTCGTCGCTGGCCTCGCGGGCATGTCATTGGCGCCTTCCGGTCGTCCCGGCGATGCGGACGGACTCATCATCATCGATGACGACGTTATGGTGCTTCGACGCGAGCTTATCCGGATCCGAGCGGAATCGACTCCCTTGTCCCTCCGCCCGCGGATGGCCAAGCGACCCACTTTGGCGAGCCGGGCACGGTCTACACCCCATGTCCGACAAGTTTTTGTAGGCCGACAACTCGGACCTGTCTTGATCCACTTCACATCACTTGCCAATTACAACCAGGTTCGCGATGTCGTATCCAACTTCCTCGGCTCACCATGGTCAACAGGAGCAGGCGCATTCGCTCATCCAGAAGTCATGGTCATTCCGAAGCCTGTTGGTCCTCGACGATTCCTCACGGCGTTGCATACCGCCGTTAATCAACCCCTTGTCGATCCCTTCTTTTCGCCTATCGCGACCAGTCCCCGCTCCCCTGGTGGTGGCTATTTCCCAGGTGCTCGAACGCCGACCGGAGACATCACTCGGGAAGGTGGCTTCTTTGATACCGTGGCGGAAGAGACAGCAGATGAAGTTTCTAGGACAGTCTCTGAATCGAGCGGATCCCAGAAAGCGAGATCACCACTAGGCGAGGTCCCTCCTGCAGTTTCGCAGATCGTCCGTACCGAAGCTGGTTTACACCTATCTATCCCCACTCCAGGTGACATCCTCGCCACTCCAGCATCCGAATACTTCTCCAACAGCAAGACCGCGTCCTCAGGCGCTTCTGGCGCGGTCATGCAGAGCCCAGATGGTCGACCTTTCGGGATGTTCTTCGAGCCTCCTGTCAAGAATGACGGTCGCCGAACTTCCTTTACCCAACGAGTGCCATCAGACTCGATACGCCGTAGAATGATCAGCCGAACGCCTTCCGTTCCAAGCGCTTTCGATGACGGTGCGAACTCGGCTTCACCTTCCAACTCGCCAAACCACCGCCGCTCACTCGCCGTCGGCACGGAGGATTCAACAAATGCATCTCGTCGAGGCTCGCCGAGCTCTGGAGAGCCTTCATCTATAGGCAAGAGTGGCGCACGGCGGAAGACCCTTCCCGCACCCGATGCCGAGCCAATCATCGCTGTAGGCCGGGATAGATCTTCCACTCTCACTCAGCGCTCCCGCCGCAATACGCCTGGATCGTCACCTACCGTTGTGTCCACCAAGGCCAAAGCCCAGGAAGCAGAAATCCTTTCGCCCGTCTTCCACCCACCGCGCCTAGCAAAGAAAGCCGCTGTGCCGGAGCTCGACGATATACACAGATTACCTCAGGCGAACCTCACGGAAGTTCTCCAAGCAAAGAAAGTGGATAAGGAGGATGTCGTGGTGCCCCCTATCAATGTGCTGATCGTGGAAGGTGAGTTTTCAGTCTTTGCTGTACTGATAGGACCAGACAACCCGATCAATCAAAACATTCTGAGCATGTTTCTGCGTAAGAAGAAGATCAAGCATCAATCCGCAAAAGATGGTCTCGAAGCTGTGGAGAAGTGGCGGACGGGCGGGTTTCACCTGATCCTCGTTAGTCATCTCGGTCAAGGATTCCGCTAAAGCTAGATGGACATCCAACTCCCCGTGATGGACGGTATTGAGGCGACAAAAGAGATCCGCAAGCTCGAGAAGAATAACAACATCGGCATTTTCCCAGGCACCCCGGTCTCAGAACACCCTCGACCCATACCCTCCAGCTCTGTCGTGCCGTCATCGCCTTTCCGCTCCTCCGTCATCATCGTCGCGCTCACCGCTTCTTCCCTGCAAAGCGATCGTGTTGTCGCGCTCGCTGCGGGATGTAACGACTTCCTCACCAAGCCAGTCTCGCTCAAGTGGCTTGAGAAGAAGATCGTGGAGTGGGGCTGCATGCAGGTATGTAAACACATGGAAGCTTGGCGTCACTGACAACGCAGGCACTGATCGATTTCGATGGCTGGAGGAGGTGGAAAGGTTCCGACTCCAAAGATCCGGGCGAAACGAAGCGCGGATTCTCCGTTGGACCTCAAGCTGCTGCTCGAAATCTCGCCAGTCGGCTACGGATTGAACGTAACAAGGGAGGTCAAACACCCGCTCGAGCGTCTGAAGCCAGTCCCGCTAGTCCAGAGATCAAAGTGCGAGCGGCCACGCCCGAAGCGTCGTCGAGATCTCAGGTTATTCCTGGAGCATCTCCGACACCCCTCGACGCGGCTCGAAGCGAATTGGTGGGGAACAAGCTATCGGCGATGGGTACGACACAGATGGACATCCCACCTTCGAAAACCGCACCTTCCGCTAGCAAAGTGCTTTCGGCGATCCGAGAAGATGCCGAGAGCTCACCTGTCGCCGGTACCACGGCCTTACCGACTGGCGATGCGACTTAGATGCCTAAGATCCTAAACTGGCGCTTAGTTCGCGCTCCGGCCCCTTGTTATTCTTCGCTCAATCAATTAGGTGGTCTTTTGGCATCTTCCCGCATCACACGTCTCGTCATTGCACAGTTTGTCGCAATAGTTAGCCCGTACATGCATGGCTTTGCTGGAGATCATGCTCGCAGTACCCATCTGCCGCCTGAATATGACACATTTAGACCCCGCATAACCTCTGACCCATCTAACGCCTTCTCCTTGGATCTGCATATGTTCTCCAACCACTCCGCCAAATGCATCTCGCCTGGTGTTTTCTGGAGCTTTCCCATCGCTTTTCGCAGCCGTTTAAGGGTCTTCTCAGGTACTGAAGGGGACTGGTCTTCGAGGTGTTTCGAATCGCCGTTGGGAAGCTTGCCATTTGCAATGGGAGCCTCGGCATTCTCTTCCCGCTTGCGCTTCTCGCTTTTCGACTCGGCCGTCAATACTGAAGTTTGTGGTTCCGCAGCAGACGGTGCAGGCTCGTCTCCATCCGCTTCAGATCTCGGCCGTTTCGAGTTCGCCTTCGTCCCCGTCCCACCTTTGTCCCCTTTCTTTTTCCTCTTCCTCTCCACGGTGTCTGTCTCTCCATGGCCGTTGGCCTGCTTCTCCTCCGATGGTACGGCTTCGTCATCTACCTTGTCTTCCGCATCCCCAATCGTCACCGGCGAACCCCACGACCTCATCCCGCCTTGTCTTTCCGTCTTGTTCTCACCCGACATGAGCGGTCCATACCCTCCTCTTCCCCCTCGATATGGCGGTGCAGAGAATCCGCCTCGCCCGCCGCGACCCGATGAGAAGCTACTTGAGGACTGGGAAGGGGCAATGTCGGTAGCAAGCTGTGTCAAGCGGGAAGGATGGATGGCGGAAGGGGAGTCGGCGGGAGTATCGGTGGTGGGCGCTGTCAAGGGTTCGGTGTGGGGTTGGATTCGGGGTTGCTTGCCCTGCATGAGATCAGTCTCTCGATCCATCGCCCCGGAAAGCTGAAATACCTTCTTGGGCGCTTTGTACAATGAACCCTGGTATTTCTGGGCTTCGGAGAGACAAGATGTATGTCCTCTATGAGGAATATTCAGCTCGACGAGATCAAAAGTTTGGATCGTACTTGTAATCCTGCCCGCGGAAAGTCGTCGAGCAATCTTTCCGAGGGACTGGCGGTCAGTCCGTCCACTACACCCGCTGAATGACGCACCAAGACAGGTAAAGCTGGCCCAGCATTTTTGTCGATGTTTGTCCAGTTGAGGTTTCTTGACCGTGTCTGCGCAGCCATCGCACCTGAAGCCGGGTCAGATCCACGGAAGAATAGTTTCTAGTAAAAGCCTACTGGAATGAGACCATAGCGTCGAGGCTTAAAAAACGAATGAGATGGGGGAAACGCCTGGATGAACGAGAGTGGACTGTGATTTTGAACTTTTGGGTGGTCACGTGATTTTGCGGAAATTATCTCGGGTGATTTCTTCGTCTTTCATCTTCTCACAAGCTCGATCGATACCGCCAACGTTTTCATTGCTTCATAGAGGCAAACTCCGATTCCCGTGGGCTCTTACTTTGACGGTCCTTATATCTTCGGAACGCCTCCTCGGACATCATGTCCAAGCTCGGTGCAGAGCGTATGTCGTATCCTATCATGCTTCGCATATCCTGTCCTGCTTACATACGACGACGACTGGTCACTGGCTTACGATGTTCCCTAGCTCGTATCAACTCTCGCCTCCTCTCGCAGTACAAGGGCCATACTGTTCGTCTCACGGGCAAAGTCCTCAAGATGGTTGGGGATACTGCGACGGTTCAGGCTAGCGATGGTGGTGAGGTTAGTCTAAGCCTTCGACGAGCCATTGAGCAAAGACAATGTCTCTCTGAATCAACCCATACCCATACGAGTTACAGGTTTCAAAGCTGATGGAATGTTTCTGCAGATCGGCATCCACCTTTCCCGAGCAAGTCCAGCTCACCCGCTCGATTTAAGTCTAACACTTGCGATGACAGGAGATCCACATCGAGGACACCTTCGTCGAGATCATCGGCAGCGTCAAGGACGACCTCACGGTGAAAGCGCTCACGAGCATCAACCTCGGCTCGAATATAGGTTGGTCTGCTATTTGCTGGAGGAGCCGGACTAGCTGATGCTGTCCAGATATGAAGGCGGTGCAGGCGGTAGTCGAGTTTGGGAACTCTTCGAAGGGGGAGGGTGTGCTCGCATGAGCTGGAGGATCCGAAGGGCCCATTGGGAGTGACCGTCGAAGTATACCCTGCGATATCAATACCAAATGCACCACATAAACAAAAATGAAGGACTTGGAACGAGTCAGTGATTCTGGAGAGAACATGGTAAGATGCATGAAGTGTGGAGGAGGCGAATCCTCGACTGCTTGATCATCCAGCATTGCGAAGGACTGCAAGGGCGGTTGATAAACTAAATCAGCTAAGATTGCAGGAGAAAGAGCCAGGAACTCACCAAGGATGACCGAGTCTCCCCGCAGAAACATTTTCCTACGCAGACACGACATCATCAGCAGGGGTATCTTTGGCCAGCGACAGAAACGCACGAAATAAACCGATCCCTGTTGATCGGCTTTTTCCCTTTCCCCTTTGAAGTTTCTGTCCACATCTATGGCTCATCAACACGAAAGGATCCTAGAAGCCGGGTGTCCGCTGGATGTAATGATCCGCTCGTGTATCAAGAACACCTCGAACTCACCTCCTTCACATTTTCTAACACCATATTCGCATGCCTATCAAACGCCTTCACCCTCGCCAGCAACTTCTTGTTATTCCGCAAAGATATCAAGACCTGACTTTGATTTCGGACCGACTGCTGGAGGACGGAGAGGGGACCCTGCGAGATCTCGTACTCCTCAAGTTCCCGGATTTGGGCTTCGTCGAGCTCGGATTTCGGGACATTGGCGTATTGACTAGTAAGATGTAGGTGACAGGAGGAAAAGATGAGTATCATACAACGGTCAGCTCAATTCTCGTCCCGTTTAGGTGCTCACCTCATGGCGTCGCGAGTCTCAGCTGAGAAGATGAATAATGAAACTGGTCGAATTCAAGGGTGACTTGCGGCATTGACGGATTTATTTCCGCTTGGCGTTCCTGAGTGGCAAATAGCCCCGTCTTAACCCGTAAACTATCAGCTTTTCGCTCAGTTCAGCTTTCAAAATGCATCGAGCATAGCCAGGAAAGCTACAACACCAGCATGGACTCCGTCCCGGCGGGTCAAGACATCCATCCCTTTCTAAGAGGTAACTTCGCCCCAGTGGTGCAGGAATATATCTCACACCCCTGCGATGTTCAAGGAGAGATCCCAGTCGAACTCCTCGGTGGGCAGTATATCAGGAATGGAGGGAATCCGGTATATCCACCTGAGAAGGGGCGGCACTACCACTGGTACAGGACACAGTCGCTAAGAAGATCGTTGCTGAATACGGTGATGGTAGGTTCGACGGTGATGGGATGCTACATGGCGTACTATTCCCAACGACACCCGATGGACCAACTCTGTACACGAATCGGCACCTCGCTACACCTCTGCTCACACTCACCCTCCTGCTACTGCGCTCTCCGATCCCTTCAATCGCCCTGCTGATATCGCCCCTCTCGTCATTACATCGCATCGTCGCCGCCATCATTCAAGCCTTCTTTCTCGCCGTCCGAGCACGAATGGGCGTTCTCAGCGTTGCAAATACCAGCGTCATATGGTGGGGTCAAGGACTAGGGCGAGAGGCAGAGGACGAAGCAGCCGTTGAGGTGAGTATGGTCTCGCTTCCTGACGAGGATACTCGACCACCTCGCCTGGACCGGACAGTCAGCGTTCTGCGGGATTACAGGAAAGATCATCGGCTGCTTGCAACCTGCGAGAGCGGACCACCTTTGGAAGTGAGAGTGCCAGAATTGGAGACGATAGATTGGGACCGGCTGGATGAAGTGAGTACGGGGGAGAGTCTGGCGAACAGAAGAGGAAAGTGGGAGTGGTGGAAGCGGTGGACATTGTCCAGAGTGCAGGAGGTAGGCTATAACATTGAGGCTGAAATCCACTGAACATTTCAGGACTGGATGACTGCTCATCCTCGTGTTGACCCCGTTGACGGATCCCTAATCTTTTACTCGACCCAAATGTTTGAAGCTCCGCATGCTCGTTACTCTGTCATCGATCGCAAAGGGAATCATCTCGTCTGGAAGGAGGGAGTCGATGTGGGGCGAGCCAAGATGTGCGCTTTCCCGCTTATGTTCTTGTCCACTGATACCGATCTCTCAGGATGCACGACTTCGCCGCTACCCGTAGTCACACTATATTCCTAAATCTCCCCCTCACTCTCGCTCCACATAACCTCTTCTCAGCTCCGCCTGTCCCCCTCATCCACTTTGACCGAACTCTCCCTTCCGAATTCGTCATCTTCCCTCGGCTTCTACGTTCGGCTGTGACGCCCCAGGAGCCTATCCGGTTCACCGAAGCCGAACCGAGCCTTATTTTCCATACTGCCAACGCTTGGGACGAGGACGCGGGAGATGAGCTGATAGCCGTCAACATGCTCGGTTGCCGGTTCAAGAGCGCCAAGCTCGTTTACGCCGCAGGATCTGTGGAAGTACCAAGATTCGAGAAGCTGATCGGTGAAAACGACGTTGTCCGACTGCACTATTACCGCTTTGCCATGCCTCCAACTTATGGCTCTATCGATTCTCCTACCTCCGGGATCATCTCTCACTCTTTCCCTCTTACTGCCATCCCCTTCGAGTTCCCGACCATACCCACAGATCTGGGAATGTCCGCCACGCGATACGTTTACGGCTGTACCATGAGCTCTGGCTCTTTCGATGAACGCCTAGGCGGTGCGGCGAAGGTCGATTGCCTGGTCAAGATCGATGTTCAGGAACTCATACGGAGAGGCAGGCAACGAGGCGAGGGGAAAAACATGATTCCGGTTGACGGAAGATCCTCTTCGCAAGCTACTGAGGACTGGGCGATGGGTATCGAAGGACCGATCGAGATCTTTGTCTTGCCCAAGGGCTGGTACGCGCAGGAAGGCCGGTTCGTGCCGAGAGTAGGACATGGCCTCGACGAGGATGATGGCTTCCTCCTTTCGTACGGTAAGCATCCGTAAATAGGAAGGTCTTCGCTAACAAGCTCAGTTTACGATGAGGGCTATCTCCTACCCGATGGGACGCCTTCCGTTGCCGCAGATGCTGGATCTGAGCTCTGGGTCATCGATGCTAAGCGGATGGGAGATGGCATGAACTCAGTCGTTTGTAGGGTCAAGTTACCTCAGAGGGTTCCGTATGGGTGAGTCCCCTCCGTGGTTACAGATCGTAGGCATACTCACAATCTCTACAGGCTGCACGGAACCTGGCTCCCTCCTTCGCTTACCCGCCAACAACGTCCTCTAACCGGTCCACTACCTGATCAAGCCTTACTGCAGGACAAGCTAGCCCTCTCTAGATTCCGATATTTCGCTTCCATCCTCTTCACCCGGCCAACTCACCGGCAAAAATCCAAATTCGAACGGGCTTTTCTTGCGATATTCTGGCCAACATCTGCCGGTGCTCTGGCCTTGGCACTATCGGAGGGCTTCTCATATCACCTGTGTAACGGGCGGGACAGGCAACAGACAGACCACCACATTCGCATGTATCCTTGGCCGCAGGTATGTCATCTTTCGCTTTCGACAGCTCGCTAAGTCCGTCAGATCGTAAGCATTCTACTCGTCATCCTCGTGATCGTTATCCGTTCCCCCGCAAGGCTCAAGCGAGCGCCTTCACCCCCCTTACAAGAAATCTGAAACTTCGTGCATACACTGCATCTTTCACTGGCATCATGACATCGCGAACAAATGTGTAAATAGATCATTCGCATTATTGCATCTTTTATGATATCTTAGACATCCAATATGCATAGCGAGTTAGCATATCCAGTATCACCTGAACCTAGAAGCATCACGTGCCTACCTAACTACTGTATCTCCGAATCTGCTGTCCCCACCTCCGAGTGTCTCGCGATATCAACTCATATCAGTATAGAATGTCGGCCACCAGAGGGAAGGTCAGCTATGCTCATCCCAAATTCGCCTCGATGCTAATCCACTCTTGCTTCTATTAGACTATTCTCGCGCTCAACCGAGTTTGGCATCATACCGACGCTCAAGATCGTATCCTTGGGAAACTGGCTTCGAGGATAGCTTGGGTGCTCATAGGGAAGCACAAGCCTACATATGATCCAGCTGGTGCGTCTGAGCGCTTCGTGGCCTGCTCTCTCTACCAGCACCCTCCCATCTGCCCGTCCGGTTTCGAAGGCCTTGCACCGTCTTATCCCGACTCTCCGCCTGCCGCTTCCCTAATCCTTCTTCGCGCGCTGACCTGATACCGTAGTCGATGCGGGAGACTACGTGATCGTCTCGAACGCTCTGCAAGTCCGATTAACGGGGAAGAAGGGGACGGACAAGGTGTATTACCACCACTCGGGGTTCATGTCGGGGTTAAAGGAGGTTCCGATCACACGGTTGCGGGAACGAAGACCGGAAGAGGTGCGTCCTCTCTCACTCACAGCTTGATGTTGTTGAAGGCGAACGCTGATGTGAGATCTCGATTGTCAGATAATACGAAGAGCGGTGTCCGGGATGTTACCAAAGAACACGCATCGACAGAGAAGGATGGATAGGCTGAAGGTGTTTGCGGATGAGGCGCCGGAGAGTATGTTGGCGAATGTTTTGACCACTTGGCGAGAACGAGCAGATTTGCAAGGAGGCACTCTCTTAAAGAGTCAGCGAGAGCTTCCTCCCATCACAAGCGACGAGAAGGTGGAGAATGTTGGGGTTCAATGACATGCATGTAGCTTGGCGGAACTTAGCGGTTCTCTATGTGGAAACCATTCGCCGATTTGTCGCAAACAACTATTGTCCACAGGGTAATACATCACAGCATTCCGTCAAGATACACACTCTACGTATACCTCCTCTTATGATGACTGCACCGGTTGAAACGTCATGATCTCCTCGAATCTAAGACTGTCAGATCGATGTCGCTAGACCACACCCACAATAGCCTCTTCAACTCTTCTCGACTGATTTCGTCTTTTTGAAGGTCAAAGTCAAAGAACTCTGGATCGAGGGGCTTCGCTGATGGCTCGTCTTCGGGATCGTGGTATGACTCGAGGTAAGGGTGAGTGAGACATTGCTCAACAGTGAATCGCTTGCTCGGGTCGACTGCTGTCAGCTCCGCCATCGCCTTCGCTCACATGTCAAGGTCTTGGTGAGGAAATCGATTGCGCTTGCGCTTGCCTTTGGGTAAAGGTCCCGGAAAAGACGTCTCTTCCGTAGCCTGACATCAATGCGGTCCCACACGGAGGGCTCACGGTTGCTGCCTGATATACTGCTTCGACCTCCTTGAGGTGATCGCGTTGAAGTCGTCCATGGTGGGTGTTCCAAGTACATCAAGTATCAGGGCTAGCTGATGATGGCTAGGGGTCAGACAGATCCTGCTACTCACTCACTAGTCTTTGCCGGGGAAGAGTGGTCTTCCGCTCAGCATCTCGGCAAGAATGCAACCGACAGACCACACGTCGATGGACTCGAGTCAGCTTCGTCCGGTACTTGACTTACCTTCGTGTACATTCGGAAAGAAAGCATCACTTCCGGAGCTCGATACCACCTCGTTGCGACGTCTGTCGTCAGCCTCGCTCCAGGTACTGCCTCACATTCCGTCATGAACCCCTGGGCTCCTCCTTCGCCAGGATATGCGGTCTGCGTGCTCCTTGCCAGTCCAAAGTCGCATACCTTGAGATCGCAATTCGCATTAAGGAGGAGATTTGAGGGTTTCAGATCGCGGTGAATGACTCGGCTTAGCGGAGACCTCAAGTTGACCTACTTTCCGCAGAGTGAAGCGCCTTCAAAGCCCGACAGGTCTGGTAGAGGAAGTATTGGCAGTGATCATCGCTCAAGTCTTGGGTTCGAATGACTCGGTGCAGGTCGGTCTCAAGAATCTCCTGAACGAGGTACACTAGGGTTAGCGAATTCAATAGTCTCGACTCACCCTCCTTGAAACTGTCGTATGATTGAGGTTTGATGATGTCGAGCACGGTCACAATCTGGCATCAGCTCGTATTGCACATTCACTCACATTCTCGCTCAGACCCTCCTCCGCAAAGTACTTGAGCAGCTTGAGCTCTCTCAACGTTCTCAGTGCAAACATGGAATGGTCGAACGGGGCAATTTTCTTGATGGCGACTTTGGTACCAGATGCTCGGTGAGTAGCTGAGATCACCACGCCATACGCTCCTTCCCCAATCACATCCAGAACCTCGTACGCAGCACCTGGACGTCATCAGCTTGCAAAGGCTTCATCATTCACCGAGATTAAACTTGATCTTCCGCGGTGCCGCCGCGCTCGACCCCTTCGTCGTCTTCTCCTGCGGAGCTCCTTGGTGATTCCCGGCTCGAGCTTCGTGATGAGGAGCCAAATTTTGCCTGCTCGATAATGACATGACGAAGTGAGCTGATGAGGATACTATTCTGCTAGATCGTTTTAGCAGTCGATCTCATCAAGACGGAACGCAGCTCACCAATCTTCTCGTTCAGTTGAAACGCTACTCCTAGGCTCCTGATCTCCTTTGCTATGTAAGGGGGTGATGTGACAGATGAGAGAAAGGAGGGAGGATGCAATTCGTGTAAGCAGTATGGTATCAATCAATGGAGCGAGACAAAGGAAGGCGGTGGTGGGTGCAGTCAGAAAGGAGTTTGACGTCTTCCTGATTATATGCTGGTCGTGAATCAAAGGACTGCTTGAGGTATTTACAATTGATCGTGAGATGCCTATCAATAATTCTTGATGGGTGATTAATCGGATCACTCAAACCTTTTGATTGGATTTATCGCACAGGGAGACACTGCGTGTTTCTTCAGGTACCGTGTCACCGCTAGACGCTGGGTCCATCGAGTAAAGCTGTTTCGCATTCTTTATTGGTTCATGTAGCGACATGATCTGATTACGAGTGTCATGAGCAAGAGCAAAACATCACAAAGGCTTTTTGTGTTGAAACCCTTGCAAATACCTTGAAACAACAAGAGCTCGGGACCTCTCATTCTTCCTGCTTTCGATGTTTACGTAACCATATCAAGCCCGTCGGAGAAATCCGTCACTTAAGCTGCCAGGCTTTGATAAGCCCGACTGGTCGATCTTCATTTCTCAGCGATCGTCCTTTTTCCTTTTCAATCTTGAGCAGAATCTCTTTACTTGAATCAACCATCTCCTCTACCATGGACTCTTCCTTCGCCATCCCATCCAGCGGTATACTTTCCGCTGACGGTACACCAGCCTTCTCCACGGGATTCGATGGCGATCTCCCAAAAGCCAAGGATATGAGCCATCATCTCAATACCCTGTCCAGGAACAGGTCTCCGAGTTCACTCAAGGAGCTCTACAAGTACATGAACATCAAGGGCATGAGTGAGCATATCGCTACCTAAAAAGACAACACTGACTCGCTCAGTCACGATGGGAGGAGGTGAGCGATAGAGATTAGCGAATCTGCCATCGTTTCTGATTTTGTTAGGTATCCCCCATCCCGAACTCTTCCCATACGAGACACTGTCCGCTTCGATTCTCGCAGTCGACACAATGCCCCTGAACCCGCCGCGAGTACCTATCAAACCGATGAAAGGGTTTCTCTCCTGGCTTTTCCCGTCCACGCAGGGAACCACCTCCTTCACCATTCAAAAGTATGTCGAGAACGCAACCCCCGAAACCGTTCAGCTCGCTACATCCCTCCAGTATCAGGCGGCAACAGGCCCACCCGCTCTCCCGCTCTTCCTTCGAGAGTATGTTCAGCGGGTTTACAAACCGGCATATGCCGACTGGGATGTCTTGATCAACTGCGGCGCGACCGATGCCTGGGGCAAGATATGCTTCATGCTGATGGAGATGGGTGACGCCGTGCTGGTAGAGGAGTGGACATACCCTGGTGCGGAGAATTCGTTCCTCCCTATGGAAGTGGAAATGGTACCGATCAAGATGGACGGTCAAGGTGTGATTCCCGAGCATATGGATGAGGTGCTCGGCAAGTGGGACGAGAAAAAGATGGGGAGAAGGAGGCCGAAGGTGTTCTACACCATCCCAACCGGCCAGAACCCTACCGGTGCTACCATGATGGGCCAGAGGAAGAAGGCTGTGTACGATGTTTGCAGCAAGTATGGTCAGTAGATTAGTCTAAAGATGCTCCTCGCTAAAGCTTGCAGATGTCATTATTTGCGAGGATGAGCCGTACTTTTGCCTCGTATGTTCAGCCCCGGCGAATCTGAGCTGATCCTGCAGTACACCGGTCCATGGACCCCCAAGGGTCACAAGTCGGAAAGGTCGATTTTGGCTCAGCGCGAAGTCGATGCGGAGAAGGAGGAAGGTCAAAGAGGCAAAGATGCCTTCCTACGAGCTCTTCCCCCTACCTACCTTCGATACGATACCGAAGGCCGAGTTATTAGGATGGATGTGAGTTACAATTGAAGAGCTACCGCTGACTTCAGACTTTCTCCAAAACCTCGTGCCCCGGTTCCCGTCTTGGATGGTTCACCACTTCGCCTCTTTTCGTCGAGCGATTGACGCGAGCGACCGAAGCGTCGACGCAAGCGCCGAGTGGTTTCGTCACCGCCATGACCACTACGCTTCTCCAGAAGTGGGGTTTTGACGGTTACGTCAGATGGCTGCGCGGGATCAAGGCCACCTACCGTATGCGTAAGAATTGGATGTGCGATACCTTCGAAGACGTCTTCCACCTCGAGTTCGACGAGAACATCAACGGTCTCAAGACAAATGATGCTGTACGAGACATTTTCGACGGTATGGCTCGCGGCGTCACCTGCTACGCCAAACAGGTCGAGGTTAGCAAGGAGGCTGCATGGGATGAGAAGAGGGGCTTGAAGAGCAAGCGAGGACTTCCTCTCATCTCCTTCATCCCACCATCAGGTGAGTGCATCCACAATTGAAGCTAGCTTACATGTAGCCGGCATGTTTGTGTTCCTTGCGGTGCACGTTGAAGAGCACCCCGACTACGAAGCGCTTCTTGCGAAGGGAGAAGATGCGACCAAGCTTCTCATGGACAACCTGTGGCGACAGCTAGCCGAGAATCTTGTGGGTTGACTTTTCGTAACCTGGTCCGCTGACTTCGTCAGGTCCTGTTCGCACCTGGATCGGGCTTCGACGCTCACGGCCCTCACGCCATCGGACGTCCAGGGATTGGTTACTTCCGACTGTCTTACTCCATCGCCACGTATGAACAAACCCGTACGGCTATCGAGACCTTTGCGAAAGTGATCACCAAATTCTATCGCCTCGACTAGAGTGGACGCTAGACTTAGACAAGTACATCGTTCCGCTGTTTGTATTACATCTCAAGGATTCATAGGGGATTGTAGAATTCTCATCTGATGCAATGCTGTGGATGAAAGCGGGATCAAACATGCCTTGCGTTTGATTTTTCTTCCACCGCGAGTTTTGGTCCTAATTCTTTGTTCCCTCATTCCCTTCTTGGTCAGAAAAGTTTTCCTGCTTCTCCCCCTTGACTGGTCATGTCAATAGAGGAGAATGAGTTACGTTGCAACGCCATCGAATGTCGGATCGTCCTCGCCCATCAGGGAAAAGCGGTTGTGACTACATGCTCTCGTGAGTTTCACTTACATGATCTGCCTGTGTCGTATGGGCCTATGTTCCCATCTCATTCTCTGCTATCGTCGTTATCAAGTTCTCTCACGTGGAGGTTCCTCCACTTAATCAGACTGAAGTCACCGGCTAACATCATCAGACATCTTCTGCAGTAAGAGCGATTTACGAAACGCCTTCTACTCCTGATCATGCTCAGTCCGCTGCGCCAACGACCTGTTTGCCCAGCAGGCAGTCTGCCCAGCATGTCAGCGGGAGCTTCCAGAAGCGTGAGCTCAAGACCTGACTTTCGATTCAGCTCTCTTTGTCTGAGCTGATCAAACTTATGACAGGAATGATATCGTTGTAAGGCTTCATCCTGCGACTTATACTGATTCGATGTAGGAGAGCCACCTCAATCCGTCGAGCGATTATCGAGCGGTAAGTCTGGCTGCTGCTGTGGAATGACTTCCTGACCACGGCACAGTCCATCCTGGCTGGTCTATCGCCGAACATCATCATGGAGATCGCTGCGAGGTCCGTCTCCTTCTGTGCCATCTGCTAGACTGAGGGCTGATACTGCAAAGAGCGATGGCTTTCTGGACGTACCAGACGTCTCAGGAGTCGTAAGCAGTAGCATTCATCTTCATGCTAAGCCCCATCGTAGTAGATATCAGACAATCATGCTGGAACGAGCAAAGGAATCGTTGGGGGAGATGGAGCGGAGATATGTCCAGGGTGCGTAGTGGCCTATATTCTTCATATTGGTGGTGACAGTACTAGCTCAGGGAGATTTGCAGTGTAAGTCCATCGATTTGGCTAGAAACTCATCCCTCGTTTCAGCGGCGAACCGGAAGATCATGAGTACGTAGTCATCACGATGCATCTGACCCTGCTAGACCTTAAATCCGAGCTCGATCATGCGGAACGTAGGAATCAAGCTCTCGGCAAGCATGTCCAGCAGAATCGTGAGGAGCTTCTCAAAATGAAGGGAAATTACGATAGGGTAAGCTTCGAGCCGGGATGATGCCGAAGATCAGATCAAGGGCAAGGCTTTGCTCGGATCAACCCAACTTCGCTCGAATGACGATCGCACAAAGAGAGCGACGAGACCAGCTGGAGAGCATCCCAGCCATGCGGCCAATCTGCTCGCTGTAAGAGGTGTCATGGCCTAATCGGACTAAACCTGCTCTAGACTCGCCTCAACCATCATAAGCCTGTCGGCAACCAGCCTCCTCAGCCGTTCATTCCCACGCCGAGTGCTGTCGAGCCACATAATCAAGCCAAGACTCGACGAGACGATCTTCAACCGGTCCAGCGTATCAGCGTCCCGAGGCAACCGGACTTCCAGCAGAATCGATCAGCTGCCCACCATGGCAGACCGATCCCTGGTACCTATGAGAAGGCTTCCCCATTCGATTCGAGGGAACCATTGGCGCAGATTCATATCAACCAGAACAGCAGCCGAAGTGCTGGTGATGGTTTCTACAAGAAGGGAACAAGCAAGCTGGCGCGTCGCAAGACTGGTACGTAGCAATGGGCCTGTCCTTATCATGCTGACCTTTTCTATAGATGGTCCTTCTGACTTCGGCGCGAAATATTGATGAAGACGGGATGTGATACCGGGCAAGACCCATACTCATGTCCCCACAAATCTTTTCGCAAGTCATGCATTTGTTCGTAGCCCATCCTGCCAAACCTCACATAGATGGAGACAGTCATTCATACTATACCAGTGAGGGATCACCTTGAGCAACACGCACTTTTTGTCGAATCTGCCGGCTCTAGCTCTCTTTGATCGAATGGCAAGCCAAGTCCTAGCGTATTCGTCTCGCCAACGAGCACACCTTATCCTTGAAACGCCTCTTGATTCCAAGATGCCTGACTTGACGCAAAATGAGTTGTGTGTCCATAGCGAGGGGTTTTGCTCCTTTGAACAAGGTTTGCTTGTTCGACGATCGACTAACAAATGTCTAAGATGAAGTGTCCCATGTAGGTTTCGGATTTATTGACAAACGCAGCACCTTTAGACACGATGGCCCGGTGCCTGACGATGTCGTATGCATTACACCCAGACACGATCGTCGAGTGACCACAGTAACGCTTGTCCGCTACAATCGGAGCGAGGCTCTTTGGCCAAGCTCGTTTCCTCTCGGCCCAGCAATATGACGGACAAGCCGCTTTACACTATTCCCATCGATCAACGTCCTCGTGGTCATGGACCGCTTTTCTCCAAGATTCTCTTCCCACTCGTCTTCAATCTCGGTCAACTCGGTATCAATTCTGCCCAATTCCTCGCCCTCCTTCTCCTCCTCATCCCCTTCGGCATCGGTAGAAGATTGTTCGATGACGCGATTGGATGGACGAAAGATGGTTATGGCCGCATGCGTGAGTGATAAAATTACCCTATCTTAGCTGATGACGGAGTCATCATGATTACCGTGCTCTTCGCCCCGACATCCCTCGTCATCACCACCAATTCCCCACCTTCCATAACGAATCTCGTCGAACGAGACGCTAAGACTGGACTGATGACCAAGATCAACCTTCCCGACCGACTCATACTTATGGGCAACCATCAAGCCTATACCGATTGGATGTACATGTGGATCCTCGCTTGCTATGCCGGTCATGCAAAGGGGATCATCATCTTGCTCAAAGCCAGTCTCAAGCGTATACCTGTGATCGGCTGGGGAATGGTACGTCACCATCACCGGCTTCGGCCTGACCAGCGAGATAGCAATTCTTCCACTTCATCTTCCTTAACCGTTCTTGGGCGGCTGACAAGTCCAATCTCACCCTCGCCCTCACTCAACTCGGTCAAAAAGCTCGATCCAAGGACGAGAGGCTACTTGCCTCCTCGAGTGAAGCGACTAACGAGAAGTCTTCCCTCATACCCAGCGGGAGGAGGAACAATTGTTGGCCTTTATGGCTGCTCATCTTCCCGGAAGGAACGATCACCAGTGACGAGGAGCGAGTCAAGAGTGTCAAGTACGCCAAAAGAGAGGCAACTGTAGGTACTCAATTTTGCGTTGTGCAGCTTGTTCAATCACGCCAGCCCGACTTTGTAACTGTCCTCCATCCCCGATCGACCGGCTTACTGTTCTGTCTTCGAACCCTGTTGCCTCAAATACCAGACCTGCAATTGATGGACGTCACAATCGGATATCCCGGTGTCCCTTACGGCAAGTACCCGCAGGAGTGGTATGTACACTCGCCCTTCATGAGCTTACCACAGTAGGTACGGGCTTGTGTCGGTTTTCTTCCGTTCTGTCCCCCCGCCGACCGTTCACATCCATCTCCACATATATTCCAACCTGACTTCACCGGACTCTGAGGTCCCCTCCTTGATCTCCAAGCATACGGACAAGCCGCAGGCAGGTGGGCAGAATGGCGTTTCACGTACCCATACCGGTATCGCCAGTCCCGAGGAGCATAGAGCATTCGAACTCTGGCTTAGAGGTGTTTGGACGGATAAGGAGAAGCGTATGGAAAGATTCTTCAAGGAAGGCAGATTTGAAAGCGGCGAAGGAGGGGAGAACGCGAGGGAGGTTGTGCCTATCAGACAAATGTATGTCTTCCTATCAGACAAATGTATGTCTTCCCAGGTCTCGAAAAACCGCTAATTGAGCGCAGCAAGTGGTACCACTGGATCGCGGCGTTCGGTGGAGGGGGAGTGGGTACGCCACTCGTGGTTGCCGGTGGTGCCTTAGCAGGAGGAATCGCAAGCATTTGGCGGTGACGCAGCGTGGCTCTCAACAACAGGCATACCGTAAGATTCTATGGGTTTGGTCATGCTACTAGATTCGTGGTCATACAAAATTGAACTATAGCAGCACAGCGAGATCGCTGGCGGTGGGACGGGGAGACATTGAACACCATCAGGGTGGATAAGGCATGATCCGATGGACAGGGTGGTAATCCAAAATTTGAAGACTTCTCAAAGTATAAGGTGGAGGCCGCTCCGGAAAGCCTTGTCAGAGTATTGCCGCGGGAGACCAAAAGAAGAGCGATTTGACTGGGTGAAGACATGTGGAAAATCATCGGTCGACGTTTCCGGCCCACCGCCATGAGTCAATGGCCTGGTTTTTCGTCGCCGCACTACTGACCCTCCTCTTTTTGCCCATGCCAGCGGGATCAAGATCCCACAGTGATGCCGCCGGCGTCAAGGGCAAGGATGCAGAAAAAATGCCCACGTCGCCTTCCGGTAGCGGGCTAGGCGGTACTAGCTGAGGTTGGTACGCCCTTGCAATACAAGCGAGGATATCGAGGGTAGAGATGACAAAATGTGGCGAGAGTTGTGTGGGAGGTGGCGGTGGCAGGCCTGGTGGAGATGTGAGACACATGATCGGGCGGGAGTCTGACAAAGATAATGATGAGATGGACGGAGATGAAGGCGGAGAGAACGCGGACATGGTAAGTGAGGGCGTGGGCGACAGGGGCGGGGACAAGCCAACCGGACCTCGAAGGAAAACGCGAGATGAAGCCGTTGCAAGAATGAGATGACACGCATGGAGCAAGGTGGCATTGAAAGTGATCGTGTGCACTGGACTCTATCAGCCGTCATCACACGTCGAGCGATTAAGCATACCTGGCACTCTCTCCTCACCCCATGATTTGCCGGCATGTTCCACGACCTGCATATTCTTGACCATCTGCTGCAGCCCCATGCCTAGTACTTGCTTCCCTTCGCTCGGTACAACGAGTGTCGTACAATCTCGCGCAGTGACAACGCTCAGGAGCTCGCCCGTGTTCGCGACGGAATCCAGAGGAGAGGATACCACATCCATGCCTGGCGACAAGCTAGGTGCGAGAAGTGGTGATGCGGTGAGAATCGTCTGCGAAGGTGATTTCGAGCTCGAGGCGGACCCAGAAGCCGAACCGGTGCTTGATCCCGAGCCTTCATGACGGTCACGACTGCTTGAGCTTCCGGGTCCGGAAAGAACGCCTAGCGCGCTCATGCCCTGGCCGCTCATGACCTGCATCGCATTGAGAACCGAAGCGGTGCCAGGCAGCGAAACGAAGGGATGGAGAGGGAGGTCGAGCGATGGCGAGGTCACTGCGAGGTGGAAGCTCGATGGAACGAGGTGGGACGGAAGGGAAATGAGATGCTCAAGTAGTATCGCATCGGTAAGGACCTGAGGTACAGACTCGGTTGAGGTGATCGCAATGCGATGAACGCCAGATGCGAATAAGGGGAGAATGGCGCGGAGAGGCGTTCCAGCAGGGAGTGAATGATACGGGTCCTTTTCAGAAATATCTACAAGAATCCCGGTTGAGCGTCACAAGAATAGGCATATGACGTACCACACACGTCCCCAATCTTAACCTTTCCGTTTCGTCGAAGAATCCTGACAATATCGCGGGATCGATCATATGGTGACAATAGATCGTCATCCTCGATGGCGAACTCGGATGACGAGAATGAATCGGTTCGAGCGTATTGAGGCTTGGTGGATGTGGAGTTGGAGGGTGCTCTCGAGGGATGAGGGGTGCTGGAAGACGCTTGGAGGACGAGGAGGAGAAAGGTATTCAAGTCGGCGTACTGTGCTCACGTCAGCGACGGGTCACTGAGGTTGCCATATGGTTCACATCGAAGAATCCACACGATGACGGATCTTGGTATTTCTGCACCAGTAGACAGTTGTGGTCGCCCTTGATTAGGATCTACTTGTCGTCAGCGAACATCTTACAGCCACCATCTCGGCAAAGAGCTTACATCCACTGCCTCTTCGGTCACCATCACATCCGGCACGACTGTCGCTTTCGCGTCATCCCTGGTTGCGAGGATTTCCTTGGCGGTGATAACAAGCCAACCATCGTTCTCGTCCGCGGATTGCTTCGCCTTCACGCCTCTTTCCCAAGGTTGAGGACCTGGTCGAGAACCGGAAGGTCGCCTGTCCGATCTGGATCGCTGAATCGAAACGTCTCCTGTATTGAACAAAGCGGATGACGGAACCGAAGCGGGACCGAGGAGGATGGAGCCACTCAAGCCGTTTGACCCGTGCGAGCCCTTAGCTCTCGTGTGGCCACGTAGGCGAGGTGATGTCGGGCCAGATTCGTTGGAAAAGGAGCCGAGGCTAGGTCTAGGATTGTGGCCGTATAGACTGTTATGTCGCTGCGGAACGGGGAAAGGTACGGAACGTGGTGAACTCGACGACAAAGAAGGGAGTGCAGGGATCGATGGTCGACGGGAGGTAGCGGGGGGCGTGGCTGGGGCGGAGCGAACGGAGCTAGAGGAGCGGGAAAGTGTGGAAGATGGCCCGGCAGCTCGAGGGGAAGGGACGGTAAATTCGGTCGACATTATGACTGCCAGACCGTTTTTGGAGTCAGCGCCAGGTTCTCATGTCATCCTCTTCAGCACTGTTATTGATGAACAACTGCACAAAGGCAAGGCCAAACATAATCCCTTTACGCACCTGAAGTATGACGCGTCCAGTTTCAAACTCCTCCTTGAAATCGCTCCTTTTTTCGACAAGCTGGACGCCCGTACAGCCTGAGCACAGCGCGCCGCTGGCTCGACCGTCTATATGCGAGTCTTCGCGAGTGTTCGGGACAAAGAATGATCAAAGTACAAGCAATTCGAATTCAAGGTTATCGTTCAAGCTGTCTCACCTCTCGCGGCTATCTCGTCATCTCCGGGGACTACGCCCTAGATTGGTCAGGTGATCCTCTAAAAACCACATTACATGAAGATGATTTTTGCTACATCAATGGACAAAACAACTATGCTTGCATCCAGCATGACTCGTTGCCCGCTCTCCGGATGTCGCTTCCTAGATGATCCATCGCCAATAAAATGCTGACCTCACACAGCGTCCCGCAGAATACGCAGCGTAATCGGTTGCTAACATTTCCTGACATGACGAACGAGCCGGTATCTTCGATCGTAGCACCTCGTCACTCGCCATCAAGGTAACCCTCGACCCTATAGGCTTGGCTTCGAGATGGCGTGTCAGGTGAAAGCTGATCGAGGATAGCCATGCTTATACACGATCCGTCAAGCCAGTCGAGGTTTCGCCTACTTCAGCTCTCGACGTCGAGCAGGCCAATAGGCGGGCGTATTATCAAGAGCGGGCGGGCACATTGCTGGGGGAAGCCGAGGCTCCGGTAACGGTGGGACGTTGGACGAGAGAGAAGGACCAGCAGTTGACTTTCCCGGTGCCAATTTCAGCTGAGAGACGGCGGAAAGCCCTTTAGGTGCTCGGACCGCGAACTCCATCGCCTACGAAAGACGCTGAACACTCTTATGGGACGCTGAGCATCCCATTGTCATCGCAGTCCTCGTAGACTGGCCGGCGAGATGGTCCAGAGGATTGTTTTCGGGATATCGCTTCGAGGCGGGATCTCAGGTGGCCATGCACCTTTGCGACTTCGAGCCATAAGACATCGCATCGTCACTCCACCATCCGCTTCGAACGATGATTGCCGCAGGCTTATCTTCCTTGTAAGAATCCTTATTCCCATCGTCCTCGCTGTCACCATCGGCTAGCCTTGCGGGCATCGGGACTCCCGGGTCGGGGTCGGTTACGACTATCGCTCGTCTTGGTTCGTTGGACATAACGAGCCGAGGACTGGAGGGAAGGGTAGGTACCGCTTGATCGCTGGGCGACCTCGAATCCGCGGGAGGAGGGTTGCAGTGACCTGTACGACCTTTGCGCTCCTTCGTTGGGGAGGATCTGGCATTGATGACACTCATCTGATTCCGGCATTGGCAGGTCCGCGGAGGAAAGAGCCGCTGAAGCGGATGGGGGGATGTCCGATCCTGATGACTCTGGCCGCTGTTCGTGAGGGCGGCGACTATTAGTTGGTCTGGCGAATGGGAAATATGAAATGGCTGGAGAACGAAGGCGATCCGGAACGTAATCCTCGTCGTCTGAGGAAAGGCCGTTCTCCTCTTCTTCTTCGCATCCGAGGTACGAAGCCGATTCTGCTTCCATGACTCTCTCTTATGGCGCCTTCGCGCAAAACACAGGTCTAGGGAAACCCAGCAGATTTTCCTATTTGGATCTATCGCGTCGAAAATGTCGTCGCATCTGGTGTTACATATTCCTCGCTCGTGCAAAAGGACTTGAAGAAGATTTGACCCGCGCGGTAGTGGTCCGTTGCATCGAGACCAAAACGGAACAGATAGGAGGGGCGACAGCAAGCTTAAGAGCTCTGGAGCCATGCGGCTCCCTGGTTGGACTAGGTCAAAGGAAGGGTAAGGACTGCATTCCTTTAGGTACAGTACACTCTTTATCGAGGCATTCAGTTCAGCCTGCTCCAACTTTTATGCCCAATCACGTCGCTTCCTCTTTTCGTCGACCGCTCCCAGTTTCATTGTCGACCCCTCCAGCCCGCTGACACCGGAATTCAAGCATGGGTTCCATCATTTCCCAGCTGGAGCTACCGCCACGAAGGAACGAGACTGCAGGGCGAGATCTATCGTGCTTGTACGGACGTCCAAAGCTGAAAGACTGTGAAGTGATGACCGACCGGACTGGAAATCGCAGTGCACGGAGCGGAGGATCGGGCAGAAGGGGGGCATGAGGAGCCAGTGCGGATTCCAATTGGCTTTGATGGCTGGTTATCTGAAGAACCGAGGAGGGCGGTGAGGAGTAAGATTGGCCTGCGCTCGGGTGGCGGACCAGCTTAAGTTTCGCCTTCCTCTTGAGTGAGGTGTCATCGTTCAACCGATTCTTACTACCGATACCTGTATAAGATAGAGCAAGGGAATGCAGGCTTTTCACGGCCAGTTTGGCGAAGCTGACGCTCTGAGCGGGGCATTGCTGTCCAAGCAGCATAGCGGGCTTCATACTCTGAATGTGAGGACACAAGGGGCACGGAGGCGAAAGATGACAATATGTCTCCTTGCCTGACGATTGACGAGCGATGGCTGGTCATGGCTGACGTGCAAGTCTTAGCCAACTGGCGAGATTGTGAGACGTTGAACGCCCAGTGGTGAGATCGAAGGGATCTCGCCAAGTCGATGCTGGTCGACGTGAGGGTCAACGGCTCAGGTCCTCGTCCTTATCCGTCCCTCATCGTGTTTCAGATCGGGACCATCGGAGAGATGCGGGAGACGAGGTTCCGCTTAGGTCCTCAAGGTTCGGTGAGTCAGTTGATGATTTCGGTGAGCTGTATCGATAGCTCCTAGTAAGCAGAAAGGGTTGAGAAGTCCCCGCTCATGGTGGTGAAGCCTCCGCTCAAGCCGGTAAGGACCAGCTTTCCTAGTTCAGAAACATCCCTAAGGAGTAGAAGCAGTCAAATGCCGTATCCAGAGGAGAACACCTTAGGTGTGATACGGGATGCATGCAAACTCGCCATTATATTCGTACAGCAGGTCAAAAGCTTCAACCGCTCTTCTCAAGCACAGCATCGGTCTTGTTCGCCTTGACTCGGATGTCTACTCATCATCAACGTAAATCCCCTTAGCATTAGGCCAACTTACCTTTTCCATCCCCCTCCCGGATCGAATCTTCAGAGAATGACATCGGCCAATCGGTTCCTCCTGAAGCTTTTTGGCCGCTCCCGGCGCTGTTGGGTGATGTAACTTTCGGGGAGGAAGAAGCGTATCTCTGAGCAGGCGACTGAGGGCTGACATATCAGCTTCAACCGCATCAGGACCAATACCTACCTGATTGCGCCTTGCTTTGCGAGGTGACGACTGAAACGGTGTTATTATTGACCGACTAGTTTCAGATAACTTGGGTACGCACTCGATATCACTCAATCCCTCATTGAATCTTCGCCTAACATCCGTCAGAAAAAGCCATATCGAGCGACGTACTCGTAACTTGGAGCGATTCTGTTCACTTGCGGAACGGTCGTTATCTCGCCCATCATCAAGTTGCTCGCAATCCTACGACTGATCTTCTCCAGGCTGTTGGG
>JAABUH010001372.1_pt1 | contig 27876 bp, 43 predicted proteins | sample 5559121 | NCBI WGS metagenome assembly JAABUH01 (sample SAMN10711871, study PRJNA513364) | rock metagenome | isolation source: Antarctica rocks | place: Antarctica: Victoria Land, Battleship Promontory nord | collected 2015-12-28
GATCATGCGTGAACTGTATGAATAGGGCAACCTTCTCATCATCGAGGATTTCTGAATTCTCATCGACCAAGGCAATTGCCTTTTGTCGTCGGACGATCCGAGGTGATTCAGGTGCGGTGGGCGCTACAGAGGCCGCTGCCAGGTCGTTACTGTCTCGGAGGACGCCAGCAAGCAGCATCAGGCTGTCATGAGTCGTACCGCGCTGCCTTCGAGGTGCGGTCCATGAGTTTCGACTCGTTTGGGCTTGTGAGCTTGGTGCCGTGCGTGGTGTGCCTGGATGCTCATCAGAGTAGCTCTGTATAGTGTGAAGTGGCTAACAAGCATCATAAAATACTGATTGACGGACTCTACTAACTCTTTGGGGACCTTGAGACGACTCAATACCTTCATCCTCAATGTCACCTAGTGTTTTCGTCTTCTTCGCCCAATAACTCGATTCCGCAATATGAAGGACGCATCTTGGCGGGTGCGAGATTGCCAGGAAGGATGACGTTGGTCCCTGTAGGCCTTGTACCTTCGAAGATCTCTCTATAGAGCTGGTAATTCTCCCAAGCGCGGTTCTTCCAAGTCTTCGCTGATGGACGGGACTATTCTTAACTGTCAGCCCTTGTATCTCTTTCCTCAGAGCTGGTACCGGTCTCTAAGCCTGGGGATGTGTCAGAGGGGATACCCTAAACATATCCCCAAGACGGCGACTCAATCCAATCATGGGAAACCATGCTTCATAGCACCCCGCCTCCCCAGCTTGAATTGTGCTTACCTCGATGTACCTGTCCCAGGTCCAATCCTCGGCCACCACACAATTGAGATTGAGATCTGCGTCCCACCCAAAGCCTTAACTGTCCTCAAGCTCCATTATTGTCTTCCACCAAGACTTCAAGTATGAAAGCCGATCCCGACAAGATTCAGCTATCTTCTTGACACCTCTTGATTGAAGGCCAAGCCAGGGACATACAGAACTCGAGAGAGGACAACTCGTTCGCCCTTGTGATTTGAAGGGTAAACTGGTCCAGCAGAGTCCGAGGCAAGCGAGGTACCTCCTGCAGTAGCGATCCGAACGGTTGAACCCATAGGTTGAATTGACTCGAACCAGGCCGAGATCCAGAGGGAATGTTTGATGTTTCAGCAGGAATCCTCGACGACTCGATGGCGAGCGACCTCGCTTAACCTCGAGTGGGAGTGTTGGAAGGCTTGGATGAGCTCGCGTTGCGTCGCGTGCGTTCATAATATGATTAGTCCATTTCGCTCACTCTACTTTATGCATCCTTCATAAAATACAACATCTTGACCTTGTTGGCGAAGGAGCCGAGGATGATGTCGGTGATCAGCGCGGCATAGGCGATCTGATGCGGTGTGATGCGCTTGCCCGTGATCGCGTCTAATCCTTTCAAGCTATGCGTACCAGTCATTCAGCCCAGGAGGCAGTCGATCCCGCACCTTTGCCAGTCTCTCGACAGACGGCTGGAGCATCCTCTTACATTCCTCTCTAAATGAACCTCACTCCGGGTTCCACATCCCTGCCATCTCCCGTCCATACTCACCACAATGAAGGATCACCAATCTCTCGGGCTTGTCAAGGGTGAGATATTGGGCTAGCTCGAGTGCAGCTGCGCGACGAGGGGTAGGTGCTGATAAGCGAAGAGAGACGGGAACAAAGTCTCCACGTGACCGTCCCGGCATGTGTTGTTCCTGTACAAGTCCTTTGTCATCTCTTACATTTGATTCCACTTGGAATTGCTCTAGGCTCTCGTTCTGAATCGACAACTACACAGTCCCCGCTCAGTCATGTCCCATCGTACCGAATCTTCATCTTCCGTTCACGCGATCAAACGCAGAAGAGTTACGGTGAGCTCGAAAGACATTCGTCTGCTTCCCCTGACGCTTTGACCAGAGAGCGTGTGATCTCTGTCACAGCGGCGGGATCAAGGTTGAATGCTCACTGCTCTCCCCTTCCTTGTGGCTGGGCTGACCGTTGCTGGTGGTAAGTGCTCGCCCAGCTCAAATCCCTCGGTCTGCACCCGCTGCGCCGCTTTCAGCTCAACATGCACGTACACCAGACCCGTCAAGCGTCGAGGGGTTTGTAGACTGTACTCAACAGTTCGCACACCCGCTAAAGTTTTCCGCAGCCTCCTGCGCGAGCCAGATCCTCGTCTCTCCAGCTCACTTCTCACTCTACCGACCGTGAGCCCGATGATCAGCCTGGGCCGAGGGATTACGTTACCTGGCGGTATGAGGAGATTGCAACGTCGGATGTCATAATGGACCTCGTCGCTGGGTATCACCGTATCGTCTATCCAATGTGCGTTCAATTTTACCCTTCGATTGTGGACTGTGGTACGTAGTCTATTCCTCGCTAATGAAGATGCTCAGCTTCCCCTTCTTCCACTGGCCCACGTTCACCGCCCAAATCCAATCCCAGCTCTACCGAACCGATCGAGCCTTCTACTCTGCCACCATGGCCGTCTGCGCCATCACCTCCGCCCGATTCCGAGACGGCGTCCCACTACCAAATAACCCCGGTCCTCACTCTCACCCGCCTCGGAGGACTTCTACGACGCCTGCCTCCGAGCGATACCGAAAGATATCGCAGAGGCGGAAGACTTCAATTATAAGCGTGCGAAAGCGGTTCTAGGAACGTTGTGTATCCAATATGGGAGGGTCAAAAGCTTGCACACGCATCTGGGGGATTATTTGACAATGTGCGCGAATGATGGGTTTCATAATGAGGCGAGGTGGCCAATGGGGTTGAGTGAGATTGAAGTGCAGGAGAGGAGACGGCTGGTGAGTCCAACGCGCTACCTTGGTATACGAGATCAAAGGACTGAGGACATCATGTTCATCGTAGTTTTGGTCTACCTATGCGCTCGACATATATGCAACGGTCACCTGGGGCGGCGTCATCCGTCATCGCGAATCGCAGACCACAGTCCTCTACCCCGCCGAAGTCTACGACGACGAGGACATCACCGACACCGGTATCCTAACCCGACCAAACAATCCCGTGTCCTTTCTTCGCGGATGGAATTTCGTCGTCGACCTATATCGAATACTCGAGCACGCGGCGGAGAGACTGCGGGCAAAGACGACATATACGAACGAGGATCCGGCTCGACATGTGACGGCTCTGTTCTCGCTCAAGACTGGGCCGTCTTCGGCGGAAGTGCTTGGATTGGTTAAGGATCTGTATGATAAGCTGCCGCAAGTCTTCAAGGGGGCAAAGGCGATGACGGGGATCTTGAAGAAGGATCGCTATGGGTTTCAAGGTGAGTGGAAAGCTTCAGATCCGTCATGGCTGATGTTTGGTTTAGCCGCGAATATAATCGTGACGTTGCAGACGGTGAAGATGGTCATGGCAGGTACGGAAGATTCGGGGGTGGAGCAACGATGCGCCATTGCCGGGGAACTCCTTGACGCGCTCGCTACCGTGCCGACTGCTTACATCCAAGCCATAAGCTCCCCAATGGTATGTCGAGCTATAACAGCATTGTTGACTGTGACTGATGTCGTCTACCAAGCTACACCACCTCGCCGGCGTCGGTCATCTCCTAGGCAGCGTCATACAAAGCCCACTCTCCCAATGGTCATTCCTCCAAGTCCGGAACGTCCTCCTCGCCATGGCCGATCTCTTATTTGGCCTAGAATCAGCACTCTCCTTCACCCCTGGTATCGCTTTCAAGCTCAAATCACACGTCTCCCGGATCGATCATTATATGACCGCGGCGGCTGTCGAGCTCTCGCAGAGGAACCAGATCTTCCATAGTGCTCTGCCGCGTGAGGCTTGGTCGAATGAGTCACATGTCGCTTTATCCTCGGCGATCCCGGCCAATGTCAATACGGATCCCGCACCTACCAATACCGAGGCCGTGATGAACAACGGCTTCATATCCCCGTTCGACCTATCTCCAGATGATCAGTTCCAGCTGCCCAACGATCTGTTTGTCGACTGGCCATTCGCGATCGGCCAGGGCGAGGCGTTTGATTTCCTGGGCGATTACCAGACTGCGGGAACAATGATGGATGATCATTTAGGGAATGGCGGGAATCGGATGGAAGGCAGGCCAGACTGAGACCCGGAAGGGTAGAATGACATGACTCGTCTCCCAAGTCTTTTTCACTGCGGCTCACCAGCTTTCTCACTTTCCGTTATCCGAGCCGCTACACCCTTGCGAACTGCCACAAATCATCGGGAAAGCTTTCAAGCCAGTATTGAACCGATGGGAGACGGAAATCCGATGTTAGCCAAAGAATTCGATCGCATACGCCGACGATTACGGCTGCATCACCCGGTCACTCATTCCGCAAACGTACAAGTCCTTTCCACTCCCCTTTTGAAGACATTCATAATCCTAGCCGCTCTTACAGGTGGGCTCGGCCGTTTGTGATAGCCGCGCTATGCGGACGAATCCTCCTTGTGCTCGACATCCTCCCTGACCTCGGTCGGCGAGAGGATGTCGGAGGTATCGAGCCCGTGCTCGCGAGCGACGCGCTTGCGGCGCTGGCGGTCTTCGTGGTTCGAGGTGTCGTCGAACACAAGGTCGACCTGTCCGAAAGCTCATGATTTAATCATATTAACCATACCAGAGGAAGACGTACCTCCTCGAGCGAAAGGCCTTTGAGCTGCGAATGTTGGCTTCAGCGGCGATCGGTAGATTTGGAAGGACTTACCTCGGGCAGGATGAAGATGGAGTAGAAGAACCTGGCTGGTCAGGATGATTTCCGAGCTGAGATCATCGGAATGTGGTATTTACCCGAGGACACAGAAGCACCTGGAAAGCGAGTGACGCCGGTCATTCCTCATAGGCGAAGATCATGCAAAGGAGCTCACATGAAGACAATATAGGTCTATCAGAGCGCGGTGTGGTGTAGTGGCGATGTGGCGGAACAGAGAAGAGCGACGGTAAGTCCGAACCAATGGGTCAAAAGAGCGGTGGTATCAGGAAAATCGATTGGTGAGAACAAGATTGGACCCGAGCGAAGAGGTTCTGACCTTGTAACCGATATTGGTGATCATTACAGGGGTCACCTCTGCCACCGTGAAATTCATGATCCAGCTGAATTGACGAGTCGTACAGCTCAGCCAGGATCCGAGGAGCAAGGGGAGAGCTCACTTGCAAGCAGACGAGATCGACATTCCTTTCGCCCTCATGTCGAGCGGGAAGACCTCTGCGGAGACCACCCAGGCGAGGGGACCCCAGGTCACGGCGAAATTGGCGATATACCAGTAGATCAGGAAGACTGCGCCCTGAACAGTTACATCAGGATGATCTCACCGCGACGGTCGATTACGGGAGAAGACGTACATTACCGGCGGCTTTGTGAGACGGGAAGTCCTTGCCATATACCTATGATTCAAGCTCAATCAGCCTCGACCGGGGTCAAGGAGCGCATGCAGTTGGTGGGGACCCACGGCGATGATCGCGGCAACACCGGCATGACAGATCGCCATATTCGCCTCCCCCCAAGCGAGCATGACCTTCCGACCGAAATTGTCGACAAAAAGCACGGCGGGGATGGTCATGATGAAATTGACGATGCCGACGACGCCGGTGGCGAGGAGACCGATGGTCCCGCCGGTGAGACCGATTTGGGCGAAAATGGTGGGTGCGTAGTAGATGATGGCTAAGATACGTGAGCTTTTGGTCGACCTGGACCAGGGTTTGGAGAGGGGTGAACTCACCGTTGATCCCGGTCCATTGTTGGAGGCCTTGCGCTGCGACACCGAGCATGAGTCGATGGAGGAGCTGATCATCCTTTTGTCAGACTATGTTCGTCCGCTTCACGGACAACTCGCCGCTTTGGTCGTGAATAACCGCTTATACTCTAACATCGAGACCCGGAAGTTCAGCTCCGAAACTCCGTAACGCTCTTTCGCGGCTTCGATCTCTACGAGCCATTCCGCCAGCAGAGCCTTGTACTCATACTGCCGAACTCATTTCATTCGATGTTTGATATTCGACGAGGAGCTATTCACCTGTACATCAACGGACTCGACTGGACGCCGGCGGAGAGCTGCAAGGTTCGTCAGGCATTCGTCTTGACGTCCTGAATGTATCAAATGGATGTTAGTGATGAGGGATACAGCCGGTTCTTTTGGAGACACGTCGACTCGCCTCTCAGCATGAGCCAGCGCGGCGAGAAGGGTAGGAAGAAGGCGCCGACGCAGAGGACGAAAGCCGGAACGAGTTGGATGCCGAGCGGGATCCGCCTGGATATCACCACACGTCCGTGAATGCTGGTCGAAAATCCAGGAGGGCGCACTTACCAAGCGGCGGATGTCTGACCTGGATAAGTGGTCCCACCGATATAGTTCGTGCCGTAGCTGAACAACCATCATCTGATCAGTCTTATGTCCCGAGTTGTAATTGTTCAATGATGTGAACTCACGCGATCCAGTACGAGATGAGGATACCGACTACTCGTAAATCAGCTGAGATGCCACCTCGGCAATATCCTTCGAACGACTTACACGTGATGGCCAGCTGTTGGAGAGCCACGAGCGAACCTCGGATACCGGGCGGTGCAAGCTCGGCATTGAACATCGGTACGAGCATCGATAGCGCGCCTACGCCCATTCCCGCGAACCATCGACCGGCTAAACATATCAGTTACAGCAAATGTGCAGCAGAGAGGAAGCACGGACCGTAGATGAAACCGACATTGTTGCTCGCGCCGATCTGGAGGGCCACACCGAGCATGAAGACGACGCACCATCCGGAGATCGAGTACTGGGGATGTCGTTAACTTCAGTCGATCCGGGCAGTATTCACCGCAGATTAACTACCTTTCTGGAGAAGACATCGGCCAAGGGACCGGCACATAATGCTCCGAAGAAAGCGCCCAGCTCTGACGAGAAAAGCATCAATTCTCGGCTCATTCATCCTTCGACAAGCGAAAGACAAAACGGTATGCTCACCGAGAATAGCGGTCAACATGCCCTTCAAGGACGAGTCGTCGAGCTATGATAGCCATCAGTTCGTGGTCCGTCTACGTCCGTGCGGGGTCCTTGTGTTACGTACAGTACTGGCATAACGATGGTGAAACTCCGCCATGACCTGCACCGAACCGAAGACACCTTGGTTGTACCCATAAAGCACACCACCGAGAGAGGCGAAACACGCGAGACCGAGCGCATGGCCATTCTTCACGAGCCCGCGCCAGCCAGTCTGGCTTGGATTGGCGATGGTGATGGGCACGTCAAGGTCACAGTCAGAAGCGAGAGCTCTGGGCATTATTCTTGTCTGCAGTTGATCGGGGTTGAGGAATTGGTTAGTGGGGCGTGCGGGGCTCGGATCTGGACGGAAGAGATGATTGGGTTTATGCAGTGACAACCAGATCGGTCCCGGCAGATCTACTGGTGATCACCGGTTCATAGAGACCTGAAGAACCGGGGAATCAAACAAGAACAGGAGACAAAACGCTGCCACCTGGACGTGCGCGCGGCTAAACTGAAGAACCCGACTTGTTCGCCCAGGCTTTCCCATACGAGCACGTGATGATGGTGCCGCTTAATCTGGGGAATTACTGCGTCAGTTGACAAAGAGAATAGCCTGCCAAGTTGTGGGAAGGTAGTGTCGAAACGCTGAGGACCCGTATGGCCCGAGCATCTGCTAAATCGCTTCCTCGGATACCCACAGCGTGCGAGTGGTATTTCCGACTGACGTCGCACCCTTTAACCCATCTCGATCGAATTTTCAACTCATCGATTTTTACAACTCCAGCACCTCCTCGATATGCGATTCCTACGTCTTCCCCTCGCTTCCATCCGTCACTACGCCACAGTCTCTCCCTACCCAATTAGTCTCCGCCCATCGATCCACGAGATTCAATCCGGTCGTCTGACCAAAAAAAACGTTCAAGCCGGTCTCGAGGCATTTCAGCGAGATGGCGTAGTCGTACTCGAGAATGTCGTCCATCATCGCGCGATAGATAAGCTGAATGCGACTATGCTGGAGGACGCGAAGATCCTCTTGGCTCGCGGAGAGGATGGGTAAGTCTTTCTCCTAATTTGTCCGAACAACAGTCTGACTGGTGCACAGGCCATTCAACTATAATCTTGGGAACCTACAACAAGCCCCACCCCTCCGACCCGACCTCTTCCACCAAAGCATCTTCTTCAACCCCCTCGCCGCCCAACTCACCTCTTCCGTTCTTGGCGGGACACCGATCTTATCGTTTATATCGGGAAACACTGCTATCGAGATGGAGGGTTGCAAAGGTCAGCCGGTTCATTCCGATGCCGATTTCGCACATCCGAGCGTGCCGTTTGCTTGTGTAGTGAATGTCGGATTGGGGGAGATGATGCCGGAAAATGGGTCGACGGGTGCGTTGCTACATCTCAATATACAGAGGAAACCGATTGACTGTCGTGAAGAGATCTGGTTGGGAACGCACAACGATTCAGGACTGCACGTGCAAGAAGGAGCGCACGGTGAGCGAGCGTCCGGCCGGATCACGGCTACCGCACTCGAGGAGCGCGCCAGGATCTCACCGCTCTTACAACCAAATATCTCGAAAGGTCACTTAGGCCCCAGTCCTGGAGGATCTGTTTACTGATACCATTTAGGATCCCTCATCATCCGCGACCTCCGCCTATGGCACGCCGGTCGACCGAACCATACGCCAATACCACGGATCATGCTCGCCATGATCCACTTCGCGCCTTGGTATCGCCAGCGTATGTTGCTTCAGCTACCTGAATCACTCCGACCTGTCTTTGAGCAGCATGCCAAGGGACTTGAGGTGCCGGCAGAGTGGGTGAAGGAGGTCGATCATCTAGCTGGAGGGTATGGGAACGCTTTTGATTTCGATCAGGACGATTGAGGTGGGATCAAGCAAGCATGGAAATGTACAATGAAAACAAGGACAATCAGAAATAGCCGTCTAACAGGGTCTGCTGTGTTTACCTTGACCTCAAGGATTCCGGGGTCGTGTCAAGATCTGCTCAGTATCCTCCGCGCATTTCATGGTGTCATCAAAGGTCCTTTATACTCCCCACAATCCTCCACAATCACTGCTTGCCGGTCCCGATCACCGCCGAGCAACCTTCTCCCATACCAATGAGATTGCCGCACCCAAAAGCTCTTTGACCTTTGTCTGAGCTTCATTTTTCGGGATCTCATTGGGCAGATGGCCGTAAACGTATTTTATGTATCTTGGTTGACATGTACTCGAGTACTCGTACTGAATATGACACGCATTCGACTTCAAACAGGCTGTTTAGCGGTGATTCAACGGGGAATGATGACCTAACTCAGGTTACTGCTAAACTCGTCAAGACGACATTCTTTTTAAACTAAGAGACGGGACAAATGATGCCAACGCCATCGTCCGAGCCAACGGGGAGAGTGAAACGGGCGAAGCCGACGCTAAGGATGGTGTTCCCTACCAAATTCACGTTGAGACGTATTGTAGATTGGAACGTTTTCCCATTGACACTTGATCGTGACAATTCCTTACGCCATCTCCCTGAGCTAGGAAGCGTAACGAAGACACCGAAACATCCCTTCAGACAACGAGTAGAGGGAAGCAGGCGAAATTAGACGACCATACGGGTCGTGTGCTACAAATCCAAGCCACATCGAATCATCGCAGGGCTCGACAACGGTCCCTTCTGGAGATCATGAGGAAGAGAGATATAGCGGTGCACGCTGTCCATCCATCTCTCATCCGCCCACACTGCAGTCCCAGTCCACGCATATCACAGCTTCTGACGATTTTAAACACCTATCGACATGTCGAACCAGATTGCCCTCCTCGCTGCTTTCTGCCTTTGTGCCCGTGAGGTTCGTCTGCGTCTCACCTTGATGTGTACTGACCTCGCATTCAGCAGTCCTTTGCATGCCAACCTCTTTCATTGGCCCTTCCACTTCGTCGACGGCAACGTGCTCTGGGGTGTCCCAGACCCCGCTCGACAATCTCGCTTGCCCCGCTCTCATATCTGCTTCTTCCTTCGCGTACTACCAAGTCCGTTTCATTCCACCGCGTCTTGTCAACCTTCCGCACAGCTGACGCGGTCTCGCAGACGGACAACCTCAATACCAATACCGACTCGATCCTCGCTGCGGTGGATGAGCTCGTGGACTGCCTCACCCTCCTCAGAGGTCATCGTCACCGACGGTACCACTGGTGCGGCCGCTTGCGACGGATCCGCAGGTGCCGGAAACACTCAAGCCACTTGTGCTAAGGCAAAGTACGCTTGGGCCCCCTTCTACACTTCCGCCCAGGTCAATCAGGTGTGTCGCAGTCGTTGGATTGGGCAAGCGCGGAGACTGATTCCATGCAGATCGTTCCATCATGCGCTGCCTACTCCACTTCTACCAACAATTAGTAGTATCAATATCACCCTGTCAAAAAGGTCGCCTGGCCATGTCTCGACGACGAAGTCTATAGCCAACTCAACTCATCACCATAATGTCCAGTCCCAATGCATGAGTTTCGTTTTCGGAATTCCATTTGTATTTGTTACAACTGATGCATCTCTTCCCAACCTTGAAGATCTTCTCGACCTTTTCCAATCAACAGGACTCCTTCCGCCCTCTTCATCAGTGCATTGAGCATACACGCTAGTCCCGCCATCAAATCCCTCCGCATTGCAGGTAATGCCATCTTCCGAGGAACTCGGGGCGATTGAAAGAGCTTTCTTCAACTCAAAGTGGATTCACTAGAATATCAGAGCGTTTCGACAGGTACTACGGCACAAGACTGACCCCGGCATCACCGGCCACCGCCCTCTTCCTAGCATACAAGAGGTTTTGAGCTCTCACTAAGCTGTCCAAGGTCCAGTGTAAGGGTTTCCTCATTCAACTGATCTGTAATCTCATGGGAAATCGAATGGCAGTGTGGATTATCCGTTCCGTGCTCTGGATATCAAAGACGAGCAAGTCAAGCATGTTGTCAAGCTATCTCCCACCTCCCTAAGCAATGAGATACTGATGTATGACAGTCTTCAGAGTCCTTCGGGTCTTCTTCATCCTAGCTTCCGCCGATACTCCGTTGATGATTGTACATCGTCGCGCGACGTTGAGCACGAGGTCCGACGGGGCTGACAGAAGGATGTACCTTTTGAAGATTCGGCTTCGCACAGAAAAGAGGGGACTCTGGGTGATCGTGGCTCAAAGTCAAGTTCAGAAGTTTAGCATGGGCGTTAGCTGTCCTGTATCCCCTTATGAGACATTGTATAGGAGGTCACAAGATATCGAGGATCTTATCACTCTATTCCCACAAGGCTACCAACCTAACCTCGATGCTTTCCCTCGGCCTCATCAATTCAGGCGCGATCCCCTCTTCGTCGTGATCGACCTTCACAGCCACATGACCACCATACATAGCATCCCCGTCCGATCCTTGAAAGCTGTCATAACATCTCAGGAAGATGATCTCGTCAGGCTGTTGATGACGGATGTACGACCAGTTCTGGGAGGCCGAATGATGGATATCGTACCCCACGCCGAACATGTGTCCGTGCTTGGCGATCTCATCCTCTCGGTTGAGTGAACGGAAATCAAGCATGGCGAGAGGAGCGTTCGTCACCGGTCCGGTGAGGGGTCGCCAGATGTTGATTATTTGGGATCGTTGGAAGGTGTCGGCTGGTTGCCCGGTCGCCCTCCTGACCAGCTCCTTGGCCCAGACCTGGTCAAGTCAGCTTGATTCTGGATGGAGCCACGCAACGCACCTCTTCTTGGTCGACATGGGCAACCCCAGCTACTGGCTGTAATCTCGACGTCGGAACAAACCCCCTCTCCGGTCCTTGTTGCATCGGGACATCTTTCATCTTCACTTTCTCCGGATCGTTCCGCCGGACGGTCGAATTCCATTGTATAACCCTTGTCGCTCCGAGTGCTTCGCGCAGAATCCTATCTTTGCTTCAGCTCCGCAGCTCTAACCCCTCTCAAGATCCACTCACTCCGCTGTCTCGTCCAGGTACTTCTGTGTTCCTTCTTCAGAGGGGATCGCGTCAAGCAAGTCGCTGTGGTGTTTGGCTATGGCAAAACCCCGCTGTGCGAGTTGTTCAGCTATCGGTCCCGGCCCTTTCGCGTCCTCGAGTTCCGGTCGCAAATCATTGATAGGTAGCCGAATAGTTTCGGTTGGTCTCTGGACTGCCGGGTCGTACTTGAGGTAGAGTGATTGGTCGTGGTCGAGGCGGGATGCGGGAAGAGTGAAGGTGATAAGCGCTGTCAGCCCCGATGGATCCGTGATCGAGGGCATGATAGCGTCCAAGTGGACGACTGATCTCGATATGGGCTAGAAGGAGTGAGGTGAGGTCGAATCCGATGGAAGGGTCTTGCGGAGATTGTACAGCACTACAGTAAGATGAATTTTATTATCAGCTTTCCAATGCAGCCCTCCTCGAATACCGCTTCCTTATCGCCGCTTGGGAGTCATACATCATCGGCGATATCCACTATGCCCACCCTGAAACCCTTTTCCCCTCCATGACTGGTCCGTGTGTGTTTGGGTCTCTTGGAATGTCGGGGTCGGCCAGCTTTGCGATTCGAGGGGCATCAATCTCCGTGCGTATATGAATCCGGTTAGTTTAGGTTTAGATTGTTGGAAAGCTCGGATAAGCTCGCGTCGCGTCGCGTGCGTTCATAGTTTGATTAGTTCATTTCTCTCGCTCTACTTTATGCATCCTTCATAAAACTACAACAGATACGAGGTTGAGAAAGGCGATAACGGTGTCAAGAGGGGTGAGGGAACGACGAGTATGCGAGTGGCTCTACCTGTTTTATTGGAATGACATTGGAAGAGGATCTGGCGGAGGAAGTACGGTCAGCGGGGACGAAGCTGATGTACCTCAAGATCTTCTTCAATCGCTTGCTTCAGCCTCCCTCTACTCGGAGGAATGTTCATTCTCTTCTTCCAACGGCTCACCCACGGACCGTCCGGTACGTCTTGCTGGCCCAGCTATTAGGGAATTTCTGTTCGACTCTTTGCAGGTGCTCAAGATCGTATCGGCATATCTATCCAATCCACCTTTCAATCTCCTTCGTCGGCCTACTCAACGCTATGGCCATCTACCCTGCCGACCGGAACCAGTACCTGCACGAGGCCAAGTCATCGGCGGGGTACTCGCCCGCTACTTTCGTCCTGACATACACGATTGTTGAGATCGGCTTCGAGATTATCAGCTCGCTCGCTTATGCCGCTATCGTTCGTACCGTCTATTCCACCTTGGGCATGGCCTGATCCCCCACAGATGAAGGTAGGCGTTCGTCATGCAGACATCCGCGCGGATATGCTTTGAGATCAATACGACGATCTGGGCGATGGTCAACGTCGGAGAAAGCTTCGCTCTCATCTGCCGGGCTTGGATCCAGACGGAGGGCTTGACCGTCACGTGAGTCGAGTCCCCTTGATCTCCAATGAGGTGCTAATGACCATCCTCAGGGTTGTATCGACCCTGCTGTCGATCATTGGGCAGGTCAGCGGGGTCATCCCGCAGTCCGTGCCTTCTTGGCTAGCTGGTGTGAGTCGCTACCGCACTTACCATTGGACGCAATTGACCGGGTCTCGCAGTGGGCTTGGGCTACTCCCGTCAAGCGTAAGCGGCTCCAGTCGTTTGGAGGAGGAATTCGCTGATGCGTTTCCATTTCTTTAGCTGCGACCAGGATCCAGATGATCAACGAAGCGGTCGGTCTCCAATTCAACTGCTCGCCCGAGGATCTAGCTTCAGGTGCATGTGTCGCGCAGAACGGCGCTCAAATGTGAGATTGAAAGGATGGCAACGGTTTTCGCTGAACAAGTTGACCGGGGTGATGAGGCTTGCGTTGTTGGGTTGGAAAGATCTCGGTACGGCTCGGTATGCGGGGATCATGATCGCCATCACAGTGGCTTGAAGATTGGTGGCTTGGGTGGCGATTGCTGCTAGGGTCGGAGGGATCCGATCACGAGGTGTCCGAGGTGGTTATCAGGTTGTATAGCATGTTGTGTTACTTGTTTTGCATAGGCTTGTCCTGTATTTCGGTCGTCCCCTGCATTTCTACTTGCGCCAAAGCGATGGTGATATTGCGGTGAGTGGCTGTGGAAGGTGTCCAGTAGAAATCAATGGTCAATCAGGTCATACTGTCCCCGGATCAAGTCTGTATTCGGATTGGAGGTCAGGCCATCTCTCAACTCGCATGTCTACATGTACGTATTATACTTCTCAAAGCCATCCTCCAGGACACCGATTACCACTTCAACTCCCAGTTCGAGTTCAGGTCGCCCTGCAGTCCACCGACCACCAAACACTCTACTTCCGCAACGTACGTGACGTTCGAGACAGACTGCCCATTGAGCGTAACGCTCCCCTTCGCCGGCTCGGACGTCACGCCCAGGAGGGTAATGGTGGACAGCTTCTGCTTGATATCGAACAATCCTGAGACGGTAGAATTGAGGCATGATTGTCCGGATGCCACTAAGGTGAGACACGTCTGATCACCGACTAATCCTCCTCATCAGCGAAAACCTCTCATGGAAAAGGGAGACAGCGTACCCGGCTGTGAAATTCCATCGTCGACTTTTGCCACACCCTGCGCATACCCTTTGCCATCGAGACTGACCAAAAGCGCATACGGTCCCTCCCTCGTCTCGGTGAGCGTATAAGCCGGCTCTGCATGAAGCAGTATCACCGAGCCGGAGCGGATATGGACCGGGATGGTGGAGAGCGCGGCGTCGACGGTGACGTTATCGCCGGAGGAGGTGTCGACCTTCTCGTAGGTGAAGAAGTTCCGCCAGAAGACGCCGTTCTCGGAGGGGAAGATTGCCGTTACTGTGCTTTGATTGGGCTGGAGTTGAGGCGAGACGAGCAGGGAGGGGCCGACCATGAATTGCTCGTCGTTGGAGTAGAGGGAGGGGTCGTTGAATTCGTGGAAAAGCGCACGGACCGGGGGCCTAGTACACGTCAGTGGGAAAACTTAGGGCAGAAGGGGACGTACAGGCCGGATGAGGTCGCTTCGGCGAAGAGGGTGAGCCAGTATGGGAGTAGCGAGTACCTCGCGTTGATAGCTGTGATACTTGCCTCACGGACCGAATCCCATCGGTACGGTTCTTGGGCCAGAGCACCCTTGGTGTTGTGATTGCGGTAGAAGGGGAAGAACGCGCTGAGCTGCATCCACCGGTTGCATAGCTCCTCGTCGGTGTTGGCATTGAAGCCGCAGGTGTCGGGTCCGACCATCGGAATGGCGAAGAGGTTGAACTGGAGGACACCCTGGATGGATCGCTTCATGTATGCCCTATGTCATGGTCAGCCTCATCCACAGTGTGAAAACAGCTTCTCACCAAGTGGCGTAATTGTCGCCGAGCCAGTGAGCTGTCTTTCGACCCTATGGTATCGTCAGTGAACGTCCGCAGTCTAGAATCATGCAAGACTTACGATTCCAGCAAAGGTCGATCGGCCGACGATGAAGGGGCGCTGACCGATACGATGCTGCTTCAACAGCATCTCGTTCGTCGCCATCTCCATCTGCGATCCCCAGATGCTGTACGCCGACCCGTCAGTGACTGTCTCGGCGTTAAGAAGGCGTGCTTACTTGTGAACCGAGTAGGCCTGAAGTCCGTCATAGTTGGTCGCGTTCGGACTAACGGTACTGCGAGAAAGACGGAAATTACCGCCCTCGCCGATGTTGCCGCCGTTTCGAATAGGGTACGCCGGGACGTCCACGAGCGGGATCTGCGGGACGTAATTGCCAATCTGACGCGCTTCAGGCTGATGAATAGCAAGGTCACGACTCTCTGGGAGAGTACTGCGCCTCTGCTGGTGGACCTTGCGGGATAGGGCGAGCTTTTGCTCAACGTCTCGCTTCTTTGCCTCGAAATCACCGGGCAGAGAACGCTTCAATGCGGTATTGGTGAGCTCGATAGCGCTGCTGGTGTTCGCGCCGTAGGTCAGCGTGCCGTTGATCGTCTGTGACATCGGTCAGCTTGAATCGAATTTTGATCCAGAGTTTCAGAAAGACGAACGATATTGCCGCTGTATCCTGAAGTGTAGTTGGAGTAGCCCTCGGGATAAGCTTCAGGCATCGCGGGCGGGACGTTCACAAAGGCTTATAGGAATTTCGTCAATAGACATTCGCAATATCGCCACAATAGGCTTACACCCTTGAAGCTGAGTAGCGTTGAGATGGACAGTGGAGTTTTCGGCGGAACCGTCGACGAAGGAGGAGGGCTCGTTCATCTGTTGTCATCAGCATGCATTAATGAAACTGCGGAAGAGCCCTCACGTCAAGCCATACACCTAAAAGGAAAGTCAATCACTAGATGAGACTACGACGAAGAACATACCGTCAAAATCAACAGTCTTCGAGTGATTGGCGAATGCTTCATTCCAAACAGTCTGCATCTGAGGGTTGAACCAGTCTGAGATCGATATATCAGCTGTGTACCCGCAGCATCCGATGACCAGTTAAGACTTACCGGGGAAGACGGTGTAGCCGGGCCAGACCGTACCGATATACTCCGTGCCGTCTGGGTTGTGCATCCAGACGCCCAGCTCATGCCCGCGCTCGTACACGTCAAACTATCAGATCATAAGCGAGGCGTTCAAAATCTAGCACCTGAGCATACCCTGTCGGTTTTGTTGTACAGGATACCTGCGGAGAATGAGCATGATCCTGAGGGAAAGGGATCGACGTACCGATGGCAGCATCGATGATCATGATCTGCATGGGGACTCAGCGATCACTCAGCGAGAGAGCAGCCGACTCACGTAATGCTGGCTCATCGAGTGAAGCTCTCCCACAAAGGCACTGTAGTCCGCGGGGGCGAAGTTGTCGTCATATTGGAACTCCCGGTACCTCCTCATCCCTATGGGACCGCATCTCAGGATGACTATTGGACACGAGACGGAGACACTCACAGTCGATGTCATTCCACATGCTGCGTACATCTCGTCAGCCAGACCCAAAGCGAATACTTACGGTGAGGGACGTACCATTCGAGAGGGATGCCAGCGTCGCGCATAGCCACGACCTGAGCACGAGTCTCCTCGATACTGCCATAACCCCATCGGCATAGATGGAACCCGAACGACCAAAAAGGCATGGCTTGCGGTAGACCAACAGTCAATGCGTACTGCGACGTCACGTCGTTCGCCGTCGGGCCAGAGAGGAAGTCTATAACGAACTTCAGCCGAGTGGAATGCAGAAGAGCGGAGAAACGAACAGAAGTCCATGGTTCCGCCAATCATGCGATACTCGATCACACCATTGCGGAGGATGACGTCCATGCCGTTCGAGCTGTCCATTGTGAGTCGCCGTGCGGAACAGCGGGATAGGGATTGCTCACTTGAGTAGGAATACTCCGTTCGCGACCGATTGCTTGGTGGTTTCATTATAACGGATCTCCATGTACATTGGGTGCGTCCCGTCTACCAAGGAGTGATCAGTCCAGTTCCGTGGTACAGTACGTAGGTGCGTACAAACGTTCTCATCGACAGGGTCACCGATGTCTCGAGCCCAGAAGGTCTGCACCGTTCCGCTTTCATTCCTCCTATACCCGCTCCCGCCCTTCGAACACCGTCAGAGTCTAAACCAATCATCGACACCTGAAACACTCACGATGACCTCCCCCAGCCCAAAGATGTTTGCGCCAACAGGCAAAGCCGACGCGATCTGTAAATACTGATCCTCGAATACCAACGGATACGCCGGCAGCACCGTATGCTGATCCAATACCCCCTCAAGGATCACCTGATCATCGTGTACCGGAATATTCTTCGCACGAGTATCGAACAGCACCTGGCCGTCGCTCTTCCTCGTGATCCAGAACTCGAATGGCGAGGAGTTGTACGAGAACTCGAGATCGCTCTTGTCCGCGCTGTCTGAGCCGGAGAGAGTCCGGGCGGGGCGGGGGAGGAAGTCGTTGGATACTTGGTATTGATGAAGCGGCGTATCGTAGATGTGGACGTGCAGGCGGGAGACGGTCTCGTACTCCACCGCCACGGTCAACGAGGGCAGGTCGGTGCCGTAGGCCTTGCAAGAGGAGAGGATGGAGAGGGTCGCGGTGAGGCCGCCACTTGGGGTGGAAGTGACTGAGCCAAGCATGTAGCCTGAGATCCGAGTCAGCTGGGGAAGATTTATGGAGAGAGAAGGGGAAGGACCTTGACAGGCAGTGACATCGCCGGAGAACGCGCTGTTGTTCGACGGGAGGCCCTGGAAGTTGGACGCTCGAGCGAGGACTTCGTCGAACGCCGTTGGTGCGCCGAGGACGACAGGAAGAAGCGCAGCGAGTGCGCCGAAGAAACGCATCTTGACGATAGAGCTTCTACGCTCGTAAAGACTCTTTGGGTGAGGAATTTTAGTACTGAGGAGCCGCTAATATATCAGCGAGGCCCTTATGCCGGCTGTTCGTAAGCGGCCTGATCTACGAGGCCTTACGAGAGGGATGCATGTGGTCTAATTATGATCAGCTGTTTGATATTTCACGCCGCTGACGTTCTCGGTGTGATCGGCTTGTCGTTCCTGGGGGAGCTTGGCGGGAAGCACTTCCTTATGGTCTCCTGGATGGGCGAAGAAGGATGATTCTGACGTGGATAATTCACTCCATTATGTCTCCTGCTTATCTCCCCTCGGGCCTTTATCGGTTGATTTATGGAGGCGGCACTTCCCAGCGGGGCAACAGCGCAGAACATTCTGTTCCTGTCCACATGCCGTAGCATCTAACACGATTCCCGCTAAACCCGGGCGATCGGCATGGTGGGAAACCTCGGAACACGGCAAAAGACACTTTGGTTCTTCCGCGGGGTGAAAAGAACCTAGGCTCAAATAGACTGTTCTGTAAGAATCGCCCAGATCGCGATCAGGATCTGTTCTATGGAGTCGTCTGGAACCGTCAGCCCCAGTGAGATGCGGCCTGCCTACTCCGCAGCGTAGCCCGCAAGTTCAGAAGCAAGGCGGAGGACTATTCGCCGAAGACCTCTTTCCAAAGGTGGATCATGCGCCGGCAATCCCCGTTTCAGACTGTGTCCGGTCCTTCATAAAAGAGGACAGCCTTCGCGGTCGATTCATCGATGATATCAGCTTTTAGAGCATTAAGCACTTTCCTCACTCCGATTTGTATTAGGTAGATACTCGCCAGCATGCAGTCCACCAACAACGATGTGTTGATGTCGTATATGAAGGGGAGAGATACGAGATGGTACAGAGGTCATCTTGCCCGATTGACGGCGATCTGCGTCAGTTCCGAGGTTCCATGGATGCTAAGACGGCGGACGATGTGCTGACACGTTTTTTACTACCTTAGTTCCTCATCCTCATCACTTCGATGACGAACGGATATGACGGATCGATGATGAACGGTCTTCAATCGCTCAATGAATGGGAGGCTTACTTCAACTACCCCGCTGGTGGACTTCTCGGGGTGAGTGAAGGTCTCTATCCATCGTAGTCCACCAGCTAACCGGGATTCTCGCAATCACAGCTGTTCAACGCGATTCAAAGTATCGGTGGTTTCTGCTCTCTGCCCATCGCAGGCGGTATCGCCGACAAATACGGTCGACGATTCGGTATCTTCGCGGTATCATGCTCTGCGCTGTGGCCCTTCAGACGGCCGCTCAGGACATCGCCATGTTCATCATCGCTCGTGCTTTGGTTGGGTTCGGATTGGGTATCGCTGCGACGGCTGCACCTCTCTTGTGAGTCGATACAACCCCGATTCGGGCTGTGATCTCGCTCACAGCTTGGTGACAGGATCACTGAGCTCGCGTTCCCTACTCATCGAGCCCCGATCACCTCCCTCTACAACACCACTTGGTACCTCGGTTCCATCGTGGCTGCATGGGCTACCTTTGGCACCTTCTCGATTAACGGCTCTTGGTCGTGGAGAATTCCTTCCGTGTTGCAAGGCTTGCCCTCCATCATCCAGTTCACCCTTATCTTCTTCATCCCGGAGTCTCCACGATGGCTAGGTAAGTCGCCAAGTTTCCGATCGCTCCTTGATGCTGATATCATGTGCCCTACAGTCGACAAGGGCCGAGACCAAGAGGCTATTGCCGTATTGACCAAGTATCACTGCGGCGGTGATTCCGGCGACCCTTTGATCCAATTCGAATACGAGGAGATCAAAGCGGCGCTGGCTCTTGAGGCCGAAGCGGCGGCCGTCACCTGGATGTCTCTGTTCAAGACCCCTGGTAACCTAAAAGTGAGAATGAGATCACAACAGCTCAACCTCCTTTGCTGACATTTCCTTCTTCTGCAGCGCTTGAGGATTATCGTCGCCCTTGCCTTCTTCTCTCAATGGTCCGGTAACGGTCTCGTCTCGTACTACCTATCGAAAGTCCTCAAAGCGATCGGTATAACCAATCAATTCGATCAGGTATTGATCAACGGTATATTACAAATCTTCAATTATATCACTTCCATCACCGCCGCTCTTCTGATCGACAAGGTCGGAAGGAGGACCCTGGCTCTTGGCGGTGTCAGCGGAATGCTCCTGTTCTTCACTGTGAGTGGGCGAGGCCGTATCGACTGCGAATCAATAACCGAAACTGACTCACCTGCCCAGCTGCAAACCATCTGCTCCGCCCTGTATGCCGAGTCCGCCAAGGACGTCGACGCCGCTGGAGAACCCATCCACCCAGACGTGGGTGCCGGACACGCCGTCATCGCCTTCATCTTCCTGGTGAGTCCGATCGAACAAACTCCCCGCCGTATTCAGTGCTGACTCTCTATTTGCAGTACTACATGTGCTATAACGCCGCTCTCAACGGTCTACTCGTCAGCTACACCGTCGAAATCCTCCCATATAAGATTCGAGCCAAAGGTTTCATCATCTTCACCTTCGCCATCGATCTCTCCCTCATCTTCAACCAATACGTCAACCCGATCGCTCTCGACAACCTCGCCTGGAAGTACTAGTAAGTAGATCTGCGCTCGAATTTTAAGGTGTTCTGAGCTTACCTCTTTCGCCCTTCTTTAGCATCTTCTACGTCGTCTTCCTCGCCTTTGAACTGGTCTTCCTCTGGCGATACATGATCGAGACAAAGGGGAAGAACGGACCACTCTCACTCGAGGAGATCGCCGCTCTGTTTGATGGTCAAGAGAACACCGTCCTTTCCAACGCTCAGGGCCTTATCGATCAGAGTAACGGTCCCCATGCTGCTCCGATGGAATTAGACGAGAAGAAAGGGATCGATTACGATCATCAGGAGGTTTCCAGCACGCACGAGTTGAAGGCTTGAGTTTTTCGACAAGAAAACAGGAAGGGAGAAGAAGGAATGAAGATTGAAGACAATTGATGGGTTTAGATTGGATTGGTTAATAGTATAAGAAGGAATGCTTGGTATACATCGGACGTATGGGATTGTTGTCGCTTGGGCTTATGATAGCTCAAAGCTCAAAACACTTTTTCGTTTGCGAGCAGGGCGTTTTAGGCTCCTGAAGTCTCTATCGAGTGAGCTCCGGCAGTACTCGAGTACTCCTATTACCAGCAAACAGGCCATCCGTGACACCCTGAGCTAATATCAATTGGGTCCGGACATCCGCTTCTGCGTTTTTGATTGGGTTCTCGCGAACAACCAGTCAGCAGTAGATCGCCTCAGCTTGCTTCCAATTCACATATCTATCATACCATTCTAAAGGTACCGAACCAGGAGTCGCCCGAATCTCCTCAACAACCACGGGGCTACACCATCATCGATGCTTTCGGGTGAACGGCATGTGACGTATCGGTGAGCAACGCATTACCTAATCGATTCCTGTTGCGTCCACTCACGGCCACTTGACAGATCTTCCTATACTCAACTTGAAGTGACTGAAATGGCGGAGAGCCATGTCATCGACCTATCGACCTTCCGCACCCAATACCCGCTCACCATCGACTTCTTTACCGTATGTCAAAGGCGAGCCAGACGAGGAAGAGGCCTACAACGCGTACCTCACGCTTGACAACCTCCTCTCATATCGCGCGGAACATCAAGGCAGCCTAACCTTCCTATGTCCAATCGAGCGCGATGGAGAGTTGATCTATGAATATACGATCGCACATTGCGCTGCGTTGGTTCGAGCCGGAGCTGAGTTTCTGTGCGTAGCGGGAGGTCTCTTTCCAAGATGTAGAGGGGAGAAGGGGAAAATCGTTGGGATGATTGGCGTGAGCTGGGTAGACTATTGGATCAACAAGATGGCTGTCACCAGGCTGTGAGCCAGTTCTCCCCTTTGGTTGGGAGGTCTCGTTCCCTTCGCTGTAGGATGCTGATATGAGGGAGCAGCGGTCATGTTCCATTCCCCTTGTCCATCGGACTAACACCGTCGACCATAGCTCATCTGCTCAGAGAAGCTGGTACAACTTACGTCCTCCTTGGACCCGGTGTTCAGCCCTTCGCATCGAAGATCGTATCGTTTCTTCCTGAACCCATCCCTATTCTACCTTGGTTCCCCGTTCCGACCCATCCTGACTCGCTCCAAGGTCTTCCCGATTTCGTGGTCGAGAACCAATATCGAACGGCTTTGACTCCTCAGGAGCTTCGAGATGAGCCCGCTCAACTCGCCCATACGACCGGCTCAACGGCGATACCCAAGATCATTCCGCTCAAGAACATCTGTCTCAACCAAGTTCCCCCCATCACAGGAAATGGCGATTGCGTCATCATCGCATCCTTACAGCAAGGATATAGCACTTTCATCCCCATCACATGCCTCGCCTCCGGTAAGCGGTGTTACGTCCTGGATCCGCCTACACCGCCAATCGACGTCAGTACCGTCGTCTCGACGCTACGATCGGTGGAACGTACCGGAAGGCGTCGAGGGACCAAGTTCTTCACCTACCCGGACATGTTGAGGCGGATCGCAATGTCGCCCTGCAAACGCGAAGCTGCGGACCTACTACGATCGTTCGAAAAAGTCGTATCCGGTGGAGCGCCGCCCCCCTCCTCAGTGGTGAGATGGACGGAAGATGCGGATCTCAAAGTGTCCAACTTCATGGGTAGCTTCGAGATCGGTACTGTCTTTGACACGAGCTCAAAATTCGAAGGATGGAAATGGTTCAACGAGGATCCACTGCGTAGCGAATGGGTAAAATTTGAAACGTATGAGGCTGAGAACGAAGCTGCAGAGCTTGTCATTCTTCCTGGTTATCCAACTTTGGAGGTCTCCAACCGATCCGACGGGGCTTTTGAGACGAACGACCTGTATTTACCTCATCCGATCATCAAGGGCAGATGGCGATACTGGACGAGGAAGGATGACGTGGTTGTCCATTCCACTGGTATGAAGACGGATCCCATATTCAGTGAGTTTATAGGAATCTAGCCCGCAGTGTCCACATCTATTCTATGCCTTGACTTCTGCTGATCCTCCCCGCAGTCGAGGACAGGCTCATGTCCTCGCCGCTCTGTCGACAAGTCCTCGTGGTTGGTTCCGGATACCCTGCAGCCGGCGCCATCATCATCCCAACCGCTTCCAGTGTAAGTTTGCAGGACTTGATGCCGCTACTCGCGGACATCAACCGACTGGTCCCGGTGCAGTCTCGACTTGACACCAGACTAGTAACGATCCTCAGTCCGACTGAGCATTTCGAGGTCTCGAGCAAGGGAATGCTGAAGAGGAGGTTGACAGAGCAACGTTATCATGATGTCATCGAGAACATGTACGCTCTCGAGAAGGACTAGTCGCACACCTCCAAGAGAGAAGACACCTGTTCATTCGATTGCATCGTTACCAACACGCAAGAAATGTACTCTCAAGCGGCCCTTCCCACCTCGGTTCATCCTCGCAAGAACGGACGAACGTCACTTCCTGTTCTACCATTGTCCTTTTTCTCAAAGGCTCGCCCGGTTTCACCACGCGATAGAGCTCGTCAGTCTCCCACGAGAGCGCGAAGACGTCTTTCATCTTCAACAATAGAACCTCCAATCCGCCAATGTCAGTTCTCTCTTCGACGAAGTGAGCATCCTGTGCTAGGCCAAGTCCTTCGAACTGTGGATGATCGGATTCGAGGGACTGGTCGTCGCAATCCTCTCTTCCCACTATGCGCGACTTGTTCTTCCCGCTATGTGCGATTTCAGCTGATCCCAAATGTAGAGTCCCCACGATAGCTCATTGAGAAAGGCCGAAACCAAAAAGCCCTGCAACTGGTCAGGCGACTCCACTTCACCGGCCAGAACGAGGAATTCGCCCAGCGAGAGTTCCAGGAGATGCGCGATCAGAGCTTGGCGGTGAAGGAGAACACCATTCGAAGCTATAAAGAGGCCTTCAGAAGCCCAGCTGGAGGCGACGGCCTTGCCTGTGGGGTGTGGATCGGTGTCAGTGTTTCGGGTATCACCGTGCGCAACTTCTATCGTGAGTCTCTATTCGTAGGATACGTTGGGGGACATTGAGTAATCTTTCTTCGAACAGTCAGCACCTTTATCAAGAATCTCGGCCTCACAACCAAGCGGGACTTGCTCCTGACCGGTAAGCGAGATTTCCTGCTCCGTTTCTTTTTTCAAAGTGGCTGAGTGATTTCAGGTATCTACGGCTTCGTCGGACCTATTTCCTGCTTCATTGCCATGATCAACCTCGACCGTCTGCCCCGGATCAAAATGCTCTGGGGTGGTAACCTCGGCATGGCCGTCATCCTCGCCATCTTTACCGCCTTGACTGCCACGTCGATTGGCAAGGAAGGTCACAAAGCTAGTCAGCGTGGTGGGATCGCTTGTCTCTTCCTGTGAGTGCTATGACTGTCACACGATGGACGTCCCATTGAGAAAGTCTCGATCAGCTACTCGTTCGTCTACTCCGCGACATACGGGTGAGTACCTCTCACAGGCCCCCATCCCTCAGCCTCAATGTAGGGAAAACTCTGCTGACGTTGAATTCCTCTCTCTCAACCCCATCAGTTGGATTCACCCCGTCGAGATTCCCCCTCCAGATCCGATCAGTCGGATTCTCCATCTCCTCCGTCGTAAATTACGCCACGATGGTCATGTTCTCCCAAGTCTCGCCTATCGGTCCCGCCCAGATCGGTTGGAAGTACTACATCTTCTTCATCTGCTCAAACGTCACCTGGGCGGGCCTGGTCTTCTTCTTTAACCCCGAGACAAAGGGGAAATCGCTTGAGCAGATCGACGAGGTCTTTGGGGATCAATTGATACCGCAAGCGCTTGATGACCCAAAGGCGGCTGATGCGATGCACGTGGAGGCGGCTGAGGCGGAGGCGGAGGCGGAGAAGGGGGAAAAGGCTATGCTTGAATAATGCGTTCGTCTTTCGTTTTGTTGGTAGTTTCCAAGCGATTCAGGTTGTCCTCAGCGGGACGCCGCAAGAGGTGATCGGGCTTGATGTGAGGAGAGTCATGGCGTAATTTGTGAGGATGTATAGATACAATCGCCACGTATTTGTTCAAGAGCGAAGGACCGATCTACCATGGAGGTGATGTAAAAACGTCGGAAGATCATGAACTAATCACACCATGAATGCACGCGACGCGACGCGAGCTTATCCGAGCTTTCCTAGCACTTCTTACGGTCTTTTTACAAAGGATGAAGATGCAGACCTCGATGTTTCGGCGGCGAACAGTTATATCGCTCTCGCCGCTGGAGACGATTTCCGCGGCCTCAGTTGGATGACTATCGATTTACGACACGATCCAGAAAAGGTCATTGAGAAGGCCGAGGGGGATGGGAAAGGAAGGATCGAGAGGGAAAGGTTATAACATCTGAAGATAGACGAGTTATGACGCGTTTTCTCCACTTGCAGATAGATGAGCGTTTTGGCCGTCGATCACGCTTACAAAGTTTCTTCGGTTTCTTCGGTGATTAGCAGAATGACCCTTGTCTACTGTTCGATGAAGACTACAACCTGTCTCATTCATCCCCAGAAAGACTTCATCAGGGTTTTCGCGGGTTGAAACGGATTGTGACGGGATCAGGTAATGAGGATCTATCGTTTAGACCGGCACGTCGTATTTTGCTTTCATCTTTTGTCGGGAGCTCACGCATCCTGAAGTGACGTTGACGCATAAGTCACTCTCGCTAATACACCGTAAATCAAGAGATTAGGTACCGGTCAGTCTCGGCATGCGCTTCCAAGTGCATCGCCTCGCTCGACGACATTGCAGATATTGACGAGGTCGAGCAATGAAACCTTTTGAAGGTGACGGAAAGGAGAGAGCGAGGTAGAGCCGGAAACGGGTGAGGTTCAAGGCTTGGAGTATGGATTGAGTAATGATCAGACGAAGGCAGCTGTTAGTACCGTCATTCGGGTTTCTTGAATCCCGGCTCGAGGGATATCATTGCATTACGGTGATAAGCTCTCTAGCTTCAAAGCTTCTTCATGAGACACTTTTCTCCGGCCTGGTTGATTTTCCCGATGCTTCTTGGCGCTTCAGCTCGTCGCTCTTTCGCCACCACAACGTCGGGAGATTTGGTGGCTCGGACGGACTGATAGCTTCAGGCTTCGCGGTCGGTGTCTCGTATGTAGCGGGAAGCTTTGAGAGTGACACACGGCGATAGCTGGACAAAATAGCCCACATCATTATCTTCCTACCAAGTTCACATACAATACATAATGTAATAATTGAACGAGTCTAGACCGTAGCTAGGACGGTCACGTGACAACAGGGACCAAGGGCAACGGATGAAGGATCTATCTCTATCCTCTCCATCCTTCATCATCTCGTCGCTGCAGCTGTCTTCTTTCCCCTCTACTGTTTGCGTCTCCCACCCACCCTCTCCTTTCTCTTCTCATTCTTTGTCTTCCGTTTGTAGGCGGAAGGGTTCTCTGACGGGGTTTTTTCCCAAAAGGATTTACCCCGCAGAGTTTCATACCCCGCATTCCCTTAGGTTTCTCACGATACGACTCAAATGACATGGAGATGCATACATCCCGGACAAGAAGACGGTGCCACGTGACCGACTCGCATTTCCGTTTCCGTCGGGATAGGCCAGTGCCTGCTGACGTCACTTTCCGCGGCTCCACTCATCAGCCTCTTTTGTTTCTCGCCCCTCATCTTTCAGCTACTCATCGTTTCACCAGCTAAAACGCAAATATGAGCAACATTATCACTCATCCGCCTGTAAGCAGGCTCATCGCCACCCACGCCATTTCCATTGTCGCGCTCGCCATCAAATCTCGCCAACAACTGGCAGTACATCAAAACCTCACTAAACCCCGTGCAAACTAATCCCCTTTTGACAGGTATGGCTTGCCATATCCAACCTCAGTCCATCCGTCATCCCAGCAGCTGAGTCTCCTTACAAACCGGTCACTCCTCCGAGCCCGATCAAACATTCGCTTTTCGGAACCCTCATTCGCCGGGCAGGTCGTAGCAAAGTTTGGCGTTCACGGCGTCCATGGCGGTGTTCGGTTTGATGAGTTTCTTCTTTGGCTGGGTAATGCCGAGAATCAGCACGACCTTTGTCCTGGATTCCTTCTGGAGCACGATAGAGATCTGGCTGCTATACTCTGTTTATCACGGTGTGAGTACGATGACGCACCTGCTTTATGTTCCATCCACTACTTTGCCCCGCCACCTGTTCTTGTTTCCATGGATGGATCTAGAGCTCACCGATTACGTCCGTAGGCAATCTGTGTACTAGTCTCTCGACCAAGAGGGATCAAATACCATCTCGACTACCCGACATCCGACATTCAATTCAAGACACCGACATCTGATCTCACCTTACTTCAACGCAAACGTCCACGCCAGGTCACCGCACTAGTCTTGGCGGTCGCTACTCTCGTGTGCCTTTATTTCGGCTGCATGCAGGTACTTGCGCTTGTCCCGGCATGCTGGATCTTCCATTCGGCTATCGTTTTCCGTACGTTGAGTATGAAGCGGGTGACCCAATTCTCGTCGCGGGCGGGGGGGGGGTACAGGTAATGTGCTTTACTTCAATTTTTCTTTTTCTCCTGAAGAGTTTAAGTCTATAGAATATACTAATACTAATTAAGCCATTGACAGTAGTATGACACAAGACAAGCTAATTC
>JAABUH010001374.1_pt1 | contig 27795 bp, 26 predicted proteins | sample 5559121 | NCBI WGS metagenome assembly JAABUH01 (sample SAMN10711871, study PRJNA513364) | rock metagenome | isolation source: Antarctica rocks | place: Antarctica: Victoria Land, Battleship Promontory nord | collected 2015-12-28
TGCTCCTCGGTCCGCCCCGGCCCGAACAGGTACTCCACCAGACCCCGGGTCCGGGTGCCTCGCTGCATCTTGGTGATCACCAGTCGACGTGTTTCAGGTCGACCCCGGGCAGATACCCGGCCAACTCGTCCAGCAACGCCTCCAACCGGGCGGTCGCCGCCCGGAACTCGCTCACCGACACCTCCGCGTTGCGCTTCAACTCCCCGGTGCCCAACAACAACCGGGCCACATCGTTGATGTTGCGCCCCGCATTACTCATCCCCCGGCGCACCGCGAACAACTCGATCACCACCCCCCGGATCGACGCCGCATCCAGCACCCGATCCTCGGTGCCCGTCAACCCCAGCACCGCCAACCACGCCGGGCACACTCAACCTCGCGGCCGCCGCCGACGCCGACACCACCGCGAACTCAAGATCGGTGAACCGGACCGTCACCTTGTTTCCACGGCCACCCTCCACCCGTGTGCGCCGCGAAACCCGCACCACCACCACCACCCATCCTTCTGCCCGAACCGCCCAGCGCAGCGTTCCCGCACCCGACGACCCCCACCCCCAGAGGTGGAGTCAACCCTCAGTGTGCCCCACCACCGGGCCACGGTCCACCCCGAACCGTCGAACAGACGGCTGTTCTAACATCTTGCTCCGTACCCCAGGCGCACGACCCGACCACGGACACGATGACACTGGTGCACCGAGCGTGGGAATTACGCGGGAGTGGGGCTGCCTCCCCTGAAAGCAAGGAGGTCGCCGCACAGCCGACGCCTGCTCAGGAATCGGCCTAGATCGGGGAGCGAACACCTAGACTGGGCACTGCACCCCACCGCCCGGCGGCGGGCCATCACCACGACACCAGGGACGGGCCATGCCGAACTCCGCGACACCATCACCGGGCGACACCGACCCCGTATCTCCCGAGGCAGTAGCCGACGCCGTGAAGACCGAGGTCGCCGAACTGCACCGGATCGGCGTCACCCGCGCGCAGGCAGTGGACAGCCTGCACACCGTCGCGAACGACCTCATCCAACACCTCATCACCCCCACTCCCGGACCCGCTCAACACAGCGCACTCGCGTGCGCCGACGCGCTGCGAGCCGCCGCCACCGTGCTCGCCGACCACGACGATGCCCCCACCAGCTGGGCGCCCACCGAACTGCAGTACGACCACCCCACCCCCGCGGTGCCCGCCGATCACCCCGCTGCCGCCACCATGCCGGCGCCCTCCACCGACCCACGACACTCACCCGCACCGCAGTATCCACCCAGTCTCGACGTGTCGAAATACGTCCGCGCACCCCTCGCCCCGCAACACCCCGACCGCACCTAGCCACCGACCCAGCACCCACTAGCCACCGCGTGAACCACCACCAGGAGGACACCCCATGACCGCCACCACCGGTAAGCAGGCCGCCGCCGCCGCCGCCAAAACACTCCTCGCCGACCGCATCGCCCTCGTGGAAACCCTCGGCGCCGCCCTCGACACCCACCGCCGCGCCGAACAAGCAGTCACCACCGCCCGCACCACCGCCGCCACCGCCGCGCAACACGCACGCAACGCCTACAACGCCGCGAAGACCGGCGGCTGGACCGCCGCCGAACTCAACAAAGCCGGCCTCCGCGCACCCGCAGCCACCCGCACCCGCACCGCCAAAACCACCACACCCCCGCACAACACCAGATCAGAGGCAGCCACGGGCGGCAACGACACCGCTGTGACCGGCGCCGCCTAACCATCACCCCACACGAAAGCTACCGGCCCCGCTCTTCTTCCCTCCCACGGAAGGGCGTCGACTCAGGCGCCCGGTAGCCACCGGAATCACCGCCGTACCGGCGGGCCGCGAGCTGCTCGCCGACACTGCGCGGATGCGACAACCCCGCCAGGCGCACCGCGTCACGAGCCTGGTCAGACTCCGCATCACCAGGGACACCAGGTTCCCGATCAACGGTCAGGCCGCGGCCAGCACACCCGCACCCAAGTCTGCGGGTTCCACCATAGCCACCGCTGCACCCTGCAACGCCGGGATTCACACCAGTCGTCAACACCCTCGCGTACCCCAACACCCGTGGGGTTGGGAGCAGCCACGCCCCCAGGAAGAGAGCGCAAACGCGCGGGTGGGGCGCCGGGAACGGGACGAGACGCGCAGTTCCTCGACCTCGCCCGTCATCACACGACCCGCTACATGATCAGGAACGCCCGCTGCGCTTCGGCGCCTGGTGCGCGTTTGTTCGCCACCGTGCGCCGTTCTAGAACCGGCCAGCCCGGAGCTGGAGGCCGCCGCTGTCGATTAACCCTCATTTTCGACACTGCTCGACTCCTCAACGCGTTTGAGCGCGGCCGTGGCCGGAGTCGCGCGTTAGGAGGTGGAGCATGGGCTGAATTCTGTATTCGAGCGGTGAGGTGAGGGCCAGAGTAGTCGTCGAGTGCGTCACACCTTCGACGGACACAATCCGTTCGATAGTGGCTTGGAGGTTGGCCTGAGTTGTTGCTGCCACTCGCACCAACAGGTCCTCACGGCCGGTCGTGGCGTGAATCTCCAATACCTCCGGCAACTTCCGCAGGACTGTCAGCACCGCCTGCAGGCGCCCCTGTTCGAGTTCTAGCCCCATGAACGCCTGGACCGAGATGCCGATGCTCGGCAGATCCAACTCGGGACGAAATCCTTTTAGCGTCCCGTTGTCCTTCAGCCGACGTAGCCGTGACTGGACGGTGTTACGGGCCACCCCAAGTGCCGTTGCGAGGTCGTGCACGCTGATCCGCGGGTCCTCACCCAGGTGCCCGATCAATTTCGCATCGAGACGGTCAAGGCTTGCCATATTGACTCCCTCCGAACGTGTCACAGGTCACTAACTGCTCAAATAGATCAGCTGATGGCTACCAGTTGACCACGGTACGTCGACGGATGACACTCAGCACAGCAATATGCTCAAGCGAGCCCGGAGGTGGGCCGCACGGCCGGATGGGAGTCTGTATTGAATTCTGCACACGGCGCGCTCGCCACCCGCCCCAGCAGTTCCGATCTCTCCGCTCGGTATCGACCCCGATCGGGTGCCGTGCTCATGACCGGAGTACAGGCCATCGCCCGACAGATCGCCGAGCAGCACGAACGTGACCGTCTTGCCGGACTGAAGGTGGCGACCTTCGTCTCCGGCTATCAAGGCAGCCCGCTGGCCGGACTAGACCGCACCCTAGCGGGAGTACCGGAACTCGAGCGTGACCACAACATGCACCTGGTGCCAGGATTGAATGAAGAACTCGCCGTGACGTCGGTGTGGGGTAGCCAGATCGACCTACCCGAGGGCAAGCGGACACACGACGGTGTGGTGGGCGTCTGGTACGGCAAGGGCCCCGGCGTGGACCGTGCCGGTGACGCCATCAAGCACGCCACGATGTACGGGGCGAATGCCCGCGGCGGAGTGCTCGTGCTGGCCGGTGACGACCCGCATGCCAAGTCGTCAACGCTGCCGTGCGCTAGCGAACGTTCACTGGCGGCGATGGGGACACCGGTGTTCTTCCCACGCAACGCCGAGGAGATCGTGGCGTTTGGTTTGTACGGAGTGACACTGTCCCGCGCCTCGGGGTGCTGGTCGTCGATCAAGATCGTCTCAGACGTCGCTGATGGGCTCTGGACTTTGGACCGCGACTTCACTGACTTCGAAATCGTCGTTCCGAAGATCGAATGGGAGGGCTACCCGTGGCAGTATCAGCAGCGCATCCTCGCAGCGCCGGCTGACAGTTTGCTCGCCGAAGCCGACATGGTTGGCCCCCGCTGGAAGATGGTGGAGGCCTTCAACGCTGCCAACGAGATCGACCGAATCGAGGTCGATCCCACAGAGGCCTGGATTGGGATCGCCGCAGTTGGCACCGCATACGACACCCTCCGTCAGAGTCTCGCTGAACTCGGCCTCGGCAATGACGGTGCCATCGCCGCCGCGGGGATCCGCATTCTGCGAATCGGCATGCCCTTCCCCTTGGGCGCGGACCGGGTCCAGCGTCTCGCTCAGGGCGTCGCGCAATTGCTGGTGGTGGAAGAAAAAGCCTCGTTCGTCGAGGGGCAGATGCGCGAAATCCTTTACGGCACAGTGGATACCCCCACGATCATGGGCAAGAAGGGTTTCAATGGCGCCCGGCTGATTCCTGCTGACGGGGAGCTCACCGCAGAACGCCTCATTGCGCCGCTGCGGGTGGTACTGAACGATCGGGTCGTCCTTCGACCTCCGCCGCCGCCTCGGCTGGACCTGACGGTGTTGCCGGCCCAACGGGCCGCGTACTTCTGCTCGGGATGCCCGCACAACCGGTCGACCGCGGTTCCTGACGGGTCCCTCGCGGGCGGCGGGATCGGCTGTCACACGCTGGTCACGATGTCCGACCGTACGGACAGCAAGGTCACGACCCTGACGCAGATGGGCGGCGAGGGCGCGCAGTGGATCGGGCAGGCGGCCTTCACCGATGTGCCGCACATCTTCCAAAACGTCGGGGACGGCACGTATTTCCACTCCGGTCAGTTGGCACTACAGGCCTGTGTCGCTGCGGGCGTCAACATTACGTACAAGGTGCTGTATAACTCGGTGGTCGCCATGACCGGCGCGCAAGACGCTCAGGCGGCACTGACGGTTCCACAGTTGACGCACAAACTGGCGGCCGAAGGCGTTAAGAAGCTCATCATCTGCGCCGACGAACCGGAGCGTCACGCCAAGTCTGACCTCGCCGCCGGGACACTGCTCTGGGACCGCGACAGGCTCGATGATGCGCAGCGCTTGCTTCGGGATATCCGGGGCGTCACGGTACTGATATATGACCAGCATTGTGCCGCCGAGGCGCGTCGCAAGCGAAAACGAGGCACTATGCCGACCCGCAAGACGCGGGTGATCATCAACGAGGCGGTCTGCGAGGGCTGCGGAGATTGTGGTGTCAAGAGCAATTGTCTGTCCGTCCAGCCGGTGGATACCGAGTTCGGCCGCAAGACCCGTATCGATCAGAGCAGCTGCAACACCGATTACTCCTGCCTGGATGGTGACTGCCCGTCGTTCGTCACGGTCGATTTGCCCGAAGCCGGTCCAACGACCGACCGGCGTGTCATACCGGTCCCGCCACAGGTCGACGAGCCCGAGTATGCCCCCCTCACCGGGACGCACAACGTCCTACTGGCCGGCATCGGCGGCACCGGTATCGTCACGGTCAATCAGGTAATTGGCGTAGCCGCGTTGCGGGCCGGTTACAACGTCGAGGGTCTCGATCAGACAGGCCTGAGTCAAAAGGCGGGGCCGGTCACCTCGCACCTGCGGTTCAGCGTCGCTGACCTAGAGCCGTCCAACCGGATCAGCGCGGGCAACGCAGACTGCATTATCGCGTTCGATCTCTTGACCGCTGCCGACTCGAAGCACGTCGCCTACGGAGACGCCGAAAGGACCGTCACGATCACGTCAACGAGCAGGACGCCGACGGGCGAGATGGTCTACGACGCATCCGTCGGCTACCCAGACGAGACCGCGATGATGGAACGGCTGGGCAGCGTTGCGAAGACACTGATAGCAATTGACAGCTTGGAGGCTGCGAACACGCTGTTCGGCGACACGACCGCAGCGAACTTCCTCTTGGTAGGCGCCGCCTATCAGTCGGGCGCCCTACCAATTCCGGGCGAGTCGATCCGCGAAGCCATCGAGACCAACGGCGTCGCCGTCCAGACAAACCTTGCGGCATTCGAGTGGGGTCGCGTAGCAGCGGAGAACCGCCCCGCATTCCTCGAGGGCACCGTCGATCGTGCCCAATCACCCCGCAGCGACACCGTGGTGCCGCAGCACCTGCTGCATGACTGCATCATCGAGGGCCCCGCGCGCGAACTGGTCGAACGGCGACTCGCCACACTCGTGACCTACCAGGGAGACCGCGTCGCCCAGCGTTACATCGCTCTGGTTCAGTCAGTGTGGCACGGCGAGCGCAGGCTGGGTGATCGCACCGAGTTCAGCGAAACCGTCGCCCAGGTCCTGTACAAACTGACGGCATACAAGGATGAGTATGAGGTCGCCCGACTGCTCACCGACCCCGCTTTCATAGCTTCAACGCAGGCTCAGGTGCCTGGCGGCGTGAACCTAACCTACAAACTGCATCCACCGTTCCTTCGAGCACTGGGACGGAAGAAGAAAATCGGCTTGACGCCGAAGTCTCACGCAATGCTTCGGCTGCTGGCGAGGGGCAAGAGTCTCCGCGGCACTGCGTTCGACCCCTTCGGGTACGCCCACGTGCGCAAGGTAGAACGAGCGTTACTCGAGCACTACGAGCACATGATCGTTGATCTGACCCGCGACCTGACCGAGCAGCGCTATGACGCCGCTGTCGCTGCGGCCGGAGCTGCGGACTGCGTTCGCGGCTACGAGGACGTCAAGTTGCGTAACGTGATGCTGTACGTCGACACACTTCGGGGACTCGGAGTGGACACCACCCACATTGATCGAGTGGTGTAGACCTTGCGCCAGAGATCCTGCCCCAGCGGTCACTGCTCCGACGTGCCCCCATGCCGTGGCCCCGAGGGCAGGGGTCACTAGGAGCGAAGGGCACTACCGTGAAGCACTACCGTGACCCTGAGACGAGGAATGGTCAAGACCTGTGGATCTGGGTGTCGTGCGACTTGCTGTTCGCCTCCCTGGTCGTCGGGTCGTCCGACGAGTTTGCCTTTCTCGCACCGGACGCCGGCTCGGACGAGCGTTGTAGATCTCGGCCAGCGCCGCCTTCGCCCCCGGGTGCGCGGACTTGGGCAGGGCGTTGAGCACGTTCGCGGTTTTGTGGAACCAGCAGCGTTGTTCGGGGGTGCCTGTCGGGAACACCTCGCGCACGGCAGACCTAAACCTTACTGAAGCCGTCCTTGAGGTGGATGCCGTCGACCCACACATACACATAGTCGGCGCCGGCCTGCGACCGCGTGCCAAACACGGCCGCTTCCTCTTGCCACTGGGCGGGTGAGCCGAGTGGTCGTCGCCGCCGACAGACCAGCCAGTCGCAACGACACTTACAGGCGCTTCAAATGTCCCGGGCGTGCAGCCTCGTGGACAGCACGATGACCGCGATGAGCGGAACGATCATCAGTACGGGCGAGAGCCAAGGTAGGTGCTCGACGACGAGTGCCCCTACGCCAGCTCCCGCGATCAGCGCGGTGAGGACCTGCGCGCTCGGGAGCAAGGTGTGTCGCGGACTGCGCGCGGCGACCGCACCGACGAGTGTGGTCAACGTGCCGGTCAGGTACGTCGAGGACAAACCCGATACGCCGAATCGGGCGATTGCGCTGCTCTGGATGCCGAGAGCTGCTGCCGCGATCATCAACAAACCCAGTGCGGCGTCGGGCGAGCGGTGGCCCAACGTCACCTCCCACACGAGCAGGAAAATGAGCAGGACGACCGATTCCGCGGTGAGTGCCCGGGTCACCTGTCGCGGCCACATGGGGTCGGTGGGTACTGCAGCGCCCGCGATGTGCACTCCGAGCAGCACTCCGACGATGTAGCTGATGATTGCGCTTCCGGAGTTGATCGCCAAGGCCGCCTCGGTGTGCCCGGTGGACAGTCCGAGCAGCACCATGTTTCCCGTCATGACGCTGGAGAACGCACCGCCCAGTGCCAGGAATCCGGTCGCGTCTGCGCACCCGGTGACGAAGGTGAGCACGACGACCAGCGTGTGCCGACGGCGCCCCAGCTTGTCGAGGCCGGGCGTGTTCGTGATGGAGGCCATGGTGGTCACCCCTGGGTGAGCTTGTCCAGCGCAGCTGCGGAGGCGGCGTCGACGTGGGCCATCGCCGCTGCTTCCGCGGCATCGGGGTCGCCGGCCTCGATGGCGTCGACCAGGCGGATGTGCTCGATCCAGGAATGTGGTGCCCGATGAGCGGCCCCGATCCGGAAGACCCATCGGACGTGCAGGTACAGGGCGCTGGCGATCGGAGCCATCGGTTGCCACTGATCTCGATGACCCGCAGGTGGAGCGCGCTGTTGAGCTCGGCGACCCTGGCGAAGTCGACCCGGTCGGTGGCCACCCGGGCGTCGTCCAGCAAGCTCCGCAGACCCGCCACGTCGCTGGCGGTGGCCCGTTCAGCGGCGAGCCGCGCCGCCAGTGTCTCCAGCCGTTCGCGTACCGCGAACATGTCGGCGATAGTGGTGGCATCGGGTGAGGCGACGACAGCGCCGCGCCGGGGGACCATGCTCACGAAGCCCTCCGCCTCCACCACCCGCAGCGCCTCGCGGACCGGGTTCCGGGAGACGCCGAAACCTTCCGCCAGTCGGTCTTCGGTCAACCGCGCGCCTGGCGGGTAGTCACCGTTGACGATGCGTTGGCGCAGCGCAACCAGGACTTGGTCGCGCAGCGGCAGGTGCTGCCCGCCGATCGTTGTTCCGCCGCCGTCATCCACGGCAGAGGCGGGTCCTAACGTCCGCATGCGTAGCCCTGCATGCCGCGCGGGTTGGCTCCGGCCGCGAGAACTCCCGTCGCGGGCTCGCGCGAGACGGCACACATCCGGCCCAGGCTCCACGCCCCGGACAGCTGGATCTGATGCCCCTTGGCTGCGAGCGTCGCCAGAACATCTTCGTCGATGCGGTCCTCGGCCACCAACACTGCCGGTTCGACGTCGCGGGGATAGAACGAGCCGGGAAAGCTCGTGGTGTTCCACATGGGGGCGTCGATGGCCTCCTGCAAGGACTGAGCGCCGATGAGGTGGCGCAGCAGGAACAGCAGCTGCCACTGGTCCTGTTGGTCACCGCCCGGGGAGCCGCACGCCAGGACTGGTTCGCCGTCCCGGTGCACCATGGTGGGGGTCAGGGTGGTGCGCGGCCGCCGACCGGGAACAAGTGAGGACGCGAGCCCCTCCTCGAGCCAGAACATCTGCATCCGGCTGCCGAGCGGAAACCCGAGCTCGGGGATGGTCGGCGAGCTCTGTAACCATCCCCCGCTGGGCGTTGCGGAGATCATGTTTCCCCACCGGTCGACGACGTCCACGTGGCAGGTGTCCCCCCGGGTCACCCCGTTGGGCGCCACCGTGGGCTCTCCGATCGTCGCATCCGCCTGGGCGCTGCAACGCCGGTTGCGCAGGTACGCCGCGATCCGGGGTTCGCGACCGTCCGGGCTACCGGGACGGACCTCGCCGCTGGCCCGCTCCCCCACCAGCCGGGAGCGGTCGGCGGCATACTCGCGCGAGAGCATCGTCGTCATCGGCACGTCCGCTCCGTCGCCGTACCAGGCCTCGCGGTCGGCGTAGGCCAGCTTGAGCGCCTCCGCGATCGGGTGGATCCCTTCGGCTCTCGACGGGTCCAACGCTGCCGGGTCCGCGAGGGCGTCGAGAATGCTCATGGTCTGCAGCAGCGCTGGTCCCTGACCCCAGGGTTGTGTCTTGGCGACCGAAAACCCGTGCCAGTCCAGTGTGGTCGGTTGTTCCCACGTCGCGGAGAACGCCGCCATGTCGCCACCGGTGATCAGCCCGGAATGGGCTGCCCCGGTGGAGTCGCGGAACGGTTGCCGGGAGAACGCCTCGACGGCGTCGGCGACGAACCCTTGGCTCCAGGCCCGCCGGGCGCCGTCGATCTGCGCCTCGCGGTCCGGGCCCGCAGCCCGGCCCTCCTCCACCAGCCGCTGCAGGGTGCGCGCGTAGGTGGGGTTCGTGAACAGCGCCCCGGCCTCTGGTACCGCGCCCTCGTGCAGCCACAGCTCGGCAGAGGAAGGCCAGTCTTTTACGAACAGCTCCTGCACGCTGGCGACCGTCGCGCTGACTCGCGCGCCGACCGGATGCCCCCCGCCCGCGTAGCCGATCGCCGGCTCCAGCACCTCCTCCAGGCTTTGCGTCCCGTGGTCTCGCAGCAGCAGCAGCCACGCATCGACCGCGCCGGGCACCGCGGCGGCCAGCGGGCCCGATCCCGGGATGAGGTCGATGCCCAACGAGGTGAAGTGCGCGATGGTGGCGGCGGCGGGCGCGGGGCCCTGACCGGCGAGGACCCGCGGCGCGGGGTGTTCCGCTGTCGCGATGATCGCGGGCACCTCGCCACCGGGGCCGTTCAGGTGCGGCTCGACGACGTGCAACACGAAACCCGCAGTGACCGCGGCGTCAAAAGCGTTGCCGCCCCGCTCGAGTGCGCGCATCGCCGACTGCGAGGCAATCCAGTGGGTGGAGGAGGCCATCCCAAAGGTCCCGCGCAACGTCGGGCGAGTGGTGAAAGTCATGGCCGGCTCCCAGCAGGGTCGGTGCTGCGAAGGTCGGGACCCGTCCCGTCGGGGCGCACCAGGTGGCAGGCGGCGTTCCCGTCGCCGATCTCCAGCAGCGCAGGGACCTCGGTGACACAGCGGTCGAACACGAGGGGGCAGCGCGTGTGGAAGCGACAACCCGACGGGGGGTTGAGCGCGGAGGGGAGGTCGTCGCCGAGCAGCACCGGTTGGCGAGCGCGCTGGCGGGGCGGGTCGGCGACCGGGGCCGCGGCCAGCAGCGCCTGCGTGTAGGGGTGCGCCGGACGGCCGAAGATCCGTTCCCGGGAACCCTTCTCGACCAGGTGACCGAGATACATCACGGCGATGTCGTCGGCGAGGTACTCCACGGCGGACAGGTCGTGGGTGATGAACAGACACGCGAAGCCGATGTCTCGCTGCAGGTCGGCCAGCAGGTTGAGCACCGAGGCCTGCACGGACACGTCCAGCGCGCTCGTGGGCTCGTCGGCAACGAGCAGCGTCGGGGCGGAGATCAGCGCGCGAGCGAGGCTCACGCGTTGGCGCTGCCCACCGGAGAGCTCGTGGGAATAGCGTTTGGCCACCTCGGTGCGCAGACCGACCCGGCCGAGCTCCTCGGCGATCCGCGCCTGCCGGTCCCGCCGGGACATGCGTGCACCCTGCAGTCGCAATGGTTCGCCGACGACGTCGCCGACCAGCATTCGCGGGTCCAGTGAACCGGCCGGGTCCTGGAAGACGATCGAGACGTCTTTGCGGTGGCGGCGCAGCTGCCTGCGGGACAGGTGGGTGACGTCGGTTCTGCCGATCCGTACGGCTCCGGAAGTGGGCTCCAGCAGGCGCACGATGCACCGCCCGACCGTGGACTTGCCCGAGCCGCTTTCCCCGACCAGTGCCATCACCTGACCCTTGCGGATGCTCAACGAGACGCCGTCGACGGCCCGCACCGGGCCGAAGTGCATCACCAGGTTCTCCAGCTCGAGCGCCGCGTCCTGCCCGCTCACGCCCGGGCCGCCACGCGCTGCTTGGACGTGGTCCCGCACGGGTGCCAGCAGGCCACCAGATGATCCGGGGGCAGCTCCACGGCGGTGTGCGCGGCGGTCAGCTCCGGTTTCGCGGCGAGGCATTCGCTGTCGGCAGCCGGGCACCGTTCGGCGAACGTGCAGGCGTCGGGCTGGACGATCCGAGCACTGAGCAAGCTGGTCGTAATTGCGACGTAAGCCCGACGCTTGGTCGTCCCCAGGGCTCGGCTGGGTGGCTGGGCCGGTCGCGGACCAACTCTGGCTCGCGGGTGCTCTCCTCACAGCGTTCGACGGGCACTGGATTCTTGGACCCGCCCGAGGGCCTGCCAGAGCGTGGCACAAATCTTGATCGCGGTCAGATAGACGTCGAGCAGCACATTCTCGTCTGGGGCGTGGTTGTTCTGGTCGTAGTTGGCCAACGGCATACCCACCGAAGGAACCCCAAGTATTTGGGTGAAAACGTAGTCTGGGATCGTCCCGCCGAACGCGGGAACGATCAGCGGAGCCTGCCCGGTTTCCTCCGCGACAGCTGCTGCCAGCAGTGGGGTCCACGCGTTGTCGACATCCGTGCGAGAGCAGGGGACGGCATTCACCAGACGGGGTGTGATATCGGGATTGTGGAGTTTGAGGTGCTCGCACAACTGCCGCCACACGGTGTGGGGATCTTGGTCTGCGACCAGTCGCATGTCCACGCGGGCCCGGGCGACCTGAGGGATAATTGTCCGCGTCAGGGAACCTGCCATGATGCCGTTGATGGTCATGGTGGGCCGGGCGCCGAGTCGTTCCCAGTACGTCGCCGGGTTGTCTCGAGGGTCCATTTCCTCGAGGCCGATAGCGCCGAGGATCCTCGGAAGATCCAGCGGCAAGGCGTCAAAGGCTTTACGGTCCGCATCAGGCAGGGGCCGCACTGCATCCCAGAAGCCTGGAATTGCGATCTGGCCGTCAGAGCCCCGCAAGGACGCGAGCGCATGAATGAGCTGCCACGTGGGTTGTTCAGCGACATTCCCGAAGTTCCCGGAGTGCAGATCGCGGACCGCGCCAGTTGCCTCAAGCTCCACAGTGAGCACGCCGCGGACGCCGTGCAGAAGGGACCACTGACCACTGTGGTCTATTGCCCGGTCGCTCCAAACCACGAGATCACAAGCAAGGGACTCGCGGTTGTCCCGCACCACCTTCGCCAGGTTAGGGCTTCCGATTTCCTCCTCCCCGTCGAGCAACATGACGATCGTGCAGGGCAATTCCCCGCCACCGTGCTCGCGCAGGAGCTGGATCGCCTGCAAGTGGGCCAGATGCTGAGCTTTGTTATCCGCAGCGCCTCTTCCGTAGAGGCGTCCTGAGCGTATCTGCGGCTCGAAGGCCGGTGAAGTCCACTCGTCCGGGTCGCCCACAGGCCGGACGTCATAATGGCCGTAAATACAGACGGTGGGTGCGCCTGGCCTGCCCTCGGCTCGCCCGATCAGAGCCGGGCAGCCTGCCGTGGCTATCTCCTCGACCTGCAGTCCAGCCGATCGCATGAGGGCTGCGCTCACGGCTGTCGCTTCCGGGAAGCCTTCGCCGGTAGCGCTGATGCTGGGTTGTCGGACATAGTCCATCAACGTTGAGATTAGTTGGTCGCGCCGGGTATGAATCAGGTCCACCAGCGGAAAATCCGCGGTCAAAGGTTCGCTCCCTTCGCAGGTTTTTGGGCGTTTCCGTCCGGGCTGTGGGCGTCCTGCAGGGCTGCGGTCACCGCGGCGCATGCGGTTGCGAGCAGCGTGCTGTCCGCCGTTGCTGCGACCAGGCGGTAGCCGCCCTCTATTAGTGCCAGCGCCGCCTGTGGGTCGCCGGCATAGATACCCGGGACGGTGCCGGAAGCGGCACAGGCGGACAGTATTTCGGTCAGGACTCCGCCCTTGTTGGTGGACATCAGCTGCTCGATCTCGCAGCCCATGCTCAGCGCGAGGTCATGGGGGCCGACGAAGGCTGCGTCGACACCAGGCACTGCCAGGATTGAGTCGAGGTTGGCCAGGGCCATTCGGGTCTCGATCATTACTGCACATACCGTCTCGTGGTTGCTCACCGTCGGCGCATCGACCGGGTAGCGCAACGAGCTCCGAAAGGGCCCAAAGCTGCGCGTTCCTTCGGGCGGGTATCGACAGGCTGCCACTACCGCTCGCGCCTCTACGGCGTTGTTGACCGTCGGAACGATCACGCCCTGGGCGCCCACGTCCAGCACCCGTTGAATCAGCGTGGTGTCGTGCCCGGGAACGCGAACCAGCGCCGGGCAACTCTTGCTACGGGCAGCGTCGACGAGGTGGTGCACCATATCGACGGTGGCGGTGCCGTGCTGCAGGTCGATGCCGATCCACGCAAACCCAGAGGCGGCGATGATGTCGACGCTGGCCGCGTCAGCGAGATTGATCCACACACCAATGAGAGGATTCGTACCGTCGAGTGTCCGCCGCAGTGACACTGAGTGCGTTTCCTGCTGGTCCGTGGGTGCGCCATCGGCGTGGAACACGATCACCGCACGGGATGCGCCGTCGGGGTGAGGACGGTCCCGCTGCGTGCCGGCGCTCCCTGGCCATCCAGGGTGGATCCTTTCGGGATCGGCTGCGCCGCGTCGCTGAGGGCCCGGCTGATCCGGTCGACGCCCTCCAACAGGTCTACCTGCGAGGCGGCGATGGACAGCCGCACGCGGTCGCCTCCCCCAGCACCGAATGCTGAGCCTGGTGCCACGGCCACACCGTGTTCTTCCACCAGCCGGGTTGCCAGCTGGTGGCTGTCCATCTCAGCGGCCGAGACGTCAAGCCAAACGTAGAACGCACCGTCCGGGACGTGGGCGGGTATTCCGCGGGCCGATAGACGTGCCAGGACTGCGTCGCGTCGGTCCCGGTAGGCCGAGCGCATCGACTCGACGGCGTGCTGTGGGCCGATCACTGCTTCCAGGGCAGCCATCTGTGTCGGCATTGCGACGCACGACGCCATCGCCTCGTGCATGTTTGCCAGCACCTCCCCTACCCGCTTCGGGACCGCGACGTAACCGATACGCCAGCCGGTCATGGCGTATGTCTTGGAGAAGCTGAAGACGCTGATGACGGCGTCCCGGTCGTCCAGTGTCGCCGCCGACACGTGCGGGACGTCGTAGGTGAGCTCGTCGTAGCACTCATCGGACACGACCCACAGGTCATGGCGGGCGGCGAAGTCGAGCAGCGCGGACATGCGCTCTGCGGGGATGACGGCGCCCGTGGGATTGGAGGGTGAGTTGAGCACGATGGCCTTTGTGCCACGGTCCACCAGAGTCTCGAGCTCGTCGACGTCGGGGAGGTAACCCATGTCGGGTCGCAGCTGGTAGCTCTGCGCCCGTGCCCGGAGCAGGCGAGTCATCATGCGGTAGTTGGGCCAGCCCGGCTCGGGGATGAGCACGCCGTCCCCGGGTTCGACCAGGCCGACCAGGGAGGCGTAGATCCCCTCGACGGCGCCGGTGCTGACGAGGATGCGGTCGGCGGCGATATCGAAGCCGTTGCGTTCCGCGATCTTGGCACTGAGCGCTTCCCGTAGAACGGGTAGCCCCGCCGTTGCCGTGTACTTCGTCTGCCCGTTCAGCGCCGCGCGGTGGGCGGCTTCCACAATATTTGCCGGTGTGGCGAAGTCAGGCTCTCCCAATTCGAGGCGGATACACCCCGGTTTGAGCAGAGCGAGGGCCATCACGGCGCGGATGCCGGACCGGGGCATCGTCGCGGTGCCGTCGGGGATCTTCATTGGGGCCTTTCAATACGGGAGAAGCGGCGTGGCCGGTTTCAGGTGTGGTCTAGCTGCGTCTCATTTCGCGACGTGGCACGCGGCCTGATGGCCCGATTCGAGCGTCCGCAGCAAGGGGATCTCTGAGACACACCTGTCGATTCGCAGCGGGCATCGAGGGTTGAAGACGCATCCCGGGGGTGGGTTGGCCGGGCTGGGGATCTCCCCGGGGATCCGTCTGCCACGACGCGTGCGTTCGAGTTCCGGATCCACCGTGGGCGCCGCTGCCAGCAGGGCCCTCGTGTAGGGGTGCTTCGGGTCGCGGTAGAGGTCCCCTCGGTTGGCGGTCTCCACCAGGTGGCCCAGGTACATGACCGCCACGCGGGTGCTCATCTGGCGCACGACGTGCAGGTCGTGGCTGATGAACAGGTACGACAGGTTGTGGTCGCGCTGCAGGTCGCGCATGAGTGCCAGGATCTGCGCCCTGATCGTGACATCCAGCGATGACGTTGGTTCGTCGGCGATGATTAGCTGCGGCTCGCAGGCGAGGGCGCGGGCGATGTTGACGCGCTGGCGTTGGCCGCCGGAGAGCTGCAGGGGCCGACGCCGCATGAGGTCGGGTGGGAGACCCACCTGCTCCAGTAGGTCAGCGACGCGCTCACGTCTGTTGCCGGCGGGGACCAATTTGTGCACAATCAGCGGCTCGGCGATGGTGGAGCCGATGCTGCGGCGCGGATTCAGCGAGTTCAGGGAGTCCTGGAAGATCATCTGGATCTGCCGGCGCAGCGGTGCTGACTGTTTCCCGGAGTGCACATCGTTGCCCGCGAACCGGATCGAGCCGGACCGTGCGTGCTCCAGCTGGACGATCGCGCGGGCGAGAGTTGACTTGCCGCTGCCGGATTCCCCGACGACGCCGAGGGTTTCACCGCGGGCGATGTCCAGGGACACGTCGTTGACGGCCTGGACATCGGGCCGCGGGCGTAAGCGGCTGCCTTGGCGGAAGGTGACGACCAGGTTCCGGACTTCCAGCAGCGGCGCCGCAACAGTTGGGCTCGGGGTGGCGGGGCTCGTCGCAGTCGCGGGGCTCATGTTGGTCACGGCGTACTCCTCGAGGTTCCCGGAGGAGAGGGCTCGGCGTTGGCTGGAGTTGCGGGATGCTCGCGCGCCACTATTGGTTCGGTGGCGGTGTGGGTCGCGTCGCCGCGGGTGGGCACCGTCTCACGCTCCTGCCGCCAGTCGTCGGTGTCCTCCTCTACCGGCGCGGCACTCGCCAGCAAAGCGGCGGTGTAGGAGTGCTGGGGGTGGGCGAACAACTGACTCGCCGGGGCTTGTTCCACAACCTGACCGGCGTACATCACGGCGACGTGGTCAGCTAGGCCCGCGACCACGCTGAGGTCGTGGCTGACCAGCACCAGCGCGATGCCCAGCTCTTCCGCCAGGTCGCGCAGCAAGTCCAGCACCTGAGCCTGGACACTGACATCGAGGGCAGTGGTGGGCTCGTCGGCCAGCAACAGCGTCGGCTGGCAGGCCAGGGCCATGGCGATGACGATGCGCTGGCGCATGCCGCCGCTGAACTGGTGTGGATAAGAGCGGAGCTGAGTTCGGGGGGAAGGGATTCCGACACGGGCGAGGAGTTCTGCTGCACGGTCGTTGGCCTGGCGGCGGGACATGCCCAGGTGTACCTGCAGCGGCTCGCGCAACTGCGACCCCACAGGGCGCACGGGGTTCAGAGCCGCCATGGGGTCCTGGTAGACGAGCCCAATGTCCTTGCCGCGGATGGAGCGGAGCGCCTTTTCCGGCAGGCGCAGCAGATCCCTCCCCCCAAACAAGACCTGGCCACCAACCTCCGTTCCGCGCGGGTGCAGACCGAGAATTGATAGGCAGGCTGAGCTCTTGCCGGAGCCGGACTCCCCCACAATTCCCAGCGTGCGTCCCGCTTCCACGGAAACATCGATGCCCTTTACCGCATCGACCGGACCATTGGACGTGTGAAACCGCACCGTGAGTCCGCGCAATTCCAGCAGCGGAGCCTGCCCGGTGCTCGTAGCGGCTGGCGGCTGCGCCTCATCCATCGCCGCCACCTCCTACCTCATCCCGAGACACCACGCCTTCTTTGCATACCAGGATCACGTTGCGTGTGGCGCTGATATTGCTCGTTGGATCGCCCCTCACGAGGATGATGTCGGCGAGCTTGCCTACTTCGAGGGTGCCGAGGTCATGTAGGAGATCGAGGTTCTCGGCGGCGTTGCGGGTGGCCGCGACCAGGGCGTCCGTCGCGGACATTCCGAATTCGACCATGGTCTCCAATTCGGCGGCCAGGTCTGGGTGCGGGTTGAAGGGGGTTCCGGCATCGGTGCCGGCGGCCACCTTCATGCCTGAGCGAACCGCTGCGATGAAACTGTCGCGGTGGTGTCCGGACTCCGACTCGGCCTTCTTGACCACCCACTCGGGAATGCTGTCGCCGTTGTCGACGATCCGGTTGACAGCGATGAGTGTCGGGATCAGGTAGATCCCCTGGTCGACAGCCATCTCCAGGGCTTCGTCGTCAAGATAGAAGCCGTGCTCGATCGAGTCGATCCCGGCCTTCATCGCGTTCTTGATCCCCTGGCCGCCGATGGCGTGCGTGGTGGCCCGCTTTCCCGCGTTGTGCGCTTCACGGGCGACCGCTTGCAACTCGTCGACCTGCAGGGCCGTCTGCTGCGGATCGACACCGCGGGTGAGCACGCCACCGGTGGCCATGACTTTGATAAAGTCCGCGCCGCCGGCCAGTTCCGCGCGGGTAGCGGCGGTGACACCGGCTGGGCCGTCGGCCTGCCTGCCGATGATGTGCCCGTGTCCGCCGGTCATCGTGATTACCCGGCCCGCGGCCTTGATACGGGGTCCGGTCACCATTCCGTCGGCCTCGCATTTGGCGAGTTCGATGACGATCCCGTCGGCGGCGCCGCAGTCGCGCACGGTGGTGATACCCGCGTTCAGAGTCATCGCCATATTCGAGGCAGCGCGCAGGGACGCCCTGGTGACCGTGTCGGTGGCAACCTGGGTGAAGAGATCCTTCGCGCCATCGTTGCACAGGTGAACATGACAATTGATCATTCCTGGCATCGCGGTCGCGCCGTGGCCGTCTCGGACATTGGCTTCAGCGAATGACGGCGCGTGCTCAGCCGGCCCGACCCAGGCGATCCGCCGTCCCTCGACGACTATGGCCTGGTTCTCTCGAACGGGGGCTCCGGTGCCGTCGAACAGTGAGACGTTGGTAAGTAGGAGAGTGTTGTCTGTTGTCATGGGGGTCTCCAGTACCTGGTCAGCGGTAGACAAACGGGGAACGCTGGTACTTGCGGGCCTGGTCGGGGTCGTGTCCGTAGAGAAGGACTGCGTTCTCCCGCTCGGCGATATCCATCAGCTTCATAGCCGACTGGCGAGCCACCTCAGGGTCTGCCTGCCCGCCCCAACTGTCTTCGTCGTAGTTCGCCTGGAGGTAGACCGCGTCACCACAGACCACCATGTTTCCTGAGTCGGCCAACCGCACCATGACCGACTGGTGGGCTGGCGCGTGGCCCGGTGTCAAGATGACCTCGATGCCGGGGAAGAGTTCCATCTCTCCATCCAGCAGCTCATAACGGAGGTGGGGAAGGTTCCAGTACTGGTTCGGGAAGACGTCGTTACCGACCGCGGCCTCGTGGTGCTCGCGCTGCACGAAGAAGGTCGCAGAGGGGAACATGTCGTTGTTGCCGGCGTGATCGAAGTGCAGGTGGGTGTTGATGACATAGTCGATATCGGCGGGCCGCAAGTCCAGCTCGGACAGCCGGTGCCCGAGGTTGTCCTCCTCGTCCATATCGGGTACGAGTAGGTCGACCATCGACGTGCCCCGCCAGGTGGCGTCGGGGTCCTTGATGTGCACCCGGCTCATGCCGGTATCAATGAGCACGTTCTTTCCGTCGTCCATACGCAGCAGGTAGCCCGGCACCGGGATCGCGATCCGCTGACCGTCGGCGACGCCGGGTGCCACAACCTCGTACGCGCACTGGCAGTCGCCGAGCGGTAAGATGTACATCTCCATATTCACTCCTCATTCGTGGTTATCTGGGGCATTTGTGCTGCCCGCTTGGTGCTCCTGCCCGCCGTCGCTTCGCTCGGCTCCAGCAGTGATGCCATCACGTCTCCGAGGAAGTTCGCGAGCAAGATCGTCGCGGTGATCGCGAGGCCGGGCGCTACCGAGATCCACCAGGCTTGCGACAAGTAGGTGGATCCCGCACCGAGGTCCGCCCCCCATTCGGGGGTTGGCGGACGCACGCCGAAGCCCAGGAAATTGAGGGTGGCGGCCAACAGCGTGGTCCATCCGATAGCGCTGCTCAGCAGCACGACGACCTCGGTCAGGACGACGGGCAGCACATCGCGGCTCATGATCCGCCACGGTCCGCAGCCCACGACCCGGGCAGCAGAGACGTATTCCTGATTGCGGATTCGTTGGGTGGAACCGTAAATCACACGCGCAAACACGGGGGTGAAGGAGATGCCCACGGCGAGGATCACCGTCACCATGCCCGGGCCGCGAACGGTGACGACGACCAGGGCCAGCAACAGGCCAGGAAAGGCAAGGAGCACGTCCATCAAGCGCATGATGACGGTGCCTCCCCACCGACCCACGTATCCGGCCAGCATGCCGAGCGGGACCCCCACCACTGCGGCACCGACGGCGCTGAGCACTGCGATCACCAAGGTCTGGCGCGCCCCGTAAAGGGTGCGACTCAGCACGTCCCGGCCGAGCTGGTCGGTGCCGAAAAGAAAGGCGCCGCCGGGTGCCTGGCGCGGTGGGCCTACCAACGCTGCGGGGTCGTAGGGCGCCAGGAGTGGCGCAAAGACTGCCACCAACACGAGGCCGAGGGTGAGAACGCACACCACCCAGCCCGTGGCCCCGAGGGACCGGCGCTGTGGGGCCGTCGGTGTGGCTGCCACCGGCTCGACGGTCGGGGTCATCTCTATGGTCATCGGCTCCATCCCCGCCGTATCCGGGGGTCAAGGATGCCGTGCGTCAGATCCACGGCGACGTTGACGAGGAGATAGACCACGGCCACGAACAAGACGATGCCTTGGATCGATGGAACGTCCTTCTGCTGAATCCTCTCCACCAGATAACTCCCCAGTCCTGGACGTCCGAAGATGATTTCGATAGCGACCGCGCCGGCAATTAGGTTGCCGATTTGAAGTCCGACGATTGTCACCACCGATGATGCGGCGTTGCGCAGTGCGTGGCGGGTGAGCAGCCGCCACGGGGATAGCCCCTTGGCCCGCGCCACGAGCATGTAGGGCTGCTGGTAGGTCTCGATCAAGCTCGAGCGGAGCATGCGCGTAATAATCGCGGCGAAGCCCAGGCCCAGGGACAACGCGGGCAGGATCAGGGCCTTGCTACCGCCGATGCCCAGCGCCGGTAGCACGCCGAGAGTTACGGCAAAGAGCAACACGAGCAGCTGAGCCAGCCAGAAAGACGGCACCGCAAGGCCGAGTACGGACACGCCGGTCGCCAGCCGGTCGACCGCAGAACCCGATCGGAGCCCGGCGAGCATTCCCGTCGGGATGCCGACGACGAGTGCCACCAGCATTGCGAAGACCGTCAGGTTGAGCGTGAACGGTGCCCGTTGAACGATTTCGGAGGCGACCGAAGTGTTGGATGCGTAGGAGAACCCCAGGTTGCCTGTGAAGAGTCGTCCGAGGTATTGCCCGTACTGGACGAGGAAGGGATGATCTAACCCCAGCGTCTTGTGCAGCTCCGCGACCCTTTCCGGGGTAGGGCTGCTGCCGAAAAGGATGATCTGCGCGGGATCTCCCGGGATCAGCCTCAGCATAGCGAAGACGAGGAAGGTCACGCCGATGAGAACGGGAACGGAAATCAGCAGCCGGCGGACGAGGAAGGTCAGCACTGACTCACCCCCTATGACCCTGCTGTGACGAACAGCGGCTGGCCCGACACGGTGAAGGTGAGCTTTCCCACCTTGTTGTCGTTGACCAAAATGGTCTTCAGGTCCCGGATCGGCAGGAATACGGCTTGTTCCATCAGACCTTGCGAAATGGCGGCGAACTCGCTGCTGCGCTGTGCGCTATCCACCGTGGCGTTGGCGGCTTCGATGGCTTTGTCTACTGCCGGATTGCAGTAATGCGCCCAGTTGAATCCCGATTTAATCTGGTCGCAGGTGAATATGGTCTTAAGGGAATATGGGTCAGCACCGTAGAAGAACCAATCCGCAGTGTTGGATTGCCCCTGGTTGTAGGTGGTTGCCACGGAGGGGAAGGCTTGATCCGAGATGGTGACTGTGATGCCGATCTTCTTCATCTGTGCCTGGAAGAGCTGCGCGATCCCGCTAAACCCGAAGCCGGAGATGTTGATCATCTGGATGGACAGCGGCTGGCCGCCCTTCGTGCGGATCCCATCGGCTCCTTTCACCCAGCCCGCCTGATCCAGGAGCTGCTCGGCTCGGGCCGGGTCGTATTTGTACAGAGCTTGCTTCGAGTCATACCCCGGGGTGCTCGGTGTCAGGACGCTCGTCGCCAAGTCGTACTGGCCCTCGAACAGCGTGTTAAGGACAACTTTTCGGTCGAAGCCGAATTCGAGGGCCTGGCGAACAGCCAAGTCATTGGTCGGTGCCTTGTCCACATTGAGAAGGAAGCCGTAGGGGGTGCCGTGGGCAGTGGCGGTGGCCGTCGTCCTACCGCCGCTAACAGCGGTTGACACGTCCTGCGGTGTCAGGTTCTCTGCGACGTTGATTTCGCCGGTGGACAGCGCGTTGGCCTGGGCTGAAGGATCGGTGAGGATGCGGAAAGTCAGGTTCGACACCTTCGCCGGTCCCGCGCTCACCTGCGGTGGACCCCACTTGTAGTTGTCGTTGCGGCTCAGCACCACCCGCTGTCCACTCTGGAATTCTTTGAAGGCGAAGGGGCCGGTACCGACCGGATGCGTGCCGTAGTCCGCACCGTACTTCTGCAGCGCTGTCGGTGAGGAGATGCCGAAGTATGACTCCGAGACATAGTTCTGGAAGGCCAGGTTGGGTTTGGAGAAGACGATTGCGGCCGTGTAATTATCGATGACGCGGGTCTCTTGGTAGGGGCCTAAGGCTCCGAGAGCCGATTTTGAGTGTGTCGCCGGGTCGACGATGTGGTCGAAGGTGGCCTTCACCGCGGCGGCGTTTAATGGTGTGCCGTCCTGGAAAGTCACATCGTGGCGCAATTTGAAGGTGTAGACCGTGCCATCCGGGGAGATCGTGAAGTCTTGGGCGAGGCCGGGGAGCCACTTGTCACTGCCGGGAAGGCGCCAAATGAGGGTGTCGAAGATCTGTTGGTCGACCTGTCCGGCTCCGATCAGCCCCGTGGCGCCGGGGTCAAGCGTGTCCGGGTTTTGTCCCAGCCCCACCGTCAATGACCCGGGTGCGGCCGCCGATCCTCCCGGTGGGGTCTCGGAGCAGGCCGCCAGCAGTACCACGGACACCGCAACCACTAACGCGGACCCGAACAGACGTGGCCGCCTGCGGACGGTGATCGTTGGGGTGTTGGACATCGCGCAACCTCCTGGACATCACCGAACAATCGGTGGCACTGACACGTCTCGCCCGTACGCAGTCGATGCACAACCACGGCAACGACGACGCCAGCGCTGTGATGCACATCATAGGAGCCGAGGCAAGCAACTGTCAAGAGTGAAGGTCTTCGTATGGCGCAATAGGACGGGGATACGGCGGGCTAGCCTTACGTACGACTAGGCCGAGCGACGTGTTCCCTTACGTTGTGGATCTCGATGTGAGTTCTTCAGAGCTCTCTGTGCGTCCGGGACTTCGTTTAGGCCCGCAGCCCACACCCGGCGAAGTACGCCACCATCCACGTCAGCTGCTCATACCGCTCTTTGCAGCGCGCTTGGCGTCAGGCCACCGGCTCGGCTAATTGTGCCGACATGTGCCGGAGTTCACTGATCGCCTCGAACGGATGCGGGTTGCACGCACCGACCGGGCGACCGTTCGGGTGTACCGCAAGGTAAACGATGCGGTCCCAGAGTGCGCTCGGTGTTCGCCGATAATCTGCCCGGTGTCGCCGACGTCTCCTTTCAGGCACCCCGGTGCGTCAGACGTATCTGCCCATGCCGCCCGCCACGTCGATGGAGGTACCCGTCAGGTAGCTGGCCCGGCTGCTCGCGAGAAACGCGACGATGCCGGACACCTCGTCCACGCCGCCAAACCGCTTGAGCGGCACCTCCTCGCTCGCCAACGTGGCGAAGAAGGCATCCTCCGACAGATCGGGCGAGCGGCGCTGCCGAATGTTTTCCCATTGCGGCGTGGCGACAAAGCCGATGTTGACGCTGTTCACCAAGATGTTCTCGGGCCCAAATTCAATCGCGAGCGCCTTGCTGAAGTTCAAGCATGCAGCCCGGTTGACCGTAGTAGCAAAGAATGCCGGATCAGGATAGCGCGCGTACACGGCGTTGATGTTGATGACTCGCGCTGCATCGCTGGCCCGCAGGTGCGGCAGTGCCGCACGGGTGCACCGGATCTGCGAGAACAGCTTCACGTCGATGTCGCCTTGCCAGGCCTCGTCGGTCAGCGTCTCAAAGCTACCGGGATGCGCCGCGCCAGCATTGTTGACAAGGATGTCGATCCCGCCGAGGGCATCGGCGGCGCCGGCGATGAATGCCGCGACTTCGTCGGGCCGCGTCACGTCGGTGACCGACGTGTGTACAGTGCCGCCGAGCGCCATAAGCTCGTTGGCGGCCGCCCGCACCTCACCGGGATTGCGCGCGCAGATCGCGACGGACGCTCCCTCAGCAGCCAACTCGCGGGCAACCGCAAGGCCGATGCCCTTGGACCCGCCTGTAACGACAGCTCGTCGGGCCGTCAGCCCCAGGTCCATCTCAGCCCTGCCCCTGGTGGTCCACAGCATTCTGCGCGGCGGCGTGCTCGAGGAGGGATCGACGAGGGGGGGTGAAGACGTCGATCTCCAAGCACGCCGAGTCCTGGGTCCGGGCACCGTGCGGCACCCAGGCAGGCACAATGGCGACGTCTCCACCTCTCATCGTGCGCACCTCCCCGTCGAGTTCGAAGTCGAACTCGCCCTCGAGGACGATGACGATTTGCTCCTCCTCGTGCGCATGCACCGGCGCCTCGGTGTGTGGCGCGAACCGCACGAAGTTCGTCAGTGTGCGCTCACCCAGCACTGGCCGGAACTCCAACCCCGGAACGAACTCGACCGGCGGAATGGCGCCGGCGTCGACGTACTGGCCCTTCGCGGTCGGCGTACCGCCCGTCTCGCTGCTGAAGTGGGAGTGGGTGCTCATGAAGGTCTCCTTGGAGGTCGAGTGAACTGGTCCGCCTGCCGGCGGGTACAAGAGGGCACGCCAGGCATGAAGCAACCGTGGTTCGAGTTACTGGGCAAGGAACTTGAGCGTGCCGATCCCCCGCTGGTCACCATCAGACCGTTGCCCATCGATAACGGGTCGTCGCGCTGCACAGGGCGGTCGGCAGCCGCATCGTGGATGCCGGCCAGTCCCCACGACGGGGTGTAGTACGGGCAGGGCCCGGCGCGTCGCCGCTCAATAGTCGACCAGCGACCTCGCTGTGCGACTAGGACGGTCACCGGCGTGGGGAGACCGTCAGACGGCGCAATGACATCGGTGGCGCTCATCGCCGGGATCTCGCTGCTCACGTCGCTTACGCGCCCGTCGTAGATTCGCCGAGCCTGTGAGGATGCGCTGCCCGAACCGTGCGTCGCCGCTCTTATCTGCACCCGACACCTCCTCCTGGGGCATTCGCGACAGCGCGTAAGCCTTGACACCGTCAATGCAACCGTAGATGATTCGACGGCAGATGTCGAGCATGCGACAAGAGCAGATCGCTCTGTACCTATCGAATGACAACTTAGGCGCGATCAGAGGTGTCACAATGAGAGAGCCGAACGCGCCATTAGCAATGATCGCCGACCTTACTTCGCCTCCCGCAGCGCCAGTCCCCCTCGACGTGGTGGACCTATCCCTTCTGCGACTGCTCGCGACTGACGCTCGCTCCTCCCGGCGGAGCCTGGCCCGCGAACTCGGCATGTCCGCCCCAGCAATCGGCGAGCGAATCGACCGCATGGAGCGCACTGGGGTGATCCGGGGCTATAGCGTCGTCCTCGATTGGGAAGCCGCCGGCTTTCCCGTCGTTATCTACCTCGCCATCACGGCAGTGCAGGGCCATGATCTCGGCCCCATCATGGCCACGGTCAGCCAGTTGCCTGAAGTCGAGAACGTCACTGTCGTCACCGGTGAGCTCGACTTGTTGGCCCGCCTACGAGTGCGCGACTACGCCCACCTGCGGACCGTGCTGCTGGAGAAGGTCTGGCAGATCAGCGGCGTGCAGCGCACCGAGACATACCTATCGCTGGTTGAGGGCCCCGGGAAGAACTTTGCATCCGAGTTGCTCGAGTTCATGCGCGCGGATGTCCTCGACCCAGCGTCCGAGACACCAGCTACCGGAGAAGAGCTCGGATGAGAAGAGGGCGGAACGAACAGCAGCAGCGAAGCAGGCACCGTTCTACTTGTTCATCACCTTCGTGCTGACCTACGGCACCATGCAGCCCCGCTACGCCATTGCCGTGGACCCACTCGCCGAGCCGGCCGGAACCGCAGCATGAGTCCCATCGCTGAGGTCCGTGATCCCAACTGACCACCTGACGAAGTGGGCGGCGGAAGCTACGGCAGCTGGGGGACCTGTCCGATCCCGTTGCAGTTGAGTCAGCGGCCTGCGTGTTTGCGGGGCCGCCTCAGGTAGGTGGGACAAGCGTGTGGGGAACAGGGCGGGTGGCCGGAGGGAGTTTCACCCTCCGGCTCCCACAGATCCCGGCGTGACAGTCTCCCGTCACCGGGCTCCTATCACCCTGCTCACCAGGCGGTGCTGACCCATCGCCAGTGCCGGAACATGCGGGGATACCCGAGGGTGATCTCCCCCAGTTTCCGGTGGGCTTGGCGGGTGGAGTCATACCGGCGGTACTTGTTGCGGATCCAGCGCACCAGGTAGGCGTTGATGGCGCGCCAGGAGGGGACACAGCAGCGACGGGTATATACGCCCGTAGTACTGCATCCACCCCGCGACGATCGGGTTGATCGTGCGGGCCAGTTCGCCGAAGGTGTGATAGATCCGCCGGTGCAGCCGCCAGCGGCGGACTTCCCGGCTGATCTTCTTCAGGGCCTGCTTGCTGATCGCGGGCAGGAACGCCGTCGTCACGACCGTCCGCGAGGTCTAAACCACCCCACGCAAGCGCAAAGCCCGAACGCCACGGTCGTCCGGCCGGGTCTCGGGCTCACTTCCACGCAGCTACTGCCACGGGCACCATCAAGTGGAGGTAATCAAGACCGAAACTGTCACGCACGATCGGTGACCAGTACCCCACGGTCATATCCGGTGGTTCCTCGGCGCCTGGACCGGATACCCCAAACACCAGGCGGCCACCGAATCCCGCCGCGAGCTACGCCACGCCGGACTGTCCGTCGCGGACTCCGCCGCCGTCATGGACATCAGTGCAGGCCGCGCCCAAGCGAACCCGGGGGTCGCCCGCATCTACCTTCCAGCGTCGTAGATGGTGGCCGTAACTGCGCTGGCGGAGATCGCGGTGGCAATGCAGCGGCGGCCGCGGTCGTTCTCGTCTTTCCTGTGCAGCCAGCGCTGACCAGGCAACACGAGCCCGCGCAGCGCCCGGCGGCCAGTGTCGACCTCACCCGGGATAACGACGCTGGCCACGAGCAGATACCCGCGGCATTTGGTCTCGTCAACGAGACAGGGTTGGTCACGGGCGGCGAGCCCAAGCCGGCGTTGGTTCCCACTGTGCTGCGCGACCCGGTCGCTGTGTGCAGCACCTGGTACCGGCCATGGCCGCCGTTCACGCTTGCTCCGAGAAGGTGGGCTCTGCGCCGGTGGCACTGGATGAAGACACGGGGCGTCGTGCCTCAGCGAGCTCGGGCACCCTGCGATACAGGGTGGCCCGGCTGACCCCGAGAACCTGGGCGACCTCGGTCACCGGGGTCCTCTCCCCGATCATCCTCCGGGCCTGCCTCAACTTCGCTGGGCTCAACGCAGTGGGCCGCCCACCGAGGCGACCACGTTCCCGAGCGGCGGCCAACCCAGCGAGGGTGCGCTCCTGGGTGAGTTCACGTTCGAAACTGGCAAGGGCCCCGAACACATGAAACACCAACCGACCACCGGGGGTGGTGGTGTCAATGTGCTCCTGCACCGATTTGAACCCCACTCCCCTGACCTCCAACTGCCCGACGGTCTCGATCAGGTGCGGCAACGACCGACCCAGCCGGTCCAACCGCCACACCACCAACGTGTCCCCCGCCCGCAGGTGATCGAACACCGCCGCCAGCTGCGGACGGTCGGTCCGCGTTCCACTGGCGGTGTCCGACCAGATCCGCTGACACCCCGCGGCCCTCAGCGCGTCCTCCTGCAACGCCGCGGTCTGCTCGGCGGTGGACACCCTCGCGTAGCCCAGAAACTCGCTCATGAACAAGCACTGTTGCACAACCCGCCAACAAGCCTTCCGGTGACACACCGGTTTCGTACAGTGCTTCTGCAACACCCGCCTGGCGCAGCGACGTGCACGTCAGTCTCGGCTGCTGGAGTGTTGCTTTAACGATCGAATACGCGACAACCTCAAGTGTGCGTGCTGTAGCAAGCGGTTGGTCGCATCACCGGCACCCCGCCCCAGCCCATCATTGAAATGTTTAAGGTGCTGCCCGCAGCGCTCCTGCTCCTGGTGCGGTGGGCGAATCTCGGCGACCACACCGAGGGCTTCCGGGGCTCACCGGCGTTTACCCGGTGGCGAGAAATCGTCGGCCCCTTTTTTCGTGGAGCCGCCGCGGGTGGAGCACGTC
>JAABUH010001375.1_pt1 | contig 27787 bp, 35 predicted proteins | sample 5559121 | NCBI WGS metagenome assembly JAABUH01 (sample SAMN10711871, study PRJNA513364) | rock metagenome | isolation source: Antarctica rocks | place: Antarctica: Victoria Land, Battleship Promontory nord | collected 2015-12-28
TGGCGGTCCCCTCGCTCGCTCGGCCTAGCATCGCACGCTCGCTACCTCGAGTGGGAGTGTTGGAAGGCTCGGATAAGCTCGCGCGCGACGCGTTCGTTCATAGTGTGAAAGTTTTCACTTCGCTCGTCCTTTTTTATGCATTCATCATAAACTACAACACAACCAACATCAATCGCGCGGCGGTCTCGAGCCACAAGGCAACCTCCCGCCCCCTTCCAGCCTTTCTCGCTTCAGCGTCATGGGTGGTCCGCCCTAATGCGATGCGGGAAGGTCAGTGACTACCCAGAACATCGAAGGCAAGCATGTCCTCACGGATGGTTGGAAGAACTGGATCCAGCTCAATCAGGGTGAAGACTCCAAGAGGATCATCAAGGAAGGTAAGCTGAATCGCCTTCAGTATCAGGAAGGAGATGCGGATTGGGACGACAGCTGAGGAGGAACTGAAGGATCTGAACAAGAGCCCCGCTGCCGGTGGTGGTGATGGAGACTACAAGCGGGGAGAGCATGTTGACCTCAAGCATGATGGACAGCCGAATAAGAGGACCTCGTCCGAGCATGTCTTTGGTCGGGGCGTGAGTTGCGCTGGCTATGTGAAGTTTGTTCGTACTGACGGTAGTGATGAGTGACGGACCCGACCCCGTCCGTTGAGAGCCAGAAGGGTGATTCCAATTGAGCGAGGTAACTCGATGACTGAGAGCCGGGAGGGATATATGTAATGTTGTAAAGGTGATAGAAGAAGGATGCAAAGGACCAGGCTCAGTGCCAGAACGAGTTTCAGCTCCAAAACCAGTCGCAACTCCAGTGAGGTCTTCGAATAGCTCTGATCGACCGAACAAGACAAGAGGAGGAGACTGGACAAGAGAGTGTCTTTATTGGACATCGGATGACGCTAGCAGTAATGTATCAGTACCGAAGGCGTTAGCGTGTTCCGGAACATCAGTGATTCCTCCCGTATTCCACTCTCTGGCGTTGACATCCGGGCCTAGCGGCAAGGGTCTTGTAAATCACCTCAGCCAGCCACCAACCCCAGACGCCTTGTTCTCATTGCGGGGTTAGGTTAGTGTCGTAGACTTTCGGTCACAAAGGTGCTTGATGGTGTGGGCTCTTCTCAACTTTGAAGGCTTGACGTCAGCCTTGCCGCGATGCGGTACAAAAGACCGCGACATGTAACCTTCCAGTATTCAAGCGACTTCATCTATCCAACTTGTCAGCCAATCCACCCACCACCGGACCACCCCATCATCCATTCAATCAACCATTCGACCACTCAAATACCGAACCAACCAAATGTCGACCCAGCAATCAATCGACTATCATGGCTGAGCAGCAAGAGAAACCCGTGCCCCGCATCAGTCTCCTCGTGTCAGTATCTAGAGTCGGCGCTGAGACCATGCCCCGACCTCAGAGACTACTCAAAACATCGAAGGTCAGCATGTGCACACGGATTCCTGGAAGAACTACGTTCAGTTAACCACCGGACGAAGAAGGCAAGAAGAAGATTCAAAATGGTAAGTTCAGCCGCTTCCAGTATGAGGAGATTCTACTTCCAGGGACAACTGAGAATTAGCTCAAGGGCCTGAAGCAGAAGCCGTCTCAGCCCCAGAACTATTATCATCCCGTGTGAGCAGCTCGAGTAGCTGCGATCGATGGTTCAGGAAAGAGGATGAGACTAGCTGGCGAGCGGAGGATTGTGGACGGATGATGGTAGAGAATAGGCATGATATACCAGTGCTGCGAGCGATGGTGGCGTCACGTCCCCTATTGCGGCTCATCAGCCATTCCTCTCCCGTCTTGACATTCCCTTGTCTCTATGCTCGACCTCTGCGATGCGGTATGGCTTTGGGGGCTCGCCTCGTCAGCCTGCCTAGATATGTGTGATTGGCTTTGTAATCGTAAGCAGCTTTGGCGACTGGATAGGTCCCCAGCCGAGTTGTCGCCAGCCCCTTCTTGCCGTGGTCGAGTTGAATCACCCGAGCGCATTTCGACATGGTTGACATGCCTTGAATTCCAACCGTCTATCCTATTGCCCATACAGCTCCTCCTGGGTAGAAATACCTATGACATATCAGCGTCCTGTTCCCTCATTCAATCAGTACTAGCAGACTCACCCAGCTCCCGAATGGTCGGTTTCAGCTCCTCGAGGTACGCGATATACTGTCCCTGATTCTCCACCTTGACCCTCAGCCCCTCCAATATCCTCACGGCAGTAGCATAATCATTGACCTTGCGAGCGCACCGGAGAGCGGCCTCGATCACCTCGGTGGTGGGGACGAGATCGTAGGCGAAACAATTGTTGAGACCACGTTGGAGCTCGAATAGGTCGGAGCAGGATCCGAAGAAGGTGCTGTAGCGCTCGTTGAAGGCTTCGAAGGATTCGGTCTCGTTGGCGTGGGCACCGGGACCGGAATCGTGTCGCACGGCTACATGTAGCCTATCAGCAACTGCTCACGTAGTGACAGTCTGGAGCAGCTTTAGATGAGAGCTGAACAGGCCGAATGGATGGGCTGGCTCAATCAACGCACCAGTAAAAATCGCAGGTCGCACTGCCCGCCGGAGAGCAACCGGCGCCCGGATGAGGGATCGAGAGACGGAAGGGAGCATGAGGGAATGATAGGAGTCGAGCAGACCTCAGTGGTACAAGTGAATATGGGGCAGTAGAGCGCTCGACAGCGTCACGCTGGTGACGAGAGAGTTGGTTGGAATGAGTGACGGACGGTATTTTCAGGGTCCAATGTGGCAGCCAATTTGGCAGCAGGTCTTAGCAGTGAACCATTTTCCTTTCCAATGACCCCTAAAACATGCTTGTCGACCGGTGTAAACAAACGAAGAAGGCAGAGGAGCATCCGAGAGGCAAGGGAAAAGTCACCGAGTTCATAGTAGGCTCGTCGGGAAGGTCAGAACTGGCCTGTTGCAGGATTATGTAGCAATGCATAATACTACATGTCCTCGACACTCCACTGGTTGGACTCGTACTCCTTCCGAACGGTAGCATTTTGGTACTGGAAGTACTTCTTCTCGAAACGATTCGACCGGTCTAAGAACAGGAAAGCGGTCAGCTAATGGCTTCTTCCGAGCTTTGCTAGTCAGACTCACCGACACCATCCCATCGGTAGCCTGGGGGTATTCCGAAGCGGTTTGGCAGGAAGGCCCCCTGATACCGAGGCTTCCGAGGTCCTTTGGACCTTTTCTTTTGCTAGGAACAGATCTTGGCTACCATGTTGGGATCGATGAAAAATGCCTACCGTCAAGAACTCCGCTGCTGGATCATTCCATCGCTCCACCTCTCTCTGCTCCCTGTTCATGGCCGCATCGTTGGCAGTTCTACGCGACCCATCAGCATACTTCTTCAATCCATCTATGAAGTACTCACCTGCCTACATCTGCTCGGGCCATCTCCTGTTCCTCTCTGACTCTCTGCTCCCTCTGCTGCCTCTGCACCAACCCCTTACTCCACTCCTCCCTCTCCTTCTTCTTCCGCTTCTCATCATCTTCCTTCCTCCTCTCCTCCTCCTTCATCTTCTCAATATCGACGATCCGCCCACTAGCATCACGATGCACGGTCGCTGTAGGGTCAGGCGCATCCTCATCAGGCGGCGGGGATGGAGATATCTGAGCAGCCTGTCGCTCCGCCTCTTCTCGTAACTGGGCAGCGGTTCGGAGACCGCCTTTCCGCTTCGTGATTTGCACTGGTGGCGCGGGTGGAGCGTCGGGATCCGGTTTGATTTCTGGTTGTGAGGAGGGACCCGCGATAGGAGCTGAAGGGAGGGGTAACGAGGTGGAGGAGACGGTCGACCATTGAGAATTCGATGTCCGGAAGGTAGCGAGCTCCCTGCCGAGGACTATGAGACCTGTCAGCGCGAGCATACGTGTCGCAAGGATGAGCTGACTGGGAGCGTCTTCCCCATCGAGCTCCATCTCGTCCTTCCGTCTCATCCATTCCTCATCCTCGTCTTTGAATTTTAGTCCTCCCACCTCACGACTGGCGGCTCCGCCAATGTAGTCCTCGTTCTTCAGCTTCCTCTTCCTCTTCTTCAGAGTCGGGTCGGTGGATCGTGCCAGGATCGCGTCGGCTTTGGGACCTGTCATGTAGCTACGATGAGGGCCATGAGCGAGATCCAAGCAGGAAGATGCGAATGACCTACTTCGCCGCGAGATATGCTTTGAGGTCGGACATGGTGCCGTTGCGAATTCGCGGTCGAGGTTGAGGAAAGCAGGAGGCCGGTGTGAGTCATGCAGGTTTCAAGTCTGACCCAAGCGTGAGCTAGAGATTCAACATCGTCATGGAAGAAAGGTATTCAATGTGCCAAGAAGGCGAGCTCACTATATTAGGCGGCTCTCGCCACCCTGCCTTTGGGAGGTGAAAGACCGCGCGATTGCCCTTCACTTTGAACATTAATTTTGAACCTGTCTATTCTGCCACGGATACTATTCCTGTATCATCTCCGAGGAACCGTCCAGATATCCCTCTCGAGATACTTATACCATCCTCTCCACTCTCCTCCATCCCGTCGAAGACGCGCCATGCCCCTTCCTTCGCTGCACCCCCTTCCTGCGAATCCGACCACTGGACAGCAACCACTGGCGACTCTGGGAGGAAGAGGGATATCTGGACCACCTCCGACGAGTGCAGCTGGAGGTGGTGGAGGAGTCAATAGGGAGGTGCTGAAGGGGTTGCAAGATGTTGCTTGGAGTGACGACGAGGTAAGCCCACCTTTCCAAGCATTCGCCCTTGGAATCATGGCGGTCGTGGAGCGACGAGACGTGACCAGAGAGGCAAGCGTGGAGCTCGGGTGGATGCACGTCTTCACTGCTTCAGATGGTCCCTTCCGCGTGAACCGTGTTCTCAAGCTGCGGCTGATCAATCTCTCATCTTCTTAGGACGACCCCGACTGCCTTCTTTGCGCGGAACCTCTCGACTTGTCAGATCTCAACTTCAAGCCGTGCCAATGCGGTATGCAGGTGAGCTGGCCCAGCTGCCAGTCAGTGTGGCAATGCTGAAGCTGGCGGTTGTCAGATCTGCCAATTCTGCTACAACAAGCTGCTTGGTACGGACGCTCGTTGCCCCGGATGTCGACGGCCGTACGATGCTAAAGCAGTGGTGTTTCAGCCCGTTGACTGGGATGAGTGGGTGTAGCGGATTCCGAGAGCTGGATCGAGGCTGACTGGCGGTTCAGAGTCAAGCGGGCGAAGGAGAAGAAAACGCGGAGAGGGAAGACCATCAAGCAGCTCAGCAGCATGGGTCGGCGGCATTTGCTTGGGGTACGAGTGGTGATGAAGAACATGGTCTACGTGGTCGGAATGAAGCTGCCAGCTGCAGGCGATGAGGCGAGCTGGGATTTGTGGATTGGGGACTGTTTCGCTAATTGCCCAGCAGGTCATCCCCATTCTGCGCTCCAACGATTATTTCGGCCAGTACGGGAAGATCTCAAAGCTGTACCTTCGCGATCGGGCCGCAACATCCTCTACCACTGTTCCCATCCTCACTGCCGAGGATCCCTCAACCTCTACCGGTATCTACATTGCTTACGTTCGGCGGGAGGATGCTGCTCGGGCCATCTTAGCACTGGAAGGCATACCAGCGCCACAGGGACCACCGGGACAGGTGCTGCGGGCCTCATACGGCACGACTCGATACTGTGATGCTTTTCTGAGGGGACTGAAGTGCGACATTGCGAATTGTAACAGCTTACACGAATGGGGAGGGGAGAGCGACTGCTTCACCAAGGACGACATGGAGACTGCGTGAGCCAAAAAATCTCTCCCGACGCTGCTGCTGATTTTTATGCAGTATGACCCGGCCTACTGAGTATGATGCACGCCAGAAGCAGGCCCAGCTGCTGCCGATGGTAGCTGCTCAGAAAACAGCTTGGTCCAAGCCTTCGCAGGCGGAAGATCCCGCTGGTTGTGAGTTCAGCTGTGTCTGTTGCGATTCCGCTTATGAGCCTACAGCTGCACTTCCCAACTCCGCCGGTTGGGGCAAGAGTGTTGGAACAGGCCGCATCGTAAACGGCCGCATTGTAAACGGCCGCATTTCAACCCCTGTTGCCATCTCACGTCCAGCAAAAGTCACTAATCTCGTCCCGCTCAAAAACAACTCCGCCTTCCCCCTTCCTATTCCATCCCCTATCACTCCTGTCTCTGCCAAATTGGACAAGGAGAAGCGGAAGTCTGCATCCGCGGCTGCGATGGCTAGAGGTCGGAGCTCCGACTCGACGCAGAGTACGACTGGTAGCAGCGCACAGACTTCGCCAAAACGGATTCCCGTCGCCTTACCGATAGTCGCCGCAGCCACCATTGCACCTGCTTTCCCGCCGACTATCACCCCACCGCCTGAACTGAGAGCTACCAGTATCAGCGACACCAGCAAGGGGCTTGATCTGGCTTCGCTGAGTCAGCCTTGCGATGAGCCACGCGAAGAATCTGTTTCTGCAGATTCCGAAGCCGGCCCATCCTCCGCATCTCCTCCACCTCGAACACCCGCTCGACATACCCACGAGGTTCCCCCTCCACCCCTCACCTCAGAGCCCATCGTTGTTCATTCACCTTATGAAGAACCTCGCATTTTCGCCTTCCCCACCTCAGATCCCGGATTTGCCTTCGTGCTCGGGCTCGACGACAGCGAGATCCAGCGACAACAGGCGCAAGCTGGCGGATATCAGCCATCTCCGTTCAGCAAGACCCTTGTTGGTTTAGCCGAGCTTGGCGTGCTCTCGCCTGAGCTACCCGATACCATCGCATTGCAGCCGAGTCACGCCTCTCCTAGCTTCAGCAGTACTTTCCAACCTTTCGATTCAGATTCGGAAGACGAAACGACAGGTGATGTGGAAGTCACAGCCGGACCATCGCGGGCAACAGGCGTCACGCAACAGAACGTTCCCCGTACATCGTCTCGTTTCGACTTCGCTCGGAATACAAGCTTCACCGCGAGCCGAGGCCAAAGCCCTTTCGCTTCGATGCGGCGGCACGTCGAAGATCCAAGCCTGCCTCGAGATCCTTGGTCAGGACGTCAGCCACTTCCTAGTGATGCATTGCGGTCTCAACAATCCGGCGAGAATCGCAGGTCAGCCATGGGTTCTCAGGCCTCGAGCTTCGGTAGCCATGGCTTAGGGAATGAGAATGGCTGGGCTGTCGAGTCGCCTCTGATGGCACAACGGCAGGCTGGCGGCTTCGGCCGTGACGAGCGTGCCGATGGGCTCAGGATGGAATATGGCGGGATGATGGGTTACACTCGGGGCAAGGGTGTCAGGTCGGATCGTGACGACTTCGAACCTAGTAAGCATACCAGATCCTTCCGCACCAATCGGCTTATAACTTGGCGCTTAGGCATGCTGCACTACGGCACTAATCCCTCCTTACATGCTCAGCGCGCCATCTTCTCCCCTGACGGCCTTCTCGACGATGGACCGTTTCACTCATTCCCTCAGATGAATCCTCAACTACACACACCTCAGGGCTATCCCAATTCGCGGGCATGGCAGTACCAGCAACAGCGAGCGCAATCGCCTTCTGCTCTCACTTCGCATGGTGAGTTCTATGCGTCAGATGTTGGTGATCACTGACGAGAAACCAGGGTACCGCCGTTTCTGACGCCCCCGATCGGATGCTCCGTCCTCTTCCCGTCCACGACACATACACTCGCCCGCCTCTACTGTTTGTAGCCTGTGCCTTGATACCCGGATGAACGCAGTTTTGCATGATGTGACCGTTACACGACCTGAAAGCCTCTAAGCTCCCTCCTGCTTTGTGCATTTCCAGGCCTGCGACCTCCCCTATCCGTCCTCTCCAGCCTTTCGGCTCCTATGGGCTGGATAGGGAGCGATCATAGAGTCCTGCGAACCGACGATCAGCTCGGTCGTCATCTGGAAGGGAATGAGCGCACTTGTGTTCTAGCGTCGCACCATTCGCGCTCCTCTTGCCGACCTAGGAGGAGACTTCTGGATCTGAGCCTCGCTGTCCGTCAGTCCGTATTGATCGCCATCGAGTCACTGATGCCAGTCGGTGACGGTGATGTTGCTCTTAAGTCGCGGCTTGCCGTCCCGAATCGGAATAGGCCGTCTCAACCCTTCCTCAAAGCGACGACGACACCCACGACGACCCCGGCGTCCCCACTAAGACTCGCCATGAAGTCGACTCCAGCGCTCTTCCCTTCAGCACGATCGTTCTGATGTACGAGATGTAGGCTTGGCGCTCCGGTCGAATGGTATCGTATTTCGAGGGATTTCCAGGTGGATTTGAAAGGCAGGTGATTTGGGGACAGCGATTTGTAGACCGCCTCTTTGAGTGCCCACCTAGCAAGCTCCTTTCAATCAGTGACTGCCGATCAAAGTACAAGATGTAGGTTCGCCTCACCGAGTGCTCAAGAATCGTACCTCGTCCTTGATCGTCCGTTCAGGCTTGCCGCGAAACTCCTCGAGCTCGCGAGGACAGCATATCCGCCTAGCCAATGCGTCACCACCTCGTCGACCGATCAGACCTTCCAACCGGGAGAGGGAGAGGATATCGATTCCTATTCCCAATAGCATCGGCTCAGCTCGAGAGATGACGGTCAAGTGGACGAATGTGGGGGAAGGGGATGAAACCAAATTCAGGAGATCCCGGATTGATCCCACCGGAAGCTGTTTGATTGGCATTTTGGCTTCCTTCGGCGACCTCGCCGGATTCCGATCAGGCTCGTGACCGTGGTTTTGTTTTGATGAGCATCGGAAGGGATCAATGATTGATGGAGCGGTATCTAAATTTGATGACGACGCGATGCGGGAGCTCCAGTATACATCGCTTGAAAGCAATACTTTGGAGCAGATGCTAGACGGTATCTCCTGCTGTCGCTGCTGCAGACCACTCGGTACGACTCGCTCGGAGAACGGAAATTTCCACTTGTCAAGCGCCATGAGCCAGAGAAAGGTCCGCTCGCCATGCAGGGGATATTGCCACACCTGACCTCCTTTCGGGGCGTCATGGATCGGCGCACCGTGCGGATCACTCTTATTCATGAACCTCTCGCTCGCATGGGTGCTTCGGCCAATCGCCATCATTTGACCAACGCGATGGTGGGAATCAAACGGAAGTTTGTCTTCCTGTCGTGCGCAGAAACAACTTGTCTGGAACCTTTACCTGGCTCTCTGGTCAAGTCCATGCACCAGCTGGGGATCTTTACATCACGGTGCGTGCCTATCGTTCCAAGGGCTGTTGTATGAGACTTTCAAACGCAAGGTGAGAAGGACAATTCGAACATCGAGGAGGGTGGTTCGAGCTTAGCCGCAGCTCCACAGTACGATGAACAGACGAGCTGTAACACCAGCTGACGACGAAATCTGCAGGACCAGGTCGGATCATCAAGTCTTCGTCGCGGCGTCCACGTCCTTCACACAGCCATCGGACAGCCTTGGACCCTGCTCGCTGGCTCCTCGTAAGCCTCATACGGCTCCAACATCTTTCGGGGCGATCCTGAGACCAGAGACATAGGGGCCCGAGGTGGAAGGGCGGTGAGTCTCGACAACGATGTAAATGGGGACCTCGTGATCTGAACGTCCAGTGATCTCGAATCAACCTATCAAACGTGGTGACTCATGTCATTCTAGTCGCCATGCTTCCGCAGCGCCGCCTAGGCTCCCGCAAGCTCGAGATCAACCTCGTTCCATACGATGCCGACACATCCGCGAGGGTCTTTCGATCGATCCGGATCAAAGGAGACGAATATGTCGTATCATCGAATGACGCGACGTCGCTTCTCGAGGCGGGCTGGGATGGTGAGTCATGATTGCGCTTTGGCTCTCCCGTCCCGGGTTCAACGTGGTTGGCGGATTTTTTGGGCACCGTCTTCTGTGCGTTTCGAGGTGGCTTAAGATGCGGTGGGCTACGCTCGGAGTCATTGGAATGCGGTCCCAAGAGAAAAGCTTGAGGAGACAGAATTTTGGCTTCGTTAGGGGCATCCATTGCCGGCGGCAACCTTCCCCTTACCCTAACCTTATTCGCTGTTCGTTCCTCGCTATGGAATTCACCTGTCGAAAGTTCGGCTTCTCAGGGTTCTCGGACAGTAGTCCTTCGCGTAATCCCGACCCCGATGCCGGGATTTTGTCATGGCAATTTACTACTTCCTCTAAACCACTTTTGAGGCGGGTATGAAGATTGGCCAATGCGGTTGGAATTGCAATGCTGGGAGGAAGATGGAGGATGATCGAGCCTCATCTACTGGCAGAGAGGTCAGCCTCTCCACGCCATTCCTGAGAAACCCAAAATCCTGCACGCGCCGCTCCCTCCGCTCTTCCCGGGAGGCATACTTCACTTCTACGCGTTCTGAAGATAAGGTCCATTCTTTGTACTCATCGCTCGACGGCGACCTTTATTGCTTAGTTGCACCTTGCGAGTCATTAAACGTCTCTCTAGCGGATTAAGGTCGGTTGAAGGGGTTTCCGTTTCCGGCGGAGTGGCGACTGGTTTTTAATTCTCCGAGCCGGAGCGTCGATCGTTCCGCGCGTCGTGGGTGCGAAGCGAAAATCCCATTCAATCCGTTTCCGGTGTCTCTCTCCGTTCCACTGGCGTCATTTGGCGTCCAGGACAATATCATCGTTGAACGCTAGCCCAGGTGGGTGATTGACCGGGTCTAGACCAAGGGGAAACGACGAGGTCCATCATCGGACCAATGTTCCATTTTGCCGTCTACCCCTTGTTTCTGATTCAGCCTTCCTACCTCCGACACATTCCATCCTGCATACAGTGCTGACAATCGCGTCGGTGTCGATCTTGTCTCACTCGCTGTCGTTGTCTCGGACATCGCCATTTCTGTCTTGATTTCATGGCCTCCTCTCATACGCGACTACTTCACAGGTAAGTCGCCTTTGTCTTCGACGAATGCGATGCTGACAACGACCAAGACATGTATAATCCCCTGCCGGCCCACATCTCCCCGTCATACCCTCAGCAACGCCTATACGAACCATCAACATCCGTCACCATCCAACAGCGCGCACATTACAAATCTCGGACCCCAGGAATGGACCCCTTCATGCCGCCCCTTTCGCCACCATCCCCCTATCCCCCTTCCTCACCCAGGCTTTCCAGTTCCAGCTACTACTACCTACCGCCCGCTTCCACATCCTACCAACCATCGATGAGCTCCACGGTCATCCCCTCCCGACCATACATATCACCACATCTCTCCTACCAATTCGACTCGCTCACGACCACCAGCCCCGCACTTCTCCAGAACAGTATGCTACCTATGCACGAAGACCAGCACCTTATAGTGCACGAGTATGGACCGCAAGAGGGATCACAGGGGGCTCAGATCGCGATCAAATGTGACGTCAACTTCCCCGCCACTCCACCTCCATCCCATGCCGAGTCATCCTCCCTTGGCCCATTACCCGTCCGATCGTCCGCAGGCAAAGCCCTTCGTGTGGTCTTCGGCCAACATCCCGTTCAGACGACTGTACACCTCCTGATGGCGCAAGCACGGATAGGACCGGGGCAGCTGTGCCAGTTGACTGCGACAGTACCGAGCTGGTCGAGTACGGGAGCAGCGGGGATGGGACGGTCGAACCGGGTGCCGGTGTACGTGCAGGTACTGGCGGAGACACATGTCATTGTGGAGACGGTCATGATGGGGGAATTCGCCTATACGAGCACTGGACCAAGAGGTGAGCGGCTCGTAATGTAGATGAGAGTCTTGATGCTGACAGATCTAGGCCCAGCATATAATACCTTCTCCCCTGCCAACTCACTGAAACGGGGTGGGGACGCCTTGAAGTCAAATCGTCCTTCGCCCAGGGAGTATCTGCATCGACGAGTCTTCTCGAACGGCCCCAGGGTGCCATCACCAGACATGCATCAGTACGCTCAGCTTCCCTCGACATATCAGCACAGTCCTCAGCGTAAGTCAAGCCCTCGAAGCGGACTGAGCATGGTTAACGGATGGCAGTCCAAGACCCTTCCTCAGCATATTCCAGCCCCAACATCAACTCGAACGGTACCTTGTCGAGTGTTGCTCAACCGGCGCCCTACTCGCCGAGCCTACAACCCAGCCTCATACGGTCGTCCCAGGTCTTGCCTGTCGCCCCAGCTCTCAATCCTTACGTGATGAGCGGAGGTGCCAAGGCCACTCTCGAGCTCACCGGCGATTTGACCGCGATGTCCAAGGGATGGTCCCAGGAGGAATGGCACAGCCGTCGCCGACTCGTCCAATTCTGGCGCCGACAAGACGGCACGACGATCTTCGCGGCGTTCCGCCCCCTCTCGCAAGCCGATTATCCTCAAGCCCAAAACTCGATCATCATCTCATGCATCTTCCGGGAAGACAAGAACGTATGCTTCGTCACCTCGGTTGACGCGATCTACCTTCTTGAGGCTTTGGTCGGGACCCGCTTTACCGTGGAGGAGAAGAACCGGATTCGCCGGAATCTCGAACGGTTCCGACCGATCACCGTGTCGAAAGCCAAGCCTGGAAGCGAGGACTTCTTCAAGCTGATCATGGGCTTCCCCAACCCCAAACCGAGGAACATCGAGAAGGACGTCAAGGTGTTCCCCTGGGACATTCTTGGTGCAGCACTGAAGAAGATCATCGGCAAATACGTGAGTAGTTTGCGCTTCAAGGAGGTCGTTACTGATTGGATCAGTCCGCGAGCTACGCGAATTCGGGCAACAGTGTCATGCCACCTGCCCAACCCGGTCAACAACAATCCTACTACCCGGTCCCGCCAACGCCAATGCCACTTGAGCCCCCATCAGGCGAGGGCAGCTACGGCAACGTCGGATCGTCCGGTTCTGCACCTCCATTACAATCACACTCCAGCTCAGACTCCTCGGTATACGCCCAATCTTCCACGGTTCCGAATAATGGTCCGCAAACACCACATCTCGCACACTTGGATTCGCCGAATCACTACCGGGCCGCATCGACACCACACAATGAGAAGCACGAGGCGTTTGTTAACCTCTCGCCCGCCCATCCGAGTCCGTACGGATCGACGAATGGGCAGGGACATCCATACTGGGCTGGCCAAGTCGATCCGTCCCTCTGCAGTCCGATGGCTCCTCCAGCATACGGGGATCTGCAGGCCTCGATGGGATACCAAGATCAACCGCATCGATTGCCCCATGTCCACGAGAACATTCCGAGGGTGCCGAGCTCGAATGATCTCTCGGTCATGTATCCAGGTTTAGCGACGTAGGCGAGATGCACGGCGAAGGAAAAAGCGAAAAGTCAGAAGTCATTCGGGGATTCGGCGGAGCGGGGTTTGCTTTCGTCGATACATTACCTGTTCAGTAATTGATCAACCCATTGCCCATCCGCACCATGGGCTGTTGTTCAGCTCGGTCCAAACTCACCCATCAATCATATCCCCTCTCTCCTTCAACAGCTGAAGAGACCAGGCTTTGACATAGTAAGCTATCCGTGAGCATGTCGTTTCACGACAGATCAGCTAAGGCGGTTGCGCAGGAAAAAGGGGAATCTCAGGGCACTTCCGTCAGAAGTACGACGCGCCTGTCACTCAACGCGACGCCGTTCCTACGTTCCATCCGGCGTTTCACATTTCCTTTCCCCCGCCCTTGCGCGTGCAGGGCCATGGGATGAGTCATATTGTCTCTCTTTTCGGTTGACGATTCGTGACGAAGTCTTGACGACTCACCTTCATTCATTCAGCTCGCACAGTCTTTACGCAGTATCGACAACACATTCTCTCCTCAAGAGTACCTATAGAACTTGTTGATCCAGGTCGCCTCAAGACAAGACTCAATCGACATCAAGATGATCTCTTCAACCTTCCTCACCCTCACCGCGCTCGCCTTCCCCCTCCATGCCTTCGCTGTCAATATCCGACCACACCAATCGTACGTCCGTCGTGCAGGTGCTGCGACGGACGAGATCCTCGCCGGAGCTCCTGGTACGTTGACTTCGCCTTTGCTTGACTGCGAGCCCTTCATCATCTTCAATGCCCTTGAGCCGTGGGTTGATGGATCGCTGTAGTCAATAACATCACCGTAACCGCCGACAACGTCTTCCAGTGTTCCGACGCGACCATCTCCTGGACCGGGGCAGTTGTACGTCTCCTCCCTCCCGACACTCTCGCTCCCTCGCTCTCTTATGTCTCCTGCTCTCTCTGTGTTGTTCGGAACAATAGCTGACTGCTGTCACAGCCTCCTGTGACACTCATGATCGGTCTCGGCGGGTACTACGTCGGCACCACCGACCTCTCCACCATCCCCGACCTCCCTACCTCTCCATACTCATGGACTGTCGACACCTCCGTCGGATCCGACATGATCTTCCAGATCACAGATGCGAATGGCGAGATGGGGTACGTCCAGAATATCAAGGTCGCGGGCGGGACGAATAGTTCGTGTCTCGCGACGGTGACGAGTTCGAACACGGCGTGGACAAGCTCGACGTCGCCCGTGGCGGCGCAGGCGGCGACGAGTAGTGCGGCAGACGATGGGAGTGATGGATATGCCGCGGCGACGAGTAGTGGTGGGTCGAATGGGGTCGGTGCGGGTTAGTTTTCGCCGTTCAGTGGGCTTCTCACCGGAGCTGATGAAGGTATTGCGTAGTCGCGTCGGCGACATCCAGCGCGTATTCCGCAGCGAACACCGCACCAGCCGCCTCGTTTGTGTCCCCCATCCCACTGGATGGCCAATCAGCTGACCGTCGCTCAGGTCCAAAGGCGCCGCAGCGGTGAGCGCAAGCGCGACCTCTAAACCCGCCGTCTCCTCATCGGCATCGAATTCGACATCCTCCGCCTCCCACCTCTCACCACCCACTCTACTCGCAGCCAGTTCATCTTCACACTCATCTTCATCGAGCGCGAAAAGCGCGACTCTCGCCGCGGCATCGAGCACGTCGTCCGTCAGCGGGGCGTCCCGAATCGCGTTGGGCGCTTGGGGACCGGCCGTACTGGCTGTGGCCGGCCTATTCTTGGGGGTGGGATTGATTTGAGGGAGGGACATTGGACGATTTTTGCCTATGATCTTGATGAATCATGGGAGATGCATGGGTCTTGTTTGTTCCGGACCGGGTCGGTTCATGTGAGAGCGGTAAAGGCTACACTGTACAGTACAACTGTTTGGTCTTATCGGAGAAGCGATGAAAATACATAAAGACTGTTTGACGGGATGATACGGAAGTCAGCGATAGAGGAGTCAAGGCTCATGTGTAGAGCCCGCCGCCGGGACTTCGGGAAGAGAGGATCGTGGTGGTGTGAAGAAAAACGTCTCGATGTGTCATTTCGCCGGTCAATCTAGAGTCGATCAGCGGTCAGAGGCGAAGCTTGCCATCCCGGATACCACGGAGTGGTGTATGATCCATGCATGATGCGAATAACAAGCGAGAAAGCTCATCCGCCTCCTATTCCCAAGACCATCTCCCTCATTCCCTGTACTCAAGCCTATTCATTGATCTTTGCGAGGATGTCCGAGTCCTTGAAGAGGTGATATTCCTGATAAATCCTGCATCAGCACACCACCAATCAATCGGAAGGATTGCAGGACGCCTCAGTAGGACCACCGTGAACCGCCGAAGCGGTTCAAGCGATCCCTGCAGCGTCCTGAGAGCTCAAGCCCCCACTCACCTCCTCGCCGACTTTGATCGGATTCCCACCCCAACCCGGCAACAACACCCGATCCCCCGGCTGAACCGAGGCCGGCACGATCGTCCCGTCCTTGTTGGGTGCTCCGGGGCCAACGGCGATGACGGTCGCTTCTGGCAGAGGGGATTGTGTGGCTGATGAGGGTAGGAAGATGCCGGTCGCGGTTTTCTGCGCTCATCAGCGGGGTGAATATACGGGTTTGAGGGGGATGAGTCACGGTCTCGGCTTTGAAGCGCTGGACGAGGACGCGGTCGAGGAGCGGTTGGAGGGAGCGGATGGACTTGAATGTGGCGGCCTGATCAAGGAGAAGGGGTTGTCAGCGTGCTTTCAGGATGACACTAGGTCCGGGGGCGATGACAATCGCGCGGCACGGTATCTGGCCTCGGTGCCCACTGAGTATCTTGATGTTGCGGACCGGACGAAGTCCTGGAGCGGACGAGAGGAAGGACTTGCTCACCATTGTATCGATTCTCGTCGGAGGCAGAAGAGGTGGATAGTACGAGAATTAATGGATGACTATCTTGAACGTCCCAAAACTTCGGCTGATTTCTAGGCCATTCTCGATGCGATCGGAACCAAATGTTTTTTCACATCGGCTATCGAACTTGACATCCGCAATAGTTTTCAACCAGAAACCCCTTTCCTCCATAGCATCACCCTCCTTTCCCAGTCGACTACCATCATGAACGTCGTCCTCCGATCCCGAGCTGCACTCCCCCGCCCGTTTCGCCTGTTGCAATCCGCGTTTGTCGTCAAGCGAGGATACGCTTCGAAGGATGTCATCTTCGGCAACGATGCTCGACAGGGTATGCTGAAGGGTGTCGACGTGCTTGCGAAGGCTGTGAGCGCTACTCTTGGTCCGAAGGGGAGGACCGTCATCATTGGTGAAATCCATGATCGTCCGTTTTGGGACAAAGGTTGACTCGGTAACCAGGTCAGAGCTTTGGTGGGCCAAAGATCACCAAGGACGGTGTGACGGTTGCGAAATCGATCACGCTTAAAGACCCAGTCGAGAATCTCGGAGCGAGGTGCGTCGTCCACTCTACGAATGAGAATGCATGCCTGACCGCTATTCAGGCTTGTGCAGGATGTAGCGTCGAAGACCAATGACACAGCCGGAGACGGCACGACCACCGCTACCGTTCTTGCTCGAGCCATCTACTCGGAAGGTGTCAAGAATGTCGCGGCCGGCTGCAACCCGATGGATCTCCGTCGGGGGTCTCAGAGGGCTGTGGAGAAGGTCTTGGAGGTGCTGGAGGCTAACAAGAGGGTCATCACTACAAGCGAGGAGATCGCTCAGGTCAGTAGTCCAACCTGTTTCCGATCTCTAGCTGACTCTGCCAGGTCGCAACCATTTCTGCCAATGGCGACACTCACATCGGTGCGATCATCGCCCAAGCCATGGAGAAGGTTGGCAAGGAAGGCGTCATCACCGTCAAGGAGGGTCGTACAATCGAGGACGAGATCGAGATCACCGAGGGGATGCGATTCGACCGAGGATTCATGTCGCCTTACATGATCACCGATGCCAAGAATCAGCGTGTTGAGCTGGAGAAACCATTCATTCTACTCTCCGAAAAGAAGATCTCCGCTCTCCAGGACATCCTTCCTTCGCTTGAGATCGCTGCCCAGACTCGTCGACCCCTTCTCATCATCGCTGAGGACGTTGACGGAGAGGCTCTCGCTGCTATCATCCTCAACAAGTTGCGTGGACAGCTCAGCGTCGCTGCGGTCAAGGCGCCTGGATTCGGTGACAACCGGAAGTCCATCCTGGGCGATATCGCTATTCTTACTGGCGGCACTGTGTTCACCGACGAGCTTGATGTGAAGCTTGAGCGCGCGACACCAGACCTTTTCGGGTCCACCGGATCTATCACCATCACGAAGGAGGACACGATCATCCTGAATGGCGAGGGTGACAAGGCTGGGATCCAGGCTCGATGCGAGCAGATCCGCGGTGTCATCAACGATACCACGACGAGCGATTACGACCGCACCAAGCTTCAGGAGCGATTGGCCAAGCTTAGCGGTGGTGTAGCGGTGATCAAAGTCGGCGGTTCCAGCGAGGTTGAGGTCGGGGAGAAGAAGGACAGGTATGACGACGCGCTGAATGCTACAAGGGCAGCAGTAGAGGAAGGCATTGTCCCCGGTGGCGGCGTTGCTCTCTTGGTAAGCTTCAGGATGGCCGATTGACATTGAGGCTGATCGTTTCGCAGAAAGCATCCGCCCACCTCGAATCCGTTACCGTCGACAACTTTGACCAAAAGCTCGGCGTCTCCATCATCCGCCAAGCCATCCTCCGCCCCGCCCGCACCATCGTCGAGAACGCCGGCGAAGAGGGATCCGTCATCGTCGGCAAACTCTTATCCGAGGAGTACGCCTCCGCCGACAAATTCAACTGGGGATACGATTCCCAGACTTCTCAGTACCGAGACATGATCTCGGCAGGTATCCTTGACCCGCTCAAGGTTGTGCGAACTGCGCTGGTGGACGCGGCGGGTGTGGCGAGCTTGTTGACGACTTCTGAGGCTTGTGTGGTTGATGCTGAGGAGAAGGGGCCTTCGGGCGGCGGGATGGGTGGAGGGATGGGCGGAATGGGCGGGATGGGTGGGATGGGTGGAATGATGTAATACGAGTAGTGTAGAAGGAATGGGCTGTAGCGCTAGGCGAGAGGATTGGCGAGAAGGAAAAAGGGTATTCCTGCGTTATTGCATGGGGAGGTATTGGGTGCAGAGTTTATTTACGCATTCACCGATCATGAATTCCCTACTCATTTCAATCGAATCGAAAGCCCGAACACTTTCAGCAAGGTTTTGGATATGTTTATCATGATGCGAGGCGAAGCAAGTGCTCGTGCATATGTGTACGATATGACGGGGAAGCTGTGCTGCACGCCATCAGGCAGCTGCATAACACTACGTGCTTTCCACTAAGCCGCAGACAGCTCCCAGCTCCGATTTTCACAATATACTTCAGAACAATGGTCTGCAATGCATATGCGAAAAACACGACACATGACAAACAAGAGTCGACATCGTTACATCCCCGACGGACCGCATCATTGAGCCGACAGACCCATGACACCCGTACACCCCGCCCAGAGGAGATCGAGCAGGTCTCGACCTTTATCACTCAGTCCACTCCCGCGCCACTCTTCGTATCCCGTCGGTCCCCACGCCGACTCGCCCTTGCAGAATCCGAGTCGATCGAGACCTTCGAGAACGAACTCGACTCCTTGGTTTCGTGAATGACATACCGCGATAACAGTGGGGAAGGTCCGGCCGGCCATGATGGTCGATGTCGGCGCGGTCGAACCGGATGCAGTATCCGCGTCGTCGAATAATGGCAGAGATGAGTGGGGTCGGTTGGGAGATGGGTTCGAAGAGGAAGCCGAAGCGGTACGTGCGAATTCTTGCGGTATCAAGCGGTGCTGTTGCTCTCGCCATTGCTCGAAGGAAGTGGCAGGACCATAAGGTTCGGAGCGTAGATCGTCCACGTCAACTACACGGGCGACGACGCGGAACGAGCGGAAGGGAAGAGGGTGGAGGAAACAAGAGACCTTGGCTGCCCGGAGCTGATCCGAGTCGAGGTCTCGAGAAGAATCTGGCCTATGGCGTTTCGTTGCTTCCTTTTCTTTGCTTGCGTGGCGGCGGAGGAGTTTTTGAAATTTGGGTAAGGATGATGAGAAATCGGTGACTGGTCGGGAAGAAGAGCTGTCCGAGCCTGGACGACTGGAAGAGGCGCTCGTCGAGGCCGTTGTGGAGCGTTCGTCGGTTTCGGAGTTGAAAGGGACATACCAGACGAGAAGCGCTTGGCGGGTCCCTTCGACGAAGAAAGGGCTGTAGTGAGGCGTCCTGTCTCGCGGCGTTCGGTTTTCATCATTGTCGATGGGGACGACCATTGCGACTGCTTCGTCCGGCACATAATGCCACGCCTTACCCTCTCGAAAAGTGAGTCCCTCGACATCGTCAAGTTGAGGTTTCGGTGACGGTAGCGGTCGTCTGTCCTCTTGGTGAAACCCCGCGAGCCAGGATTCATTTCCTTTCTCGGTAAAGCTGCTCGGCGCAATTTGGGAGGTGTTCAAAGGACCCAGAGTGCTCACGCTGCGTTCAGGAACGGGCGAGACGAGCTTCGACTTCCCAGGTGATGATCTGGGTGAACGAGTACGTATGGATCCGCTTCGAGACCACGACTGGCTCTGGAGTCTCTCCCTCTCCCTCTGATCCTTCAACGCCTTCTTCTCCTCGTGAGCGGCAACCGAGGATTTGAAGGGTGCCATGATGCCCCGCTTGAAAACTCCACCGAGCGAGCGGTCTCTCCTCTTGTCATTGGAATCGTGCTCCTTGTTTTGCGGGCGGACGGTCCTGTCTTTCCTCTTCATCATCTCGGGCTGTTCTATTTTTCGTCCAGGCGCGTGTGATATGCTCGCTCGGCCCCTCTCACGCACCGTCTCGGACGTGCCACGACTGGATGCTTGCGACTTCTTCCTCGGGGTAAGGAAGACGGAGCTTAAAGGCAAGCTCTGCGAGAATGCGGCCATGGTCCTAGCGGTGGAGGCTGAACTGCCGACTCGAGCCGTTCGTTCGGTCGCCGAACTGTCACTGAAGCTGATGCGCAGCTTTGGTCCACTGTTTTGCTTCGAGGCAGAAGCAGTCTTGGGACTGACGATGTCCCGCTGTGTCAACGTTGGTAGCTTGACCCCGCCTTCCTCGCAATGCGATGACTTGCAAGCCAGAATGTAGCAGTCGCTTGTATGAATTCCGGTCGATCTCTGTGCAGACTCATTGGCCTTGACGGCCTCGCTCGGCTGTTCCTTGCCCCGCTTCATCTCCTCGAGCTCGTATTCGTGCTTGGCGATCTTGCGCACACGCCATACCCTCCCTTGCTGTGCCGAACGGACCTCGCCATTCGCGAAGAGCTCGTATCTGCCCGCGCCAGCAGATTCCCATTCGCCTGTGAGCAAGCCGGAATCCAAAGTTGGCGATTGAGCAGCTGAAGCATGCGGATTGCACGCTCGGAAAGTCCATTCGCCTCGCCGGTCACCATACTCATCGTCAAATTCGCCGACAAACTTGGCAAACGTATCTTCATCCACTCCACCGGGCCCGAGCTTCAACGTCGGTGTTGACGGGATACTGGCACGTCTGCGGGGTGCGACATCTACAGGGGCATTCTTGGATAATTTGTCTCCGCCAAGCTGAGTGAGAGATCCGCCTAGAATGAAATCGATGTCAAACTCGGCGAGATCCACAGGCGCGGGCGGATGAAGGGAAGGCGGTAACGGGTGGGGCAATGGTTCGGATTGGAGATTGCGAGAATTCAAAAGATGATTGGCACGATGCAGTGCAAGCGTAGATGGAAGCAGTCGCGGTCCCGGGTCAGAAAGCGGCATCATGGGCGGAAGGGGTCGTAACGGAGCGTGAAATGTAGTATCCTGCCGTCAGCCCAGTCCAGAAGGCCTAAGCTTACTTGTATGTCATCGTCTGCATCATCATCTGCCGCGCCTCCCTTACCCTGTGAGTCGGCGGACTTTGGCGGTGCGTCCAAGTCCGCCGCCCTCGCCATACGACGCGACGGACTTCTTCCGAGTCTGCCGCCTGGTATTGCGATGGGAAGGCTCCCGCGTCTGGGTCCGGGATCGATTAGTGAGGCCAGAGGCTCGAAACCGACGGGAGCAGAAGCTGAAGTAGTTGGTTCGTTCACCTCGGCCGCGAGCTTGGCGGATAAAGTCGACATGTGCATCTTCTCCCACAGGGCCAAGCTTGGACGACGAAGCGTAGTGCTACTGGAAGTGCCGGGACTGCCTCCAGCCGGAGTCGTGCTCGGACCTCCTATGCTGAGCCTTTCTCTTGCTCTTTTTGCATCTCCACCGTATGTCGCAGCGAGAAAAGCGCGTCGTTGTCGCTCTGCCTCTTCCGCCTCCGCATCTTCAAACGCATCCCTGTCCTCGCGTCGCTTGGAAGATAACATGAAAGAGCCGCGCCTTGAACCGGGAGAGATGTCGACAGCTCGGAGAGCAGCAGCTGCTGCAGAGGGCACATTGACACCGGATCCAAATTTGAACCCTTCGTCAGGCTGATCCTCTCCGACGCTACCTCGTTGTGGTGGCAGACTGGGGTTCCACGCTGTTTGAGGACCGGTCCAGCCGCCATAAGTGAGATGTGGAAGACTACCTCTCCGTCCGTATTTAGTAGCACCCGGCAGCTGATTCAACGTCGTACGAGACGGTGCTCCTTCTCCCGTCCTCGCCATGGCGTGTGATGCTGGAGGTCCGGAGCACTCGCTCGTACTCGGTCTCGATATACGTGCAGTGACTAGAGTACGGGACGGGGAGGCAGGAGCTAGGGTGGATTGGGAGGGAGTGAGAGAAGAGCGTCGTCTCTCGCGATTGAAGCCGGAAGGGTATGCAACGGACGATGCTGGCCTGGATTGAGTCAGGGTGGAACTCGAGCTCGTAACCGATTCCCTCCGGACAGCATCTTGTGGAGCTGATCCCGATGGACTGAACCCGACGCTTCGCATGGGTGAATGAGAGAATGAGGTGCTGAATTGTATGGGAGAAACAGGGGAAATGACATTGAGACCGAGCGGTGTCATCGATCCTCGGCGGGGATGATGGGTGTGTATGTATTGAGATGGGTGTGTCATTGCGATGACAGAGGGTGTGGGAGGCGCCGAGGAAGGTGGTCTAGGTGGCGAAGGGCTGCGACATCAGTCAAGTTCAGACCAAAGCACTCACCTATCCGATCGACTGCGTCTCCTTGGCGTCGGTAACACGAAGCTAGGTCCAGCCACCGCATCCTGCCCCATCTCACTAGTCCCAGGGATAAGAATGGAGCTGGAAGAGATCATTGGCACTCCGGCTGGCCATGATGATTTTGGTGAAGGCGGAGGAATGGAATCCCGGCGCGGTGTTGGATTTGGTGACGGACGGCCGAAGGGAGAAGGGTGGGAGCTGCTGGCAGGTATCATGGAGTGCCGAAACGCGCGTCGATGTCCTATCGACGAGCCTTCTCCTCCCTCAGCTGTTCCCAGACCTCGCGGGGCAGACTGCTGAAACCTGCGCCGCAGTTAGGCGTGCTTGCGCGGTTTGAGCCGCGGGCGTTACCAATCGTCGGTCATAGGCGACGTATTGTTAGATGGTGATGGAGAAGCCCACGTCGTGTCCCTTGCAGTCGATGTTGTAATGCCAATCTGGACCAGGTGTCTGGTGCGTCAGACTCTTGCCGGCGGCGGAGGGAAGGACCGCTGATTGTCGGTCAAGCCAGGTTGGCTGGTTGTTGACGCGTGGTGTAAGGAGAGTAAGAGTGAACAAGATTTCGTGGATGAACAAGGGGGTCGATGGAGTTTGTGAGGATGGCCAGTCGTCCTAGTGCCTTGATTGTGGTTGTTCCGGGCCGACTGTCGCGTGATGAGTGTATGAAGAGGCTATAGCCACGAGAGACTACGCTGGCGAAGAGCCGAAATATCAAGGACGGGAACAGCTGAGAAGGAACGAGACTCAGGGAATGATCTCAATTTGATTGCCACACAGGGAGATACCGCACAAATCAACCAAAACGGGAGCAATTCGCTCAGCTGGAACGATTTCTTAGCTTCGTTCCTGGTTCCTATGCCAGTCCCGCTGTAGGGATCGGCGAGTACCTTAAGTCCCTCGCTCAACAGATGGCGAAGCATTTGCTTGGCACGATGATATCTAGAAACTCCGAGACCTGGCTCGCATGTCAGTAAATCTTGTAAGGATCCCGGTGGACCCATGTGATGCGCGAATCATCGCAAAGCGTCCCACATGCTGCTGACCTTTAGGTTGCGCGCGTTTTGAGCGGTCGGTCAATTATCCGAATGCAATGGAGGACTTTGCGCCTGCAGTAGCTGCAACACCTAGAAGACTCGAATCAGACCAGAACGTGACAAATAGGTGAGCTATATCTTCTCCACCTCATACGACTCGGAGGAGGCGGAGGTTGCGGGCTTCAGTTCAATCTCAGACCCCGCTCGGACAGTGTGGCGGGCTTGTGGCGCTGATATCTGTAGCCAAACGATGCACCTATGCAATACAAATGCTAAGCGATGAGGAAGCAGATTTGTTCCGCCAGAGCTGCACACCACACATAGCTCGTCGAAACTCATGCATACATGATTATATATACCATCTCGCCGACTATCGCTGATAACCTTGATCCTCATCTTTTGTGCTCAAGCTTCAAACCGACAAAGTCAGTGACACATGCAGTAGGTCATTTATTCTCAAATACCTTTCTAGTACCGCCCTCCGACTTCTCGATGAAGTTTTTTTGGGCCACAGAATCCGATCTCGGTACAGCTTGCCACCCGATGCTCTGCGAAAATCCTGGCACTCATTATCGTAGATGATAACCAGTTTTCCCCTATGACCGGAAGGCTCGCCTACAATGACTGCTGTCCAGACATGCTCGAGTACATGACGCATCTCCGTTTAGAACACACCCAAGAGTATTTGTCGACCACGGATAGGATGATTGAGGAAGCGGCCGCGTGTCGATGTGAAGTTGTCGATATTGCAGGACCTTCGCCATAGCGGGCCTAACTGAATGCAGTGATCACGAATGGAAGTCCGGCTACGGCGATGGAGCTTTCCGCAAGTCGGAGGAGTCGCTGGTGATATAGTTTGTAAGGTGTGAAGGGACCAAAAGCAGGGGTTGTTGCCGACTCTCAACGGCTTGAGAGAGAAACGGCGCCAAGGGGAGACCGGAATCCTGATTGCGGCTCCGCGGTTGAGGACGGCGTCTGGGAGTATGGATCGGCGTGAACGCTTGTTCGGTCACGTGTTTTCTTTTCCTGCGATAGGGATAGGGGTGGGGTTGAGTGACGTTCTATCTGGCCAAGATAGCCGTTCTAGAAGGGAGTGCGTGAACGAAGTAGGGTGGTTGTTGGGACCGGCAGTGGTAGGGGAAGCTGAGGGACGGGCGGGCAGGCCGGACGACCACGTCGGTGGCGGAGGGGAATAGTATTAGGATTGGGGTGAAAGCTGGGGTTGAGCGATATTCTATCCTGTAGACGTCTTGAATGTGGCTTCCTCTGATGGTGAGGAACCGCCTCGTCGATAGGTCCCCGTCGAGCGGGACCGGGAGATCTGTGGAGCTGGACCGGGTCAGAACGCGTTGCCTTCAGGGCCGGGTAACGGTTTAAGCTTTCTGCGGCGGGAGAACCTCTGTCGGTCCGGGGGCATGGGGCAGCCCCCGGTTCTGACAGTACAGATACTCCGAGCCTGCCTCGGCGAGTCTGATAAGTGCGATGGCGCGGAAGGAGAGCTAGCCTAGATAATCCGAGTGTCCCAGACCCCAGATTATCCAGGTTCAACGAAAACCCAAAGGAATCGCCTAACCTATTTCAACTACCAAACTCCGACAACCCCCGGGCATCTGCCAGGTTCATAGCGTGCCGGTGCTGTCTCCACTTCTCCACTAGAAAGGCCATACCAAAGCATGGACCAGAGGACGCCAACGTCTTACACCACTGCTCTCGGCCTTTGGCGTCGATCTGGTGCGGTACGTATCTTTTCCCTTCACGACACGATGATCGCCTCCTTTCCCATGAGCTTTCTTCTTTCCTGCGGGAACAACACCTGGGAGTACATTTTTCATGTCGTCAGTTTGCTTGTCGAGGTGGATCCGAGTCACCCTGGCGAGTTCGTGGACGAATTTGGCCGTCCAATCAATGCTCAAGAAATCCCGGTGTCCGGCACGGTTCGCTATGTGGAACGAGGTATGCAGTCATAAACCTCCGTCGCAGTCCTACTTACGTCGTCATTATCTTCAGATAAAGCCAGTGATGTCACTCTAGCACGCGGGCCCGAGTACTTCAACCTGCACCTAGCTCCGACTGGCACGGAGGAAACCACCAGGTCGGCCTCATCACACGCATCACGCAGTCGTCCCGATCAGGTGTGTGATTATTTCTATGCTGGACTTGTCCCGCTAATAGTACAAGAATCTATTCAGAGAGCTTCTCCTTGTCCGCGATGGAGACTCCTTACTGAGTACCGTCTACGGTCCAGACAAATGCGAGGCTGCACACATCGTACCACAGAGTCGTCCAGACGTCGATTTAATCTCGCAAGCCATGGAGCCGTAGCTGACGAGGTCATAGGTGTATCAGCAACTGCAAGGGGATTCGGAAGGAATGTTTGATGTTTCGGCAGGTCTTTTACTCGACAAAATTCAGCACGAGGCCTACGATACGCTTAAGTGGTCATTGTACCGGAAGGTATGGTCTTTGTGCGTAGCTCATCAGCACCGAATTGACCCAAACAGGGCGATTCATATTTTGTGCATTACTTTCACCCGACCGATGCAACCGATCGAGCCTTGAATGGCTTGGCGCTCCGTCCCGACCGCTTCAGGAGATACGATGGGCCGGATCCCGATCTCGTTGCCTGGCATTACGCTCAGGCGGTCAGAATGCGTATCAGAGGTTACTCGGTAGGTATCGACTCGGACGACTCTGAGAGCGAACGCTCGGCTCGCTCAAACGCTTCGTCTGTCTTCAACCTCGGCGGACCCCTCGCTCGCCCGGTCTAGGCGTTCGCTCGACGCTCGCTCCACCTCGAGTTGGAATGTTGGAAGGCTCGGATAAGCTCGCGTCGCGACGTGTTCGTTCATAGTGTAAACAGCTTTATTTCGCTTGCACTATCTTATGCATCCATCATAAGTCACAACAGTGGTGCTCCCTCAGTGGGAGCACCACTGACATCTCAGTGGGAGCACCATAAGTTACACCACTGATAAACTCAGTGCTCCCGGATCCTTGCTAGTTGCCGAGATCTTTACCTACGAATCATATCACCTTGCTAGTTGCCGAGATCTTTACTCTACAAATCCCATATCACCTGTCATGTCCGTTAATGATGAAGACCGCACCGCCTTGTCTGGCTACGAGACAATCATCCTGAAGGGCATCGACCGATCAATCACCTCTCCAAAAGTGCAATCGCTTTGGGACGAGATCAAGAAGCAGTACTTTGCATCGTTTGGATCGAGGCAGGCCGCCCTCCTATGGGCGTCACCCATCAGTGAGGGAGAGGATCCGACCCGCATTTGGCTCGCAATTCGATCAGTCCATTCCCAAAACAATGCAGGAGGCGAGAATCTGTCCGACAGGATGCTTGGGTACGCTATGACAATGGCGCTTCCTGAAAGCTTTGCGACAATCCAGCAAAACCTCTGGCTCCATGAACCGCTTGCTCTGCAGATGTTACTGGGGCTGTACAGGCAAAATGAGCGAGGCGGGCAAGCGAGACCACATCCGCTACTCATCCTAAGCAATCACGGATTTTGTAAAATTGACTGCCGACCCAGATTTCATCTTAGACTCCGGCGCTTCACACCAAATGCTAGTCGACCGAAAACCCTTATTAAAAGCACTGCAGTCAGTTCCGACAAAGCACGTTGTAATAGGCGATGGAAGTCAACTTTGTTTGCAGACGACACGGCAACTTGCGACTTGGTAAACTTGTCTTGCATGGCGTCCTTGTTGTCCCTGGTTTGGATCGCAACCTTATCTCGGCTGGCGCACCCCACACACCACAAAGTGGAGGATTGACAATACGGGGCAACTCTGCGAGACAACAAAGGCGACAATCTTTTAACCGCCCTCTTGCGAAACGGTCTTTATGTTGGATAGTAGTGACGAAATGCGTAGAGAGGAAAGTATCAAAAGCTAGTTAGAAAAGCTGAGGGGGAGCGGGACTGTGCAGGCCAAGTCACGTGACCGCATGCCGAGATCGTCTTATCCTGACAACTCCCACTCGATCCGATCTTGAGGTTGTTGAATAACCAGGTTCATATGCAATAGTAAAAACGCATGACTACTAAGATGTATACATATAAACGCGAACGCGCGAAACGCCTGTACCCTGATCCAGCCATCTTTAACACTCCCACTCAGTCGTGAGCACGGTCGCTCAATCCCTCGAGATTATCGTGCACGCGGTCGAGTGCATCGCAGATGTCGGCAATTTGAGCGCAAACAGAGAGCGGAAGCGCGTCCTTGTCGCAGAAATGGGTCGCGTAGCGATCGGAGCGGCGGTGATCGTAGTCGCGCGGACCTGGATATCGCAGTAATCTCGTTTGTCACCACATTGATGCCATTGATCTCGCAGGCTTTGGATTGCCTGGTGCAGCGCGCACACTTGATAAAGCGGTGCGCAAACGGGTCGTCATCGCGCAAGA